>Ga0209934_1000083_pt1 | contig 347870 bp, 292 predicted proteins | sample ThiBiot_750_plan_2_FD_183950 | JGI IMG/M metagenome (GOLD analysis project Ga0209934, IMG submission 183950) | Wastewater bioreactor microbial communities from Cape Town, South Africa - Thiocy_expt_750_plan (SPAdes) | ecosystem: Engineered > Bioreactor > Thiocyanate-remediating >... | reverse complement strand
CCAGAGCCGATGGTATTGCCGTAACAGGTGGGAGAGTAGGTCGGTGCCTTTTTTTACACGGAAGCCCTTGCTGGAAACAGTCAAGGGCTTCTTTCGTTTAGCTACCTGCCTGTACTTCCCCGTACAATGCTATTGCATATCCTCCGCCTATTGGTTATCGAAGCAAAGCGTCGTCGGTGAGCCCGATCAATCGGCAGCTGTTTCACAACTGTCACTGTCCCGCAGTGGTAATGGTACATTTCCATAGCAGGCGGTCATGCAGCCATCACTGTGTTCTAGTGGTATGGCGTCTCCCCTCTTCGAGAATTCCAGTATCTAAGTTTTGTATCTTGCTAGAAGTATTATTGCTCACTTTTGGTATAGAGCATCGCCTGTTCCAAAACTTTCGTATCGGAGGTTTTTGTATATTGCTAGGAGCATTATTGGTCACATTTGGCATGCTGTAGCGCCATAGTCACGGGGCATTGTAACCCAAGTGACCGCCATTATTGTTATCATGGATAATGATAGTTAGCATCCAAAGTGGCACAAGGCGGTTGAACAAGATGAAATTGGCATTTGGAAGCATGTTTTACGTGGGGCAAAATTCGATGGAACAAATTTTGATCTTAGCAAAGATGTAACGCAGGGGTATGGCGTCAGTTCGTTACCAACAAAAGTGTTAATAGATCCGCAAGGCGTTATTATCGGACGCTATGGTGGTGGCAATGGCGACACAGATGAGCAATTGGATGCTAAGCTTGCTGATTTATTTAAGTAATCGAATATAATGTTCCTATACGTAAGGATGTCCAAAAGGATCGTAGTTACTTTAGTATTGCAGGTATATAGCGTAAAAGAAATAAGGGACTGTCTTAAACAGTCCCTTATTTCTTTTACTTACGCTGCTTATCTTACGAAATTCTTGCTATAAGTTGAGCAAGAATAATTTTGTCCAGAGGTTTGGTCATGACGCCATCAAATTGGTGTACCTGTCCTTCGGGAATCTGCACTGTTACTTGTGACTCGTCTGACGTGAGTGCGATAACTTTGCTGTTCCATGCCTGTTTAAGATTACTGTCTTTAACCGAATTGAGGATGTCCCAACCGCTAGGGCCATGCATTTTGAGATCGGTGATAATAATATCCGTTCTATTTTCCTTCAAGTAGGCTATTGCTATGGATGAATCCTGATAGATTTTCACATCTTCGAAATGTTGCAATGCTTGTTTTACGAATAGATTATTGATCGGATTATCGTCAATAACGACAAAGCGTAGCTCTTTTGGGAGTTTGTCTAAGCTTGCCATTTGTTTCCTAATTTTCTTTTCTTCGGTAAACGGAACAACTAAAGTAAATGTTGATCCTTTGCCTTGTTGACTGCTAACGCTTAAGGTTCCGTTTAGCTGTTCGGCCATGAGCTTAGAAATATGTAATCCCAATCCAAAACTATGCTTGGATTTCTGATCGGTCATATAATACTGTTCGAAAATATGTCCTTGATCTTTGGCAGAAATACCTTTTCCTGTATCCTTAACTACTATATGTAATTTGGAGCCCTGATCGTTGCTGATAAAGGCTTTCACCTCGATCTGACCCTTATCTGTATATTTAATCGCGTTGCTCAGCAGATTGGAAACAATCTGGCGTACACGATATGTACCGCTTTTAATTAAGATGTTGGGATCGATATCAATGTAACTAATGAGTTTCAGTCCTTTTTTATCTGCCTGAGCCTTTTGCATTTTAATGAGGTTGGCAAGCAATTGCGTTGGCGAAAAATACTCAGCCTTAATTTCCAGTGTGCCAGACTCTAGCTTGCCGAGATTCAGAATATCTTCAACAGTATCATTGATTACATGGATATCCTGTGTTATGGAGTCTAATAAAACGGGATCGACACGATTGTTCGCTGCATTGCTTTTCAGCAAATCAATAACACTGACCAATGAATTGACCGGTGTCCGTACGTCATGACTTATATTAGCTAATATACTGGCCTTTTCCTTTGATGTCTGTAAGGCATAGTCCCGTGCAGCGGTAAGCTTACGCTCATAGACGAGTGTATTATAGTGGTAAGACAACAGCAGTGTCACCATAATAATCATAAGAATAATAGAAGCGATGACCTGTTTGCCAAAAATGGAAGAGTTTTCCCTGTAAAGTTTGAAATCTTGAATTTCAGCAGCCCTCAATGTCTCATCTTCATGGGTTTTAATCCGCAGCAAGGCCGTGCTAATGGTACTAAATAAGTTGTAATTCGATTGTAGCAATTGTCTTTCCTTGTGCTGAAGCTCAGCAAATGAACGACGAATCTTACTGAAATCTTGCCGGTGAAATGTTTCGTTCTGTTCAATCAAACTTTGGATCTGGCTATGTATGGCCTTGATTTGATTAACGTTGAAATTCTGTTGCAGCTTATCAGCAACTAACGTGTCATTCTTCGCTTTGAAAATTCTGTTGAAGAGTTTTTCTTTCTTTCGGACAATGGTGTCCTTCTTACTTACATTGAGTGCGGTATCGCGTAATATTTTATTGACAACAGAATCTGCAAGTATCCGATTGTTCCCAGGTCGAATGGTTCTGCTTGCGTTAGTCAAGAGTGAAAGCGAGTCTTTTGCCAAAAAAATCATGTTATCAACAGATTTTTTAATCTGTGCAAATTCGTCCGAAAGCGAAATATTCTGTTCCAAAGAGGTATTTGTAGCAGCAGTAAGTCCTTTTTGGGAAGATAATTTAGAGAGGGAGTCAATATAAAATCGTAGCGTGTCTAAACTGTTGCTATAATGCTTTAAATTTTCGGAACTGAAGTCTACGGTATAGGAACGAAAAGCATTTCCGGCAGCATTATAGGATGAGAAGAGTTCGTAGAAAAGATTGGTCAATTGATTTTTAGAACTATATGCTTTATTTAGACGAGCTTCGGTCTTTTGATACTCAATATACTGATAGGTAAATATCGAACCGATATAGACCAAGGAAAGAATCAGGAAGGCAATTAAAACTGTCCTGATAATAAATAATTTTTTACTGTTTTTCACGTTATTGTTCTTTCACCCCAATAAGTTAACTATAGCCTATTTTGTTTTGTCTGGAAGTCAAATTTAATACTAAAAAATCATATCCGCCGCTGACTGCTGTAGCCAGTCAGCTACTTTTTCAAAATCTTACACAATCGTTTGATTGAAAGTTGGTGTGGAAGGATCCTATTTTATTTTTTATTTTGCATAGTGAAACCCATAGGTGGTCTTTTTAGGACCTCTTTATTTAGAAATAAAAACTTAAATTTTAATGAAAACACTCTTCTGTTCGGTCGCGTTATCCCTTTTATTTGCGCGAGGACTCCATGCACAGTCTGGGGTTGCTATTATCCCCAAGCCTCAGGAAATCAATATAGGAGCGGGCCAGTTTCAGTTAAATCCACAAACTACTTTAAGTTTTAAAGGCTGCGATGTGAAGGATGTGTCTTTGTTTGTTGAGCAGCTGAGAAAAGTAACGCAATATCCCCTGAATGTGAGGAAACAGGCGAGCAATAGCATTGAATTTAGACTAGACCCTAAACTGTCCATCCCAAATGATGAAGGTTATCAGCTTGAGGTTTCCAATCGGGGAGTGGTTCTGACAGCAAAAAGTTCCCATGGGCTTTTCAATGCAACGCAATCACTGCGCCAACTTTTACCGACAGCTTTCGAGGGTAGTAACCCAACCAAAGAAATAAGCTGGAATATTCCGGCAGTGAGCATTAAAGATTATCCGCGTTATCATTGGCGCGGTTATATGAAAGACGTAAGCCGGACATTCTTTGATGTGAAAACCGTGAAAAAGTATCTGGATGTCATGGCCCTGTACAAAATGAATACTTTTCATTGGCATTTGACGGATGATCAGGGCTGGCGTATTGAAATAAAGAAGTATCCGAAATTGACACTGGAAAATGCGACGGTATTTCATCGAACAGAAAAGCAACCTGCAGAACGCAGTGGATTTTATACACAGGAGCAGATCAAGGAAGTTGTCCAATATGCGCGGGAGCGTAATATTACGATTGTGCCCGAGATTGATGTCCCCGGACATTCATGGCCGACCATATTAGCCTATCCTGAACTTGGGGTCAACAAGAATTCTTATCCCAATCACATCTTTCCTTTTGTGTCATCTTGGGGATACTGGGGAAATCAATTTACCCCCAATACACTGGATCCCACAAAAGAGTTTACGTATGAATTCTTGAATAATGTGTTCACCGAAATCGCTAATCTCTTTCCGGGTAGTTATATTCATTTTGGAGGGGATGAGGTTCGTCATGATTTGTGGGAAAAAGAGCCGCATGTGCAGGATTTTATGAAGCAACACCAGATTAAGGATGTCAAAGCCCTACAGAGTTATTTCGTACAACGTGTTTCTGCTATCATTGTTCAAAAAGGTAAAAAACCGATCGGCTGGAATGATATCTTAGCCGATGCGGAAAACTTGCCGAAAAGTACAGCAATTATGAGCTGGCTTGGTGAAGAAGCGATCAAGGAGGCAACTAAAGACGGGTTTAAAGCGGTAGCCACTCCTGCCTCTCATCTCTATTTTGATATTACCCAGGCTGATCGTAACGATGGAACAATGACTGATTTGGCCTATCCTCAAATAAATTCGCTGAAAAGAGTGTACGAATTTGACCCTTCTGCGGGGCTTAGTCCGGCCGAGGAGCAGCTTGTCCTCGGTGTTCAGGGAAATATGTGGACTGCTTTGGCGCAAGATATTAAAGATCTGAACGTACAGAATTTTCCGAGATTACTTGCCGTAGCCGAAATTGGATGGTCGTCCAAATCAGCTAAAGATTACGAAGCTTTCAATCAGCGATTGGATGCAAATCTTCCAAGATTGGATTCCATGCGTATTGATTATTATCGTCCCGGGGGATATATTGCGGGGGCATGGGGGCCCAATGATATCAGGGAATCGTATAGTTTTCTGAATTTTGATGTGACGAAAAAGATTTACGATAACGGAAGGGCACAAGCTGGATTTTTCTTTGTGGACGGTAAGAATTTTCTGGAGATTGATGCTGTACAATTACTGCAGGACGGGCGTGTCATCGCAGAAGATGGACATCACGCACTTGCGGATAAATTTAGAGGAACCAATAAGGTCAAACCTTTTTATTACAATTTTACAGTAACAAATTATAATCCGCAATCGAAGTATGAGATCAAAGCCCGCGTCAGAGGTGCCGGCGGCGTGGATTCAAAAGGGAACTTTACTTTTAATTTGTCCCCTAATACAGCGTTTGATAAGATAGAAAGGAAATAAGAGAAGAGCTAGGGCTATCCAACCGTTGGATAGCCCTAGCTCTTTACAAGGTATAGAAGCTTTATTTATTTGAGCTCAATCATCTTTTGATTTGCATGCTCTTCCTTTACTTCTTGAAGGATTGCAATTTCAATAGGTGCAATCAGGCTAAGAATAATCAGTGCAATGAAAGCTACAGGGAAAATAATTCCGATGATTACAGCCAATAACAAGGAGATATTTAAGTATTCTTGTCCATTCTTGGATGAAACTTTTAAACGGGAGCTTTTGAAGGAATCAAAAAGATCTTGAAAAGCTTTAGTAATTGTTTTACTGTTGATGCTGAATGTTGTTTTAGTTGCCATGATGTTTATTTTTAATGTTTTTATTTCTTATTTGATGACTCAAAGATAGGAAGCAAATATGGGCCTGAAGAGGGGCATTAGGCCAGTCTCGAGACAATCTCGGTAAACGACCCGCTTTTATCGGTTAATACTTTTTTGAAATTAGGGTAAGTGATATGATGATCACTATAGCCGAGGGGGATATATCCTTAAACAAAAAACAGGGATAGCTTTTAGGCTACCCCTGTTTTTTGTCTTTTTTGCTAATGTGATTATAGACCTACATGCTCTGTTTTCGATTTTGTTGGCCCCGATGGTCCTTGTTTAAACGCTGGGTCATAGTTCCATTCAATTGTGTCGGTTAATACCTTACCGTCTTTTTGGATTACTTTTGCTTCGACAGTATTCTTCCCCTGTTTTAGCTTCACGTTTTCGAAGATGTAATGTACATTGGTCTGGCCAATTTTGGCCCCTTTGATCGTTTGTCCATTGATGATCAATGTTGGCTCTCCTCTGTTCGAATAAACGGTGATAGGGGTGATTTCATTACCTCTGTTGATCATACGTCGCTGCGTGATATATAACACCGGTTCTTTGCTCCAGTTGGCTTTGTACCAATAAAAACCATCTTTCTTCAATTTACGGTCAAAGGAAACCAGACCTTTATAATTTCTGGGATTGACATTAAGACCAGTAATTGGTGTTGCGAAATCAAAGGTGTTCCATACATAGGAACCTAAGAAAATCGGATTTTTAGCGATTACCCCCCAGTGGATCTCATGAAATTTTGTGGCATACTCTTCGGGGAAGAATGAAGGATTACTCCATTGATTGCCAAAATTACCAACTTCTTCCGCTTGGTCTTCGGGAATGGCTTCCGCACCATATTCCGAAAAGATAATCCGGTAATCTTTGAATTCTTCACTGATACGTTTAGCCCAGGAGGCGACATCATCCTCTTTGTCTGATTTGTCTTCCAGTTCGCCATTATACCAGCCGAAGTAATGATTAATGCCTTGTACATCCGCATTATTATTAACGGCGTGGTTGATAACATTGTACCCACTGACAGAAACGGTATAGCGATCTGGGTCTTCAGATTTGGCAAGATCGTTTAATTTGGTTGTCAGATCGATCGTATAGGCTGACGGTGTATACACCTCATTGTGCATTCCCCAAATGTAAATTGATGGATGATTGAAGTTTTGTCGGATCAATTCTTTCAATTGTTGTTGTGCATTATTCTCTTCGAATGTACTTACACGATTGACAAAGGGTATTTCGGCCCAGATCACCAAGCCGATGCTATCACATTTTGAATAGAAATATTCGGATTGCTGATAGTGTGCCAGTCGAATCGATGTTGCGCCCATTTCTTTGATAATCGCAAGGTCTTCGTCGTGGTCTGCATTGCTCAGGGCAGATCCTTTTCCCAGGCGATCCTGATGGCGACAAACGCCATGTAAGGGGTATTTAATATCATTCAGGAAAAATCCCTCTCCTGTGCGTAGCTCAAATTTACGAAGGCCAAGGGGGGCTGTCACCTCATCGATAACCTCGCCATTCTTTTTGATTTGCGTGACGACCTTATAGAGGTAGGGATCATCTAAACCTTGCCATAAATGCGGGCTTTTGACCAGGATTTGTTGTGTAACAATCTGGCGGCCCTGTGGTAGTAATGTATAAGGCGTATTCTGTTTGGCTTTAATCGATCCGTCTTTTTCGAAAACCGTTGTTAGTAATTCAATAGGCTGTTTTTTTCCGGATTTGTTGTCTATTTTTATTTTTACGGCAACGTCGGCTGTTTTCTTGGAGACATTTTTTTGCGTAATGTAGATTCCTTTGGCTGCAAAATCATTTACCGCAATATTGATTTCATCGGTTACAATAAGTTCGACTGGTCTATAAATACCTCCATACATGGGGAAAAGGGTATGGTTGACAGGAATGACCTGTGGGGTAGCTTCATTATTTACCTTCACCAAAATCTCGTTTTCTTTCCCAAATTGGAGCATGCTGGTCAGTTCGAATACAAATGCGGAATAACCACCCTGATGTCTGCCCACGAAGTTATAATTTCCATTGCGTTGTGTATTGTCATAGGTAATTTCATTCTTGCCTTCTTTGGTCGGAAGGGGCTGATTGTTTACGTATACTTCTGTGTTGGTATTGACTCCTTCAAATCGAATGAAAATGCGTTTGCCTTTCCATGCTGCTTCGGGCACAAATGACTTACGATAATAAGCGTCGCCGGTATAAAAGCGTTCGTTTTTTCCTAAGCTACCAGACTTAATCTCTTTGGTCTGCATATCGTTTGCATTCCAGGTGTGCGGTAAATTGACAAGCTGCCATTTCCCTTCAAATAGTTGATTATAATCTAGTGTCGACGTAGAAAAAGGCCCCTTTTTGAAAGTCCAGCTGGTATTAAATGGAACTACGGTTCGTGCTTGTACGTTCAATAGCAGTATTCCAATAAAGATTAAGGTATAAAATATCTTTTTTATCATACGGTTTTAACTTAGGATATTGTATTTATGTCTTCAAATATAGCTAACAAAATGAAAATGACTAATTGGACTACCGAGGGGAGAACAGCTATTTGATCCTGTTTTTAATTAAAAGTGATTATAATGTCGCTGTTAATTATTGTTTTTTCTTTATTCGCTTTATTGCGCTCGTTTACTACAACGTTTTCGAGGTTTGCGCAAACGATTGACTATACTTGGACTACTGTAATAAATAATAAATTCTTTACCATTGTATTACAAGAAAAATGTAGACAGAACCAATGTAAACCGTTCATATGCTGGGTTTTCATACTTATTTTACCTTGTGCAATGGCTATCGTGGGTCAATAATAACACAAACCACGTTCGAAAATGAGTGATTGGACCTATTCATAGACAAATGCTTTTACATGAGAAGATGTAATCTGATGAATGGAAGAAGAAGGATTCTGATAAGTAGAAAAAAACTATAAAACGAATGAAACATAGATTAACAGGAACATTTCTTTTGCTATTCTTGCTGATGCAGTTTGTGGAAGCACAGGTTGCTATTATCCCACGTCCACAGCAGCAGGAGGCACGGAAGGGCAAACTGATCTTAGGTAGAAATATAGGCATTATAAATGACCCTTATTTTGATCCGACAATAGTGTATTTCAAGAAGCTCCTACTTGGGCGTTTCGGAATTTCGGCCTATGCTACGACCAAGGTCGATGAAGCCCAAGTTAGGGTAAGCTGGGATAACACACTTGAACATGAAGCCTATCGTCTGCAGATAGATCCTACGCATATTCGAATCTACGCTTCAGATAAATCGGGACTTGTCAATGGAATTTCAAGTTTAGACCAATTGTTGTCCGTTGCAGCCCAGAAAGGGGATCAGCGTGAGTTGGAGGCTGTTGACATCAAGGATAAAGCACAATTTGCCTGGCGTGGTTTTATGTTAGATGAGTCGAGACATTTCTTTGGGAAGGAAAAAGTAAAGTCATTGTTGGACTGGATGGCTTTTTATAAATTGAACAAGTTTCACTGGCATTTGACGGATGAGCCTGCCTGGCGTCTTAGTATACAACGTTATCCCTGGCTGACTCAAATAGGAGGTATAGGCAATTATTTCGATCCCTATGCCGAAGTACAGTATTACACACAAAATGATATCAGTGAGATTATTGCTTATGCGGATGAACGTAATATTGAGGTCATTCCTGAGATTGATATGCCTGGACATGCAACAGCGGCAAATCGTGCGTATCCATTTTTATCTGGCGGCGGTAATGAAAAACACCCTGATTTTACTTTTCACCCAGCAAATAATACGACATATTCATTTTTAACCCATGTGTTGCGCGAGGTAAAAGCACTTTTTCCTTCGACTTACATTCATTTGGGTGGAGATGAGGTTGCTTTCGGTAGCGATGCCTGGAATAATGATCTAAAGGTGCAGGAGTTAAAAAAGGCGGAAGGACTGAAATCGAATAAGGAGGTCGAAGCGTATTTTATTCGACGTATGGCGGATTCCGTGGCCCGAATAAATGGGAAAATTATTGTTTGGGATGAGATGGTAGACGCAAAACTGAACAAGGCACAAACTGTGATGATGTGGTGGCGCCATGATAAACCCGAACAGCTCAACAAAATTTTGGAAAAAGGATATCAGGCTATTCTTACCCCCCGGTTACCTTTATATTTCGATTTTGTGCAGCAGGAAAATCACCGGTATGGGCGGAAATGGGGCAAAGGGTTTAATCCTATTCAAGATGTTTACAATTTTGCAGGCAAACAGCTGGACAGTTTAGGTGGTCGAAGAAAACAGCTATTGGGCATCCAAGCTAATCTATGGACTGAAACCGTCACGAATACCAATCGATTGGATTATCTCGTCTTTCCGAGAATTGCGGCATTGGCGGAAGCGGCCTGGACACCTGGTAAGCAACGTAATTTTGATCAGTTTTCACATGTGTTGAAGCAGCATTTAGCGCTGTATCGCGAGCAGGGGCTCTATTACTTTGATCCATTTCAGGACAGTAATCCCGAGCCGGTCGTTATGAAGAAAGCGCAAAAACAGTATATTGATAATCCCAACTAGATCAGTGATTTGTCTTTGACGGGGAGTGGTGTAATCGGCAATGATGATGTCAGATCTTTTGGAATCAAATAAATACTGTAGATTTTTTAGAAGCATTATGCAGATGTGAAAGTTTGTGCTTTTGCATGCATGCGTAGGAAAAGAACAAATGAAAACTTGGTAATAAAACAATTAGATAAAATATGATAAGCTATAACAGATTGATGGTGACCTTGCTGTTGGCTGGAGGGCTATTGGCCGGGAAAACTGTTTCTGCCCAATGGACTGGTCCACGCAAAAAGGTGGAGCAAAGAATTGAGGTAAAATATGGGCCTTTAACGCCGGCGCATCGAACCGATGAGGCAATGGCACGTTTTCGTAGCTATGGTTTAGGACAGTTTATCCATTGGGGTCTCTATGCTATTCCAGGAAATGAGTGGGAAGGGGTAAGTGCTCGAAAAGGTGCGGCCGCTTCCGAATGGATTCGTACCTGGAGTGGACCTACGGCACCGAAGGACTGGAAAAACACCTATGATAATTTATATAAGCAATTTAACCCCAAAGGATTTGATGCAAAGCTATGGGCTAAGCAGGCTAAAGAAATGGGAGCAAAATACCTGATTTTTACCACCAAACATCATGATGGATTTGCCTTATGGCCTTCGAAATACACAGATTATACCATTAAGAAAAGCCCATATAAAAAAGATATTGTCAAACAGGTTGTAGACGCTTACACAGCCGAAGGTATAGATGTATTTTTGTATTTTTCGATCTTGGAATGGAATAATTCAAACTATATGGGAAAGGCGCCGTCTACACCGGAAGAAAAGGCAAAATTCAACAAGTTTTTAGAGTATACCCGTAATCAATTATTGGAGCTTCTTCAAAATTACCCCCAGATAAAAGGTTTTTGGTTTGATGGTACCTGGGATCAGTCCTGGATTCAGTCCTATGACTTTACCTATAAACTGGAAAAGGAACTCCGCGAGAAGCATCCGGGGTTAATCATCGGTAGCCGTTTTCGAAACGATGAATTTGGAAAACGACATTTCGATTCGAATGGCGATATGCTGGGGGATTATGAGCAAGGATGGGAACGCAAAATGCCGAAAGAATTTGAATGGTTGGAAGGACGTGATTGGGATTGCGTCATGACGATACCTCCCAATGGTTGGGGCTACATGAAAGATTGGTCGGGTATTTATACAAAGACATCCGACGATTTGATCGATATGTTGATGAACTGTGTATCAATGAACGGGAATTTCGTATTGAATTTTGGTCCGGACGGAAATGGTCGGATGCATCCGGGAGAGGATAAACTGGCGAAAGAGATCGGTGACTGGATCAAAGTTAATGGTGAAGCTGTTTATGGGGTTAGGCATGCGGGGCTTGCGCCATCTAAATTGGGTTATTTTACAAAAAAAGAGGACAATCTCTATCTTACGGTCTTTAATCGACCCGTCAACAATATTGTCCGTATTGCTGTACCGAAGAATGCAACAACGGTTCCGGTAACAGCAGCATTACTTCAAAATGGTCAAACCTTGGTTTTAAAGCAAGCTGAAATCGGCATAGACCTGGATAAGAATACGTACTATGATATTGTACTTCCAGACGCATTTGTTGCCAATAAGGCTTTTGTTATAAAAATGAAGCTTGGTCATCCAAAAGGACAGCGTGAGCAACTAATGGATGCAAAAATGTAGGCTCAGGACATTATAGGAAATTTCCCTGATTTCATCGGATCGCCAATAGCAATGGTACCGAATCAACGACATTAGGATGGATCTAATAAAAACGGCACTTAAATCGCTATCGGTTAAAGTGCCGTTTTTCTGTTATATCAGTGTTGTTGCTGTAATATTGAGGAGCTCGCTTGGGGTATGGATAATGTATTTTGCCCCGTGTTGTCTCAATTCGTCTTCATCGCGAAAGCCCCAGGTAACACCGATTGCTGTTACCCCGGCATTATTGGCCGTATCCATATCGACCGATGAATCACCGACATACAGGCAATTTTGTTTGTTGACACCTAATGTCTCGAGGCTATCTAGGACGATTGCGGGATCGGGTTTGGCTGGATGACCAGCGCGATGGCCGAGGACAAGGTCAAATGGAATATCGGGGAAGTATTGTTGCATCAGTGGGATGACTGCCTCGTGGTATTTATTGGACGCCACGGAGATGAGGTAACCTAAAGACTTCAATTCTTGAAGCAGCGATACAATTCCCGGGTAAGGCCGTGTATGCGATACAGGTTTTCGTTCATAATAGCTTTTAAAAGCTCCAAGTAAGACTGTAATCGTCTCTGCCGTTCGTGCTTCTTCGGGCAATGCCCTTTCGATGAGTTTCTGTACGCCATTGCCTACAAATTTCTTATAAGCAACGAGTGGATGCGTTGGATATCCATGCTGTTCAAGAATAGCATTGCAGCTGTCCCCCAGGTCTTGTAATGTATCTAGCAGTGTTCCGTCCAGATCAAATATGATAAGTTTCATTTGATAAATCTAGTAAAAATTGCGGTTGAACCATGGTAGAATAGTGAGATTAAATGGAGTTTAATTATTTCCAAATGGAGGTATTTATATTTCCTTTCTGTGTATCATTTAGATCGGGGAAAAAAGTGAATCCAGTTATTTTTTCCAGTTCGCTTACGGTTAACCTATAATTTTCGAACGTGCTTCCTGAAGGTGGAATGACATTGTCAATCTTATAACCAATGGTATAATATTCGTTTCCTTTTTTCATTGCCAAGGCTTTGAAATAGTATTTTGGTTTGGCAATATCTTTTCCATCGTTGTCCTGCGCAAAATCGAGGCTGTTTTCAGTGCTGGTCTTAGGTATTGCGCCAGTTACGACATACATCGTGTCACACTGTGCAGTCCAGGTTCTGACTTTCGTTTCGAGGTTTGCCCAAATACCTTGGTTAAGTCGTGAAACCTGTGCTGTCATGTTGGTAAAATAAAATGTTGTTTTATTTTGAGCAATATTGAGATTTCTGTCTGCACTTGGCAATTGGTGCCCTCTGTCGTACCCTGTTGGCTGAAATCCCTTAAATAGATTGGGTTGAAATGCTGTTGATACGGCAGGATCGTAACCCCAGGCATCCGTACGATTGCCCGACCCTAGCACACTGTTGTATAAGGGGTATGCAACCCAATATGCCATTTTTAGCTTTTTGTCATATAGCATCGCATAATTTCTGCTATCGCTTGAGTCGGGCATAAAATGTTGTATAAATACCTCATCACTGCTGAGATTGCTCATTTTGGGTATTTCCAGATAAGCTTGTGATTCACCAATCCCGCCACTTAGTTTTCCATTGTCAATGTTGATATCAAAGCTATATTGGCTTCCGGCTGTTAGATTTTTTAAATCCCGATTTTGGGGTATTGTCCAGGTATAGGTATCGCCATTAGTGGCAATAAACTTAATGGCCTTTCCTGTGATATCTTCGCCAGGAAGTAGCATAAATTCTATACGGGCGGTTTTATTGGTATTTAGTGATACCTTTTTTTGCACATCCTTTTTTTCGGTTGAATTAACAGTCAATTTTCCTGTTGTCAAATCGAATCCTCCTTGGATGCTTATAGCTGGCATTTTTACGATAATCTGATTGGCTTCCAATGCGGCTGTATTGGTTATGGATAGCTTAATGTTGACTTTGCTCAGTTGTCGTACAAAAATAAGTGGTACTGTATTATTGTTTTTACCGATGTTTTTGGCATTGTTTGCATACATCAGGTCTAAGGCTGCCGGGTTGGACTGGTCACTTATATTGATGGGATATTGAAAGTCTGCCAGTGATCTGTAAGGATAATAGGCGATAAAGTCCACGTTTTCATTCGGTAGGAAAACCGGGCTGTTACTTTGAAAAACCGAACCGTTAAAAGTGAAGGGGTAATTTTTGACCTGGTCGATAAGCGAAATTGCTGCCAAAGGTTGGTCGGCTTTGTACATATATACACCGATTTGATCACTTTTATTCCAGGAACTCTCTGTCGTTTGTGTGTTGATTTGACCGACAATAGTAGGGGTAAATTGCACCGCTGCTCGGTCAATTCTAGTTTCCGTTTTCTGACAGGAGTTAAAAGTAAGCAATGCAATTATAATGTAGGCTATCCGGAATATATTTTGATCCGGTATCGCTTTGGTCTTGTTCGTCATATGAATAGCTAGTGTATATTGATAAAGTGATGGCAAAAATAGTTAAGTTCACTAGAAGTTACAGCGATCTTTTTAGTAATCCCGGTTATAAGGTTTGTATTGGATTGATCTTTAGATAGATATTTTAGGCACTATTTCGCTTTTATAGTATCTCACTTGTAGTATATTTAAAGATCTCAAACAGTTGTTAAGACAATAATATAGGTAATTGATAAAATATTTAACAGTATGTGTTCCATACTTGTTTAAAAATCATTTGTTTTAGGTTGCTGTTGTGCTATTATGTGTAGTACTAGGGTAACGCTTTTAATTCCTTTTGGAAAAAATTAATACGAAGGTGTTGATTTTCTTCATTTTTCCCTGAAATCAGGTAGTAAAATATATTCTCGTTTCTAATAAATTTGTCAATAGGAAAAAAATAGCACAATGTTTGCTGTTCATGTCAAAACATATATTGATTTGACAAATTATTAATCGTTACGAGGTTGTAATGGAAGAAGTATTTAAAGTAAAAGGAAAATTGAATAGATTTTATGTGATTATCTGTGCTGTTGTCATGGTATTGACGGCATCGAGCTGCTTTGATTTTGTTGAGCAGATCGACTTAAAATCAGACGGTTCCGGACAGATTGCCGCCACATTAAATTTGAGTAAAAGTAAAACCAAGGTATCTTCTTTAATGAAAATGAAAAGTATTAAAGGCATCCGTATACCTTCTCAAGCGGACATGGAGAAAGAGATTCGATCTGCTGTTCAGTTACTAAAACAAACTAAAGGAATTTCTAATGTACAGTACAGCACAGATTTTACCAATTATATCGTTAATATCTCCTGTGATTTCAGCCAGATAGAATCCTTGAACGCCTTTTCGGATATATTGGCAAATCGGTTTAAAACGAAGATATCGAATTCAAACCGCTATTATTATAACGCACAAAGCCATGTATTTGAACGCAAATTTGTGGCTTCTGCTGACTGGAAAGCAAAATTTAATCAACTGGGAAACGATAATACAACTCAGTTTGCGGACGCATTCTATACGCAGATTGTACGTTTTGAAAAACCGGTTGTATCTCAGGCAAACAGTCTTGCAAAGGTTGCCGGAAATAAGAAAGGGGTTTTGCTAAAACTACCATTTATGGATTTGGTCTATGGTAAATCGAGCTTGGCAAATAAAATCACATTAACAAAATAACCTATAACATTGGTGAAACCGGGACTTCATTTAGTTGCTGAAAGCGCTTCTATAGAGCAGGTTCGGTGTAGCTGAAAAATTATTTATACGATGAAATCAAAATTTATACTGCTAGGATTAGCCTGTTTGTCTTTTGGGACAACTGTAAAGGCGCAGGACTTGATCAAACAAATCCCCGAGGATGCAGAAATGATTGCAGCTTTCCATATGAAAGACATTGTGCAGAAAGCAAATGCCAATAAACTGAACGAGTTACTCCAAAAGACTGGTTTTTTTGAGAAATCGGGAATTTCAGCGAACAATGATATTAAGAATTTGGGGGTAGACCTGTCCCAGACAGCCTATTTTTATACCAGGAAAACCGATAGTATCAGTTTTACGGAATTTATATTTTCCCTGAATAACAAGGGGCAATTTGAGAAACTGCTTCATGAGGCGGGTGAACCCAAGACATTTGCAAATGGCTATACGAGCATAGGCCTCAAGGCGGGGAGTATGTTGGTATACAACGATCGGATCGCTCGATTTGTTTCGGCGACGACAAATACCACCTTTTTGGACAATGATTCAATTGCTAGTCGTTATGGAATCAAAAAGGTAGACTACGTCGCGCGTCCAGCTGATGACGAAGATGCTTGGGCAGATACGACTGTAGCCGCAATGGACTCTGCTGCCGTAGTCTGGGATGCAGATGAAAGTTTGGCGCCGCCGGTTGCTGTTGCTGTGGAACCAGATACTGTCGTATTAGGTGCGACGGAAGTATTACCTCCAGTTGTTGATATTGCTGCGGCTGCGGATGCAGCGGCTGACGCGGCAGAAATGCATGATCCAAGTTACTACGATTCGCTTTATACGGCCTATGAAGATCAAAATCGGAAAAACGATTCGATTCGTAACGGCTTACGTGATAAATGGTTATTGAACGAGGTTACCCGTTTGGTTTCAGGGAGTCATAAGTCTTTGTCAATTGCAGATCAGCAGAAGGTTTTAAAGAATCTCGGGCTTATCCGATTGTATGTTCCTCATGTAGAGGATCTGTACCGTGGTCTTATGCCTTATACCACCTCTCTTCCTTATTATTATATGGGAATCAAACTGGATAAATTCAAGACGGGTTATCAAGACGGGGTATTGGATTTAGTGCAAGAGGGCAATGTGCTGAAATTAAAGGGATCTGTAGGTTTAGATAAGGACCTTGCTGAGATGACCAAAAGAATGTATGCGCGAAAGCCTAATTCGAAGTTCAGTAAATATTTAACGGATAAAACACTAGGGTTTTTTAATGTGAATATTAATTCGGAGGCTTATCTGAGGGAGATGCCTGCTTATATGGCAAAATATTATAGCGGTCTATTGGGACCTCAACAGGACGTTTTGGAATGGGGATTGATGGCTCTCGAAATAGCGCTAGATGAAAAGGCCATTGCCGAGGTGATGCCAGGAGACCACTTGGTCGTCGTAAATGGTCTTCGGAAGTTCAAAAAAGATTATATCGATTACACCTATGACGATGATTATAATGCAACCGAAGTGAAAAAGACGAAGGAAGAAACACTTCCGGTGTTTATTTGGATGTTCACATCGAAAGATCAACGTCTGATAAAAAAAGGTTTAGAAATGGCAGTTTCAAAGCAAGTTGGACAGGTGCATGATGGTATTTATGCGTTTTCAAAACAGAAAGCCAAAGATTTTCCAATGTATGTTCTTTTGAAAGAAGATCTGGTCATGGTCAGTAATGATTCCTTGTCATTAAATGATATCCGTCAGAATAAGATGAATGCTCCCGTAAATAAAGATTTTGCAAAACTAATGAAGCAAAATAAGATGTCTGCAGCCATTGATCTGCAAAAGCTACCGGCTATGTTAAAGGAAATGGGCGTAACACCGGGAAGACAATGGGAAGCAACGGTGGCGCAGCTCAATCAATATGGTAGTACTGCAGTTACTTCCAAGGGTGTAGTGGGCAACCGTGCTGAGGTTGAAATGTCGACACGACTGCCGCAGACGAGCGACGGTGCGATCAGCTACTTACTGGATCAAATTATGGCGGAATTAAATAAAAAGTAACTAAAGAGGATTCAAAAACAATTTTGTTGCACTATTGTTTTGGTTTCTTTTGTAATATTATGGTTATATTTTTATAATGTTAAAATAATATTAAGGTCGTTTAACTTGTTTATGGTACTTTTGACATTTAATTCACTGCATAAATAGACAAATTAAACGATTTATACATCACAATATGGGGATATTTTCAAAACTGTTTGGAAACAAAACGCAGGATTCAAAAGTAAAGGTTGTCGGTAAACTGGCTTTCTTGGAAGTGGATATGCATAACCATATCCTTCCTGGAATTGATGATGGGAGTCAATCTATCGAACAATCATTGACATTGTTGAAAGGACTTGGACGAATGGGCTTCGAGAAATTTATCTGTACACCGCATATTATGGATGGCGTGCATCCAAATTCGATTCGTACGATTGAAGCTGCTAAGGACAAGCTATTAACTGGTCTAAAAGGTCTTCCAAATATACCCGAAGTTCATGCCGCTGCCGAGCATATGATTGATGACGGCATTGTGAATCTCATCGGATCAAATGAACTCTGTGTTATGCCCGGTGGTTATGTGCTTATTGAGATGTCCTATTTACAAGAATCCAAAGCGCTATTTCAAACGATATTGGATATTCAAAACCTTGGTTATCAACCTATCTTGGCGCACCCAGAACGTTATAATTACTATCATTACAACTTTAACATGTATAAGCAGATCAAGGATGCGGGTTGTATGTTGCAGCTGAACTTGTTGTCGATCAGTTGGTATTATGGTGTTGAGGTAAAGTCTGCAGCTTTGACAATGATTAAGTCTGGGATGTATGATTTTGTAGGAACAGACGTGCACCACGAGCGGCATTTAGCTGCGCTGGAGGATGTGGTGGCTAAATATCCTGTGCGTGATTTACTCAAAACATGCACTATATTGAATCCGACATTGCTGGACCATTTGGGAAATAATAAGAATGTAATTGCTACAGGCTAGCATTAAAATATATTAAATAGAGAAAGAGATACCCTTTGAGGTATCTCTTTTTTTGTGACAATTTTATTCTCCTAGCAGATACCGCCTGCTTTTAGTCCAGTCAGTCTCCTTTACAGTAAGGACATATCTAAAATTGTACAAGAGATTTAGGTGTTCTTGGCTGTTTGTGGTTGCTATAACTCATGTAGATTATTTTCGTCCGCGTTTGTGTTTTGCCCGTATGGATATTTCGAAAATTTGGCTACTTTTGGTTTTAGCATTTTTCATATGAGAGGAAACAGAATTTTTATTCAAGACTGGATAGCACACCATACTTATCAAAAAACAAACGAAATAGATAGTTATTACTTACGCGTTGCAAATGAAATCAATGATAGTTTATCGACACTATGGTTTGAGGAGCAAGAGACAAATGATCTCATCCATACCGATGCTTTAAAGACATTGAGTATCTATCTAACGTGTTACTTAGAAGATGTTATTGCGAAAACAGGCATTTTTGCTGCTTTTAGAACGATCCATACAGAACTATACAATCAACTTTTGCCTTTTTATAATGATAATGACCTGACGGATTATTATGCTGAGGATATTAATAGTGAAGATATTGCTGTATTGACCTGGTTGTTTTTCAGTGAACGCAACCCACATTTATTTATTGATCCCCGTGGTCGTTTGATCCAATTGGTTACAGATTTGGCCTATTCAATCTTGGAAGAACATTATGAAGTTGCTCCTGAAAATGAAAAGTTAAAACTAGAATATGTTTTGGACGAAGGAGCGAACTATTTTGAAGTCCGTAATTTTATTGAGAAGCTTGTCGCTACAAATTACCTGACAGCGGGTGAATATAACACCAATCTTAATCATTTGATGCAAGTTGCGGAAATAGGGCGATATCAGCACGATCAAAATCAGTTGCAACAGATGATCTATCGGGTTCGAGACAACCATTTCAATAATTATAGACTACATGTGTTTGCGTTGAAGGCATCTGAGTTTGTAGCTGAGGTGGTTGGCAAAGAACATGCGCTATATGATATTGTCAAGACATTAGGTAATCGCATTAATAGCTTTTTCGAATTCGTTAAAACGGATGAGCTTTATGTACATGTAAAACATATCGGAACAAAAACTGCATTTAAAATCTTTAAGGACTCTATACAGCAATTTGTTGAACCAACAGAACCCCTATCTTTCTATATGGAAATTGTGCCTTGGAAAGATGCCTGGAACCTGTCGGGAATTATGACTGTTGTGAATGCCGATGAAGTGAATTTTGATTTACCTGAGCAGTATGAGATGACTTATCGCATTGAAGCCTTAAATGGTAAGGATAAGAGCTTGAAGAAAACGGAAAAGCAGCTAAAAGATATGGGTAAATTGTTCCAGTCGGAGCATAAGGCTGCAGTGGCGTTTATGGAAGGAAAGGAAGTGAAGGAATTTGCAACGGATTTCTTTAAGAAATATCAGCAAAAATACCCGAGTAAAGAAGAGTCTCCACTTCCAGAATCAAATTTGGACCTTACGGAAGATGCTAAAGTCACCGTGTTCTTTAATCCGAAAACGGGTTTAGAAGTTTTTGGCGGTATAGCGGAATTTTTCCCATTAAAGAATAACGACTTCGCGGAGAAAGATGGTGAAATTGAGGTGCCTTATGCACGCTACTTTTTGAATCTTTTGGTCGAAGATTTTTTCCCAAGTGAGTTGCCGAAGTACTATGTTAATCTATTCAAGGCGGAAGTGGACAAACAGTTCTTCTTTCCGGTGAACGACGAGGTCCTTGATTTCTTTCTCCGTTTCTATAAACGAGGAACTTACTTCTTGGGACCATTTCCATTATTAAAATAACTCGTGTATCGACTGTAGAAATACAGGAATACATAAAAGTTCCATTGCCTACCTGCAATGGAACTTTTTTATGCATCTAAGTCAGGCTATCCTTTGCTGTATAAGATGGTGTGGTCCTTTAGACATTATTTTGTTGATCGAATATCTCATGAAATTGGTGTTAATTTAATATAAATTGATTATAATTAAATTGTTATCACTTGTGAATCTGGGTCTACATGTCGCATATCCCACGCATTTATGGGCATATTTTAAAAAATTCTCACTAAACTTGTAGGATCAATTATATGTGATGAAGAATGCCTATTGAAAATAATAATGCCTTGGATTTCAAAACTTTCTTTTTGTTGTATAAGGACAAAGTGTATAAATATGCTTATTTACATCTGAAAGAAGAACCAGCTGCCGCAGATTTAGTCCAGGAAACATTCTCCCGAATTTGGAAAAAATGGGCAGAATTAGATGGGAATAAAAATCCGCAGTCTTACCTCTATACGATTGCCCGAAATCTTGTTTTCGACGAATTGCGAAAACAAAAGGTCAGATTCCAATTTCAGGCTACAGACATCGATCAGACCAAATTGGTAGACAATTCGAATGAGGAAGCTATTCGGTTTAAAGATTTGGAGCGCGTTTATCGTGAGGCCATTTCAAAACTCCCGAAAGCGCGACTCGAGATTTTTCTTTTGAGTAAAGAAGAGTTTTTGGATAATCAGGAAATTGCAGATAGGCTTGGGATTTCCGTTAATACCGTCCGTGATCAATTGGTTAAAGGCAACAAGTTTGTTCGGCAATATATTATTGATCATTTTGAGATTTCAATAGCCCTATTGATTTTTTTAAATATTTTTTAGAGCCGCATCGTCTTCTGGTCATCGAGGTACGTATATGTATTTAAAGATGGGCATAGATGATGAATTCCAAAATAGCTGCTTTATATAGAAAATTCCTTAAGGGAGAACTTAGTCCCGAGGAAAACGCCATATTTCTTGATTTACTGACTTCTTGTGACAGGGATGAACTTCCAGATGTGGAGGAGGTTGTTGCGCTAGATGATCGTGATTGTGAACTGAACAAAACAACTTCTGAAGATATCTTCTTTACGATTACAGGTACGCCATTGACGACGCGTGTAGTACCTATTTGGAAAAGACGTTGGTCTGTCATTTCCGCCGCTGCCTGTTTACTGTTGATCGGTCTTGCTTTCTTATTTCAATTTAAGTTTGGGGAGCAGCATAAGAACGCAGCCTACGCAACTGTCCATTATTCTAATCCGACAAAATTTGTGAAGAGGCTGGTACTGCCAGATGGTACACATGTTTCTCTGCGACAGGGAGCACAGATTGAATTGTTGTCAGATTTTGATACAGACAGTTTACGTCGGATCAAACTTTCAGGCGAAGCCTTTTTTGAAGTCGCCAAAAATCCTGAGCAACCTTTTGTGATAGCCAGTTCGGGCGACTTTGATGTTCGTGTGCTGGGCACAGCCTTTAACTTAAACTGTTCGCAGGGGCACAGTCGTTTGGTATTAAATCATGGCCGCGTATGTGTATCTCGCGGGAAGGAATATTCCATTGTGAAACCTGGGCAGCAAGTTGCCTATGATGAGCGACAAAAGCAATTTGATGTATCCAAAGCAGATACGACCAGTGCAACAAATTGGAAGAGTGATCTTTTATCGTTTAATCAAGTTCCTCTTACCCAGATCGTCGCCGATCTCAATAACCTTTATCCGGATAGTAACCTCGAATTGATAGACTCTTTCCGGACGGAAAGTTATACAGGTTATCTACCAGCAAGTGATCTAGAAAAATCACTTACGATGCTTAATACCGCATTTAATCAAATAATTATCCATAAAAAGTAATTTATGAAAAGAACCAATTACTATTTAAAACTTATGGGAAGTGCTTTGCTCTTTCAGTCGCTTGCACTTCATACCATGGCATCACAATTTTCGACCAGTGAAGGAATTGGGAAAATCCTCACACGAATGGAACAAAAATTTAATGTCAAATTTGGCTATGACGCTTCGATATCAAATCAAAAAGTCAATGACTTAGCTGATTTGAGTACATTGAAAAAGGAGCAGATTGTTCAATTTATTCAGACCATTTCGGACGGAAATCTGGAGGTCAAGAAAATTGATGAGAAGCTGTATGTGGTCTCGAAGAGAACCAATAATGATGTTAGAAGTAAGAATGATAAGCCGATTTCCGCTGTTTCCAACGAGATTAGGGGTAAGGTTGTCGATCAGGAAACAGGTCAGCCTATCGCTGGTGTCACAGTACGTGTGAAAGGGACTGCTGTTGCTGTTACTACGGATGGTAGTGGTGTTTTCAAATTGCCAAATACTGCTGACGATGCGATCCTTCAGATTTCCTATATTGGTTATCAGACAAGTGAAGTTTCTGCTTCAAATGCTGATGTCATTAAGTTAGGCAAATCGTCCGAAGAGCTTGGTGAAGTTGTTGTAACGGCACTGGGTATAAAGAGAGAACAAAAAGCACTGGGATATGCAACGCAAAGCATTAAAGGTGATGACCTGACACGTGTAAAGGGGGTTGATGTAGGAACTACATTGACCGGACGTATTTCGGGTGTCCGTGTTTTGAACAGTACGGAGTTTAACAGTACACCTCAAATCCAAGTAAGGGGACTAACACCTATTTTGGTGATCGATGGGGTTGCCTATGAAAATCTTACCCTACGTGATGTGCCAGTAGATAATATCGAAGATATGAACGTGCTGAAAGGAGCAACCGCAACGGCATTGTACGGTAGTATGGGGGCTGGTGGGGCCATTATGATTACGACAAAAAAGGGACTTGCGGAAAAAGGAACGGAGATCTCAGTCAATAGCAATAACATGTTTTTTTCGGGTTATCTAGCTTTGCCCGAAGTACAACATGGGTACTCGTCAGGTGAAGGGGGAAAGTTTAATAATGATGACTATGTGTGGGGGGATAAGCTGGATATTGGGCGTTCAGCCAAGCAATGGAATCCACTGACAAAACAACTGGAAGAGATGGAATTGCTTTCCCGTGGCAAGGACAATTTTAAGAATTTTCTTGAGCCGGGATTTATATCCAATAACTCCGTTAGTTTTACCAACCAGGGTGAACATGGAAGTATTAGAACATCGATAAATCATATCTATAACAAAGGGCAGTATCCAAACCAAAAGCTGAATATGACAAACATGTCTGTCGCTGGGCAGACTAAGATTAGTGAAAAAGTTGATATAGAAACACGCCTTGCCTATAATCGTCGTTCAGCAACAAGTAATTTTGGCGCAGGATATAATGATCAGGGATATATTTACAATATTCTCGTGTGGACCGGGCCTGAGTATAATTTACAGGATTATAAAGATTATTGGTTGATTAAAGATCAATCGCAGAATTGGATGTATAAGGCATGGTATGATAATCCCTATTTAACGGCTTATGAGAAGGTTACCCCTGAGCTGGTCAATAAGATGAATGCTGCCTTGACCTTGAATTATAAGGTTTCTGATTGGGGGAAACTTATGGTACGTACAGGGTATGATTATTATGGACAAAGACGGGAGCAACGTAATCCCATGGGCATTTATGGTACGAGGGGCGGATATTCAGGCTTTGACAGTAAAGGAAAGTATTGGATGCAAAATCAGGATGGTTTTAGTACAACCAATGACGTAATCTTTACAGCGAAAAAGAAAGTTGGTGATTTTGGCTTCGACGGATTATTGGGCGGCGCTCTTTTTTATAAACGTGACAATGCGGTTACAGCAACGACAGTAAATGGCTTGTCGATACCAGGATTTTACTCGCTTCGAAACTCAATTGACCCAGTGTCGACTATTGAAAGTAAAACAAAAGAAATGGTCAACAGTACCTATGGACGACTTTCTATCTCCTGGCGTAATGCTGTTTTTGTAGAAGCGACCGGTCGTAACGATTGGTCTTCGGCTTTATCCAAAGAACAACGTTCTTATTTTTATCCTTCTGTTTCAAGTAGTGTTGTCGTAAGTGATTTAATAGCGAATAAACCTACTTGGTTGGATATGTTCAAGGTCCGTGGGTCTTGGGCAGTAACTAAGACGGTTCCAGTTCCATATGAAATAAATCAGGCCTTTTCAATTAGCAACAATGTTTGGGATGGATTGCCAACGGCTTCTTATCCGAATTCAATCAAGGACTACTCCATATCACCTACGCAGCGTGATTTGACGGAGTTTGGTTTTGATTTTGCGCTATGGAAAAATCGATTCTATGGTAATTATACCCGTTATTATCGTCTGTTACATAATGTAACAACTTATGCGACCATTTCGGGCTCATCAGGCTTTACGTCGCGGTTAATCAATACACAAGAAGAGAAAATGACGAAAGGTCATGAAATCACTTTGGGTACTGCTGCAATCAAAAAAGAAAACTTTCAATGGGATATTATTTTAAATATGTCTCAAAATCTGGAATTCTATCACAAGCTTGATCCTGTATATTCTGCCGACGCATTATATGTTAAAAAAGGAGCTAGAACAGACTATATTACCGTAAAGGATTGGGAGCTCTCTCCTGATGGGCAAATCGTTAACAATGCCTCCGGTATGCCGATATCTGCAAAATATGCTGCTCAGTTGTACGGTTATACTGCACCGAAATGGTTCGGTGGTTTGACAAATCAATTTCGTTATAAAGACTTCTCGCTTTCTTTGAGTGTTGACGGGCGAATAAAAGGAATGTCTTATTCAGGTATGAACGCCCGTTTATGGCAGACAGGGGCTCACCCGGATTCGGATAATCCTTATCGCTATGAAGAGGTTGTTAATGGAAACAAAACTTTTGTTGCTCCTGGTGTTAAGATCGTTTCTGGGGGAGTTACCTATGACAAATATGGTCAGATTGCTGAAGACACGCGTGTGTTTGCGCCAAATGACAAAGTGGTCTCTTATGAAACCTATTGGAAATCGGCGTATTCAGGTAGACGAAATTATTGGGATGAGACATTTATCAAACTGCGGGAGCTATCGCTCAATTACCGCGTCCCTGAGAAATTAGCCTCTAAATTCAAAGCGAAACGTGCCAGTGTCGGTGTTACTGGACAGAATTTGCTTCTTTGGACAAAGGAATATCGTTTTTCCGATCCCGATGTAGGTTCAGAAGATTTGAACTCACCATCGATGCGTTACATAGGTTTTAATTTAAATGTAACTTTCTAAAAACCAGTAAAATTAAGATGAAAATGAAAAAATTGTGTATATATATCGCCATGGGGAGTTTAATCTCATTGGCGAGTTGTTCAAAATTTGATGAGATAAACACGAATCCTGAAACTCCTGTGCAAGTGAATTCTTCCATGCTAGCGACGCGTATTATTCTGAATTTGGCAAATCAGCCGACACAAAAATCATTTATGCAGCCCTATTTGTTAACGAAGGAGATTGCATGGACGGAATTGGTTGAGGGGTATCAATATAATGGATTCGGTGAAGGGGGTATATCAATGAACGCAATCAATGATGCTCACTTCATGGGACAGTATGCTGCAACAGATGTGTTGGCAAATTCCTACAATGGGTTAATGTATTTTGCCAGAGCTGTGAAATTTTATGAGGCGACAATGAGTGTAGGCGATGTGCCTTACAAAGAAGCTTTAAAAGGGGAATCAGACAAAACATATTTTCCAAAATATGATACTCAAAAAGAGGTCTTTTTGGGCATACTTAACGAGCTAGAGAAAGCAGACCAGCTCTTTGCAAGCGGAGCAAAATTTGCGGGCGATCCCTTGTACGGCGGAGACATAACAAAATGGAGAAAGCTCGTCAACAGTTTTGCGTTAAATGTACTGATTCAACTGAGCAAGAAGGAAGCTGATGCAGACTTGAATTTAAAAGGACGGTTTCAATCGATTTTAACGAACAAGCCTATATTCACTGCGAATGCCGATAATTTTCAGTTGGTACGTTCGGATAAAAGTGGCCAAACCTATCCTTTTTATAAAATCAGTAATAGTTTCGTTATTTATCCCGTTGTGTCTACGGAGATTATAGACCGTTTGAAGCAATATCAAGATAGAAGGCTATTTTTCTATGCAAACCCATCAGCTTTGCAAATTGCCAATGGCAAACAAGTAAGTGATTTTAGTGCGTATGTTGGTATTGATCCATCCTTGGCGTTTGGCGATATTGCGGACTTGAAAAAGAAAAACGATTATTCTAAATTAAATGACCGCTATACCGAGCTTGTAAGTGGCGAACCAACACAACAATATAGCTATGCGCATCTATGTTTTGTGGTTGCTGAAGCAGCTGCAAGAGGATGGGTTACAGAGTCTTCAGTCAATTGGTATAAAAAAGGCATTGAAGCAGCGATGAAATTCATTGCGGACAATACCCCAAATACGAGCCAGTACACACATAATATGCCATTGGATGGGACCTATATCGCCAGTGCTATTGCTTCCTATGGAGATCAATTCCCTACAACTAAAGAAGGACAGATTGAGGCAATTATGACGCAAAAGTATTTAGCTAGCTTCTTGCAAGGACGAATAAATCCTTACTATGATTATCGTCGTACAGGTTATCCAAAATGGAAAATCAACCCAGCATCCAGTTTAAATGCCGATGATCCAACTAAAATACCTGTTCGTTGGCGTTATCCAGCCAGTGAGTATAACTATAACGGACAAAATCTGGATGAAGCGCTTGCACGTCAATATGGTGGGAAAGATGAAATCAACCAATTGATGTGGCTTTTGAAATAAGCCGTTCGAAAAAACAATCCCCGCAAATGAAATCAATCGTTTGCGGGGATTTTTGTTAAAAACGTTACATTAAAAACGACAGCGAATGAATATATTCGCTGTGGACCATTGAATTTAGTAGAGAGACAACAAATTTATTTATGGATAGCAGAAGAGATTTTATCAAGAAGGCTTCGTTGTTAGCGGGTGTTTTTGGTTTACAAAATGCCATGCCTGATGCGATACAGCGTGCATTGGCGATTGAACCTATAACAGGAAGTACCTTTTTAGATGCCGAACATATTGTCTTATTAATGCAAGAGAATCGTTCTTTTGATCATAGTTTTGGAACCCTTCGCGGGGTTAGGGGATTTAATGATCCACGGGCGATTAAATTGCCTAGCGGTAATCCCGTATGGTTGCAGTCGTCGGCTGCAGGTAAGACCTATTCGCCGTTTCGACTGGATATCAAAAACTCCAATGCTGCGTGGACCGGAAATTTACCACATTCCTGGGAAAACCAGATGGCAGCCCGTAATGAGGGAAAACACGATAATTGGATCGAAGCAAAACGGCCAGGAGGAAAGGTTCTGAAAGAGATTCCGCTAACAATGGGTTATTATACACGTGAAGATATCCCTTTTTATTATGCATTGGCTGATGCCTTTACGATCTGCGATCAGCACTTCTGTTCGTCTATCACAGGTACAACAACCAATAGGCATTTCTTCTGGACTGGGACCTGTGTGCCACATAAAGGGGCGAAGCCATTGGTGCGGAATTCCGATATCTATTTTAACCGTTGGGCACATTGGAAGACTTTTCCTGAACGCCTGGAAGAAGCGGGGATCTCCTGGAAAGTCTACCAAAATGAGGTCAGCATAGAAAGTGGCTTAGACGGCGAGGATTTGTTGGGTAATTTTACAGACAATAATTTAGAATGGTTTGCGCAATATCATATTGAATTCAAGAAAAGCCATCTTGGTTTTATGCGGAAACGTGTCGCGGAATTACCAGCGGAGATTCAAGAACTTGAGAAAGCATTAGCTAATAATAGCTCCGAGAGTGTCCAGAAAACACAGAATAAACTCAAGCAGAAGCAGGAACAGCTGAATAGCTACCAAAAACATTTGGCACGCCTTACGGAGCATGCTTTTCAGCAGCTTCCTGAAGAGCAGCGTGCTTTGCATGAACGTGCATTTCAAACGAATGAGGGGGACCCCTTCTATCGGGAGACAAGCGTTGTGACACATGAGGGTGAAAAAATTACCGTTCCTAAGGGTGATGTACTCCACCAATTTAGACATGATGTGAAGTCAGGGAAACTGCCAGCAGTGTCGTGGCTTGTAGCACCACAAAGCTTTTCAGATCATCCGAGTGCACCTATGTATGGCGCTTGGTATGTATCGGAGCTATTGAATATTTTGACAGAAAATCCGGAAATCTGGAAGAAGACCATTTTTATTCTCAACTATGATGAGAATGATGGTTACTTTGATCATATTCCTCCTTTTGTAGCACCTAACCCCGCAGACAGCCGTTCTGGAAAAACTTCTCCGGAATTAGATTATAGTGGTGAATATGTGAGTTTAGCACAGGAGCTTGCCGATGGTGAAGAAAAAGATAATGCAACGGAAGGCCCAGTGGGGCTTGGTTACCGCGTCCCTTTGATTGTGGCTTCGCCTTGGTCAAAAGGCGGTTGGGTCAATTCGGAGATCTGCGATATCACGTCGACGATTCAATTTATGGAGCATTTTTTCGAGAAAAAGTTGGGTAAGCAGGTAAAAGAGGAAAATATAAGCTCTTGGCGTCGAGCTATTACAGGTGACTTGACATCGATATTTCGGAAAGCTGAGGGATCGAATGCTGTTGATTTGCCTTTCCTTGATCGGAATCAGCAGATCTATGCGATTGATCAGGCGAAATCGAAACCACTACCCAATAATTTTCACGTTTGGTCGAAAGAGGATGCCGCAGCATTACGGTCTAAGGGGCATTCCACTTTACTGGCGAGACAGGAGAAAGGTCAAAAAAATTCTAGCGCGTTAGCCTATGAGCTCTATGCTAAAGAGTCATTTGCTAAAGAAGACAACCGAATTCATTTAACATTAGAAGCGGGCAATAAGGTGTTTGATGATAAATCGCTCAGTAGCCCTTTTAATGTCTATAGTGGACCAAGTTATAAAGAAGGGGTTAAATTTTGGCCTTTTGCAGTTGTTGCTGGTCAGAATCTGAGCTTTGACTGGAATCTGGCTGACTTTAAAGATGGGCATTACGATCTAACCGTATATGGCCCAAATGGGTTTATGCGGGGATTTAAAGGACATGAGGAACCATTGACTGTTCGTGCAACTTATGAAATCGGGAGGAAAGGGCACTTAACGGGTAATCTTGTTTTGGAGATTCAAAATCATGGTAAAAAATCATTCCGTCTACATGCGGAGGATAATGCTTATAGTACATGGAAGAAATCCATTGTACTTGCTGCCGGGAAATCTACGAAGTGGATTGTGGAATCTCATAAAATCCATGGGTGGTATGATATTACGGTACATGCTGAGAATACCAAATTTGTACGCCAGTTTGCAGGACGTGTGGAAACGGGCAATCATTCGAAAACTGATCCACAATTGGGATGAACGTAATTCGTTAATTATTTAATAACGTTAGATGATAGATGTGCTGTCTTTATAATGGAAGATCCCAGTTTTATTTCAACTGGGATCTTTTTGCATAGGTAGGTTGTAATTCGGTTTTTATTTTTTACTCCATTCTTCAAGCAAAGCTTTCAATTTAGGGTCGCTTGGCCTTGGACTATCTGCAGAGATTAAGTTTCCAGATTTGTCGATGAGGATATAACGTGGAATGGTATTGACTTTGTAAGCGTCGGATAAAGTATTTCCTGATCCGGCATGTAGTTGGATACCTTTTAAGTTTTTTTCCTTGACGTAGGCTTCCCATTTTGGTTTGTCTTGGTCTACGGATACGCCTACAAAAGCGACCTGTTTTCCTATGAATTCTTCGTTCAATTTTTCCCAGTGAGGTTCTTCTGCACGGCATGGACCACACCAGGTTGCCCACATATCGATTAAAACAACTTTACCTTTTAAGTCCGCAAGGCTAATTTTTTGACCGCTGATATTCGGATAGCTAAACTGAAATGCAGGTACACCAGTTTTTGTTTCAACAAGCTTAGCTTCAACAATCTTTGCACGTTCAATCTGCTCAGGTAAAGTAAAGTATTTTCTATAGGTATTATTCATTTCCTGAAAGTCGCTGTAAGAACGTGCTCCTTCCAGACGTTGTAGCACATATTGTCCTTTAAGCACATCTGGACCTATCGCGGCAACCTGTTGATCAAATGTCGGTTTCGTTGCCAAGTCTAACTTCCTGTACAGCATATTACTCATAAAGCGATCGCCATAAGGAAATTTAAGTAGCTCAGTTGTGAGAAAGCGATCGGCATTGAATTGTGTATAATAATCGCTCATTTCTTCTTTGCTTGGGTGCGCTGTACGAGGCATGTATAAATAAGAGATCGCATAATAGGCAAAATCGTAATCTACGATTTCGGGAAAAAACTTGTCGAAGTTAGCGTTTCCAGTGTTAATGGATTTTTTTATTCCAGTGAGTTTTTCTTTAAACTGTTCTACTTCAGGAAAGAAATCGACGTAAGTACTCATTCCACCTGGCGTTGTTCCCTTATCGCGGAAACTTTTTGATTGTTTATCCCATGTATAAAGCGCTTCGTTTTCGGGGCTGTTTTTGCCCGTAAGTTCATAATCGCTTGAGGTCAATTTTAGGTTTAGGTCCTCATTTCCTTTGAAATAGAAGCGAAATAATCCTTGTTGATTTTGTGCGGTTCCGCTACCGATCGAATATAGACCCTCGTACTCGGGTGTGAAACGGAATCCAAATCGGCCAGCAGCATCCGGAATAGCTGTTGCGATTTCTTTTAGCCGTCCATTAAGTACTTTGAATAGGCCTACGCGTTTTACTTTAATAGGATCTGTGGTACCGGTGACATTGCTTGGTTGTTGCGCCAGTGCTGCAAAAGTTGAAATAAATGTGGTCAATAATAAAATGGTTTTTCTGATCATGATTGTGTGGGTTTAACTGATATTAAATGGAATAATTTTCTTGATATCTCTCGCTTGAAATAAGTCTGGATTCTTTTTGTCTATGGCAGCTTTCAAGGCAAGTATTTCTTTTTTTATTGTGGAATGACTGGAGTCAGACAGATCAGCGTTTAAAAGTGTTTGCACAGATTTTGTCGCGTTTTTAAAGTCTTTTAGATAGTAATAAAGTAAGGTCAAGCGGTAGTTATCGATGGCATCTAGTTGCTGCATACTTTGCTGTTGCTGGTATTCGGCTAATATTTTATTTAGTATTTTAGGCTCCTTTGCTTGGTCTATGATGACTTGTCCCAATGCGTTGCTTCTAAGATCCCAAGTCGTATAAAGATTGAATTGCGTGATCAATTTCAAATAGGTACTGGCATCTTTGGAGCTTGTGTAATAATTGGAGATAAACGCGGGTAAGAAGGTATCCCATAATTTGTCATTAAAAGTTGGACGAATATACGTGAGCATGCTTTCTAAGCTGTCCAGCTGTTGCTTAGAACCATATTGTTTGCTTTTCTTTGATGCCATTGCTGAAATTTTATTCCGAAGTAGATTACTACCATACATCTTGATGAGTTGAGGTAGGTGTGTGTAAACCCAATCGTTGTATTTCGGGAATGAGGAAACGCTATTGGCTAAAAATGCTGTTTCGCCGAAAAGGTCTTTTTGTTGATCCAGATAGCCTTCTAATTCTGCAAAATCGTGCTTCTCACCGGTCTTGATAAATCGCTCACTATAGGCCGCTGGATACTCATTTTCCAGACTGTTATTAAAGGCTAGAAATAATTCGGATTTGTTGCGTTGAACGGCTTCTTTCAACAAGGGGACAAATCGGTCTACCCCAAAGAACCCTGATTCGGTCAATAGCGTTTTTCCATCTGGATTTACAATAACATAAGTTGGGAAACCGGGGGCACCGTATTTTCGGGCCAGCCTTTTGCCATCCACCTCCTTCATCACGTCGGTTTTGTAGAGAATATAATTGGCTTTGAGTTCACTGACCACAGCAGGGTCTGGGAATACTTGTTTATCCATTTCCGCACAGGGCATGCATCCGACAAAGTAAAGGTCAATAAGGATAAGTTTGTTCTCTTTTTTTGCCAGCGCTTGACATTCGGCATAAGTTCCTTGAACTATTTTTTCCTGCGCATGCAACAGGCATGACAAGAGCAGACCACAACAGGTTGTGACCATATAAAAGATATTTTTTTTCATCTAATCTGTGTTTTGGGCGATTGTATATTTAGGGCCTCTCAGTTGTTAAATTGTAATTGTTTTATTGCCCGCAACAGTAATGACAATGGGCTGTTCCTTTGCTTTTAGTCTTATTTCTTCAATCAGCATCGGTTTTTTCTTAAGTTGATCTTCGGTGTAATTGTCGATCCTTTGAATTATGGTTCCTGCTTTTAAGCCATCGGGGTTTTCAAGGGCACCTATTATTCCTAAAGCTTTCAGTCGACCAACATTGTCCCATCCAAATTGATTGTTTTTTACCAGAAAGTCTTGCGGGGCGGTATGTAGCTTATTCGGCGAAAAATGGACCTCATTATCTGCTAGATTGATTGTGATATTGTATCTGCTGAGGAGGCGGACGCCTATGGATCCGTCAAACCCTGGCTTCCATTGCTCGTTTGCGGAACTACCTCCCATTAATGTAATGGGTAAACCATTTATGGCGGGTAGTGGTGAAATCGCAAATTGATAACTGTTTCCGGAGAAGGTCGGTGAAGAGACGCCCATGCTTACGGTTGCTGCCTGAGCTTCGGGCTTAAATCCACTAACAAGTAACTTATTTTGGCGTACAAAGGGACGGAAACAGATGAGGTCATAGGATGCTCCGGTATCGAATACAAAATGTCCGGTATACGTTTTGCCTTGTATGATTTCAAGTTGGCCGGGAAGAATAATTACTCCAGCGGGCATTGTAATCGGAACGGTAGTTCCTTTGTCTTTATATTGAAAATCTCCAAAATCATACAGCGAAATTAAGTTTTTGTCGTAATCGATGTGGGTAATAAATTGACGAATTAATGTATTACCAATGATACCATCCCCTTCTTTACCCATTTCTGGGAATATCGCAATACCCTGTCCGTTTAATTTTAAGGTATCTAATAGAATGCTGTTATTGTCTGACACTTGAATTTTGGTATTGCCACCAACCACAGAAGCATTATTCTCTCTTGTGACCTTTAGGCCAATAGCATCGGCTAATTGTTGATTTACAGCCATGCCGTCCGCACCTGTATCAAACAGTAAGCGTAATGGTTTTTCGTAGCCATTGATTTTGACCTGGAGATAGATGGATCCATTTTTGTTTTCGAAAGGAATAGTTGCCCGTAATTGTGCTTTTTCCTTACGTTGCATGCCATAAAGTTGGTCAAATAAGGAAAGCCGTACTAACTTGCCGGATTTATCGAGTAAGGCCTCAGTATTTCGCTTTTTATCTGTCTCAGCTGTAACGTTTAATTGTAAGAGTGTTCCCTTTGCTGTCTTTTTTTCTGTTATAACCTCAATTTTTGAAACGGGGTAATTTTTGATAATCTGGTTTAACCGAAACTTGGCGCCAGCATCGGTGTGTCCTGCTATGGAGAAATTTGGAGCCAGTTCAGCAACAATTAATGTGGTGTCTTTCTGTTGGAAAGTTTGGAACAGTTTTTCGCCGAATATGTTTTTGGCTTGGGCATGACAATAGGATCCTGCCAATACATATAACCCGAGCAAAAATGACCTTTTAATTTGAAGATATTGCATAAAATCGTTTATAATCGCTTTCATTCCCCGATGCTCATTGGCTTAGGGGAAGATTTAATCTGTTTAGTATAATACAATGACTATTTATTTATCGACCAAGCTCGTAATCCACTTCGGGCTGAACCTTGTTAAAATTCATACTATTCCCTCGAATTAATTAAGGATGAGAATAGTATGAAGTAACGTATAGTTAGAATATTAGCGTTCGCGATAAGTTAAATTTTTGAGTCGGCCAAAACCTGTATAGGATTTATCCAGCACAATATTTGCGTTCAGCCCTGGGACAGTATAAATATTTAAGCTCCCTTCGGTACCGTCTGCCTTGTTAGGGTCATAAAATCCTACCATGAGTTTATTTCCACTGGTATATTTTGTGGAATTCTTGAATTCATAAAAATTCAGATAGCTTACTTTTTTATCTCCTAGATCGACCATCAATTTGGAAGTTTTATAAGTCATATCGTATTCATAAATTTTACCTCCAGCATTATAAAACAGGTAGCCAAATTCAGGATTGAATGCAAAGAATTCTGCTTTATCGATGTCTGTGCCGGTGATTTCATTATAGTAAGTCTGTGCCGTGCTGACAGCGTTGAACCTTGCGAGGTGTTTTTTTGACCCATTAGGCTCTTTTAGGATAGCGAAGATCTCACCACCGTTGTATGCCATCCAACGCATGTATACCATATCAAGTCCTGTTTTAAAACTGAATAACTTGAGATCCTTGTCCGGGTCGATAAGTGTGGTACAAGTTGAAGCGGTAGATACATGGCGCACAAATCTTCGATTGGTTTTATCATATAATGTAACCGGATTGGAAACATCCGTATGTCTTCCTCCTATAAAAGGAGCTACCTCAAAACTTTTTTCTTCAGCTGCGATGTAATTGATCGGGGATGAGTAGAATATATTCAATGCCCGATCATAAAAGTAAGCGTTTCCACCACCTATTAAATAGGAAGATGAACCATTTCTTTGTTGGATGACGTCGGCATAAAATCCGGCCGGAATTGTACCAATCATTTCATAAGATAGCCCCATGGTATTTGTCCATTTAAAGGTGTTGGGATCTACTTTTGTTGTTCCGGTGGTTGTACCAAAATACAGCCCATAACTGATCTTGTCTGGTCCGAGTAATAATCCTGTCGAATAGGTATAGGTCATAACAGGTTTGCCGGTTAATTTCAGCTCAGATCCGGTATAGGCTAAAACATCATTGTACAAGTCAAAAATATTGTTGGAATTTAACACGAGCATATCGACTCTGGCCTTACCATTGGCTTCGTTCATCATAATCCAACCTTCGTTGATTTCGTTGACGACTTTGAGTTTGAATGGACGTGTATATTTTATTCCTGTCTGTTTTTCTGTCACTGAAAAATAGGCTTGATAGCTTCCCGCAGTAAGATTTATTTTAATATTCAGATCTTTTTCTTCACTTAATGAGAATATCGTCTGGCCTCCGAGGCCGTTGGAACCGATATAAGTCCACTGGTACTGATAATTATCTTCAATAAATTTGCTGTCTTGTGTGAATTGGATTTTAGGCGTCAACTGGAGGTCTTTACCGACAAGAGCAGTGACTTCGTTGGGTAGTTCTGCAATCGTATCCAATTCATTTATTTGAACATAATTATAATTTCCAAGATCTTTTTTACAGCCCCCCAAGAACATACATGTCATCAAGAGGCTAATGATCGAATATGAGATATTTAATGTCATTTTTTTCGTTTTAAGTTTGTAGGCTATTGAGCAGCACTCCCCATACTCATTGGTTGGCCGTCTTCGTCCAAGATAAGGTTGCCAGCCGCCTTTTGTTCATTCAGATACCGCTGCATAAATTTGCCATAGGCTAATGTTTCAGCAATTGAGATATTGGTATCTATATACTGGGGGTCGACATTCAGGACTTCCACCATTAAGTTGAGCTTTTTACGCGAAAAGGTTCCGAGATAGAAGTCCAGCCAACGGGTTGGCTTTTTTATTATATCATTGATAAACCATCTATAATTGATGAAATTCAGTCTTTGGCCTGTAGTTTGGTTCGTCACCTTATACTGCATGTCGACCGAGAAGCTTTCATTTTCAAGAAGGTCAAAGCTGAGCAGGAAATTTTGGTCTTTCATGTCAGAAGTTCGCATAAATCTGAGCCATATGGTATCCCGAAGTTGATTCTTTTTGATCGAAAAATCCTTGTTGATGATTTCGTAGTGTTTGCCCTCAATTGCAGTAGATGATGCATTTGGGACGATTTTATACGGTCGGTCGTTATCTGCTACGTTTCCTATGGTGGCAATGACCATATGCACAAGGGAGTCGACTATTGCCTCTTTGGTCAGACTGAAAGAGATCAGGGTAGAATCTTTAAGGACCTCAGAGGAATAGGCGAGGGGCCGGGCCGTTTCATTAAAATAAATGGTTGGCTTTCCTTCATACTTGTGAAGTTCTTTCTCACATGAACTGAGACAAGTAATAGCTGCGAGAGCTAATAATAAGTAGCATATATTTTTCATGTGTAGCATTTTATTGTCTATAAATTGATTCAGAATCTGGCAAAGGAACGTTATAATTTATCGTTACGTTACCACTTGTCGAAGAGCCATTGGCTACAGAGGTTACGTTCCTTCGTTTGTAATAATAAAAAAGCTGGCCTTCTCCGAAAAGGTCCTTCTGATACTCTTTTTGAAGTTCGGTCGAGATGTTTACCGTCGTTGTCAAGGGCAGTAAGCCTCTGTTGGCACGCACAATATTCAGCAAGGTTATTCCGTCGGCAGCATTGGGCTCGCATTCGGCAGCGATGTAATAGATTTCGCTTATTTTGAGCAAAGGAATGCTGAAACGAAAAGTTCTGGTTTTGTCTACGACATCGGCATATTTAAGAAACGTTTTATAAGGTTTGGAGCCATTGGATGGCATCTGCCAGTTCAGATTATACCTGTAGTCATTTTCATTGTTTTCGTATACGGTAGCTAGCCGACTTGGTGTAGGTGCTAATATTTGCCTGTCACTAAGAGATGGATCGAACCAATTCAGGTAGCGATTGTATAGCTGGGAATTCATCACGCCAAATAGCATTTCTGATGAAAATACGCGATCGGGATTTTGCTTTTCAACCAAAGCATTGGCAGAAGTTGTCCAAGGAAACTTGCCGCTTATAGCGATCACCTCTTTGGCCGTGGTTAAAGCATTGGCTTTGTCGCCACGATAGAGGTATACCCGTGCTTTGAGACCTTTTATGGCATAATAATTAAGGCGGTAGTTTCTGTTATTGCTTAGAAAGTCAACTAAGTCTTCTGGTTGGGCAATATTTACACCAGTCGTGATGATGGGATCGTTTTGCAGTAAAGTTTCAGCAAGATTTAAATCAGCCATTACATTATCTATAAAATCATTGGCTGGTAATAAAGGATTTACTTCGGTTTTCGTGTTTCTATAATAGGGCAAACTCTGTTTTGTAGAATCTACAGTTGAGTAGCGAGGGCCATATAGCCGTAATAGATCGAAATGCAGGAATGCGCGCATGGCGATTGCTTCGCCTCTGTAAACGTTTTCTGTGGATTGATCCAAAACACCTTTGTATTTATCGAGATTTTCCAAGAAGACATTAATATTTAGGATCGTCGAATAAGCGGCCGACCAGATATCTTCCATACGGTCGACAGTTGGTTTATCTTTGTAGGCGTAAGTTGACGTCTTATATTGGTTATGTTCAGTACTGATATTATAGCGCTGACCAAGGATTTCGATGGTAGAAAGTGTGAGATTATCTCCATATAACTGGTTTGCTGCGAGATCCAAATAGATTCCATTGAGCACGGATCGAATGCCATTTTTGGTGCTGTATAACTGAGATTCTGAGACCTTGTCTTCCGGTTGAACATCCAGGAATTTTTTACAGGAGAAAAAAGAGACAGTTGTCAGCAGAATTAGGAGTATTTTAATAGTGCGTTTCATAAGTCAATAATTAAAATGATGCTCTGAAAGAGAAGGCAAATGTTCTGGCATAAGGGTAGGATATGCCACGCTCTCTTCTGACGGTGGAGAAATATAGGAAGTCATTTGCCATCAGGTTGACAGATAATGCTTTTAGCCTCATGCTCTCCAGCCAAGGACCTTTGTCAAAGAGATAGCCAATGTTTAAGGTTTCACTACTGAGCGTATTGAGTGATTGGACAAATCGTGATGATATCGGTGTCGTTGCCGTTTGGGAAATCGCTTTAAATTGCGCAATATCCCCTGGGTTTTGCCAGCGGTCGTATAAGGCACGTTTGTCCTGGTTGTTTACAATGTTGGTAAAGTTGATATTCTCCACTTTGTCAAATAATGCTGTATTGAAGATATCACCACCTAATCTATAGCGTAGGCCCAGTCCGAATGTAAATCCTTTAATCCGGAGGTTCGTGGAAATTACGCCCTCCACCTTAGGTGCTGTATTACCGACATTGGCTACATCAGCAGCGTTATAATCAAATGTATATTGCCAATCTTTAGTCAAGAAAACTTCTTTTCCGGTGGTTGGATCAATTCCCAGGGATTGGGTCGCCCAAATGGCTTCAGCGCTATTTCCATCTATATATCTGATTAAAGATTTGGATGTTTCCTGCTGCTTGTTAAGGGTTCGCAGGATGTCGCCAAATCCACCGTATTGGCTTTTGTAACTTGCTGCTGTAAGGCCAATATTCCAAGTGATACCTTTTTCAAGGTTATAGATCGGATAAATTGTTAGCTTAGTCTCTAATCCTTTATAGGTCAGGTTGCCGATATTATAAGGATAGGAAAATACGCCAGTTGAGGACGGTAAGTCTACGGGAACTATTAATGGATCTGTTTTCTTGTTGTACGCATTGATATAACCTGTAAAACGATTGTTGAATAGGCTGAAATCTAAAGAGGTACTTATCTGTTGTGTCTTTTGGGGTTCTAGATTGGGATTGCCCAGCATATTAAGAGTTACGCCCTGACCGAACTGATTGTAATTTGTACTCGTATAATTGTATAGCGAAATTGAGCTGATATTAGCAAAATTCTGATTACCTGTGATACCCACATTTCCTGTTAGTCGTAAAGAGTTTATCCAAGGCATTTTTTTTGCGAATGCTTCTTTGTGGATATTCCAGCCTAAACCGACGGCATAATAAGGAGAGAATTGCTTGTTACTGCCATAAGCCGTTGAGCCATCCAATCTGTATACAACATCAAACAGGTAGCGGTTATCATAAGAATAATTTGCGCTTAGTGTTGTATTGACCGAACGATAAGTGCTACTTGATGCCAGAGGAGCCCCATCTAAGAGGTAGCTATACGCAAAACGTGGGTTTCCGGTGTTTCCTGCAGGAAATCCTTCCGCGACAGTTTGATACGAGTCGTTTTTATTTTCAGCGATGGTATTACGCCAGTTAGCGTTTAATTGATGCTTCTGGGCAAAGGTTTTATAAAAGGTCAACATAAAATTTCCTTGATAGGAAAAATTGTTATTTCGACTGTCTGTATATCTTCCTTTCCGTAAGGTTGGTGTTTCAAAGAAATCACTCATCTCGGGCGACTTATAGATTTTACCTTCTGTTGTTCCCTTAGTCATTTGTAGCGCAGCATTCGCTCTTAGATAACTCGTGATATCATAGTTGGCATTAAAGTTATTTTGTACCTCCAAGTTTTTAGATTTATTATATTGTGGCAGCAAGGCATCATATAATGGGTTGGAAATATAGAAATCGACAGAAGAGTTGGATTTTCGACTAATTTCCAAAAAGGGGTTTTCCCAATTTTTTTCATAATATGGATTTGTATTTACCCAAGTAGAAAATAAGCCATATTGCGATTCGGTTGTCTTGTTGCCTCTGATATAGGTAATATTGTTAATATTTACCTTATTTTTTCGATAAGTTAGGTTGATACTACCGCTATAACTATCTCTTCCTGACCCAATCATGGCTCCTTTTCCTGTCCGATAGTTTAAGCCAAGATTGTAGATAAAGGTCTCGTCGCCGCCAGCTGCATTGATCGAGTTGTTAGTTGAGAAGCCATTTTGTAAAGGTTCGCTTAGCCAGTAACTATCAACTCCTTTTTTTACAAATGAAAGGTGTTGATGGTATAGGCTATCGAGATATACTTGTTGTGTGGGACCTGATGATGAGTTGTAACGTCCAGAGAGTCTTTCAAATTCCAATTTTTCAGTCGCATTCATCATATTGTATGCGGACAAATCGGGCATTTCAAACCTAAAGTCTTGGGTGTATGTAAACTGTAATTCGCCAGGTTTGGGTTTAATTGTCTCTATAACAACAACACCGTTAGATGCTTGTGAGCCATATAGTGCTGTTGATGCAGCATCTTTAAGTATGGTTACTGATGCGACGCGATTCATGTCAAGGTCAACAATAGTCTGTATTGTTGTTGGGAATCCATCCAATACAAATAGTGGCTGATTGGGATCAGCGCCGAATTGGTCCGTTAGCGTGGAACTAGGGATGCTGCTCTTGCCGCGAACTTCAATCACTGGCATGACGTTTGGATTTGATCCTGCCAAATTGTTTTCAATTTGCAAAAAAGAAGGATCCAATGTCTTCAAACTTTGAATAATATTGTTGTTGCTCACTGCTTTTAATTCAGCACCAGAGAATTTTGTGGTTGCACCTGTAAAGCTGTCTTTACTTCTATTGATTCCTGTTCCTGTGACCACGACTTCTTCGATCACGTTGTCTTTCTTGCGAAGTTTGATAAACATTCCATTGATAGAAGAGGTTGCTTTAATTTCCTGATTTTCGTAACCAATGAAGGAGACAATAAGCATTTCATTCAATGAAGTAATTGGCAGATTGAATACTCCATCCGTATTGGTTTTCACTGATTTTCTATCGTCATTTTTTTGGCGTATGGATGCCCCTTCAACGGGTTTTCCATTTTCATCAAGTACCTTTCCAGTAATGTATTGTTGCCTGATTTGGCTCAGGTTGCTGTTATTCGGGCTTTTTTTTCGCGCAGGTTTAATCACAACCGTATTATTAACAATCTCATAGTCGAGACCATTCGGTTTTAGAATGGCATCCAATGCCTGCTGTAGGGTGCCATTTTCGAATTTAACACCGGTATCCTTGATCTTTTCGAGTACAACGTCTTTATAGAAAAAACTATAACCCGATTGTTTTTCCAATTGTTGGAAAACTTGCTTGATAGACAACTGATTTGAATTGATAGAGATGCGCTGCGCATTGGTAGTTCCGTGGAGCTGCATCAGACTGATGGTCAAAAGCGCCGAAACAAGGTGAAAACGCAGTTTGTTTTTTCGGTTAAATACGGTGGGTAATTTGCTGTCATTACTGCTCTCCACAAAAGCCCGAGGCCAGGTGATGACAGCTGAGTTTGCTGGAATTTGGACATGGTTATCCCATGGGACCGAAGGTTTGGCCTTCCTGTTGTTTTGCATTAGGTTAATGTTTTATAAGTTCAGTATTAATAATTTAGTTTTTCAGTAGGATTGTTTTTTGTTGATTTTTATTCTGAACGATGTCGAAATTCAATCCAGCAGTTTGCAGAACGGTTAGGATTTCCTGCAAATTCATCTGCTTATTGATTTTTCCACTGAATCGTTCGTTTATTTCGGAGTCGTCAAGACGGACGTTGAGATCGTACCATCTTGCCAACTGTTGCATGATTTCATTTGCTGTGGCATTATGGAAGGTAAAGTAACCTTCACGCCAGGTTATATACTCGGCGGCATCCACATTTTTCTTAACGAGCAAAGTGCCTTTAAAATTCGCTTGCTGGTTGGGGGTCAAGAGTATTTTCTGCTGCTGATGTTGTACTTCAACTTTACCTTCAACAAGTGTTGTCTGCGTCGTAAGATCATTATCATAGGCATTGATATTGAAATGTGTACCCAAAACTTTGACTTGTTGATCGGTTGTTTTTACAATGAATGGTTGTTCCGGATTTTTGCTAACTTCAAAATAGGCTTCACCATGTAATTCAACTAAACGCTCTGGGCCTATGAATTTCGAAGGGTAGCTCAAGGAGCTATTCGCATTCATCCATACTTTGGTTCCATCGGGAAGTACAATTTTAAATAGTTGCCCTCGAGGTGTTAAAAGCGTATTTTGGACGATGTGATCTGCGTTATCGTTATAGATAAGTTCTCCGTTTTTGACTTCCTGTACACCTTCAATTGCCCGGGTAGCTTGCCCTTGTTTATTGAGTATGACGACTTCTCCATCCTCAAAAGTAAGTTGTACATTTTCCTGTACTGGGCGGATCGTCGCTAATTGTTTAGGGCTTATTTTGTCGAAGATGGCATACTGGTAATAATAATAGCCCATGGCAAAACCAAGCGCGATGGTGATGGATGCCGCGATACGAATCCCATACCTATAGCCAATAGATTTGGGTTCAGGGAATGCCATACTATGATTTAGACGTTGTAGTGTACGGTGCTGACTTGCTTGAATATCGTTTTCCGTGGGCATATTGTTTGCCTCGGCTTCTTCAAACCATTTTTTCAAGGTATCATATTCAGCTTTATTTTCAAAGCCCAATAGATAGTTTTTGATTAGTTTTTGCAGCGTATTAGGTACTTTCATCTAGTTAAATCTGTTTATTCATTAGTAAGCAGTCTCTTTAAGAGATTTATGTTGACTTCGACTGTTTCAGCTATGATGGAGTTATCAGTGATATTCATTATCCTGTATCACTTGAATACATCATGATGACTTCACAGGTCGTTTGGTTAGCCTTGTATAGATATAGTCATCGAAAAAACTGAAAGCACCTACGCTAAAATGAAAAAAAATTAAAAAAATGAGAGAAAGGTGTGGAAGTCTTTGGTAACTAGGCGTAAACGTTTGAGCGCTTTGTTTATTTGATTCTCAACAGTACTTTTTGATAGGCCGTATTCTAGGGCTATCTGGTTGATGGATTTGTGGTTGATGCGGCTTTCATTGAAAATAACTCGGCAACGTTCAGGAAGATTTTGTATTTCTTCTTGAATGAGGTCCAATAGATAGCGGTAATGTAAGCGATCTTCGATTGGCGCATCATCGAGGATGATATCTACTTTATCGATATCCACCCTATGATGGTCGCTATTTTTATTGAAGTAAGAGAAGGTGAGGTAGCGTGCGCCAGTTTTGAGGTAGGATTCGATATTATTGATTTCTTGCAATCTACTTCGATTTTTCCAGATGCTCAAGAATAGGTCATGTAGGATGTCTTCCGTTGCTTCTGTATTTTTAGTTTTGGGGTAAACATATTGATAGATCTGTTTCCAAAAATAATTGTATAGTGCATCGAATGCAGTTCGGTCGCCTTCTGCGATTTGTTTCAGCCAAAGTGCAATTGTACTATCCATTTTTAGTTTCCAATTATGGCACAAATGTATCTAAAAAAAAGATAGTTAAAAAAGGTTAGACCGAGAACTACTTAAGATGAGTCCTGATCTAACCTTTTCTGTTGTAATCTACGAGATCAAAAAATGCATGTAAGGAAATCTCTGTTATTTACCTCACTGCGTATCGTCGCAATAGTTACAATTTTGTTGATATTCGTGTTATTTGCTATATTTCTGTTCTGTAAAAGCAGTATAAAAATAGTCGATAGAAGCTTGTACAGGTTTGTAAACAGTCCTATACTTGACCGTGCTTGGACTAAAAATATTTTTTAAACTTGCAAAATCCTCATAGGGTGTAATACGCACAGTTGTGGAATCTCCGGAATTGTTACGATAGGTGACCTCTGTAAATTGCATTGGATAAAATGTGCCCTGTCTGGGCAAATTGTTCTCTCGTGCCAATACCAAGAAATGCTCGCTGGCGTTCGCTTTGTCAAATTTTGAAAATGAACGATTTACAAGGGTACGTATATAACTCTGACCGTAAATAAACTGACTCGAGGCTACTGATCGAGAACTATCACCTTGACTGGTAAATGAATAAACGTTTGCCGTGTATGTTGCTTCCGAAAGTGCATCTAAGGTGATGAGTTTTATTTTACCATGTTCGCTGGCTTCTATCGGGTAATTTTTTACTTCTGCCATAGGTGAAAGGCTGCTCCTGAGATATACTCTCACACTAGTCACTTTGGGGTCTGTCGTTACTTTAAAACGCAGTATTCCCCTTTGATTGCCCGGGATAATAGATAGCGAATCTACGCGACCCGGATAGTAAATTTCCCCATTTTTTAGGTATTCCCCATAATAATAGTCTGATGGCTTGCAACTGTAGGTTAAAAGAACAGTCCCCAATACGATCAGCATATAATTCAATATCTTTTTCATAATTTATCAGTCTACGTATTTTCCATATAATTTCAATTCCGATATCGCAACTGTGAGGGCATTACCTAAAGGTTGTTCTCGAACGCCGTTCCACGTACAGTTTACTTTTATGCGGAAATATTTGAATCCGCTCGGGTTATCCCAGTTGACTTCAAAATCTTCTCCCTTACGCGCATAGTCTTGATCCTCGCTATTCGCGTTAGTGCCAAAGGCTAGGCCGGATGGACGGACGCCTTCAAATGTTCCGAGTAATGTCCAAGAATCCCAAGAACCATCTTGTGCCGGTGAATTACTGCCATAAAGCTCGAATTCTTTTGGGTGTGTAGCTTGAAACAATAGCCCATAATTGTCGTTCCGACCCCAGAGTTTGACCCGACTTATTTGTGCCTTTTTACGGGCATCTAAAGTGAATTGAAATGGGATCGGAGCAGCCTTACCCCACCACTGCTTGTTTGTGATATAATAGGGTGATCCTTCAATCCCGTCAAATAGTGATACTTGCATTTCGGCACTTCCACCTTGTGCATTATAATTGCTGATGTAATCACCGTTTCTATTCATATCGCTATAGGCCGTGATACCGTTATAGATCAATAAATTGTTGATTTCATATTCTTCTTGTGGTGTTAAATTGCGACGAACGGTGTCTGATACGTTACCCCATTGATCGCGTATCACAATACCGTAGGTGGTTGCGATCGGTTGTTCTCCACGAACGCGAATAACACCTTCTTTGGATTTTGTATAGGTCTCGTTCAGGACATTCCAGCCGATCTCTTTGGTGGTCGGATTTTCCCCGTATTTGAATACACTTAAAATGATATTTGCGGCATCTTTATTTTCAAATTTGAGGTTCACTCCACCAAATGTGCTATAGAAAAAATCGTTAGATTTAAACGATTCGGCTAAAATAATATAATTGGGCTTTCCTGTCTTGATTTTAATAGTAACAGGATCAGATTCCACGTCACCAACCGCGACAGCAACAAGTTTAACTTCATGTTCACCGATTGCAGCATATCCTTGCACAGCAAGTTGATTATCGTATATGCTGGCCTTAGTGACCATTTCTTTCCCATTTTCCAATGTATATGTTGCCTTGACATAGCGTAAGTCTGCTGATGTTGGCAAATCGTAACTGATCTTTGCTCCCCCGGGAGCTTCTTCATAGGCAAGGTTCTTTAAGGTATTTGGTTTTTCTCCTTGCCTTGCTGCGGTAATGCCAATGTCTTCCTTGCAACTTGTCCATAGTAATGGAGTCATCAAAAGGATTGCTAGCATGATGGGAGCGATTTTATTTATTAAATTTTTCATGATGCAATAGTTGTAATTTAGACTACCATCCTGCACTTTGTACAAGATTTGGGTTACGTCTTCTTTCATTTAAGCTTAATGGCCAAAAGTAATCCCGATCCATAAATGACCGTGTATATAATAGTGTTGTCCGATAGTAAGAGCCTTCGGATGATTGATTGATATCCCATCCTAAAATTGGATTGTTTAGTTCCTTGACCGCATCTTTCCAACGGCGAAGATCCCAAAAACGTACACCTTCCAAAGCAAACTCATTTGTACGTTCACGTTTGATAATTTCACGCAGTCCATCTTTGGTTGTGGGTTTGTTTGGTGCAGAAGAGTAATTTTGCCATGATTCTACAACACCTTTAAGACCACTGCGCGCTCGGACGGCATCAATGTAGGAATAAGCCTCTGCTGAGGGACCATTTGCTTCGTTTAATGCTTCTGCGTAGTAAAGGTAGAGATTGGCTAAACGCATGATAGGGTGCCCAAATAACCGAGCTGTGTAGGCGTTACTTGCACCTACGGTACTCCGATAATTATAGTGTTTTTTTGACGCATATCCTGTCCAATTGAATCGTGTAGGGTCCACTTTTCCCGACGATCCCGAATATTTGAGATCAATATTGTAGGCATTTGCATCCGAACCGGCTTGCAACATAAAGACACGTCCGGCATCAAACATTAAGGTGCCATAAAATCTATTTTCCCGATTTAGATTCATCCGGGCTGTTTGTTTCCCGGCGACCAAATCATATTTATAAGCATCTGTGTTGGGAACTGTAATCAAATCGAATCTCGATGTGTATGGATAAGTAATATCCTCCTCAATAGGGACACCATTGTTGGAATAAAATTTTTCAACAATATTTATTGTCGCAGACATAAAGCCTAATAAAGTTCCTGATGTGGCATTAGCCGTGTAGCGGGGAAGCATAAAATAACCTTGAATGGTTCCATTGGCGGTGGATTTCGTATCCAGCCATAAAACTTCTGGGTTGTCTGTATTTTCGTTATAAGCCTCCCGAATATTCATTTGAAACTGTGTACTCACCTGTGGAGTGAATCCTCCCGTGGGCGTCCAGGTATGTAATTTTTTACCATGTTCGGTAGCAAAATCAATGGCCTCTTTACAGGCTCTCGCTGCCAATTGCCATTTTTCGGATGAATAACTGTGGTTGAATAGCTCCTTGCCATCGTTGTTTTTAATTGAAGCTTCTGTACCAACGTTTCCGTTGAAAAGTGGACTGGCGGCAAAAACCAATATCTCAGCCTTCATTGCTTTGGCGACGATTTTTGTAATGCGTCCTGTTTCACTGTTCACTGCAGTAACGTCATCCATTAAATTAGGGATGGATTCATCAATCATACTGATAATATAGTTGAAGCATTCATCGACGCTATTTCGAGGCAGCTGGGATGATCCTGGGCTGTCATAGATAGGGATATTCTTGTCTCTGATAGGTACAGGGCCGTACTGTTTCATTAAGAGAAAATGATAGTAGGCTTTCAAAAATTTGACTTCTGAGATCCACATCTGTTTTTCTTCGTCTGTCATATCCGGTACCGACATAATATTGTCGAGAAATGTATTGCAGTTTGTGATACCCACCCAAAGATTTGTTGCTCCATTGTTCCCATCCCAAGCATTTAACAAGGGGTTGTCACCATTTTGGTTGCCCAAAGCAATTCTCCAATTGAAATACCCTGAATAGGTTGATTCGGAGTTTAGCCAGAATTCGTCGCCCGAAAGCCAGCCAGGGTTATTGGTCATTGAAAAGCTTTGCGGTAATTGACTATAACAGGTCACTAAATAACGTTCGGCCATTGTACGCATTGCGAATGCTTGGTCGAGTACAGGTGCATTATCTGGAACAACATCCAGAAACTTATTACAGGAGGTCGAAAGACCCACTAACAACCCTAACACGATTATACTTTTCTTAAATCTCATTTTCATAGTTTCTTATAAATTAGCATTGATACCAATGTTAAATACTCTTTGTAGTGGATAGTTGAGCGCGTTACCACCCATTTCAGGATCCCATAATTTGAAAGAGCTAAATCGCAATAGATTTGTTGCACTGGCATAAATACGCAGGTTTTTGAATTTGTATCGTTGCGTTAGTTTTTTGTTGAATGTGTAACCTAATTCGACTTGTTTTAAACGAAGTAGACTGCCATTACGCATCCAAAAAGTACTTTGAACTGTATTATTGGCCATTGGCATGACGCTTAAACGAGGCCATGCTGCATAGATGTTTTTATTGTCTTCGGACCAATAGTTATTTGCCCATTCCTGGAAGACAGCGTTGGGTGATGTTTCAACACCGAATGGAGCAATTCCTCGACTCAATGGACTGCTTGTATTATTCGTCGTTGGATTAATAAATAACGATGTTCTTCCAACTCCGCTAAAAAAGAATGAGCAGTCGAAACCTTTATAGCCTGTGCTTAAACCAAAGCCATAATTGATTTCTGGAGTCGTAGGATAGCCTATTGGCATGCGGTCGTCGTCATTGATTAAGCCGTCTCGATTAACGTCCAAGTATTTGATATCTCCACCACGGACTGTTGATCCGAATTCTTGGGCGGGACTATTATAAACTTCATTGTCATCGATAAACAATCGCTCAGCTATATAGCCAAACTGATTGCTGACGGAAGTTCCTTGACGTTGACGGTACTCGTTTTTATACGCTGGCTCTTCGAAGAATGCATATTCTCCTGTTGCAAAAGTGAATGTTCCTCTACCTTGGAACCATAAATCACTGTTAACAGACTTATTGTAAACCAATTCTCCGTCAAATCCCTTACTCTTATATTTTCCGACATTGGCAAAAACAGAAGCGGTTAGACCATTGATTGAGGATAATGAACGGGCTTGAACGATATTGTCGCGTTGTTGTTGATAAAAATCACCTGTAAATGTCAATGCGCCTTTAAATAAGCTTAAATCAATTCCTAAATTGGTTTGTTTGGAGATTTCCCATCTAATGTCAGGGTTAGCATACCGGTTGACCACAATACCGTTGACTGTTCTACGTCCTGATTCGGCAGGTAAGCCAAAAGAATAACCATAGTCTGTGCTATTCAGGTTAACATCGGAAAGATAGAAGAATCTGGTATCAAGTATCTGGTCATTCCCGAGAATACCACGCGTGAAGCGGAATTTTAAATTACTGACAACCTCCTTAATTGGTTCGAAAAACTGCTCATTGGAGACATTCCATGCTAAACCGAAGGAAGGGAAAAATCCCCAACGAAATTTGTCTGAAAACTTCTCCGAGCCATTGTACCCAAAAGCAAATTGGGCATGATAACGATTATCATAGCCATAGGTGAAGCTGCCTGACAGGGACACATTTCTGTTGGGTAGCGTATTGATTAGGGAAATGTTATTGTCGACGGGTGTTTTGACATTATCTCGAATGGTGTTGATCAACATGCCAAATACATTATGCTTCTCATTAAAGGTCCGTTGATAGGAGAGCTGGTTCTCCATGTAGAAAACAGCGGATTGGGTTCTTTCGCCAGGAACAAAGTCGAGATATTCTGTTCCTGTTTCTGGATTGATTTCGCGAAAGAGCAAAGAGTTGTTTTTTGGATCAGTTCCTATTGGCTCATAATAAAACGGGTTGTACTGGCGCGATTGGGCAAAATAAGAATTTCTGCTGAGATTGAAGAGTCCTCTATAATTTAGACCTTCCAAAAGAATTGTTGAAAAATCTTGTTTTAATTCCAATTGCACCTGAATATCACTTCGCTTTCTTTCCGAGTATCCGCGCATAATCTGTGCGTAAGGGTTGGCATACTGTCCCTTGTCGGCATTTCCAAAGAGTGGATGCTGAATATAGGACTGACTAGGGCCAGCTTGATATACAGGAAGAAATAAAACAGGATTTGCACGTAGTGCAAGATTGTATGCCTCTGCTCCATTTGTCGGTGGACCACTGTAATTTTGCAGATTGGCCACGGTGCGAACCATAGCGAATGTTGATTTGGTTAAGTTGATACCAATATTGCTCCGCAGGTTCATAACCTTGAAATTTACGTTATTGTTAAAGTTGTTCAAAGCATCCATTTTAAGTAGACCATTGTCATTGGTAAAATTTCCGCTCACATTATACGTTGCAATTTGTCCACCGCCAGATACGCTTAAGTTGTAGTTTTGGGTTGTTGTGGTCTTCTTAGTAAGCGCATTGAGCCAATCTACTGCTGGGTAAGTAATCGGATCATCTCCAGCAGCGGTGCGTTCAATTTTGTATTGCCCATAGGGTTCTACTCCCAAGGGGTCACGTGTTGTAACAGCCTCATTGTACATTTTCATCCAAGTGACGGGATCAGCAAATTTCAGCGTATGGGTAGGTGTCGATATGCGTTGTTCGGCTCTAAAACTGATCGTTGCGGGTCCGTCACGTCCTATCTTTGTTGTCACTAAAACAACTCCGTTTGCGCCACGGGAGCCATATACGGCTGATGCGGTGGCATCACGTAAGATCGAAAAATTTTCGATGTCATCAACGGGGATACGTGCCAAATCATCCGCTGTGACCTCCATATTATCGACAAGAATCAATGGTTTATTATTTGTTCCAAAAGTACCTACACCCCTGATGAAAAAATCGGCATTGTCGCCCCCCGGCTCTCCACTACGTTGGAATGAAACGACGCCAGCAACTTTGCCTTGTAATGCTGCTGTAAGGTTGCTTACTGGTGCACGTAGTTCTTTAGGGCTAAGTGATGAAACGGAACCAATAAGGTCGCTCTTCTTGGAGCGTTGACCAAATGCTGTAACAACGACTTCGTCAATAGAACTTGATGCAGATTCTTTTAATATGATATCAAATTTTGATTTTCCGTTAACAGCAACTTCCTGTGGATCATATCCAACCATTGTGAAAATCAGGGTCGCATTAGTGGGTACTTTTAGTACAAAAGCTCCATTGACATCTGTAGCAGTACCAAGACCTGATTTTCCCTTGATACTTACGCTTACCCCGGTAAGTTTTCTGCCTAAGGTGTCACTGACAGAACCTGTTACTTGAGTTTCTTGCTGAAGATCTAAATTCTTATTGATTATTGGTTTGCTAATAATCTTGTTAAGGGCATCTCGTTGCGGTTCATTTTTTTTCTTAATGACAATTGTTTTGTCAAAGAAATCATAAGTAAAATCTGCATTCCCCAATAGAATGTTTAAAACCTGTGAAAATGGCTGGTTTTTTACATCGATTGAGATGTCTTTATTGGCAGATATTTCATTCTTTTTATAGAAGAAAGTATATCCACTTTGTTTCTCAAGATCTTTTAAAATAACTTGAAGACTTGTATTATGCTTTTTAAGCGTAATTTGCTGTGCATAGGTATGAGCATCCACTTGGGATAGTCCTAGGCCGATCAGTAAAGTGATTAAGTTGACCCTCATAAGAGATCTAGGTAATGGTCGCGCAAAAAAAGGTTTTTGTTTTTCACTTTTAAGGCTTTTATTAGGCGCCATGTTAACGCCCAACAATCCTTCATGAAAATCCCTCTCCTTCTTCATGAACGGAGTTATTGAAAATTTCATTAAATTCGTTTGGTTTTAATGTGTTAATAATTGAGATGTTATACGATGCTTAAATACCAATTACTACTACGGATTCTGCGCCAACAGGGTCCGTTTTTTTATTGGTATTAGCAGTAAGGATTTATGGCGGCAGTTTTGTGCTTATCATAATTTTAACAATTGGTTATGTAATGATTAATTTAATTCGGCTATTGTCACCCATCAAAGCTTTTGTATTGAGATCTGCATAATTGAGCAGTTCAATCAATTTATTTAAACTTAGATTGCGGGGGATTGTACCCGTGTATTGTTCTTTGCTTTTACTTCGTTTGTATATAATGTCAATATTATACCAGCGGGCAATTTGTTGCATTACCTCTTCCGTGTTATTACCATTAAAATAAAACTGACCTTTTTTCCAACTTAGTACTTCTTCAATATCTACGTGGCGGGAATTTAGGGTGCCATGTTGCAAAGTAGCCTGCTCATTTGGTTTTAGGTAAATATTGGATTGCGGTACATCTTGCGCTGAGACCATCACAGATCCTTCCTCTAGGGTCGTTTGTGTTCTATCTGTTTCGGGATATGCATTGACATTGAAGCGGGTTCCAAGAACTTCAATTTTCTGACCACGTGTTTTAACAATAAATTTGCTTCTATTGGTTGTTTTCTGCACATGAAAATAGGCCTCACCCTGTAATTCAACTTCTCTGTCTCTATTGTCAAAGGAGGTTGGATAAGAGATTTTCGAATCAGCGTTTAGTGTCACCAATGTGCCATCTGATAAGGTTAGGTCATAGGTGGCTCCTTTTGGCGTATACATGCTATTTTTCTGTATACTTAATTGTCCTGTTTTAACATCATGATAGCTGATTTGACCATTTCCATCCTTTTTTATAATAACATCGCCTGTTTGTATACTTTGATTGAGCGAAAGATGTTCGAGATCTATTCGTTTGCCATTTCCTAAGATAATGATTGCTCTTTCTTTGCCAGGCGGTATTGATGCCAGTTGCGCTGTGGTCGCTAAGATCTCGGGCTTTGGCCAGAATCGTAAGATCGAAAAACCGATCAGTAGGACGCTGGCAGCGACAGCTATATATCTGGCTGTACGAAGCTGTATAATTTTTCTTTTCGGATTTTGTATATCCTTGATAAGGCTCTTTCTCGCATTATGTTGAATAGCTTCAAATTCGGTCTCAGAAATGCCATCTTCTGATTGTTTTTCAAACCAGTCAAGTAGTTCTTTTCGCTCTTGAACAGTATCCTTCCTGTTCAAGAAGACGGAAATCAGCTTGTACATTTCGTTTATTTGATTCATAACAGGTTCCATTGGAATGGTCAGTTATTATACAAGTGTGTGAAATAAGGGGGAACCTCTAGTCGAAAATGAAAAAAAAGTGTTTTTTTTTCAAATGGTTGAAATATCTATAATATACCTGTTAAAGAGTTACGGGTATTGACTAAAAAAACAGTGTAAAGTGAAATAAATGGCTTGTTGCTGCGCGAAGATGTTTGAGTGCTTTATTAATGTGTTTTTCGACTGTAGACTCACTGATATTAAGCTGCAGAGCAATAGCTTTATTGCTCATGTAGAAATCACGGCTCAATTTAAATACTTCTCTGCACTTTTCGGGAAGGTTTTCGACTTCTTTAGCGACAATATCGATGATATAGCGGTAATAGAGTTTGTCTTCTATTGCAACGGTTTCATCTTCTAGTTCGAGCTCGTCAAACTCGAGGGATGATACCTTTAATTTTAAATTCTTACGATAATGAGCAAGAATGAGGTATCTAGAGGAGCTAAATAGATAGGCTGGGAGAGATTCTATTTGTTCAATCATTTCCCGATTTTTCCATACTGACATGAAAAGGTCGTGCAGTATATCTTCAGCGGCTTCACTGCTAGCAACTTTTTTTGCAATAAAAGCAATTAAATCGGGTGTGAATAGATCATATAATACAACAAATGCCCGTTGGTCCCCTTTGCGTATAAGAGGGAGGAGTTCGTGATATTGATATGATTTTTGATTTTTCATGGGGTACTCGGGCAGTAAACTTAGTGAAAAAAATACGATTTCTTGTTACAGGAAAGATAATCTCTATTTTTTAACGTTCTTCCTATATTCTCAAGGACTTTAATAGCTTTTTGGGGGAATAAAACTCAGTTAGCTACCCCCCAAATCGTTGTTTTATTTTTTATGGCTGAGTTATACTTGTCAATGGGAAAATACCACTTTCGACATGCGCTTTTTCAATCAGCTGGCGTAATTCTTTTACTTTCTTTGGATTTTCCTGGGCAACATTGTGTTGTTCTTTGGGATCTCGTTGGAGGTTATATAGTTCGGCTGTAGATTGGCTACTTTTAACTTTTTGTAAGATAAGTTTCCAGTCTCCCTGACGCAAGGCTTGACGTCCCCCATCTTCATGGAATTCCCAGTACAGGTATTGGTGCTGTTTTTGTTGCTTGTTTTTACCTAGTAGCGTTGGCACAAATGAAATACCGTCTGTATAATGCGGTTTGTTTGCTCCGGCAAGCTCAACCATCGTAGGCATAATATCCCAAAAGGCGCCTAGGTAGTTTGAAGTTTTCCCTTCAGCAACTTTACCATGCCAGTACACAATGAAAGGGGTCTTGATGCCACCTTCATAGAGGTCGCGTTTGTTGCCACGCAACCCACCGGAGCTATTGAAAAAATTGGGGTCAGCTCCGCCTTCCTTGTGCGATCCGTTGTCGCTCGTAAAAATGATAATTGTATTGTCTAATAGCTTGTTTTCACGTAACCGATCAACAATTTGACCGACATAAGCATCCATACGGCTTACCATACTCGCATACATCGCATGTGGTTTTTCAACCGAAGTGTAACCGGGAACAGTTGCTTGTGGTCCATAGTCATTTCCTTTATGCGGTTTTTCATCAAACCGGTCTGCATATAATTGGTAATATTTGTCATCCGGACCTGATAATTCGGCGTGTGGAAGAACGGTAGGTACATAAAGGAAAAAAGGTTTCTCCTTATTTTCATCGATAAATTCCAGGGTCTTTTCTTGGATTAATGCTGGTGCATACTGCCTTTTGGCCATTAAACCATTGCCATGGAGTTCTATCCTTTCCTTATTATGCCAGAGGTGAGTTGGGTAGTAACGATGGGATTGACGTTGACAGTTATAGCCATAAAATTCATCGAATCCTTTTTGATCGGGCGCCCCTGTTGTATTGACCATTCCAAGGCCCCATTTTCCAAATGCACCGGTTGTATATCCTGCCTGTTGTAGAAGCATAGCGAAAGTTTGTACAGAGTCTGCTAGCGGTTGTTGTCCTTCGGGTTCAATTTCTTTGTTCCCGCGTACATAGGTGTGGCCAGTGTGCTGTCCTGTCATTAAAGATGATCGCGACGGAGCGCACACAGATGTCCCAGCGTAGAAGTTGTCAAATTTCATTCCTTTGGCAGCCAATGAATCGATATGTTTCGTTTCAATTTTTTGCTGACCGTATACACCAAGGTCTCCATAACCAAGATCATCTGCCATAATAAGTACAATATTCGGTCTTTGGTCCTTCTTTTGAGCTATGGCAAGAGAGGCTAGAGTCAAAAGAAGAGACAAGATAAAAGATGTTTTCATTTGCATTAGATTATTTCTTCAAATTAATTTTTTCTTAGCTAAGACTGTCCACTAGTTTATATAGTAGTCCAATTTAATCCACTAAAACAGTCAGGTGGTCCTAATTTAGTTTTATTGGTTATGCTTCGGCTTTTTTTAGTACTTCTATTTTTGAGAAGTATATTATTCTAATTATTTAAAAAAGAATGAGGGTTAAATTTACTCAAAAATAGCTTTTGATCGTACTAGTTCGCATTGGTTGAGATATAATAGCGGCAATGTAAAGAGCCTTAATTTGATAATATGTTACTTTTTGTTGTCTACGCATACGATTGTGTAATAATTTATTGTGTGCTATCAATTGTAATCTCCGATATGTTCATATTTATTTTCTAATTTCACCCTAATTTTATGAAAATGCTCTTATGGCCAAATCAATTAAAGAAATAGCACAAGAACTCAATGTGTCTAAATCAACTGTTTCATTAGTCATTAATCACAAAGCCGAGCGAGCACGCATTAGCAAGGAATTGGAAAACCGTGTACTTGCATACGTTGAAAAAGTAGGCTATAAGCCCAATGCTCTCGCTAAGAGTTTAGCTACGGGGCGGTCAAATACCATCGGTCTAATTGTAGAGAATATTGGAGATTCTTTTTTTGGTCCATTTGCTTTATATGTAGAGGAATTGTTCCGAAAGAAAAATTATCACGTCCTCTACAGTAGTACGCTTGGCGATTCACAAAATGCACGCGATATCATTGATTCGATGTTGGAAAAGAAAGTAGAGGGTATTATTTTGGCTCCGACAGTAGATTTGGAAGAATACCAACGCAAAATATTGGAACATAAAGTTCCATTGGTCGTTTTTGATAGAAATTCTCCAGCAGTGGAAACCCATTATGTGCATATTGACAATGAAGTTAGTGGGAAGAATGCATGTGACCATTTGAAATCTATTGGTTGTAGAAATTTTGGACTGGTAACCATCGATTCGGATCAACCACAAATGTTGGCGCGCAAACGTGCCTATTTAGATTTTTGTGACACATACGGAATGGAGCCTCGCATACTGCAATTACCTTATCAGCATCTGAAGCAGAAAGGTTCACGTACGTTGAAAAATTGGGCAGCTAAGCAGGTTGGATTAGATGGTCTCTTTTTTACAACAAATTACCTTTGTATTCTCGGCTTGAAGGCCTTGCGGTCAGCGGATGAAAATAACTATGATTTTCCGATGTTTTCTTTTGATGACCATGAGTTGTTTGATCTTTTAAACCCTAAAATCTCCTGTATACAACAACCATTGGAACCTCTGGCTAAGACTTGTGTGAAAGTTTTGTTAAAGGAAATAGATCAAGGGATATCCACACCAAAAGAATATATCATCTCAACAAAATTGATCCGGCGCTAAAATGGGGCAATAAAAGGATGTGTAGAAATTGATTGTAAAAATAATAAGACCTGCTTCTCAATGCCAGGTGTTTGTTTTGATTTAATATTCTTTTTTATATCTTTACTAATACGTTTTAGTAGAAATATTTTTATATATCCTAAATAATGAAAAAATCTATAAGTGTTTTTCTGGGTTCGTTATTGTCTTTTGGTTTGTTTTGCGCAAAACCGGTTTTGGCTCAGAAATTTAGAGGGCAGCAGTTAGAAGCTGTCGATCTTGTTAATCCATTAATGGGTACAGAATCCAAATTTGAGTTGTCCAATGGTAATACCTATCCCTCAATAGCGCGACCTTGGGGAATGAATATGTGGACACCTCAAACGGGGAAAAATGGCGACGGATGGCAGTACCAATATACTGCGGATAAGATTCGTGGTCTAAAACAGACTCACCAGCCATCACCCTGGATGAATGATTACGGTGTTTTTTCAATCATGCCTGTGACTGGAAAGCCGGTATTCGATCAAGAGGAGCGCGCGAGCTGGTTTTCGCATAAAGCGGAGATTGTAAAACCGTACTATTATTCGGTTTACCTAGCGGACCACGATGTGACTGCTGAGATGACTCCAACAGACCGCGCAGCAATGTTTAGGATCTCGTTTAATAAAACAGAAGATGCGTATATTGTTTTGGATGCTTATGAAAAGGGATCGGAAGTTCAGATTATTCCAGAAAAAAATATGATCATTGGCTATTCTTCGAAATATGCACGGGGCCCACTGCCTGCTAATTTCAAGAATTATTTTGTTTTGGTTTTTGATCAACCTTTTGCAAGTGTCGCTACTTGGGAAGGCAAAGAGAAGAAGGATGGGCAACTTCAGATCAAAGGTGATCACACTGGTGCAATCGTAGGGTTTAAGGTAAAAGACAAATCGAAACCAGTACAGGTGAGCGTAGCATCTTCCTTTATTAGTGCCGAACAAGCCTTATTAAACTTAAATGAGTTAGGTAATAAGTCTTTCGATCAAGTAAAAGAAGATGGACGTCAGATCTGGAACTCTACGTTAGGAAAAATTAAAGTAGAAGGCGATGATATCGATCAGTTGCGTACATTTTATTCGACGATGTATCGGACCTTATTTTTCCCAAACAAGTTATATGAAATTGATGCGCAAGGAAAGGCTGTACATTACAGTCCATATAATGGAAAAACACTTCCTGGTTATTTATTTGGAGGAACAGGTTTTTGGGATACTTTCAGAGCGTTGTATCCATTCTTAAACTTTATGTACCCTTCCATTAATAAGGAAATGCAGGAAGGTCTTCTCAATGCCTATTTGGAAGGAGGTTTCCTACCTGAATGGAGTAGTCCTGGATATGCCGATATTATGGTGGGCAATAATTCCGCTTCGGTGGTTTCGGATGCTTATATGAAGGGATTACGCGGTTATGATATCAATAAGTTATACGAAGCTTTACAACACGGTGCTAATAACGAAGGACCAATGAGTGCTGTTGGAAGGAAGGGCGTTGACTATTACAATAGTTTGGGGTACGTGCCATATGATGTTAAAATCAATGAAAATGCAGCACGTACTTTAGAATATGCCTATGACGATTTCACGATCTACCAATTGGCAAAAGCGTTGAACCGTCCGAAGGCTGAAATTGATTTGTATGCTAAGCGTGCGCAGAACTATAAGAATTTATTTGATCCATCGACCAATCTTATGCGTGGAAAGAATAAAGATGGAAAATTCCAGGCTCCTTTTAATCCATTAAAATGGGGTGACGCATTCACCGAAGGAAATAGCTGGCATTATTCGTGGAGCGTATTTCACGATGTTCAGGGGCTGATCGACCTAATGGGAGGAGAAAAGACATTTGTGAGCATGTTGGATTCGGTGTTTGTCCAGTCTCCAGATTTCGACGATAGCTATTATGGCGGTATTATCCATGAAATACGCGAAATGCAAGTTGCGAATATGGGGCAATATGCACATGGTAATCAGCCAATTCAGCATATGCCATATTTGTACAATTACGCTGGCCAACCTTGGAAAACACAATATTGGGTGCGTCAAGTGATGGATCGCATGTATAAGCCTACACCTGATGGCTATTGTGGTGACGAAGATAATGGTCAAACTTCTGCATGGTATGTTTTTTCAGCACTGGGATTCTATCCTGTTTGTCCGGCAACGGATGAATATGTGCTCGGAGCGCCATTATTTAAAAAAGCGACCTTAACATTTGAAAATGGTAAGACGTTGACCATTGATGCTCCAAAGAATTCTACTGAAAATGTATATGTAAATACATTGCAAATGAACGGTAAGGACTATGGTAAGAACTGGTTAAGTCACAAAGCATTGCATGAAGGTGGGACACTTAATTTTGACATGGCGGCAAAGCCTAATTATACGAGGGGAGCGTCCAAAAATTCAGCACCTTATTCAATGACAACAGATTTGCAAACAAATATCAAGTTGAAATCGAACAAAAAGAAATAATCATTAGGTTATGATAAACTTTAAAAACTTAAAAATCGTTGTTACTGTATTTGGCTTGGCATACTCTTGTTCACTTTTTGCGCAGGACAACTGGAAACATACCGAAAATGATCGCAAGGTTGCTGTGGATATTGACAGTATCAGTAAAGGTGGTTATACCCTAATTTGGATTAATAAAGACAAAGATTTTAGTGCTTCTTTAAAAGAAAGGCTGGTAGCGGCATATTTTACCAACTATCCTAAACTAGCCAAGAAATATAATAAAAAGACTATAAAAAAGGTCTCTTTTGTTATTGATCCGGACTATAAAGGTGTGGCAGCGACAGCGGGTGGGATTGTCCGTTATAGTCCAGCCTGGTTTGCCAAAAATCCAGGGGATATTGACGTGGTTACCCATGAGGTCATGCATATTGTTCAAGCATACCCCGATGGGGCGGGCCCGTGGTGGATTACGGAGGGGATAGCCGATTTTGTTCGATTTGATGATGGCCTAGATAATGCGGGGGCAAACTGGAAGCTGCCAGAATATAACGAAAAGCAGAAATACACCGATTCTTATCGTATTACAGCGCGCTTTTTGTACTGGATCAATCTACATGTAAAGAAGGATTTTGTCAAAAAATTGGATGCAGCGATGCGTAGCAAAAGCTATAGTGATGCTTTTTGGAAAGTGGAGACGGGTAAAACTATTGATGAGCTATGGGCCGATTATAGCCAAAATCCCACACTATAATTCATAAGCGATGAATATCAGAAGTTTAGTCTTTTTGGGATTAATTAGTGTCCCATATCTATTAAAGGCACAAGAAACTAAATTAGTTCAGTATGTCAAACCACTCATCGGAACGGCGAAAATGGGACATACTTTTCCGGGGGCGACAGTTCCATTCGGTGCTGTACAATTAAGTCCTGATACGGATACATTATCTTATGCTGTCAATGGACGGTACAACGGTGATGTTTATAAATATTGTGCTGGTTATCAGTATGATGATCCGACGATTGTCGGGTTTAGTCATACACATTTTAGTGGCACAGGTCACTCCGATCTTGGTGATATACAGATCATGCCGACACAAGGAAAAGTTCAATTAAACCCGGGAACAGCTGATCGACCACAAGATGGTTATCGATCATCCTACTCACATGCGAATGAACGAGCTGAGGCCAATTATTACAGTGTTTTACTGGATAAACATCAGATTAAAGCTGAATTAACGACTACAACACGTGTAGGGCTCCACCGTTATACATTCAAAGAGTCTGACGCTTCACATCTTATCGTAGATCTAACTGCTGGGATTTATAATTATGATGGCAAGAATGTTTGGACCGTTGTCAAGGTATTGAACGATTCAACACTGGTAGGTTACCGTCAAACAAACGGTTGGTCGAGAACGCGCACCGTATACTTTGCAATAAAGACCTCAAAAGCTTTTAAGAATTATGGCGCCAAGTATGAAGATGGAAAATCTGTGTATAATGGTTTCTGGCGTAAGTTTGATCAACAAAATAATTTCCCCGACCTTGCAGCGCACAATATTAAGCTACACTTGGATTTTGATACAAAAGCACAAGAATCCATCCTTCTGAAAGTAGCTTTAAGTCCAGTAAGCATGAAGAATGCATTGGCCAATATGGAGGCTGAGGCTCCGGACTGGAATTTTGATGGCTACGTTAAGAAAGGCCAAGAAGCTTGGGAAAAGGAGCTGCATAAGATAGAAGCTGAAATGTTGAACAAGGAAGACCTGGTCAATTTTTATACAGCCATGTACCATGCAAGCTTAATGCCGACAGTCTATATGGATACGAATGGTGAATATAAAGGCTTGGATCAGGAGGTGCACCGCGCCAAAGGTTTTACGAATTATACTTCATTTTCGCTGTGGGATACTTATCGGGCTTTTCATCCGCTGTTGAATTTAATTAACCCTTCTCGTAATGCTGATATTGTAGCATCCATGATGGCTCATTATGACCAGAGTGTATTGAAGATGTTGCCAATTTGGTCGCATTATGCGAATGATAATTGGTGCATGAGCGGCTATCATTCGGTGTCTGTTATTGTTGATGCAATACTTAAGGGCGTTTACAAAGGCGATGCGCAAGCCGCTCTAGCGGCTTGCGTACAAACGGCAAATACACGTCAGTATGAAGGAATAGGCGCCTACATTGATAAGGGGTATGTTCCTGCAGATGTATCGGGAACATCCGTTTCTAATACATTGGAATATGCGTATGACGATTGGTGTATAGCGCAATTGGCGAAAAAGTTGGGAAAAGAGGATATTTACACGACTTTTTCCAAAAGAGCTGAAAGCTGGAAATCACTCTATGATTCCTCCATTGGATTTATGCGTCCCAAGAATTCGGTGGGTAAATTTCAGGAGAAATTTGATGTTTTGGATACACATGGACAAGGATTTATTGAAGGGAATTCATGGAATTACAGCCTGTATGTACCGCATCAACCTACTGAAATGATGGCATTAATGGGAGGCAAAAAACGTTTAGAGTCTTATTTGGATTCCCTGTTTACCATGGAATTACCGGATAAATATTTTGAACATACGGAGGATATTACCCGCGATGGCATTATCGGAAATTACGTGCATGGAAATGAGCCTTCACATCATGTGGCATACTTGTACAATATAACCAATAGTCCCTGGAAAACCCAGGCCCGCGTCAGACAGATCATACGGAATCAGTATCACAATGGCCATGCGGGTTTAGGGGGAAATGATGACTGTGGACAAATGTCTGCCTGGTATTTATTTACTGCATTGGGTTTTTATCCAGTGGCACCTGGGGAAGATAGTTATTGGATTGGTAGTCCTTTGGTAAAATCGGCAAAGGTTAATCTTGAAAATGGACGCAGTCTTTCCATAGTTGCCCGTAACCAGTCTGAAAAGAATGTTTACGTTAAATCCGTTTCTTTAAATGGGCGGAAATTGGATAATTTTCTGTTACCCTATAGTAGCATTATAAATGGTGGTGAATTAATCTTCGAGATGAGCAATAAACCAAATAAATAAAAGCCTGCTCACAAAGATGAGACGATCAGGTGTGTACAAATGGATAGCTATCTGTTGCTTAGTTTTGTTTCTGATATTACAGTATCTCATGATCGCACGATCATATGAGATTAAAAGAAGCGAACTATTTCAGAAAGAAAAAAAGGCAATTAAGGTTGTTTACGATAAGCATATCTCGAACGATAAGATATTTCCGGGCGGGCAGAAACTTATCGATTCAACCTTAATGCCTCATTTAGTTCGTCTGAAAGCTTATTACCAAGACGATAGTAATGCTTTCAATAATCTGAAAGATAGCATCGCAAAAACGTTGGTAACGAGGCTTCGAAATCATCCAGCCATGGACAGCCTATTTCATAAGATCAGATCCGAAGTCAATTTGGGCGAAGGTTTTGGTTATGCCATTGTGTTGAAAGATATTTCGGTGACTTTTGATGCGAAGACTTTTATACCTATCCTAGACTTTGGCATAGATAAGCATACTCCTATTGGGGGTGAATTTCGGTTTATTGACAAAGACAATATCGTATCGTCGATTGCAATAACCGCAAATAGTAAGATGTCAAACCGTGTGGCTTTTACGTTGTATGTTGGGAATATTGATACAAATTTTTCTGTATTAAAAGCTATTTTACCATTATTATTACTGTCGGGCTGCTGTATAATTGGTATTGTTTGGTTGTATTTGGTGACATATGGTAGCTGGATAAAGCAGAAAAGAATGGCGGAAATGGCTTCTGACTTTATTAACAATGTCACCCATGAATTCAATACACCATTGACAACCATACGAATTGGTTTAACTAACTTGGTGGTAAAGGTTTCTAAAGAAGATAGACTAAAAATGGCAACAACTTTGGATACGTTGATGCGTCAGGTAAACCGTTTGGATCGATTAGTTAACAAGGCTATTGATTTGAGCGTGTTTAATCAGGAAGAGGTGGTTCTCGAAGAACACTTTTTGGCAGAACTTTTGGACCAATTAGAACAAGACCTAGCGATTTTGGTATCAGAAAGTACAGTAATTCAAATTTTAATGGATGAAAACGTTAAAGACGTAAAGGCGCTTGTCAATCCATTTATGTTCGTCACTGCTGTAAACAATTTGGTCGATAATGGGCTGAAGTATAATAAAGAGCCAATAAAACGTATCCATATTCGCTTGAGTATGGGCGGAGTAAATACTGTGATGATGACTGTACACGATAACGGAATAGGTATTTCACATAACCAACTGCCGTATATTTTTACGAAGGGATATCGGGGTAAGCAAGAAGCTTCTTCAAATGGGCTAGGTTTGGGACTTTTTTTCGTAAAGGAAGTTATGCGGATTCATCGATGGAAAATAGACGTTAAATCAGGAACCCAGTCTGGAACAACGTTTTCGGTTTCCATACCAATAATACAATAGATGATACTAAAATATGGACATATATTGCTGATTGAAGATGATCTTGATTTAGCGACAATGCTCATAGATTATCTATCAAATTTTGGATTTGATGTTAGTCATGCTATGTCTGCTGAAGAGGGGATATCCTATTATGAGATTAATAAATATGATATCCTTATAGTAGATATACAACTTCCTACTTGGGACGGATTTCAATTTGTTGAATATATTTCACAGTTAAATAAAAACCAATTTGTACTTTTTCTCACAGCCAGACTGTCTAAAACAGATCGATTAAAGGGACTCCGTCTAGGGGGTAATGATTACATAACAAAACCGTTTGATGTTGAAGAATTGTCTCTGAAACTTCAAAATTATATTGTTAAGCAGCCTGTTGTTTCTCAATTGCAACTCAATATTGGTGACATTAAACTTGACCGTAATTTACTTGCAATAGAATTTAATGATAAATCTCGGCAGGTTGTATCACCACGTGAATTTGAACTTTGGACTTTCTTAGCCAGCAAACCGAATATTGTATTGAAAAGAGAAGAGATCTTACTTGCTCTTTGGGGAGATAACGATTATTTTTTAGGACGAAGTCTTGATGTTTTTATATGCAAGATTAGAAAAATGCTGAAAAGATCGCGGTATGTTGCTATTAAAACTGTTTATAAGGTGGGATTTATTTTAGAGGTCGATTTCAATAATTGTCATTAACAATCGATTAACAACTTTCTCTTTTCTTTCTTTTTAATTTTACTAAAACGAATTAGTTTATCAGCTTAAGGTTGATTTCTTTGGAGGTGTTCATTCCAAAGAAATAACTAATTGACGACCAATTTTTGTATTAGTAAACCAATCATTAATTATTATTTATGAAAAGAAAGGTAATTCCATTATTTTTTACGCTTTCGGTGTGTAGCACATTCAATTTGTGGACCGAATTGAAAGCTGCGTCTAGCCACTTCAGTTTCCAACAAGAAGGTATTATTGTAGAGGGAACAGTTTTAAACAGTTCGACAGGTAAAGTTTTGCAAGGTGTTACCATTGTCGTTAAAGCAAGTGGAAAATCAACGAAAACAGATGCATCAGGCCGATATCGAATAGAAATTCCCTATAAGGATGCGGTGTTGACTTTCTCGTATATTGGCTTTCAGCCTCAACAAATTGTTGCCGCTGGAAGATCGGCGCTACAGGTTAGTCTGATAGAAGATGTAAAAGCATTAGAGGATGTTGTTGTTGTTGGATATACAACACAGAAGAAAAGAAATGTAGTAGGTGCGGTAGCAACAATTACGACTAAGGACCTGGTGCAGAGCCCTGCTGCAAATATTAATAACATGCTCGCTGGGAGATTACCAGGACTGGTCGTCAACCAATATGCTGGAGGAGAACCAGGGGTAGATCGTTCAGAATTATTTATTCGTGGTAAGTCAACTTATGGCAATCAATCACCCATTGTAATTGTAGATGGAATTGAGCGTGATATGAGCTATTTGGCACCAGACGAAATTGAAACGGTTTCCATTTTGAAAGATGCAGCAGCTACAGCGCCATATGGAATTCGGGGAGCAAACGGTGTTATCGTTGTTACAACAAAACGGGGGCAATCCGCAGATAAGGCAACGGTGGATTTCAAAGCGTCTTATGGCCTAAATACACCCGCACAATTGCCGATGCTTTTGGGATCTGCAGATTATGCAACTCTCTACAATGAAGCGTTAACGAATGATGCGAAGCTGTCTGGAGGAAATACCGATAACTTAAAATTGTTTAGTCAGGATGCTATAGATAAATTTAGACGGGCAAAGGGAGATAATTCGGATGGGCTAGGCTATAACTGGGACTATTTTGATTATATTTTTAGAACTGCACCTCAACATGAATACAATCTTTCTATACGGGGAGGCAATGATATTGCGAAATATTTTGTGATGGGCGGTTATATGGGGCAAGACAATAATTATGATCATGTTGATTTATCTAAATATAATGTTTCTCCTAAATTTCAACGCTATAACTTTAGATCCAATATTGATGTCAACATTACAAAAAACTTGTGGGTTAAGCTCAATTTAGGTGCCCGTATTACCAATCGAACCTCGCCTGGAACTTCCGCCAGTAGATTGATGACATTGGCGATGACACAGCCGCCGTATTTGCCCATCATTCTCGAACCCAATAGCCAACCTTCGACTCAAGGTTATCTGCTAAATAATCCATCAGGACTGTTGTTTGGTAATCAAATTTACCGATTTAATGTTCTTGGAGAATTGACTAGATCAGGATATCATACAGAAAAAAACACCTATCTGGAAGGGAGTTTTGCCGCCGGTTGGAATATGGATTTTATTACGAAGGGACTTTCTGTTGATGGAATATTTTCCTATGATGCAAGAGAGCAACAATGGATCAGACGCGAGCTGGGCACCTATAGTGAAGGATATAGGGTATATCCCAATTATGCGACTTTTCAGCCTACAGATGGTATAGATTTATTTATGAATCCACAATACTATGAGGGTACTTATAGAAATGGGAACAAATATACGGTAGATCAAACTGTTGGAAATTCATTTACACAAAGTAGTCCTTTTAATAGAACCTTCATTCAAGGAAAAATAAACTATAACCGGCTATTTAAAGATAAACACAATGTTACTGGAATGTTGCTTTTCAATCGCTCGAGCCAGTCTGTTTATGATGCGGCGAATTCAAGAGCCAGTGTTGATATCCGTTATCAAGGTATGACAGGACAGTTTACCTATAATTATCTAGAAAAATATTTGGCGGAATTTAACTTTGGTTACAATGGATCCGAAAATTTTATAGAGGGAAAACGTTACGGATTTTTCCCGGCTGGAGCATTGGGTTGGGTGGTTAGCAAGGAGAAATTTATGTCGAATACAAAAGATTGGCTGAGCTTTTTGAAGCTTAGAGCTTCGATGGGCCTTGTGGGCAATGATAAAATGCCAGGTGATGCTCGATTCGGATATCTAGCATTTTTTCAGGGAGGAGACGGTTATAGTTTCGGCGAACAGAATTTTAACAATGGACTAAGTGGCCTTCGTGAAGGGCGCCTAGCAAATGAAAATATAACATGGGAGAAATCTAGAAAAACTAATATAGGTCTCGATATGGGTTTTTTAAAGAACAAGATGAACTTTAGCATCGATGTTTTTGAGGATTATCGTTATGACATTATTACCGAACTTGGGGCGGATGACATTGGTTTTCCAGGCGTAGTTGGTAAAGGTTCTCCGCTGATCAATATTGGAAAGGTCCGCAACCGTGGTATCGATATTGAAATGAGTTATTCAGATATGATCGGGGATAATTTCAGATTCTCTCTGAAACCTAATTTCACCTTTTCCAGAAATAAGTTGATCTACCGACAAGAGGTTCCGCGACAATATGAATACAGGCAAGCAACAGGTAAACGACTTTATGAAAATTTTGTCTATGTTTTCGATCACTTCGTTAGGGATCAAGCCGAGGCGGACAAGTTAAATCAGGCTAATTTTCAACCTTGGGGAACAGTAGGACCAGGTGATGTCGTTTATAAGGATTTGAATGGCGATGGTAGAATTACGGACTTAGGCGATCGTACAGTTATGGGAAATCCTAGAAGTCCAGAGATTCAATTTGGCTTACCAATATCACTGCAATATAAAGGCTTTGATTTTAGTCTTTTATTTCAAGGAGCGTTAAATTCTTCAATTTTGTTGAAAGATGCGGCTGTATGGGATTTCCCAACTTTCGATCAAGATAAACTCGGCTCGGTTAGACCAATTCATATGGGGCGTTGGACACCAGAAACGGCCGAAACTGCAACTTACCCCGCTCTACATATAGGTAATTCTGAAAATAATAAAAATAGCAATAGTAGTTTGTTTTTATACGATGCTAAATATTTAAGACTTAAAAATATAGAGATTGGTTATAATTTGCCGAAAGATCTTATTAAAAGAATTGGTTTAAATCAATTACGCATTTATGCGCAAGGAATGAACCTATTTACCTGGTCAGGTTTGAAGGATTTAAGTATAGATCCTGAGATGGGAAATACGAGCGGTTATTGGTACCCGATTCTAAAAGTCTACAATTTTGGAATAAATCTTAATTTCTAACCTTATGAATGTATTGAAGATGAAAAAAATACTTTTTTTTATGGCAGGTGTGGTTGCTTTTATGATCGCAAGTTGCAACAAATATTTGGACAAATTACCCGACGATCAGATCCGGGAAGATGAGGTTTTTACTCGTTATGAAAAAGTAAATCAGCTCGTTACGGATGTGTATGCTAAAGCGAAGGGTGTCAATCAGCCTATCTCGTGGTTCTATCATTTTTCGAGTGCTGCGATAACCGATGAGGCCGAAGGCTCTACAGTAGAAGGAAATATTACAAATAGATATAATACAGGTGATTGGAATATCAATGAACTACCCGGAGACAATGGGCAATTCTGGAATAGTATGTTTGACGGGATCCGTAGAACAAACGTTATTTTGGAAGGAATTAAAAAATATAGTACACCAGATGATATCTTAGAACCAGGTTCACTGCCTATGCGCGTGGGTGAGGTCTACTTTTTAAGAGCTTACTTTCATTTAATGGCTGTTCGTATATATGGTGAGATACCTTACATAGATCATGTTGTTACGGCAACAGAGAACATGAACTTCGAGCGTGAGTCAGTTCACAAAGTTATTGATAAAATTGTGGCTGATGCAATAACAGCATATAATGCCGTCCCAGAAAAATGGGAGGGTCAGAATTTTGGACGTATCGATAAAGGTGCATGTCTTGGGCTGATTGCAGAAGCGCGGTGGATGGCCGCTACACCACTTTGGAATGGAGCTGCTGCAAAAGGCTATAATGGGACGCGTAAGTTTGAGTCCGAATACGCTACGTACGACCCTCAGCGTTGGGTGAAAGCTAAAGAGGCGGCTAAGGCAGTTCTTGAAAGTAAGGTTGCAGGTGGAAAACGTTATAGTCTGTATCAGAAATACTCAAATACCGATTTTGGAGATAGTGGCGGTCAAAACACGAGTAACTCAACAGTTTATACACGCTTATGGCAGATGTTTTATGATATGGAGGCGTTCAAAAATGAGTATGTTTTGTTTTTTACACGCTATAAGGGTGAAGGGTGGTTTGGTGATGTATATCCGCCAAGCCGCGGTGGTGGAGCTCGTCAGATGCCCGTTCAAGAACAAGTAGATGAGTATGAGTATTTGTCGCCAGATGGCTTTGGTTACCCGATTTATAGTACCAAGGCTAAACGGGACGGGTATGATGACGCAAATCCTTATACTTCAGTAAAAAGGGATCCACGTTTTTATCGCGACATTATATTTCACGGTGCAGCATTCCGCGGCGGTAACAATAATCCATCCCAGACAAATATTGCGAGTGGTGCCGATCAGATCGGAGCGAATAATGCAACGCGCACGGGATATTACCTGAGGAAATTTTTGCAGGAAGCTTGGAATAAAAATGGAAGTGTTATCATCAGCGCACCTCCAGTATGGCGTTTGCCGGACTTTATTTACATTTATGCTGAGGCAGTTAATGAAATCGATGGACCAACACAAGAGATCTATGATTTAATTAATCAGGTAAGATCAAGATCCTTTATGGCGCCAATGCCTTTGACAACACTTGCTGATAAAAATGTGATGCGTGAGTATATTTATCGCGAACGAAGAGTCGAATTCTTTTATGAGAATAAGAGAGCTTTTGATAGTCGCCTATATCTAGAACCAAGTAGTTCGGTAGAGAAAACCAAATTTCAGACTTTTACTGCATCAGGTGGTACAAATAATGAACGAAGTATAAACTACTGGAAAAATAGTAATACAGCGTATCCGAAACTTCAAAATATGATTAATGGCATGAGAGCCGTTGAGGACGTAAATGGTAAAATTCAAATCGGCGATAAACGTTATAGAATGGAACGCTTCTTTGTTGAAAGTAGAGTTTTTACCGCTCCAACTCATTATTTATTTCCTATTTTAAACTCAGAGATTCAAAAATCGCCCTCATTAGGGCAGAATCCCGGCTGGTAGTATTTCTGTGATATAAAATCCGCAATCATTTGATTGCGGATTTTTTTGTAACCATCTTGTGAAAAACACCTGACCATCTTCTCTATTTAATTATCTTACTTATATTTACTAATACGGTTTAGCTTTTTTTGCTAGTACGATCAACCAAATACGTAATTTATGTTTAATATTAAAAAACTAACAGGTAGTATTCTTTTTCTATTCGCGATCCATGGGGGGATGGCACAGCAGGCTTCACCTGTTGATTTTGTTAATCCACTGATTGGTACAGAATCGAAGTATGAATTGTCCAATGGGAATACTTATCCAGCAATAGCTCGTCCTTGGGGGATGAATTTTTGGACACCCCAAACAGGAAACATGGGCGATGGTTGGGTATATACTTACACGGCGGATAAAATAAAGGGGTTTAAGCAAACGCATCAGCCAAGTCCTTGGAACAATGATTATGGACAGTTTTCAATTATGCCCGTTACAGGTACACCTCAATTTGATCAGGAAAAACGAGCGAGCTGGTTTTCACATAAGGCGGAAATTGCCAAACCTTATTATTATAGCGTTTATCTTGCGGATCATGATGTGACAACAGAACTGTCGCCTTCACAACGTGCAGCAATCTTTCAATTCACATTTCCCAAAACCGATAGTGCTTATGTTATTATTGATGCTTTTGATAAGGGGTCATATATTAAAGTAATTCCGCAGGAGAATAAGATTATCGGGTATTCAACAAAAAATAGCGGCGGTGTTCCAGAGAATTTTAAGAATTATTTTGTCATTACTTTCGATAGACCATTCTCTTACAAAGCTGCTGTGAAAAACGGAGCGATAAATAAAGATGAACTGGAAATTCAGGATAATCATGCCGGAGCAGTTGTGGGTTTCTCTTCCTTGAAAAGAGGGGAGAAAGTCATCGCCCGGATTGCTTCCTCTTTCATTAGTTTTGAACAGGCCGAAATTAATTTGAAAGAGGTGAATTCGAAGACATTTCAACAGGTTGTTGATGAAGGTAAAGCACAATGGAATGAAGTTCTTGGGCGTGTACAAGTTGAAGACCGCAATATGGATAGATTACGTACCTTTTATTCCTGTCTCTACCGCTCAACACTCTTCCCGAGAGATTTTTCTGAAATTGATGGAACAGGCAAACGTATTCACTACAGCCCCTACAATGGCCAGGTCTTGCCTGGCGAAATGTTTACAGATACAGGTTTTTGGGACACTTTTAGAAGCTTATTTCCCCTAATGAACCTATTGTATCCGTCGATGAATGATCGGATGCAGGAAGGCTTGGTGAATGCGTATAAAGAGAGTGGTTACCTTCCGGAGTGGGCTTCGCCAGGACATCGTGCATCGATGATTGGAAACAATTCCGCGTCTATTGTAGCAGATGCCTTGATTACTGATCGGAAAGGCTATGATAAAGAGCTGTTATGGGAAGCACTTAAGCATGGAGCCAATAGTGCTTATCCGAAACATTCTTCGACGGGACGGTTTGGTTATGAATATTATAATAAATTGGGCTATATACCTGCAGATGTAAAAGTGGACCAAAATGTAGCGCGCTCATTGGAGTATGCATACAATGACTGGTGTATTTATGAATTTGGTAAGGCGCTGGGCAAGCCAGAAGCTGAAACAGCTATTTATGCAACACGTGCGATGAACTATAAAAACCTGTTTGATCCAAGTACCAAACTGATGCGTGGCAAAAAAACAGATGGATCATTCGTCTCGAATTTTGATCCAAGTGCTTGGTCAAGAGAATATACGGAAGGGAATGCTTGGCATTGGAGTTTTTGTGTCTTCCATGACCCTCAGGGTTTAATTAATTTGATGGGTGGTAATAAATCATTTGTGTCCATGTTGGATACGGTGTTTGTCATTCCGAGCTATGAAGGAATGAAGAGTCGCGGGATGATCCACGAAATGCGTGAAATGCAGGTAATGAATATGGGGCAGTATGCGCATGGAAATCAGCCCATCCAACATATGCCATATCTGTATAATTACGCTGCAGAGCCTTGGAAAGCACAATATTGGGTACGCAAAATAATGGATAAACTTTATTTGCCGACACCAGATGGCTATTGTGGTGATGAAGACAATGGCCAGACGTCAGCCTGGTATGTCTTTTCTTCGTTGGGATTTTATCCTGTTTCACCCGGATCGGGCGAATACGTGATTGGTTCACCACAATTCGATAAAGTGAAACTCCGACTTGAAAACGGGAAAGAAGTCTTGATTCAAGCCAAACAACAGGAGTCGAATCAGGTTTACATAGATCAGTTATCTTGGAACGGAAAACCATATGGCAAAAATTATATCCGGTATAAAGACTTAATGCAGGGCGCTAACCTTGAATTTAAAATGAGTGACACACCGAATAAAAGTAGGGGAACAAAAAAAGAGGATGCTCCATATTCCTTTAGTAACGAAAAAATAAAAGGAAAATAAAGAGCGAATTCCTTGTTGAAAACCATGACTGCTAATTTTAGGCTGTCATGGTTTTTTTACACGAATCAAATAATCTTAGCTATTTAAAGTCATACCTTTGTGATTCGAAATTTCGATATGTTAGGTAAAATATTTCATCTTTTAACACTCTTTGCATACCTTAATCTGTTGACCTACGAGTCTTTCTCTTCGGCAACGGGGCAGGTCCTGCATGCAGGTGAAACCATTGTGGAATATTTTCTGGATGATGTATTGGATTTGGAGCCTATTCATTCTTCCCAAGAAGAAAAGGTACTATTGCAGGATGACTATCGCATATTTTCTATCAATAGTCAGGTATTACCAATTTTTATTTTTGTTTTTGGGATCGTCTTTACAGCCTTATGTTTTGCAAAAGATGATGAACATCCTTTTTACCGATCTAAAACCCTATGCTTACCAGGGTATTATCGCTTCCTATCCCGTTTTAGGCCATTCTAGTTACGCTCCTCTAATTTTCTAGTGGAGGCTGCAACAGTTTACTTTTATTTCTATATATGGTATGGAAGGCGTTGAGCCGCTCTCTGTACTATAAAATTGCTGTAGCTCCTATCTAACACATTCTCCTAACGACTGATTTTAAAATACCGTAGGAGGGTTTAACATTTTACATTTTTTATCGTTTATGAAGAAATTACTTTTACTGTGCCTTTTTGTGGGTATGGTTGGGATGCTGGCTTCATGCCATTCATCCAACGCTAACGCTGATCCGAAAGAAGAACTCAAAAATATTCCTGTAGTACCTTTAATGGTAATGGATACGACTGTTTATCAAGAATATATTGCGGATGTTCAAGCCTTAAAAAACGTCGAAATTCGTTCCAAATTGAATGGATTTTTGGATAAAATTTATGTAGACGAGGGGGCTTGGGTAAAGAAAGGCCAAATGCTGTTTAAGTATAATAATGAGGAATATCGTTCGGAATTAGCCAAGGCCAAAGCACAGTATGATAATGCCATTGCCGAAGCACAAAAGATCAAGCTGGAAATGGAACGAACTCAAAAACTGGTTGACAAGAATATTGTGAGCTCTTCCGAATATAATTTATTGAAAATTCAATTAAAAGCGGCCAATTCTAAAATCGAAGAAGCCCGAGCTTTGGTAAATCAGGCACAGACAAGATTGGACTATACTGTTATACAGGCTCCTTTTGACGGTCGTATAGACCGTATCTTATTGAGAGAGGGCTCCTTATTGACCGAGGGTAGCTTAATTACGACGATCTCCGATTTAAGCAAAGTGAACGTTTATTTTGATATTTCTGAGAGGGAGTATCTGACACTTATGCGTGATAAGTTGGACGGTAAGGAAACGCAAAAATCGGTCAAGTTAATTTTGGCCAATGGTGAGCTGTATCCACACGAGGGAATTGCCCATTTGGTAGAAAGTGAATTTGAAGCCAATACTGGATCCATTGCCCTTAGGGTTCAATTTCCCAATGCCGAGCATATCCTAAAGCATGGTGCAACAGGTAAGATTGCAGTGCCAATGCAGACAGGGCAACATACCTTTGTACACCAAAAATCAGTATTTGAAATTCAGGACAAAACATACGTTTATACTTTACAGGCAGATAGTACGGTTAAAATGACACCTTTTATAGCGGGCCCGCGTGTGGGGCATTATTACATTGTGGATGGAGGCTTAGATCCCAACGCCAAGATTGTCTATGAAGGAGTCCAGAGTTTGCGTAGTGGAATGAAGATTAATCCAAAAATGAGGAAACTGTAGGGGAGGATAAATTATGTTTGAAACATTTATAAAACGACCCATATTGTCGTTGGTTATTTCGGTGTTTATTACACTTTTAGGGTTGTTGGCCTTATTTACATTGCCCATCACGCAATTTCCGGACATTGTACCACCTTCGGTCGTCGTCAATGCCAATTATACAGGTGCCAATGCTGAGGTGAGTACAAATGCCGTCGCTATTCCTTTGGAAAAAGCAATCAACGGTGTAGCTGGGATGACTTACATGAATTCAGTGTCTACCAATAACGGCAGCACGGTTATTCAAATCTTTTTTGAAGTTGGTACAGATCCAGATATTGCAGCTGTAAACGTACAGAATAGAGTAACTACTGTATTGGATGAACTCCCTGAAGAGGTCATCAAAGCAGGGGTAACCACCGAAAAAGAGGTCAACTCCATGTTGATGTATCTGAATGTTTTTACCGATGATGAAACCGCGGATGAAAGATTCATTTACAATTTCGCAGATATCAACATTCTAAAGGAACTGAAACGGATCGAAGGCGTCGGTCTCGCTCAGATTATGGGAATGCGTGATTATGCGATGCGTGTATGGATTAAACCTGACCGTATGGCAGCTTATAATATCTCTACGGAGGATGTGGTGGCCGCATTACGAAAACAGAATATCGAGGCTGCGCCAGGACAAACCGGTATCAGTTCCGATAAAATGCGTAACATGCAACAATATGTATTGCGTTATCCAGGTAAATTCACTGAAATTGAGGAATATGCCAATATACCTATTCGAGCTACTTCAAATGGTTCTATTATCCGTATAAAAGACGTAGCAGATGTTGAATTTGGTTCATTGGATTATGAAATGGTATCCAAAACTGATGGACGTCCATCCGCATCCATCATGCTAAAGCAATTGCCCGGATCAAATGCACAAGAGGTTATTCAGCGTGTAAAAGACCGCATGGCAGAATTGAAACAAACACAATTCCCGACCGGCATGACCTATACCATGGGTTATGATGTATCGCGGTTTTTGGATGCTTCAATTTCTTCTGTCATCAAAACCTTATTGGAGGCGTTTCTTTTGGTTTTTATCGTTGTATTTATCTTTTTACAGGATTTTAGGGCGACTATTATACCAATTTTGGCTGTACCAGTATGTTTGATTGGGGCATTATTTTTTATGCAGATGTTAGGTTTCTCAATCAACCTGCTGACCTTGTTTGCCTTGGTACTGGCCATAGGTATTGTGGTAGACAATGGAATTGTCGTCGTAGAGGCTGTATATGCAAAAATGGAAGAAGAACATCTTCAACCTATGGAAGCGACATTGGAGGCAATGAAAGAAGTCGGTGGCGCTGTTGTGGCCATTACGTTGGTGATGTCTGCTGTGTTTGTTCCAGTTGCCTTTCTTTCAGGGCCGGTGGGGATATTTTATCGTCAATTTTCATTGACGCTCGCGGCTGCCATTGTTATTTCAGGTATCAACGCGTTGACATTGACGCCCGCTTTATGTGCGCTTTTCCTAAAATCGCCCCATGACCGTAAACCTTCGAATAACTGGTTGGACCGTTTCTTTAAAAAATTCAATGCCATTTATGACAAGACTGCCTTCGGCTATAAGGGGATTTTGGTAAAAACCAGTGCGCGACGTGGGCTGACTCTCCTTCTACTTGGAGGATTCTTTCTAGCGACCTGGGGAAGTAGTGCCATCTTACCCTCAGGTTTTATTCCAACCGAGGATCAAGGAATGATCTATGTCGCTGTAACAACCCCACCGGGAGCAACCGTAGACCGTACAGAACGCGTTTTGGATAAAATTGACTCCGTATCGCGGAAACTCGATATTGTTGAAACAGTGTCTACGTTGTCGGGGTATAGTATCATAACTGAAGTATCTGGTGCTTCCTATGGGATGGGGATGATCAATCTTAAACCTTGGAAAGAGCGAGATCAAACGGTAGATGATGTCATTAAAGAATTGCGGGATAAAACAAAGGATTTTGCTGATGGAGAGATTGAATTCTTTCCGCCGCCGACAGTTCCCGGTTTTGGTAACTCTTCGGGTTTTGAATTACGTTTATTGGACCGTAGCGGGAATGAGGATCTCAACAAGACGGCCGAGGTATTACAGAAGTTTATGGACGACATGGAAAAAAGTGATGTTCTTCAGGATATCAACTCTAGTTTTGATGTGAACTTCCCCCAATATATGCTGAAGGTGGACTACGATATGGCTGCAAAAAAAGGAATATCGGTGGAGAATGCCATGAATACGCTGCAGACCTTAATGGGAAGTCTTTACGCGACAAATTTCATCCGTTACGGACAGATGTATAAGGTCATGGTACAGGCTGGTCCCGAATATCGCCAGAGACCGGAAGATGTATTACGCTTATATGTGAAGAATGAGACGGGTGAGATGGTTCCATACAATGCCTTTATTTCGATGGAAAGAATTTATGGTCCTGAACAAATTACCCGTTACAATATGTTTAGTTCGGCCATGATTACTGGACAGTCTTCAGCTGGTTTCAGCTCCGGGCAAGCTATCGAAGAAGTCGAGAAAATTGCTTCTTCTTTGCCTCAAGGTTATAGTATCGAATGGTCTGGTATGACTCGGGAACAGAAAATCTCGGGAAATCAGGCTTTGTATATCTTCGCGCTTTGTCTTCTGTTTGTTTATCTGTTGTTATGTGCACAGTACGAAAGCTTCTTATTGCCGTTACCAGTTCTGCTCTGTCTTCCAGCGGGGATCTTTGGTGCTTTCATTTTCCTGAAGGTCTTTGGATTGGAAAACAATATCTATGCGCAGGTCGCATTGGTCATGCTGATTGGTTTGCTGGGCAAAAATGCGATTCTGATTGTGGAATATGCCAATTTGAAATATAAGCAAGGAATGGATATCGTGACAGCTTCAATAGAAGGCGCTGTTGCCCGGTTACGGCCCATATTAATGACTTCGTTTGCTTTTATTGCAGGTCTGATACCCTTGATGATGGCCAGCGGAGCCGGTGCATTGGGTAATCGAAGTATCGGTACTGCTGCAGTCGGCGGAATGCTTATCGGAACCATTCTGGGGGTAATTGTCATCCCAGGCTTAGTGATCTTATTTTCAAAAAAAGAGAATAAGAAACAAGTTGTGAAACAAGCTTCTTTAGTTATTGCTGCACTTATTTTATTTGGAAGTTGTTCGGTTCCCAAAAAAGCTCTCCAACCGGAGCAAGTAAACGTACCGAATTCCTTTTCTAAACATCTTTCGCCAGATAGTTTAAATGTGGGAAGCCGACCTTGGAAGGAAATTTTTAAAGATTCGCAGTTGGTTTCCTTAATTGATTCGGCGTTGCAGAACAATTTGGATATTCGTCAATCCATCCTACGTTTGGAATCTGCGCAAGCTTATTTTAAGCAACGGAAAGCCGCTTTAGGTCCTAGGGTCGAGGCCGCAGTAGAAGGAGGAATACGGAAGTATGGCCACTATACTGAGTCAGGGATCGGTAATTACGATTCAAATTTCTCGGAGAATTTGAAAAATGATGAAAAATTACCCGAACCATTTATCCCAGATTATTTTATCGGACTTCGTTCATCTTGGGAGATTGATCTTTGGGGAAAGTTAAAGAGCCAAAAACAAGCTGCTTATTTTAGCTTCCTAGCAGAGCAGGAGGGAAAGCGTCTCTTGGAAACGGAATTAGTCTCTAATATTGCAACAGCTTATTATGAACTAATTGCTTTGGATCAAAAGATAAAAGTATATAATCGGAATATTGAATTGCATAAGAATGCACTGGAAGTTGTTGAAGTAAAAAAAGATGCTGGTTATGCGACTGAGCTTTCTGTACAACAGTTTAAAGCGCTTTTGGCCAATTCTAAAGCTGCTAAAGAACAATTGATCCAAGAGATAGCACTTTGGGAACACCATATAAATGGTTTATTAGGACGTTTTTATCAACCTATTGTACGAAGTACATATGCTGAAAATGCGGATTTATATCATGCAATGCATTTTGGTACACCGGATGATCTTGTCAACCAACGTCCCGATATCAAGGCCGCTTATTTGAAAGTGATTGCCTCTTCGAATAATCAGGAAGCATCACGTTTGGCTTTTCTGCCTTCTGTAGCAATAAGTCCATTTATCGGATTGCAGAGCTTTAGCTTTAACAAGTTATTTAATTTGGATAAATCTATTGCTTATAACTTATTTGGCGGTATTACGCTTCCGATATTTAACCAAAGGCAACTGAAAACGCAGTACGAAATTGCAAAAGCGGACTATGGGATTGCTTTTTTGGATTATGAAAAAATGGTTCTGAATGCCTATAATGAGGTTTCTAATGTGATTATGACACAAGAGGCAATAGGCAGACGGCGTGGTTTTGTCGATGAGCATGTTCAAGCATTAAAGCTCTCTATCGAGGCCGCACAGGAACTATTTATTGCTGGACGGGTGACCTCTCTGGATGTCGTTACAGCACAGAAGGAGTCGCTGGAAGCCCAAATCGGAAAAGTAGAATTGGAGAAAGAAAACACGTTAAACCAGATTCTACTATACAAAGCCTTGGGAGGAGGTTGGCAATAGGTTGCCATACATTAAAAAGAAAACTATTTTTCATGCGATAAAGAATTAACTTGTTAATTCTTGGACCCTTAACTGGGTCGGGGGAAGAGGCCGTCGGGAGACGTCCTCTTTTTTGTTGTTATTTTTATGTAGTTTAGTCTACACGATGTTGAACCGAGTTTATTATGTTGCAGCGCATTTTTCTTTTTATTCTTTTTGCTCATTTTAGTCTTTACCTATCTGCGCAAGTAGATTCCGATAGTACCCGGGTTTTGCAACGATTGGAATATTTGATGGAAAATAAGAAAATTTACATCAAGAACCGTGAAGATAAATTGGAGAAATTAAAACAGGAGGCCAAAGCATTAGAAAGTAATCCCGTTCAATTTTTGAAGAAGAACTACGAAATCTTCGAAAATTATAAGAAGTTTGATTCTGACGCAGCGCTTACTTATATTTTACTGTGTCAAAAGCTCGCTCCACCGAATAATGACTCCTTACAGGCGGTTATTCATCTCGATTTGGCCTGGGTGTATTCCACCGTCGGACGGTATATAGAAGCTTCACAATTGTTAAAGCAAGTTGAGCCCGCTCATCTTGGCCGGGATCTCTTGGCAAAATATTACGATACCTACAGCTCCTTTTATAGTCATTACGGTCAGAGCAATAATCGATCAGAATATTACCAGGCAAGTGAAAAGTATCGTGATTCTCTGTTAACGGTACTACCAAAGTCTTCCTTGGAGTATCGTACAACCATCGCTATAAAAACACTTTTTAATGGTAACCGTGAGGATGCTAAAAAGCAATTGTTGGTCCTCTGGAATGAGAACAAAAAGGATATTGAGCAGCGTGCGCTGATAGCCTATTTTATGGGGCTCATTTATAAATATGAAAAGGATACGAAAAGTCAAATTTACTATCTTTCCATATCGGCCAGTGCAGATATTGAAATGGCTAATCGCGACAACGCATCTTTTCATGATCTGGCGCTAACCTATTACGACCAACAGGATTTCGATCGCGCTTTTCAGTTTATTGAAAAAGCCATAGACGATGCGATGTTATGTAAAGTGCGGTATCGCATTATTGAAGGTACCTCTTCTTATCCTATAATCAATGCCGCCTATCAGCAGAAAATCAGTAGCCAAAATCGGCAACTGGTAGGCTTGGTCATTATCGTCAGTATTTTATTGATTGGTGTAATCATTGGACTTGTCATTATTTATAGACAAGTGCAACATTTGAGAAGAATACGATCGGAATTATCGGCTACAAACCAACAACTTCGATCATTGAATGATGAAATAAACCAGACTAACCTTAAATTATCTGAATCCAATCATATTAAAGAAGAATATATTGCGCAATTCTTTGATATGTGTTCGAGTTATATCGATAAAATGGAAGATATCAGAAAAGCACTGTTGAAAAAAGCGACGAATCAGCAGTGGGATGCCTTACGCGAACAGTTAAAGTCAACGCAAATGGAAGAAAGAGAGGTGCAGCAGCTCTATGTTAATTTTGACCGTATCTTTTTAAATCTATATCCAACCTTTGTTGATGAATTCAATGCCTTACTTCAGGAGGACGAGAAAATCTATCCCAAAAAAACAGAATTGTTAAATACTGAACTTCGGATTTTCGCATTGATTCGATTAGGAATCGATGATTCCGTGAAGATTGCAAGTTTCCTTCGATATTCTCTTCGGACAGTTTATAATTATAGAACAAAAGTGCGTAATAAGGCTGCGGGAAACCGCGATGCTTTTGAAGCTGCTGTGTGTCAGATTGCGGTGATCGACCGGGCCTAAAATGTAGGGTAATACCCGAAAATTGGCTGTTTTAAAGACGATTGTACGCTCCTGTAGGTACTTTTTAATGCTGTATTTAATTTGTAATAATCTTTATGTTAGCTGTTTGCATTTTTTTTCTGGTACTTTTTCAGTACTAGCTCTTTTTTCTCCGTCTTGGTGATCTTAGTTTTGTTTTGAGCAATGAAGCAGGGGAAACTCATTGCCATTTTGGAATAACCAAAAGATTAAACAATAACCAATTTTTTTATTTCATATGATTTACTTTACACGAAAAGTTGCCTTTTCAATGGGGCTAGCTTTCTTGTTTACTTTGGTGAATTTGGTATTTGCCCAAGACCGAGTTCAAGTCAGTGGACGTATCTTGGATGCTCAAGATCAGAAACCACTCTCTGGAGTAACCATTACACAAAAAGGAAGTAATAATGCAGTCTCCAGTAATGCAGATGGGCGTTTTCAAATTTCTGCTAGCATCGGCAGTATACTCCAATTTACGTTTGTTGGCTACGACAGCAAAGAATTGCCTGCCAACAGTACCATGGTCGTCCAATTGAATTCATCAACCAATATGCTGGAGGATGTCATTGTAATCGGTTATGGTAGCGTCAAAAGAAAAGATGTCACGACTGCAATCTCTTCTGTTTCCACGAAAGACCTTGAAAAGAGGCCCGTCACCAATTTTGGACAAGCCATTCAAGGTAAGGCTGCCGGCGTCACTGTTATTCAGCCGAGTGGTCAGCCAGGTGCAGCACCTCAGATACAAATTCGGGGGATAACGTCTTTTAATAGCAATACGACTCCCTTATATGTTGTTGATGGAGTTCCTGTGGAAGATATTAAGTTCTTGTCTCCCAATGATATCACGGACATTCAAATTCTAAAGGACGCCTCATCGGCAGCGATCTACGGCTCGCGTGGTTCAAACGGTGTCATCTTGGTTACGACAAAATCAGGAAAAGCCGGCGAGGCAAAAATTACGCTTGGAACACAGTGGACAGCCAATGTTGTCAATAACACTGTCAACGTTTTAAATACCAGTCAATACAAAGACTTACAGGATGAAATAGGTATGATAAATCTGCCAGAGGGATTGTTGGATCAAACGGATTGGTTCAAAGAAACCTACAAGACAGGTATTCAACAAAATCATCAGATATCCATCTCGGATGGCAATGAGAAGCTTCGTTACTATTTAGGTGGGGGGTATTTGAACGAAAAAGGAACATTACAAGGATCCTTTTTTAGACGATATAATTTTCGTGCTAATATTGATAACCAAGTTCGAAAATGGCTAAAGGTGAATGCGAATATCAATTATTCCGATAACAATGATAATGGAATTACCTCCGGATTGGGTTCTAACCGTGGTGGAGTAGTTACATCTGTAATCACAACACCTACTTACGCCCCTGTATGGGATCCAACAAATCCAGATCGATTCTATAATAATTTTTATGGGATCAACAACATTACAAGTCCATTGGAAAACTTAGCCCGGACAAGGAATAACAATAACCGCGAAAACCGTCTTGTTGCCACAGGAAGTGCATTGATTTCCTTTATGCCTAACTTAACATGGAAAACTTCGTTTTCATTAGATCGAAGATCCGGGGTGATGACCACTTTTTTGGATCCTTGGACGACAGCGTGGGGAAGAAATCAATTCGGGGAAGCTTCAGATATTCGTAATACAAATACCGTGTTAACGTGGGACAATTTCTTGACATACACGAAGAACTTCGGAAAGCATAATTTGGAAGTAATGGGCGGTTCGTCATGGACGGATTCTAAGTACTCCAGAAGCTATATCTATGGTTCAAACTATGCTAATGGAATCATTGAGACACTTAATGCTGCAAATAAGATCTCTTGGGATAGAACAGGATCTACAGCATCCAATTGGGGGATTATGTCCTATTTCGCACGCGCAATGTACAATTATGATGGCAAGTATTTATTGACCGCAAATATGCGTGCCGATGGTTCTTCCAAGCTAAGTCCAGAACGACGCTGGGGCTATTTTCCATCGGTATCGGCTGCTTGGAGAATCTCTGCTGAAGATTTTATGAAAGATGTAACCTGGATAAACGACTTAAAAATCCGGGGGGGATGGGGACAGACAGGTAATCAATACGGATTAGGCGATTATGCTTACCTGCAATTGAGCGGTATCCAACGTCAACAATGGTTTGTTGAGGGAAAAGACAATGCTGTACCAAATATCAATAAACCAACAATCTTAAGAGCGAAAGATTTAACTTGGGAAACGACAAGCACAACCAGTATCGGTTTTGATATCACGATGTTGAATAATCGACTCAGCATCAGCGCAGATTACTACAACAAGGATACCAAGAATCTTTTAATGAATGCGAGCTTGCCTGCAGGACAGCAAGCAACTACAATCCAAAGAAATGGTGGAAGGTTGAATAATCATGGTTTTGAATTTGCGGTAAATTCGAAAAATCTGACCGGAAACTTGACTTGGAATACAGATTTTAATATCTCTTTCAACAGAAATAAGCTTCAGCAGCTCGACTTACAACAGGTGTATTATGATGTCAAAACGAACGATTATGTCAATGATTTTGTGGTGAAAAATGAGCCCGGAAGATCGCTTGCAGGATTCTTCGGTTATATTTCAGATGGCGTAAACCCTGAAACCGGTGAGCTCATGTATCGCGACCTGAACGGAGATGGCAAGATCTCGTCAAGCGACCGTACGTATATCGGCAATCCCCTGCCAAAGTTTGTGTATGGTATGACAAATAGTTTCTCTTGGAAAAATTTCGATCTAAGCATATTCATTCAGGGAACTTATGGAAACGACATCTTCAATGCCAGCCGTATGGAAACAGAGGGGATGTATGATGGTCGAAATCAAACGACAGTTGTATTGGATCGCTGGCGGGTACCGGGACAGATTACACATGTTCCTAAAGCTGGGTTTGACATGAAAAATTCAACCTATTTTGTTGAAGATGGTAGTTATTTGCGGATGAAAAATGTGTCCTTGGGCTATTCGATTTCTCCGGAGAGACTGAAGCGTATTGGTATCCATAAAATTCAGCCTTATCTATCTGTAAGCAATCTGTTTACCTTGACTAAGTATTCAGGTATGGATCCGGAAGTAAACCAATATTCGGGCGGATCCGATTCCAGAATCCAAGGTATAGATTGGGGTACCTATCCACAGAATCGTTCATTTGTTTTAGGTCTTAATATTGAGTTTTAATTGTCTGTATCATGAAAAAATATATAAGTAATGCTCTTTCTTTGCTAACCGGCGCTTTGTTTTTATTTTCTTGCTCTTTGAACCGTGATCCACTTTCAGATTATTCGGATGTGAGTCAAGGGAAGACCGAGACAGGAACGCAGATTGTTTTTAAGAATAGAGCTGAGGTTGAGACCTATTTGGCGGGGATTTATCAGCAAATGAAAGATCGGCAGGAACATTGGTATCTCGATCTGCTCCTAATCGGAGATTCCCATGCCGATAATTCCTATGCGGGAACGACGGGAGCGGAAGTTGTACCTTTTGAAAATAATTCTATTGAAGGGTCTAATTCGGTTGTTGACCGGGATTGGGGAAGATATCTGGAAGATGTTGGACGTGCAAATCGATTGATCATTTACGTTGATAGTGTTGCTGATAAATCGTTGAGCGATACGGATATTAGAACGTATAAGGCACAAGCTAAACTATTCAGAGCATTGGCGATGTTTGATATGGTCCGTATATTCGGATCTATCCCTGTCATTACCACAATTGCACCCGATATTACTGGTGACAATGTCAATGAAGTTTATCCGCAATATTTTCCAAAACAAGCCACAGAAGAAGAAGCCTATAAGCAGATCGAAAAAGACTTGATGGACGGATTGGCTGATGCACCAGCCAACAATAATGGGAATAAGACTTTATTTACCAAATCCGTCGCACGAGCGATGCTGGCAAAGATCTATGCCGAAAAACCAATTCGCGATTACGCTAAAGTTATCCAATATGTTGACGCATTGACTGCGGATGGATTTGATCTGAATACCAATTACTCAGATCTATATGCAATGAATGCAAGCAACACAGATCTTGCACAGCGGAATACGAAAGAATCGATTTTGGAAGCACAGTTTACTTCGGGTGGAGGTAATTGGGCGACTTGGATGTTTGGAAGGGATTTGTCCAATTATGATAATAACTTCACATGGGCCAAATGGATAACCCCATCTCGGGACTTGATTCAAGCGTATACGAATGAAGGGGACCAGGTTCGTTTGGGGCAATCTATTGTTTATTATTCCACTACTTGGAGCAACTATTATCCGTCAAACCATTATCCATTCATGTTTAAATTACGTTCTGCATTTAATAGTATTGTCAAGCTTCGTTACGCAGACCTTTTATTGTTAAAAGCGGAAGCATTAATTCAGCAGGGATCAGATCTATCTGGAGCGGCAGACATTATTGACAAAATTCGCACCCGTGCTAAATTGCCTAAAATATCCGCTGCCGTACGTTCAAATAAGGATGCTTTATTAGACGCTTATTTGAAAGAACGTCGTCTTGAATTGGCCTTCGAAGGACAAAGATGGTTTGATCTCGTGCGCTTAGATAAGGTGGAATCTGTCATGAATGCTGTTTATGCTAAAGATGCTGGAAGAAAGGCACAGGTGTATCCCTTCACGAAGAACTCTTACCGTTTACCGATTCCGCAACCAAAAATTGATCAGAATCCTAATCTAGTTCAGAATCCGGGGTATTAACTGATTTAACAACGGAAATCCTCATTTGATGGATGGCGAAAAATTTATTAACAGATGAAACGCAATAATAAAAAAACTATGATATATACATTCTTGTTGTCCTGTCTAGTGACGGCAACATCTTGTAACCGTGACAGCTATACACCTTCACAAGGTGATGAAATTAAAAAAAGTGGTGACGTTACCATTTATACGACGACAGGCAGTCGGTCTTTGGATTTTGGAAAACGCTTTGTTGATTTCAGTTCCAAATTTAACATGTCGCCCAATACAATTACGCTAGATCCTACTAAGAAATTCCAGACGATGGACGGCTTCGGTGCAGCCATCACAGGCTCAACCTGTTATAATTTGATGAAAATGAGTAAGGAAGATCGAACAAAATTTCTTACGGAGACTTTCTCAGATAAAGATGGAATGGGAATGAATTATATCCGTATTGCTATTGGATGTTCCGACTTCTCTTTGAGTGAATATACCTGTTGGGACAAAGAAGGAAAGGAAAATTTTGGATTGCAGTCTGAAGAGACCCAATATATCATTCCGGTGCTTAAAGAAATACTTGCTATCAATCCATCCATAAAAATCATGGGCTCCCCATGGACTCCACCGAAATGGATGAAAGTTAACAACCTAACTGATTTAAAGCCCTTTGATTCATGGACCAGTGGTCAGTTAAATCCAAAATATTACCAGGATTATGGTTGGTATTTCGTTCAATGGATCCAGGCAATGAAGAAAGAAGGCATTAATGTTTATTCAATTACTGTTCAAAATGAACCATTGAATAGAAAAAATTCCGCTTCGCTTTATATGTCTTGGCAGGAACAACAGGCTTTTGTCAAACAAGCTTTGGGCCCACAATTAAAAGCGGCTAATTTATCAACAAAGATTTATGCATTTGATCATAATTATAATTATGATAATATCGCTGATCAGACTGATTATCCTGTAAAAATTTATAATGATGCCGGAGCAGCTTCATTCTTCGCCGGAGCGGCGTACCATAATTATGGTGGGGATAAAGCTGAACTTATTGATATTCATAATCAACGCCCAGACAAGGAACTGGTATTTACGGAAACATCCATTGGGGAATGGAATGATGGACGCAATCTTGAAAAACGTTTGATGGAGGATATGCGAGAAGTTGCATTGGGCACCGTCAACAATTGGAGCAAGGGCGTCATTGTATGGAACCTGATGCTTGATACTGACAAAGGGCCAAATCGCGAGGGGGGCTGCCAGACATGTTATGGCGCCGTGGACATTAGTAAGGCAAATTATAAAAATATAACACGTAATTCACACTACTATATTGTTGGTCATCTTTCCTCAGTGGTTAAATCAGGAGCTACAAGGATTGGGGCTTCTGGGTATACAGCGGAAGGGTTGGTTTATACTGCATTTCAAAATACAGACGGAACCTATGCTGTTGTTCTGTTAAACGAATCGGGCGATAGTCGTAAAATTACCTTGGCAGATGGTAAACATCATTTTAATTATGATGTGCCAGCTAAGTCGGTTGTTTCTTACCGCTGGACCTATTAATTGGAGGATGATAAACCTTAAGCGCTATCAAATGGATAGCGCATAAATTATGAACAAATGAAAAGATATCTCATCAATATACTATTGGGAACTGCTGCTATTACGGCAGTTAGTTCCTGTAAAAAGGATGAAAAATATACCTATCAAATAGGGGATCCTAAAATCGAATTGAAATCGCCCATCTCGACTGCAAATTTTGGGGATAGTCTCGAATTTCAGGTGCATGTGTCGGATAGTGAAGTTGCGCTGTCTACTGTTAAAGCACAATTGTATTTTACAGACGACAAGGTAACAGAAACCGTCATTCGTACCAAACAAAATGGAGATTATACTGGAAAAATTTATGTTCCGTTCCTGAAAGATATTCCCGATGGAAAAGCAACCCTGAAGTTTGTCTTACAGAATATTAGCCAAAAAATAACGGAACAATCTTTTGATATTAATCTGAGCAGACCCGACTTTCCATATTTAACTTTAGTCACAGCATCTAAGTCCTATCGCATGGAAAGGGTAGGGCGTAATCAATATGCGGCAAAAGAGAATTTTCCATTTTCGGTAAAGGGCTATATTCAAGCACCAAAAGTGGGCGCACAAGGCAATCTGATGAATTTTGGTTGGGTCAATAATGTTATAAACCTAGGGTCTACGGCTGAAATCCCATTTTCAAATTCAACTTCTGGAACCTATAGCATCGCATTTAATACCTCAACTTATCAAGCTTCACCGTTTATTATTGCTTATGCCATTAATGGAACGGTATTCAGTCGCCTTGATGATGAGCACTTTAAGGCAGAGTTGAATATGGTAAAAGGCGAGAAGGTGGTTATTGACGGAATAGAAGATCTGAAGAATTGGTGGATTGATCCGGACTATTTTACACAAGCTCCTGACGGATCAATCGCTTTCAACGGAATGAACGGTAAGTATCGCGTTACTGCGGACTTTACCTTAAAATATTTTGTGGTTGAAGCGATGACAGGTAATGATTTAGCAAAATTACAAGATGACGGAAGTGGGGCGGTTTGGATTATTGGTGAAGGAATCGGAAAACCTAAGGTATCCAGTAATCAGGTAGGCTGGAACACAGATAAAGCGCTTTGTCTGGTGCCGCTAGGCAACAAGAAATACCAGATAACTGTTAAGGCAGGAGAGTCTATAAATTCTGATAACATCAATTTCAAATTTTTCCATCAAAAAGGATGGGGCGGTGAATTTGGTGGCACAGACCTGACAACGACAAGTGATATCGTTTTTGTGGGGGATGGAAAGAATGGACGCGACTCGGGCAATCTTGGCATCAAAACCGCTAAAGTATTAGAGACCGGTAAAACCTATGTTTTTACATTGGATTTAGCTGCAGGCAATAAGAAAGCTGTCTTGACGATTGCAACAAAATAATTATAATTGAGTCTTATAAGTCCTAGGTAGTAGTCTTCCTAGGACTTTTTCTTTTAAATAGCATTTGTTTATTCCAAGATTCATTTGTTATATTTGCCCAAACTCACACAGATTATCATGAGTTGGCCAGTTTACAAGATAATGAAGTAATCTTCCTGATGTAAGCTGCTATTGAGAATAAAATATTCGAATGAAAATCAGACTGTTTATATGGATTCTATTACCCTTGATGCTCCTGCAGAGCTTCTCAACGGTATGGCTATGGACAGTCTTCGAGTTGAATCGAGATTATATCGCACGTTACGAATGTATCAATCGTTTTAACGATAATGCGTTTGCCTGTCGAGGCCAGTGTATTTTGATGAAGAAAATGCGCGAACATGAGGAAAAGGAACAAAAAAATCTTGAATTACGTATCATTGATGTTGTTTTTATAAATAATACGCAAGATTTTACGTTTAAAAACACGGCTCTTTATGAAGACACTGTGGAGCGCCTACTTCCAGTATATAAAGAAGATTATTCCTATAATCCCATCTTTACAATATTTCATCCCCCTTTGGTTTAAATCCAGCTAGTAATTTATTTGAATAAGTAATCGATCGCTGATGATGATTTACAGTGTATGCTAACGCTAGCATCGCTTTAGAATTGCGTTGTCAAAATGCGTTTAGCGATGTCTTGTCAAAGTAATCAATCTTCCGATTAAACTACTTATTCAGTATTTATTTCAAAGAAACCAATATGGTTATTTGGACTACATTGCGATGTGGCTCTGAATCATTATAATGTTGATCGTGGTTAGTAATCTACTTAAAATCAACAGGATGATTTTATTTCGCTACAAAAATATATCCATTTGTCATATAGGATGCCAGCATGATTTATTTAAACCGGGCTTGCGAGTTCACGAAGTAAATCGGAAAGCTTCCTTATACATGAAATATTATAGATGAGAGATTTATTTATAAAAAAAGCGGGTTTTTATATCGCGATTATAGGTCTTCTTGTAGTCGGCTGTACCAAGGCGAAAACAGACTATGAGGCCGAACGAGGAAATACTGTTGAAGAGAATATGGAGTTTAAAGAGGTTACAAGCCTTATTTCTTCAGGGTACAATATTCATATTGAAGCCCCGGGCGGGGTATTGTACCGCGGTTATAATGATATCCGCGTGAAAATCAATAAGCAGCAAAATAATGAACCTGTAGCCGTTTCCGCAGTCAAATTGCTGCCCATCCAAACCAATATGCAAGGAATGAAAATTGTTTGTCCAAACCAGTCCGTAATGGACCATACGTTGGATGGGAGCTACTTTTCGGGTTACAGTGTGTTTACAGATGAAAGTTCTGCAGCAGCAAACTGGAGTTTGGAAATCGATTTTAAAATTGGCGATCAGACTTTCTCTGCTGCACAGCATGTAACTGTAATGCCGCAGACCAATAAAAATCGTAATATAACCACCTTTACCGGGAAAGATGGCGAACACTATTTAATCGCCTTGATTGCTCCTTGGAAACCAAATGTTGCTGAAAATAAACTGGTCGCAGGTATTTATAAATTAGACACTGCGCAATTGTCTTATACAAGAGTCAACGGATACACCTTGCAGTTAGATCCGCGTATGCCAGAACCTTCGATGGGTAACCATTCTTCCCCCAATAATAAGGACTTGGTCCAACAGGCCAACGGATTGTACCAAGGTGTTGTGAATTACACCATGACAGGCAACTGGACGTTGAATTTTATTTTGGTCAACCAAAATGGAAGGGTAATAGCAGGAACTGAGGTACCCAAAGACTTTACACCTGGGGTAGAAGGGCGTAAAAGTGAGTTATACATCGACATTCTATTTTAGAGGCTATGAAGAAAATAAGTGTTATGCTCTTTATGTTGTCTTTGGGATGGAACGTACACGGACAAAACAATCCTATTACGCGCGATACCACGAGACGTCTAGCGGAGGTTACAGTCACCGCAGCTACTAAAAGGAGGATCGAAAACGATCTAAAGATGACAGTCTCCGTGGATGAATATTTGGCTTCTGCAAGTAATATCAGCTTCATCAAACGTGGTGCCTACGCTTGGGAACCCCTACTCAATAATATGAGTAGCGAGCGTTCGATAATTACGATCGACGGGATGCATGTCTTTGGAGCATGTACGGATAAAATGGACCCGATAACCTCTTATGTAGAAAGTAATAATCTTGCTGCCATCGATATTAAATCGGGGCAGGAGGGTAATCTGCATGGCGCTACGGTCGCGGGCAGTATAGATCTAAAAAGAAGGAATACCTCGTTTGGGCTGCAGAAAAAAATTGGCGGAGCCTATCAGACAGGTTTTGAATTCAATAATAAGCAGACGTTCAATCTTGGAAATTTATATTACTCAAGCGACAAATTTGTGGCAGATGGAAGTATTGCCTTCCGGAAGGCTGGAAATTATTATGATGGAAATGACGATGAAGTACGGCATTCGCAATATAATAAATTCAATGCGTCTTTGGGCTTGGCCTATAAAACAAGTCCGCTCTCTGCCGTTAGGGTGGATGCTATTTTTGATCGGGCAAAAGATGTGGGATTTCCAGCTTTACCAATGGACCTATCCTTATCCAGAGCGATCATCACTTCCGCTACATACAAACAGTTGTTTGAAGAGGGCTTGGTAAAAGTATGGGACACCAAAGTTTATTTTAATGCTGTTGAGCACTATATGGATGATACAACCCGTCCGGAGAATTTGGTCCATATGGATATGCCAGGCTGGAGTACGACCTACGGTCTTTTATCTAAAATTAATCTGCAGAAAGACCGCTATTCTTCGGAAATACAGGTAAATGCTTACGATAATCTATCGATAGCTGAGATGCGCATGTACCCGCAGGATCGATCCAAACAGACCATGTTTGCCTATAGCTGGCCATGGGTGACCACACGATTCGCGAGTGTAGCCATTAATAACTCGTTAGATCTTTCTGATATCAGTAGACTTGTCTTTGGGGGGTCATTGGGTTTGAATTATAACTATTCGAAATACGTTGAATTCAACTGGATCTTCCATCCGGGTTCTCCACAGAAGAAAAATAGAATTCTGCCGAGCCTACATGCTAGCTATCAGTTAAATATTGGTCAGTTTGACTTTTCTCTAGGAACAGGGTTTGGGCATCGTGCTCCTTCTGTTTCGGAAGCGTATGGTTACTACATCTATAACAGTTTCGATCGTTATGACTATATCGGAAATCCAGATTTAAAAAATGAAGTTTCTTATGAAGCCAATGCCAGTGCCGGATTTAAGACCGGAAAGCTAAGCATTGGGGCCAAGGCCAATTATTTCTTTATACAAGACTACATTATTGGCCGGATTTTGAGTTTGGGTAGCCCCATGAACTATCAATCGGTAGGCGTAAAAGGCTATACCTCTTTAGATCATGCGACGCTGTTTAATCTGGCACTCAATGCGCAATATCAAATTTTGCCAGGTCTAGATTGGAAAGCTATACTTACCTATGCCAGAGGGCAAGACAATATGGGCGGAAACCTGCCCTTTATACGTCCCTTAAATTATCAAACATCACTGCATTACCGATACAAAATGATCGGCGTGAAAACTTCAATGAACGGGGACTTTAGTCAAGTCAATTTTAGTCCTGAATACGGAGAGGACCAAACTGCATCCTATAAGATTTGGAATGTATCGGCAGATTATAACTTCAATATTGGGAAATTAAATGCCGCGTTTCAGGTCGGTGCGGAGAACCTTTTCAATGAATACTATAGTACCTATGCGGATTGGGGAAATATACCACGCATGGGTAGGAATATTTTTACATCCTTAAAAATCAATTTTTAAATACCTTAAAACTTAAAAATAAAATGAAAAACAATGCAATTAAACTCCTGATGATCTCTTTGGTTATGGTTTCTTGTAGCAAAAGTGAAGACGTCGCTAACAGTGTTAACTTACATTTCAACAATACATTTAAAAATACAACAATTGTGCTGGGTAGTGCAGATTCCCCAGCTGCCACGACAAATACATCCGCCAGCGGACAACTGTATCAGTTTTCTGAGCTAAAGTATGTAATTAGCAATATCAGACTTATTAAAGCCGATGGGTCTGAGATCCCTTATAATGTAAATGACCTGGATAAAGGGGCTACAGTAATTGATCAGGCGAAAGCAGCAACTTTAAATTATGTACTGAGTAATATACCTGTTGGCGAGTATAAACAGATCAAATTCGGTTTGGGGGTAAAACAGGAAATAAATACGCTGGATCAACTGAGATTCCCAGTTTTCTATGCAACAGCAGGAGCAAATGATACTAAAATGCATTGGGAATGGGGGACAGGTTACCGATTTACGAAATTGGAGGGCTTTTATGGTGTTGATCATAAAGAGTTGTCTATTCACACAGGGAGTACGGTCAACGGTACAAACGGCGATGAATCCACTTATAAACAGGGCGTAGATGCTTACCGGGACATTACCTTGAATTTACCTTCCATAGTTACTGTTGGAAAAAGTATACCACAGATTAACATCAGGGCAGATTTCGATAAACTCCTAAGCGGTAAAACGAATACCATCACATTGGGGGCCAATAATGCTACACCTAGTATTCATTCAGCAGTGGAAATGGTGAAGTTTGTTGATAATCTTGGCGGCAACGGAAGCAGCGATACAGCAGGGATGTTCACTGTTGAAGGTGTTTCTAACTAAATATGATGTAAATGGCTATGATCTGGAATGCGATTGTAGCCATTTATGGAAAATACATTAGGCATAAAAGTGAACGGATGCTTTCTGCGTTAGACTCTTGTTTGCATTTTGAATATTCATCAACCCTTGATAAAATTAATAGGATGAAAAAAGTCATCTTAATCCTGACCATTATAGTGATTGCTTTATCCTGTAGTAGGGATGATATTGTTGGTTCTAAGCTGGAAGATAACCCTATAGTCACTTTCAATATTCCTGCAGATTTTCCGAGTCTAAATAATGCGTTTAAGAGCAATAAGCCAACAAAATATGGTGTTGAATTGGGGGAAAAGCTGTTTCATGAGAAAAGATTCAGTGGAAATAATACGATATCATGTGCCAGCTGCCATAACCCCGCATTGGCTTTTTCCGATGGAAAAATGCAGGCGGTAGGGATAGATGATCGTGTTGGATTTCGGAATACGCCGCCTTTGCAGAATTTGGCTTTTATGAAATTTTATAATTGGGATGGCAATATACTCGAACTGGAAAAGCAACCTTTAGTTCCAATTATCACGCATGAAGAGATGAACTCTTCTATCTTGGAGGTTATCGGCAAAATTAATGGGGATTTTGACTACAAAGTATTGTTCAAGAAGGCTTTTGGCGATGAGAATATTACACCTGAACGAATTTATAAAAGCATTGGACAATATGAGTATACCCTAATTTCAGCCGACAGTAAATATGACAAGGTAAAACGAGGTGAAGGGGAGCAATTCACTATTGAGGAAGAACGGGGGTATCAGCTGTTTAAATTGAAATGTGAAAGCTGCCATGCATCGGAATTATTTACCGATCAGAGTTTTAGAAATGTCGGGTTTCCGTTAAACAAACATCCAGATGAGGCCGGGCGAGCACGTATCACAGGTATTGATACAGACTATATGGCTTTTCGGGTACCTTCTTTAAGAAATGCGGAGTATACAGCGCCTTATGGAAGTTTTGGGCAGTTCCCAACGTTGAAATCTGTGCTGGATTATTTCGACAAGGGTGTTTTGGATGCAGCTAACCTTGATCCGATTTTGAAAGAAAATGGAAAAAGAATTCCTATGACAGAAGAAGAAAAGGAAGCGATCATCGCTTTTATTAAAACATTAAGTGATCCGAAATTTGTAGGCAAATAATGCTGATTTACGAATAGAAGAGATCAACCAATTGCTTCGCTTCCTTTACATCATGTACGCGCAGAATTTGTACACCTCTTTCGAGAAGTAGCGTATTTAAAGCAGTGGTGCCGTTTAAAGCTTCCTGGGCGGTGATTCCGATTTTTTTATAAATCATGGATTTACGGGATATTCCGCCCAAAATTGGTAATTCAAAGTAATGAAGTTCATTGACACGATAGAGTAACTCATAGTTTTGTTCCACTGTCTTTGCAAAACCAAATCCCGGATCAAGAATAATGTCTTTTACCCCCATACTTCTTAGCGTCGCAATGCGGTCACCTAAAAAGGTGGCGACGTCAGTTACAATATCGTTGTAATCGGTTTTTTCCTGCATATTTTCAGGAATACCGCGCATATGCATGAGAATATACGGAACTTGATATTTTGCTACCGTGGCGAACATGTTATCGTCGAGTGTACCTCCCGAAACATCATTTATGATGTGCACTCCCGCATCGATTGCCGCAGCGGCAACGTCTGCCCTAAAGGTATCTATTGATAAAATTGCGTCAGGAAATGCAGTTTTAATCGCCCGAATAGCAGGAAGAGCTCGATCCATTTCCTCCTGTGATGAAATCAATGGAGCACCTGGACGTGAGGAATAGGCGCCAATATCAAGGATTTGAGCACCTTCAAGCAATAGCTTCTTGGCTTTCTCTACCGCAAGTTCGACGGTTGTATTGTCGCCACCATCATAAAATGAATCTGGAGTCACATTGAGTATCCCCATAATAATGGGCTTTTCGAAGGTCATTAAGGTACCATCGACCAGTATGGAATGACAGGGTGAGGGGTGGAATCTTTTCATCAGAACAATGCTAGGCGTGGTGAAAGACGGTCTTATTTGACAACCAAAACGCCGTCGGCAATAATGCTAATATCTTTTTTAGGTTGAGTAATCTGATCTATTTCAGCCTGTGATTTACCCAGATCCTTTGCCGCATGTTGTAACGACGCTACAGAAACTTCTTTTTTCTTCGCAATACCCTCGACAACAACCGTTTTGCCGACAATGTCTGCTGGCATGAAGAAACCATAGTCCTTAAAACGAACGGTAATAGGCTCTTCACCTTCCCGTTGCAACGTCATGAAACAGCCTTTTTTCTTACATACCTCAACGACCTTACCGGCTACCTTTCCGTTGAATGCGTTCTTTTGCGTAAGTTCTTTTTCAAGCTTTGCTACTGAAATCGCATTGGACGCAGAGATTTCTTTCCCATATTTTACACCAGGTTTGGCGCCGGGAATATCCTTTTGCTGTGCCAAAGATATATTGGTAACAGCAAAGGCTAATGCAAAAAATAAAACGATCTTTTTCATGCTATTTTCTAATAAATTCAAATTTACCACTAGGGTCCAGCTTCATGACAGTAGATGATTTCCCATCTGTTGTTACGTTTCTGTCATAGGTAACAATATAGTCTACCCCATCCTTGATGGCATCCGAAATTTCGTCAAAATCTTTTGCCGTTGGCTCACCACTGATATTTGCCGAAGTTGAAATGATCGGTTTGCGAAACCGTTGCAAAAGCTGTTCACAAAAAGGGTGTTTGACAATTCGAATGCCAATTGAACCGTCCTCAGCAATTGCATTGGGCGCAAGATTTTTGGCATTCGAATAGACAATTGTCAAGGGTTTTTCTGTATATTCAATAAGTGGATAAGCCACATCCGGGATTTCATTTACATAACTCGCTAATTGATTGTCGTTGTGTAAAAGGACGATCAGACTTTTGGATTTATCTCTTCCTTTTAGTTGGAAAACTTTCTCCACGGCTTCTGGATTGGTGGCATCACAGCCTATCCCCCAAATGGTGTCGGTGGGGTATAGAATTAATCCGCCGTTTTTTAACGTCTCCAAGGCCTTATTCAAATCCTCACGATCTACGAATGCACTCATCTTATCTTTATACTAGTTTTAACTTTATACAGCTACATTATGATCACGTAGTGCGTCATTTAATGAAGTCTTTTTGTCTGTAGACTCTTTACGTTGACCAATGATCAAAGCGCAAGGAACTTGGTATTCCCCCGCTGCAAATTTCTTGGTGTAAGAACCCGGAATAACAACAGAGCGGGCAGGTACATAACCTTTATATTCTACAGGTTCAGGTCCCGTAACGTCGATAATTTTTGTTGAGGCTGTCAATACAACATTGGCACCTAATACAGCCTCTTTTTCTACACGAATGCCTTCTACTACGATCGCTCTTGAACCGATAAAAACATTGTCCTCAATAATAACCGGGGCTGCTTGTACCGGCTCCAATACACCTCCAATTCCGACGCCGCCACTTAAGTGTACATGTTTCCCAATTTGCGCACAAGAGCCAACAGTTGCCCAGGTATCCACCATGGTACCTTCGTCTACATAAGCACCGATATTAACGTAAGAAGGCATCATAATCACTCCTTTAGCCAAATATGCACCTAAACGAGCGGAAGCTCCAGGTACGACACGTACACCTGTGTGCTTGTAGTCTGTTTTTAATTTCATTTTATCATGAAACACAAAAGGACCTGCAGTCATTTCGCGCATATCATTGATTGGAAAATATAAGATGACCGCTTTTTTTATCCAATCATTTACATGCCATCTTGTACCGATCATCTCAGCCACACGGATTTCACCGCTATCCAACTTCATGATAACAGCGCGGATCGCTTCTGTATATTCTTTATACTCCAATAATTGTCTATCTTCCCAAGCTTCCTCAATCAATTTTTTAAGTGGCTCTACCATATTATTTGTTTGCTTATTTGAATTAGTTTATTTTGATGTACAAACTTAGATAAAGTTGCAGTTAAAAGCAACTTTATCCATGGCTCCTTGTGCTTTAAGCATATATTTATAACGGAAATATGTTAATTTACCTGGAAGGGGCCCCGATAGTTTCTGAATATAATTATTTTTGTAATATGGCTGGAACATCAGAAAAATTGAGAATTGATAAATATTTGTGGTCAATTCGCTTATTTAAGACAAGAACCTTGGCAACAGAGGCCTGTAAGGCTGGACGAGTAAAACTCAAAGGCCAAAATATAAAACCCTCTTATGAAGTTAAGATCGGAGATGTATACCATATCCAAAAGGGAATTGAAAAAAAAGTGGTGCAGGTGACAGGTCTTTTAGACCGTCGTGTTGACGCCAAGACTGCTGTTCAATTCTACGAAGATCAGACGCCTGTAGAAGAAACGGTAGGGTTTAAATCCGTATTTCATGCTCCTGTCCTAAAACGCGATCGCGGTACAGGGCGTCCTACGAAAAAAGACCGTCGTGAGATAGATGATTTACAATCTTCAGAATGGTGGGTGAAAGAAGATGAATAAGCTCAAGATAAGTGCTGTGATAATTGCGGGAGCCCTGTTGGCTATCTCCTGTAAGTCGTATAAAAAATCTGTAAACGTGACAGAGGGCGGATTTGTTTTGGCGATCCATGGTGGAGCGGGGACGATCTTGAAAAAGAATATGACAGATTCGATGGAACAAGCTTATCGGATTGTCTTAGAGCAAGCACTTCGTATAGGCTACCAAAAGTTGCAAGAAGGTAAATCCAGTTTGGATGCCGTCGAATCGGCTATCCATGTGATGGAAGACTCACCTTTGTTTAATGCAGGGAAAGGAGCGGTTTTTACACATGACGGACGCAACGAGCTGGATGCCTCGATCATGGATGGTAAATCCTTGGCTGCGGGCGCAGTTGCAGGAGTGACGACGATCAAAAATCCAATCTCAGCAGCAAAAGCGGTGATGGAACAGTCTGAGCATGTTATGATGGTGGGGAAAGGTGCCGAAGAATTTGCAAGAAAAGTGGGGCTAACCATCGTAGATCCTTCTTATTTTTGGACTAAAGCACGTTGGGATGCTTTGCAGAAAGTGAACAGGGAGGACAGTACGCAAACACAACTAGATCACGATCAAAAACAAAGCTCACGTTTAGGAATCATCAATAAGGATGCTAAATTTGGTACAGTTGGTTGTGTTGCTTTGGATAAAGCAGGTAACCTGGCCGCCGGTACATCTACAGGAGGGATGACAAACAAGAAGTTTGGACGTGTCGGAGATTCGCCAATTATTGGTGCTGGAACGTATGCGAACAATAATACCTGTGCTGTTTCCTGTACTGGATGGGGAGAATATTATATCCGAGCCGTGGCTGCATATTCGGTGTCTGCTTTAATGGAATACAAAGGTGAGTATGTTGATAAGGCGAGTCAGCAAGTGATCGATCGGATTGGTGAAATGGGCGGTAATGGCGGCATGATAGCGCTGGATAAAAATGGACATGTTGCGATGCCTTTTAATACCGCCGGGATGTATCGCGGTACGGTGACTAAAGACGGTAAGATAACAGTAGAGATTTATAAATAGCCAATTCAGCTGTTTTCATCATCATAAAAAATCCCAAGGGGTCAATAGAATATATATTGACCCCTTGGGATAAATTTTACTAAAATTTTTTATGGAACAGCAGTTATGGCCTATACTATTAAATTGCCGTCAGGTATTGTTCTATCTCATCAAATTGGATATCACCATGTGAAGCATCATATAGACTTTCTTTTCCTTCAACAATCAGTATTTGAGGTGACTGATGCTCTACATTCCACCGTTGGGCAATTTCATTTGATAGTGGACGGTAGCGCAAAAGATCTAAAAGATAAATCGCATAATCATGGTCTGAAGTCGCAGACATACGCTCAAGACTGCGCTTTGCCATATTGCTGATACCACAAGTCGTGCTATGTTTAAAGATCGCTGCAACTTTATCGGATTGATAAAGCTCCTGTAGCTGTTCTTCTGTATTTAATTCTATCCAATTAATCATATTATAGTTCTGTAAATTTTTTCTGTTCTACCTGTACAAAAGATGAAATAGAGGAGAATGTACAACTCTTTTGGTCATTGCTTGTGGAATTGAAAAAACTAGGTAAACGTATACCGTCGCCGATCTCCTTATATTTGCTCACCTCATAGGTGTTTTTTTCGCCCTTATCTATGTATTCGTAACGTACAATCTCACCGGTATTTTGATCAATGTAAAGCAGACCATCCATCTTTGAGCCGAAGATAGGGCCAGATGAGCTGATAGTTGCGATAGTTAATTTTTGTCCACCACTAAAGCTTTCCTTTTGGCTTTTCAGCTGCACATTCTTCTGTCCGATCAAGGTGGGTAAAAGTAGTAGATTGAGATCCGAAAATAGCTGGTTTTTAATTGACTTTTTTAGCTCTGGCCCATCTCCAGCTATATTCCCTCCAATAAAGAGTTTATCGGCCCCTGGATTCTTAAAATTAAACAGATAGGTCACCTGATCTGTGCCGCTATAGCCGTCAAATCGACATGCTCCGGTGCTGCGATTGAACAAGAATTTTCGCTCTTCTTTTGACAATTGGTCGGAGATGGTATTTCCCTTTGCTGAGAATGCCAAATATTGCAAAGAATCCCATTTTTCCTGGCCACCAATACTTTGCCAAATCTGCTTGTTTAGACTATCGTCTTGTGCCACTAGATCCAGCTGACAGAATAACGTCAGCATAACGACCAAGAGTACATTCGATAATGTTTTCATAATCCTATTTTTTTAAGAAACAATCATCAAGTAAGCCGTATCAAAATTGATCGGGATAAACTTCATCATTGCGTCATTGTCTATAAAACTATCGATTGTTGTACATCTGATTTACAATACAATCAAAACAATTCAATAACAATTTATTCCAGTGAAAAAATAAAAATCGATTAATAAGATAACTGAATATGTTATTAATCGATTTGTCCAAAATATAAGTAACTGAGTAATAAGCTGTGCTCAGTAATACTTTTCATCATTGAATGGTAGGCAAAATTAATACCAAACTAGAATTTTTTGGCAATATGAGCCATTTGTATTGCTGTAATAGCAGCTTCCTCGCCTTTGTTGCCATGTTTTCCACCAGCACGATCCAATGCTTGCTGAAGGTTATCAGTAGTTAATACACCAAAAATGGCTGGTTTATTGTATTTGAGCCCTACATTGGCAATGCCATTTGCAACTGCATCGCAGATAAAATCAAAGTGTCTCGTCTCACCCTGAATGACGCAGCCTAAACAAATAACAGCATCAAAATTCTGGTTTCTGAACACAAGATCTGCTCCCGAAATTAATTCGAAACTTCCAGGAACCTCGATGACTTGGATATTTTTTTCTTGAGCGCCATGCTTCTCTAAGCCTGTAATTGCACCATTCAATAATGCACCTGTGATTTCTGCATTCCATTGTGCAACAACGATTGCAAATTTGAATGGACTTGCATCCGCAACCTGAATATGCGAAAAGTCGGATAAATTTTTAATGCTACTTGCCATAATAGGAACAAAGATAGTGATTTTAGATGGGCACAAAAAAAGAGGCTATCAAATAGCCTCTTTTTAGTATATTTTTATAATTATTCTATTATAAATGTGCTTGTACACGGCCTAATAAACCATCAATTGTTGAAGCTTCTTGGCTCTCCGGAAAATCTGTTTTAATCTTCTTGTAAGCTGTCTCTGCACTTTTGTAGTCATTTTGGGCTTCATATACAAGTCCTAGTTTTTTCAAAAAGAGTGGAGTTGTATAGGAGTTGCTTGATTTTTCAGAAGCCTGCTTATAGTAGTCTGCAGCTTTTTTGTAGTCTTTTAATTCTGAATAAGCATCACCTGTTAAACCAATTACGAGTGGATCTAGAATTTGACTTCCTGTCGGAGCATATTTTTCAAGCGCTTTTGCAGCTTCATCGAATTTACCTTGACGCAAATACAAACCTCCTAAATATGCGTTTGCAATATTTGCTGATTTTGTATTGGAATATTCGTCCGCAATTTGTTTAAATCCAAGAAATGCACCATCGCCCATGATTGCTTTACTTTGTAACGAATCAATTGTAGCAAGCTGTTCTGCTTTGTACATACGATTCGAAGCTTCTTCTGCTCTTGGATCTAGATAAAGCTTTTGATATCCAAAATAAAGTAAGATCAATACAACGATACCACCTAAAATGAACACGACACTTTTTTGGTTATCTTGAAAAAAAGATCCTTTTGAAGGTTTGAAACCTTGATTTGTATTATTTGTGTTTTTAGACATTACTAATCAGTAAAATATGGATTGCAAAAATACACTTTTCGAGCAAATTTGCAAGTGTTTTGCAAATTTTAACGTGAATTAACTTTGGTTTTCCGACTCATTCGATAGTTCAATTTCCTTATCTAGCTGTTCGTAGATGGAGTTTTTACTTTTGAATTCAGGTACAATAATTTTCATTTGATAGACAACTTCGTTTTTGTTCTGCGTCGCTAAACGCTGTTGCAATTCTCCGATTTTCATACACACCCTATCATAATTATTTTCTCTGACTTTGGCGATCATGATTTTCTCGTGGTGCGTCGGTAAGGTATTCTCTAAATCATTTAGTAATTCCTCATATAGTTTTTCACCAGGCCTTAATCCCGTGAATTTTATTTCAATATCTTCATTCGGTTTAAATCCCGAAAGGCGAATCATTTTTTTAGCTAGCTCTACTATTTTTACAGATTTACCCATATCAAAGACAAAAATTTCGCCACCTTGTCCCATTGTTCCAGCTTCAAGGACTAGTCGGCATGCTTCGGGAATGGTCATAAAATACCGTGTAATTTCTGGATGAGTAACGGTTACAGGGCCACCTTTTTGAATCTGGTCCCTGAATCGGGGGATAACAGATCCATTGGAGCCTAAGACATTGCCAAAGCGTGTTGTTATAAATTTGGTGTGAACACTTGCCCCCAATGTATTTTCCAAATGATTGTTTAACGATTGTACATAGATTTCTGCGATACGTTTTGTCGCCCCCATGATATTCGTGGGATTTACAGCTTTATCGGTAGAGACAAAGACAAATTTTTCAACCTGAAATTCTACGGCTAAATCCGCCAAATTCTTTGTTCCCATAACATTGGTCTGTACCGCTTCCAAAGGATGGTTTTCCATCATTGGCACATGTTTGTATGCTGCCGCATGATAAACATAGTGCGGCTTGAACGTGTCAAAAAGCAATTGCATCCTTTTTGTACTTCGGACGTCTGCTATATAAGTATGATAGACTTGATTTGGGAATTCATCTTGAAGGTCAAGCTGGAGATTATGTAAGGGGGACTCTGCTTGGTCACAAAGAATAATCATCTGGGGCTCGTATCTTCCCAATTGGGTTGCAATTTCACTTCCGATAGAACCGGCTGCTCCAGTAACAAGGATTCTTTTGCCCTTCGTCTGGCTTAAGATGTGGTCGTCGTTAATCTTGATCGGCTCCCTTTCCAACAAATCTTCAATTTTTATTTTCTGAATCTGATTGGGGTTAAGGTCGCCATTCATGATCTTTTTAACGGGCGGAAGTGTTAAAATATTGACGTTTTTTTCGAGCGCGACATCTGTTATTTCATTTTTGCGGTCCGAAGGGATGTTGTGTGACGCGATGATGACCTCTTCAATATTTAGTGTGTTGATGAGGTGGCTAAACTTTTGAGAAGAGTAAATTTTGGTCCCATCAATTACTTTGTTGATTTTTTGATCATTATCATCCAAGAATCCTACAATAGCATTTTTGGAACGTACATCATGGTCTAAGGTTCTTTTTACAGCAATCCCCAAATCACCAGCTCCGTAGATCAGTGTTTTTTTTCTGGAACCGTTGACTTTTTTGGTGTATAGAAAGAAAATCTTAATAATTGTTCTATATACAGTTAAAATAAGAAAGGAGAATAGGGCAAAGAAGATAATGAGTGCCGTTGGAATGTTGCGCTCGATTTCATTTGCTTGGATAACTAGTTTTATAACGAGGAGAACAAACACACTGAATGTTATCGTTGATAATATACGTATGGAATCGATGGCGCTTGTGTAACGCACGATCCCAGTATACATTTTAAAGAGATAGAACGACAAAGAACATACACCGATAAATAAAATGTAACGAATGCTAAAATCAATATCGAGTAAAAAATCGAAATTAAAATCATAATAAATGACATTTGCGAGGAGATAAGCGACGGATACACTAAAGATGTCCAATAAAAAAATGATCCACCGTGGCACTATATTGACTTTACTGAGCATGGTATTATATCTGATTAATTTAAAACAAATGTAGATAAATTTGTTTCATTCCAAAGCTGTGCCAAACCAAATTTATCTTCGTTTGATAAGATTGATTATTTATTGTAATTTTAGCTAACGATCAATTTTACAAGATGAATGAGTTAGGAAAGCTTGCGAGTCAGGCTATGATTTCTCCAAAAGAGATGCTGTTTGAGAAGAAAAAGAATGCAAAAAGTTTATTTATTGGCATTCCAAAAGAAATCTCGCTTCAGGAAAAGCGAATTTGCCTGACACCATTAGCGGTTGCATTATTGGTAGAAAATGGGCACGAAGTAATCATTGAGACGGGAGCAGGAGCAGGAGCCAATTTTTTGGATCACCATTATAGTGAGCAGGGAGCCCGTATTGTATCTTCAAGAGAAGAAGTGTACCAAGCGGATCTGATCATCAAGGTTGGCAGCCCTGTAATTAGTGAAGTCAAGCTGATGAAAGAAAGACAGCTTTTATTATCTTCTCAGCAACCTTCACTTATGAACTTGGATGTCTTAAAGGCATTAATGCATAAAAAAATTACCGCAATTTCTTACGAATATTTAAGAGATGAGGGCGGTTGCCTAGCTGTGGTTCGTGCTATGAGTGAAATCGTAGGGGCGACGGCAACTTTAATTGCTGGAGAGTATCTGAGCAATGCATTTGGAGGCAAGGGACTGATGCTCGGCGGCGTTACCGGGGTAGCCTCGACCGAAGTTGTTATTATCGGCGCAGGGACCGTTGGTGAACAAGCTGCTCGGACGGCTTTGGCGCTAGGAGCAGAGGTAAAAGTATTTGATAATTCGATTTATAAACTTAGACGCCTACAAAATAACCTGGGTAGTCGTGTGTTTACATCTGTTATACAACCTATTATTTTAAACAAAGCCGTGATCAGTTCAGACGTTGTTATCGGTGCTTTACGAGCGCTTAATGGACGTTCCGCTTGCGTGATTTCGGAAGAGACCGTTTCTAAAATGAAACCCAATTCCGTTATTATAGATGTAAGCATTGATCAAGGGGGCAATTTTGAAACTTCGGAGGTGACCTCTCACGATAAACCTATCTTTCGGAAATTTGATGTTATTCACTATTGTGTTCCTAATATAGCGTCTCGGGTAGCGCGAACAGCCACCTATGCCATGAGCAATATCTTCACTTCGATTTTACTCGATTTTGCTGAACTCGGGGGATTGAAAAATGCCATTTGGAAGAACCCTGGTATTCGAAGTTCCATTTATTTGTATCAAGGTAATCTGACGAATATAGATATGGCCGCCAGGTTTAATATGACAGCAAAGGATTTAGATTTATTAGTCGTCTCTTCGTTATAAATTCTAAGCGTATCCAGCTGCTTCTTGATCTACTCCATGCAGATGTTGCATGTAAAATGGAAGGATATTTCTAGTAAATATAATTTTGCGATCTTTTTTAAATGTTATTTAAATGAAAAAAGTTTTTATGATTTTATGTTCCTTGATCTCGCTTGTTAAAGCGCAGGAGGCAATCAACCTTTATGCAGATTCTATTCCAAATGCGACTGATAAAGAGCAGGTAAATTTAGAAAAGAACGTCCCCAAGCTATTTGCCTATACAGCAGATAAAAGTGTCGATAAAAATATCGCCGTACTGGTTATTCCTGGGGGCGGGTATGCTCATATCGCAATGGATCATGAGGGACATGCCGTTGCTAAAGAGTTGGTGAAAAATGGGTATTCGGCATATGTTTTGCAATATCGATTGCCTTCGCCGAATATCATGCGTGACAAATCTATAGGGCCTCTTCAGGACGCGCAGCGGGCAATGCAATTGATCAGAACCCTGCACCCCGGACTTCGAAAGGTGGGGGTTATCGGATTTTCCGCAGGCGGACATTTGGCTTCCACTTTAATAACGAAGTTTAAGAAAGACTATATAGTGAATCCTTCACATGTATCCCTAAGACCTGATTTTGCTGGATTAATTTATCCTGTAATCTCTATGCAAAATGATATCACACACAAAGGTTCGCGTATAAATCTCATCGGAGAAAACCCTTCAGAAGACCAAATCAACCTTTTTTCTTCCAATTTGCAGGTATCTCCTGAAGTTTGTCCGGTTTTCTTTGTACATGCCAAAGACGATACAGCTGTACCGATAGAAAACAGTTATAGAATGATTGCTGCTCTGGACAAGTCAAAAGTACCCAACAAGCTTTATACCTTTGAGCAAGGGGGACACGGCTTTGGATTAATTAACAAAACTTCGGATAAGTTATGGTTTGACGCATTTTTATCTTGGCTTGATACACAGGACTAAGCTATGCAATTAATGGTCAAAAGAGATCCAGTGGGATATTGTTAGGTCAACAGCCTGTTGTTTTTGTGGAATTATTTGCGATGTAATAATCGCATGTAAGTTAATCTCATTATTGCTGACGACGATTTCATAATAAAAACCTCTGAATCGGACATCTTTCACAAAAAAAGTAGACTGCTCAGATGGACTGATTGAGATCCATTCTTGATGTATCGCGATTGGTTTTTCGCTTGCTATGCCTAAATTTTGAGCTTGCTCAACCTGTAATATATTGCTTTTTGCCAATAATTGGGCAGTATAAGGGTGCGATGGATTGCTGTACAACACATGTGGGTTGTTTTGATCCAGGATTTTGCCAGATTTCATCACAATAAGATTATCTGCCAGGGCAAGTACTTCCGTCGGATCGTGTGAAACTAAAATGACGGTTAGCCCGGTTTCTTTAACAATATCCTTGATGTCCTGTTGTAAGGTATCCCTAAAAGAGGCATCGACCTGATTGAATGGTTCATCCATAAGTAAGACTTCAGGCTCGTTGATTAGTGCACGACAGATTGCGACGCGTTGTTTTTCTCCGCCACTGATGTCGGCTACTCTTTTTTTAGCGAGGTGATCAATCCGTAGACGTTGTAATATTTCCGCAGTTTTGTCTTGTTTGCGTTTGATATCTGTGTTTGGCAATTGGGAAGCAACATTATCCCATACATTGGCATACGTATTCAAATCGTCAAAGCCTTGCGAGACTAATTTCATGGCATCATGTCCGGGGATCAGCTTGTCCTTGCGCGTCGGGACCTGCCAACCTTTATAGCGCACAATGCCACCAGTTGGTTCCAAAAGACCGTATATAAGTCTAAGCAAGGTACTTTTTCCACTACCAGATTCACCAATGATCGCTGTTATTTTTCCTTCGTCGATATCGAAAGAACTATTTTCAACAGCAAACTGCATATTGTTCTCATGAAAGGAAAAGCTCAAGTGTTCGGCATGTATAGCCGCTAATCCGGGCACATGGATATCAGTTGGAATATATTGACAAGAGGATGAATGAGCCATAGTAGGGAGTCGAAAAAAGGTAGTTAACGAATAGAAATTTGACGTGTTGTTGCATCTAGGATGCTAATATGTATCTCTTTTGCTTCTTCAGGAAGTAAGTTGGGGATTTTCTCCGGCCACTCAACAAAGCAATAAGCACCTGAATAGAAATATTCCTCATAACCAAAATCGAATGCCTCTTGTTCATCTTTAATGCGATAAAAATCAAAGTGATATACGGGGCCAGCTGGAGACTCATATTCATTAACAATGGAGAATGTTGGACTAGATGTACTATCTTGTACATTCAATTGTTTACACAGGTGTTTTACAAAAGTTGTCTTTCCTGCTCCCATGGAACCATATAATAGAAAAATCCGGTCCTTTGGAAAACTATTTAAAAGTGTCTGAGCCGCTTGAGATAGATCTGCTGTGGTATTTACAATAATTTCCATGTTGCAAAATTACTATTTCGGTAGGTATGTCGCAAAGGGGATAATCATTTCTTCTAGCGATATTCCACCATGTTGGAATGTTCCATTAAAGTAATTGACAAATTGATTGTAGTTGTTGGGGTAAACAAAATACGAATCTTCTTTGGCAAAAACGTATGTTGAACTTACATGAAGTTTAGGCAGCTGTGCCTCGTGGGGATTTTTGATAGCAAAAACATCTTTGTCAATATAGTTCAGGTTTTTCCCTTGCTTATATCTCAAATTTGTATTTGTGTTGCGGTCACCAACTATTTTACTTGGTTTTTTTACCCGGATCGTGCCGTGGTCGGTTGTAATGATCACACGAACTTTCTTTTGAGAGAGCCATTTTATAACCTCTAATAAAGGTGAGTGTTCAAACCATGACAATGTAAGCGAGCGATATGCCGCTTCGTCGTTTGCTAATTCACGAATCATAGAGCTGTCTGTACGTGCGTGAGAAAGCATGTCAACAAAGTTATACACCAATACATTCAGTTGATTGTGCATCAAATTACCAAGATTGTCTAACACATCCTTTCCTTGTTCCAGAGTCAAAATTTTCGTGTAGGAGTGTTTTATGGACTTGCGGTAAAGTCGTTTGATCTGATCTTCCAAAAATTTATCCTCATATAAATTCTTGCCGCCTTCATCTTCATCGTTTTGCCATAATTTCGGAAAGCGTTTTTCCATTTCCAGTGGAGTTAAGCCACTAAAGATGGCATTTCTAGCATATTGTGTTGCTGTTGGTAAAATACTGTAATAGGTTATCTCCTCCTCAAGTCTAAAATAATCGGTAATGACCTCATTGATAATTTTCCATTGATCGAAGCGCAAATTGTCTATTAGAAAGAAAAATGTCGGAATATGATCTTCTATGGTCGGAAATACCTTCTTCTTAAATAGCTGGTGGGATAGAATGGGCGCGTTTTCGGGACGATTAATCCATTGTATATAGTTGTTTTCAATAAATTTTGAGAATTGCATGTTTGCTTCGGATTTTTGCATCGTCAGAATTTCATGCATATTGTTATCTTCAAGCTTTTCGAGAGACAATTCCCAGTAGACCAATTTTTTGTAGACTTCTGACCATTGATTGAAATCCAAATTGTCATTTAGGATCATCCCTAAATTGCGGAAGTCTTGTTGATAGGCCATGGATGTTTTCTCATTGACAAGACGCTTGTTCTCCGTTAATTTTTTAATTGTCATCAAGATCTGCTTGGGGTTGACCGGCTTGATCAGATAATCATCTATTTTGGAGCCGATGGCATCTTCCATGACATGTTCTTCTTCGTTTTTTGTAACCAGAACAACAGGGACAGTAGGGTTGATCGATTTGAGTATAGCAAGTGTTTCGAGCCCGGTTAGCCCAGGCATATTTTCGTCTAGGAAAACGAGGTGGAAAAAACCATTCTTAAAGGCTTCAACGGCATCATTTCCATTGTTGACCGTGTCAACTTTGTAACCTTTGCTTTCTAAAAATAAAATGTGTGGTTTTAGAAAGTCAATCTCATCGTCAGCCCAAAGGATATGTGTTTTTTGCATCTTGTTATTATATGTCTATTAGTAGAGGGGAGGATCGGATTTTCGATCTCATGCTAACATAAGCAAATATCGTGCTTTAGATTTTATTTTTAACATTTCTTAACGGTGAACTAACTATCTTTGTTTTAAGTTTATACTAGTGTAACCCAAGGCTTCGTAATTAAAGCGCTCGGTTTCATAATTTATAGTGTTGATGATCGTATTAATTTGTCGCCACGTTGAACAAAAATAAAATTATTAATGATCCGGTATATGGATTTGTCGCTATTCCTACAGGATTGGTCTTCGACTTAGTGCAACATCCTTATTTTCAAAGGCTCCGCTATATTAAGCAGGTGAGCATGACGCATCTTGTCTATCCCGGAGCTTTACATACTCGTTTTCAGCACGCCATAGGGGCGATGCATTTGATGTCAATGGCTTTGGAAACTTTGCGGAGTAAAGGTGTCATCATTTCTGCGGATGAAGAGGAGGCTGTTCTTTCGGCAATTTTGCTGCATGATATCGGTCATGGTCCTTTTTCCCATTCTTTGGAGCATAGTTTGATTGAAGGAGTTTCACATGAGTTATTGTCCTCTCTGTTGATGGATCGTATCAACCAGGATTTGGGCGGAAGGTTAAGCTTGGCAATTACAATCTTTAACAATAAATATGAACGCAGATTTCTCCATCAATTGGTGTCGAGCCAATTGGACGTTGATCGAATGGATTACCTCAATAGAGATAGTTTTTTTACCGGTGTATCGGAAGGCGTGATCTCATTTGATCGTATCATAAAAATGCTCAATGTCGTGGCGGATGAAATCGTGGTGGAATATAAAGGGCTGTATTCTGTGGAGAAATTCCTGATTGCACGACGGCTCATGTATTGGCAAGTCTATTTACATAAGACCGTTATCGGTGCTGAACAATTATTGATTAAAATTCTGCAGCGGGCAAAATATTTAACGGCTACTGGTCATAAGCTCTTTTCTACCCCGGCTTTTCATTGGTTTTTAAGCCAGCAGGTCAACAAAACTAATTTTTTGGATGACCCGTTACATTTGGATTGGTTTACTCGTTTAGATGATACGGATATTATGTCTGCGATAAAAACATGGGAACATCATGAGGATTCTATTTTAAGTACAATGTGCCAGCGCGTTATGAAACGTAATCTATATCGCTCTGTCATGAGCAATAAACCATTCTCGCCAGCATATGTAGATTTAGTGAAATCGAAAGTACAAGCTGAGCTGGGTGTGGCTCAGGAGGATATTCATTATTATGTATTTATGCAGGAAATTCAAAACCGTGCCTATAATTCTTCCAAGGATCAAATAAAAATATTATTGAAATCCGGTGAGCTCGTGGATATAACAGAGGCTTCTGATCTAGGGAATTTAGAAGCACTATCGAAAAATGTGGCTAAATACGCCTTATGTTATCCAAAAGAGGTGGGATATGTTGCAATTACTTCCATCAAGTAGTTATTTTTTAATAAAAAAACATAGATTTGTACCATGCAATTTACTGCTCAACAAATAGGGACATTATTAGAAGGACGGATTGAAGGAAATCCAGAAGTTACTGTAGGTAACCTTGCCAAAATTGAGGAAGGTAAAAAAGGCGATCTTTCTTTTTTGTCAAATCCAAAATATGAGCATTTTATTTATACTACTGACGCCTCGATTGTAATTGTGAATGAAGATTTACAATTGACCCAAGCAACTAAGCCGACTTTAACGATCATACGGGTGAAGAATGCATATGCTGCTTTCTCTACTATTCTGAATATGTATAATGAGTTCCGTCTTGACAAAAGCGGACGTGAGGAGCCTCATTTTATACATACTGAAGCGGAGATCGGCCAAGGAGGTTATATCGGTGCATTTGTATATATTGGACGCGGAGCTTCCATTGGAGATAACGTGAAAATTTACCCACAGGTCTATATTGGCGATAAAGTAACGATTGGAGATAATACAACACTCTATCCAGGGGTGAAGATTTATCATGATTGTAAGATTGGGAAAAATGTCGTCGTACATTCTGGTGTTGTGATCGGATCGGATGGATTTGGATTTGCACCACAAGAAGACGGAACATATAAAAAAGTACCTCAGATTGGTTATGTGCAAGTGGAGGATAATGTTGAGATCGGCGCCAATACAGTAATCGATAGAGCAACAATGGGTGCTACAATCGTGCGTGATGGTGTTAAGTTGGATAATTTGATTCAAATTGCACATAATGTTGATATTGGAAAGAATACTGTAATCGCAGCGCAAACAGGTATTTCTGGTAGCTCAAAAATTGGAGAACATGTGGTTTTAGGAGGCCAGGTTGGGGTTGTTGGTCATATTGTTGTTGCAAAGGGCTCTCAAATCCAGGCGCAATCAGGAGTGAATAGATCGATTAAAGAAGAAGGTAAAAAGTGGGGCGGTACACCGGTGATGCCTTATCAGCCCCAATTGCGTTCTAATGTGATTTTTGCACGCCTCCCTGAGTTGGAAAAACGAATCCAAGAGTTAGAAAAGTTAGTAGAAAAAAAATTGAAATAATTATTTTTCATTGAAAATAAACTGTTCTTTAATGGTGATGAAATAAGCATTCCAGGCACGGCTATGGCAACAACGATGTAGCTTAAGGAATAAATGTTTTGTCAAAAGAAGTTTTGATTTAAAAATATGTTATTAGAAATGAATGTAAAACAGCGAACCATCAAAAACGAGGTTGAAATTTCGGGGGTAGGTCTTCATACAGGGAAAATTGTATCGATGACGATCAAGCCAGCTCCGGAAAATCACTGGTTTAAGTTCAGACGTGTAGATTTAGCGGGACAACCAGAAATTTTGGTTGATGCGGATAATGTGACGGATACCTCCAGAGGGACGACAATAACGCAGAATGGAGCAAGTGTGAGTACAATTGAACATTTGATGGCATCGTTAATTGGTTTACAAATCGATAATGTGCTGATTGATATTGATGGCCCTGAAATACCCATACTCGATGGTAGCTCAGCTATTTTTGTGAAGTTGCTGGAGGAAGCGGGATTTGAAGAACAAGATGCTGACCGGGATTATTATGAGATATCCAATAATATCCATTATGCAGAGCCAGATCGCAAAGTTGAAATACTGGGTATGCCGATGGACGGGTATCGTTTGACTTGTATGATCGATTTTAATTCGCCGGTGTTGGGAAGCCAACATGCCGCAATAACATCGATTGAGGACTTTAAATCAGAAATAGCCTCTTCACGTACGTTTTGTTTTTTACACGAATTGGAAATGTTGGTTGATCATGGCCTAATTAAAGGTGGTGATTTGAGTAATGCAATCGTTATTGTGGACAAGGAGACTTCTCCTGAGGAATTGCAGAAATTAGCGCATCTATTTCATAAAGAAACCGTTGCAGTTGCTAAGGAAGGAATATTAAACAATAATCAATTGCGTTACCAAAATGAACCTGCTCGACATAAATTGTTGGACATGGTTGGAGATTTAGCACTTGTCGGAAGACCTTTGAAGGGGCATATTATGGCTGCACGACCAGGTCATGCAGCGAATGTGGCTTTTGCAAAAAAGATAAAGGAGCAGATCAAAAAAGATAAAACACGTAAAAAAATTAAAGTTTACGATCCCAATATGCCTGCATTATACGATACAGTAGAAATCATGAAGATTTTACCGCATCGTCAGCCCATGCTTATGGTCGATAAAATTCTTGAGTTGACGGAAACACATGTGGTGGGTTTGAAAAATGTTACCATGAACGAAGATCTATTTATGGGACATTTTCCTGGTGCGCCATTATTTCCCGGGGTTTTGCAGGTAGAGGCTATGGCACAGACAGGGGGAATTTTAGTGCTGAAGACGGTCCCTGATCCAGAGAATTGGTTGACCTTATTCCTTAAAATTGAAAATGCACGTTTTAAAGCGCAGGTAACTCCAGGGGATTCTGTTATTTTTAGATGCGACTTGATGGAGCCGATCCGAAGAGGTATCGCAAAAATGAAAGGTGTGGCAATGGTAGGAGAGAAAATTGTGTGCGAAGCGGAGCTTATGGCACAGATCGTAAGAGTAAATAACAACTAAAGTAGTATAGATGATACAGCCATTAGCTTATATTCATCCGGAGGCAAAAATTGCTAAAAATGTGGTCATCGAGCCATTTGTAACCATTTATAAAGATGTCGTCATTGGCGAAGGAACTTGGATAGGATCAAATGTGACGATCATGGATGGAGCTCGAATTGGAAAAAACTGTAAAATATATCCCGGTGCAGTAATCTCTGGCGAACCTCAAGATTTAAAATTTGATGGTGAGATTACGACAGCCGAAATTGGAGACAATACAACCATTCGTGAGTGTGTAACAATCAATAGAGGAACTAAGGATAGGTATAGAACGGTCATTGGAAAAAATTGTTTGATCCAAGCGTATAGTCATGTTGCACATGATTGTGAAGTAGGTGATAATTGTGTTTTTTCGAACAACAGTACACTTGCTGGACATATTACAGTGGGCGATTATGTTGTACTTGCTGGGATGGTCGCTGTTCACCAATTTGTTAAAATTGGTTCGCATGCATTTGTTACCGGTGGTTCATTGGTACGTAAGGATATTCCACCTTTTGTTAAGGCCGCGCGTGAACCGATTTCTTATGCGGGTATTAATTCTGTTGGATTGAGAAGAAGAGGATTTTCGGAAGAGCAAATTGCCGAGATTCAGAATCTTTATCGCATTCTTTTTGTTCAAAACAGAAATCTGGCTAAAGCAATAGAAATTATAGAAGCTGAATATCAGGCAACGGAAATCCGTGATGAAATTTTGGATTTTATTCGAAACTCAGGCCGGGGTATCATGAAAGGATTCAATAATAGAGCGATGTAGTCGCTTTGTCGATTCTAGTGAATTTGAAAATTACATTAAAAGATATTGGTAGGAGGTATAACAATGAATGGATTTTTAGGCATATAAACTATACCTTCGAGTCCGGCAAGAGTTATGCCATCCTTGGCCATAATGGTTCCGGGAAGTCCACTTTCTTAAAAGTGCTTTCAAGTAGTTTGACACCCTCAGCGGGTGAACTGATCTACACCGATGGAGACCAAGTCCTGGGTGTGGATACGATATATCAGCAGCTGTCTCTCGCAGCTCCTTATGTTGAACTGATCGAGGAATTTACCTTAAACGAGCTGATTGATTTTCATTTTAAATTTAAAAATTATCTTCCTTCTTTTGATAAAGCAACGGTTGTAAAGCTATTGGGATTGGAACATGCGCTTGACAGAGAGATCCGTTTTTTTTCATCAGGTATGCGTCAACGTGTCAAGCTAGCGCTAGCTTGTTGTTCTGCATCTGCCTTGGTTTTGTTGGATGAGCCTACAAGTAATTTGGATAGTGCGGGTGAACAATGGTATCTTCGTTTAATTGAGCGTACAAAATTGGAGTCTAGATTGTTTATCGTCTGTTCGAACCAAAAAAAAGAGTATGAATTCTGCGATGAAAGTATTTCTATAGTCGATTTTAAGTCTTAGGGAGATCGACAATTTGTTGCTATCACATCGAAAATAAGCGAAAAGTTCTTGTCCTGTATTAAAAATAGTTACTTTCAATAAAACCGTCAAGACTGTATCATCATGAGCAGCTACAAAAGTGAACTGAAGGTTCTCTCCGGCCAATAAAAACAAACAGGTTCAGAAAAAAAGTAGCGAATGAAATTTTAATAACACAATTAGTTTTTGTACTTTTGACGACTCAATAATGAGATAACCGTTTAAAGTTCAATTCAAAGAATGGCTAAGGCATCAGAGGTAAAATCAGGAAATATCTTAAGATTTAACGGAGAATTAGTATCCGTAGAAGAATATATACACCGCACACCAGGTAATTTACGCGCGTTTTATCAAGCGAGAATGCGTAATGTTAAAACTGGTAAGTTAGTTGAATACCGTTTTAGAGTTGACGAATCTGTAGAAATAGCGCGTGTAGAAACTAGCGATTATCAGTATTTGTATGAGGATGGAGATTTCTTCGTGGTAATGGATAACAATACCTACGAGCAATTCAATATTCCTAAATTTTTGTTCGGTGATTCAGCTCGTTTCTTGAAAGAGGGAATGACTGTAATTATTGCTTTTGAAAGTGATGAGCCTATCATGGCAGAAGCTCCAAAAAGTGTTGAGTTGGAAATTACATATACTGAACCGGCTGTAAAAGGAGATACTTCTACAAATGCATTGAAAAAAGCAACTGTAGAGACTGGTGTTGAAATTATGGTGCCGTTGTTCATTAATCAAGGTGAGAAAGTAAGAGTTGATACGCAAACAGGTAATTATATCGAACGCGTAAAATAATACAAAGATTTTAGGTTTAGGTTGATTATTCGGTCTTGTTAGCGCTCGCTACAAGGCCGTTTTTTTTTACAAAAGTTTCAACTGAGTTGAGCATATGGTTTTCGATTCTGAATAAGAATTTCTAATGGCTTTTGAAGATCAAATAAAAATTGAATTGGGAGGAATGCTATTTTTGATTAATCGTGGCATAAGTGGTAGACTTAAATGGGGATTTTGGTGAAGAAGGGAAATAAAATTTAGAAATAACTATTTTACAAATGAAATCAAAACAAGAATTACGACTTGAGTATAAAACTAAGCGTTGTCAATTGTCTGTAGAGACAGAAACTACGCTCAATGAACGACTACTTTCGCAGTTTACAAAGCTTGATCTGTCGGAGGTCGAATTTTTGCATATTTTCATTCCCATAGGGAAATATCACGAACCGAATACATATTTAATAATCAACTATATTCAAGAATCTTTTCCACAGATAAAGATCGTCGTTTCGCGATCTAATTTTGAGGACTATTCGATGCAACATTTCATATTGGATGAGCATACCCTATTTGAGACGAACAACTGGGGTATTCCTGAGCCAGTATCCGGCATTAAGGTGAATTCATCGCTTATTGATATGATTATAGTTCCTTTGTTAATTTTTGATCTTTTGGGCTACAGGGTAGGTTACGGAAAAGGGTTTTACGACCGTTTTTTCTCGTCCTGTAAAGTTGATGTGCAGCGTGTTGGACTATCTTTTTTTGATCCAATTGATGTTATTGCAGATAAAAATGAATACGATGTCCAATTGACGCAGGCCATTACGCCAGATCATATTTATCATTTTTTTGATAAGTAGTTGGTTGATTTTGTCGCATGCTGATTTAATTAAAATTATTTTTTATTTTTATTGCGAAATTCAATGCCTGCGCCGATATGTTTCGATATCTTCTATTTTTTCTTTTCCTAGCAATCATACCTTGTCATGTGGTCTATGGGATGGATTTAATGGATTCCAATTCCTCGATAGAAGAGAAGAACTTTTACGAAACAATTATAAAAGAATCAGCGCAGTATCAATCCTCCAGTCTGTCGTTGAGTAAATATCTTGCACCATATTTTAGTCAGGCGGTACGAAAAAATGATAAGGCGCTTTTGGCAATCTATTATTGTTTACTGGCGGATCAGTCGTTTAATGACGAAGGCGCAAGAAATAACTTTAGTGATAAATACTATTTGAAAGCGCTAGACCTTGAAGAAGGCTATAGCTACCAAAATGTACGGGTTTGGGTGAAAGTAATGTATGGCTTTTATCTGTATCGATGCCTGAAAGCCTCTGAGGCATTACCTTTTATTTTGGAAGGGGAGAAAGGGCTAGAAGATATACCTAAAGAACTTGTTTTAGACCTAACTCAAACGTACAAGAAGCTTGGCTATTTTTTTGGAACCTTAGGTGATTATATTTCTGGAATTAAATATCTGGATTTAGGGCAACGACAAGAACAAATTTCGCCGAGATTGAAAGCTGAAATCTTAGACAATTTAGGTGTATTGACGCTGAAAAGTGGTGGTGATACCTTGCAGGCGATGAAAATTTTTGAATTGGCGCAGACGTTGGCACTTTCAGAAAATGACTCATTACGCTACGCGAAGATTTTAGGTAATCAGGCTGCTGTGTTCGAAGGGATGAAGGACTACCATAAAGCCTTATTGCTCCTCGATAAGGATCTTGAGATCTCAAGATCACTTGGTAATGATAGAAATACAATTTTCGCCTTAATGATGCGAATTCGTTTAGATATAGCGAATAAGGAAACGAAAGATGTCCGTCCTATGATTGCGGAAGCTGAATCGCTTTTGTCAGGCTCGGATGATAAGAAGACCATACTTGAACTGGAAATTCACAAGTTGAATTTGGCCATGCAAAGTAACGATATCGGTCGTGAGCTGAATGCACGAAGACGGATAGAACGCCTCCAAGACTCCCTACGCTTTTTAGATGGTGATCCAGTATTGACCCAGTTGAAGTTTATGGCCGATAAGCAAAAGTATGCCGATAAGTTGTCCTTGGCACAAGCTGTTATTAAGAAAAAGCAGGCGGAAAGACGATTATGGCTCATCGTAAGTTTGTTGGTATTGGTGATATTCTTTTTTATTTATAATGCTGTTCGATACCGTGCGAGAAAACGGATACGTGACTATGAATATCAGCTTCTTAATTTAAAGTATACAAAAGCGGAATTGGACAGGGAACTGGTGAGCTCTAAAAGCCAGGTGGAAGAGTACGTCGCTTACCTTAAGCGGAATAATGAGCAGATCAATGTACTGTCTGCTATGCTTGAGGAAAAAGGGAATGTTGTTGAAAAAGATCGTGAGGAACTAAAAATATTGCTGCAGTCACATCTCATCACTGAAGAGAAATGGCAGGAATTTAAATTATTGATTGTAAAAGAATTTCCCAATTTACTGCAGGATATACAATCCAGATTTCGCGATATAACGGAATCCAATTTGAGGGTAATTGTACTTATGAAACTGGGGTTAAATAATAAGGAAGTAGCCAACGTATTGGGCGTCACTCCAGACGCCATAAAAAAATCTATGCAGCGCTTGAAAAAGAAGCTTGGAGATCAAGCCGGGGTGCTTATGGACTATATTTCCGACAAGGAGTTTGTTTAATGTCGATCAACGGATGGCCGAGGGACCTTTTGGAGGACAAGTTGAGATCGTATTGTGGCCGGCTTTGACCTGTATGCAGGGTGAGTCTACAGTGAGTCCACGTTGAGTCTACCTTTTTAAGTGCTTTCATTGTGCTGGTACGTTTTTTACAAGTTGGGAGCAAGCAGAACATAAGGCGGATTTGGCTATAAGGTATTTGCAAAAAAGACCCTTGAAAATTGCAAGATTTAAAATCCTCGTTTGACTGCTATTTGTAAATCACTAAAAATCAAGCTGATGTTTGGTTTTCAGGCTTTCCCTTAGTAAATTGAAGTATGGGAGTCAATGATAATGGATTTATCAGGGGGCTGGTTGGTCCTCTCGTAAATAGAAAAGTTGGTGACAAAAATTATGTTCAGAGTAGGCCAAAGCCTGTCAAACAAAAGGAAGATACAAGAAAAGCAGGGCGGGAGTTTGGAACGGTGAGCCGTGCCGGTGCACTGATTCGAACGTATCTTAGTGAAATCCATCAGCAGCTCCACGATGGGCAGATGGGCAATCGCCTTAATAGGCAGATCTACCGTGTGATAAAGACAAATCTTGATCGCGAAAAAGGCAGTCGAACACTGAGTAACTGTGTACTGGATCGCTTGGTAAATTTTCAATTCAATGAAAACTGTCCAACACAGGACTATCTTTTTATCGATCCTGCCATTTCACTGAGCAAAAAGAAAAAACTGAAGGTGTCTTTTCCGGAGTTTGATATGAAAAGAGCCTTGATCCTTCCTAAAAGATGTAATGCCATTGTATTCAAATTTCAAGCATTCGCATTCAATTTTGATCAACTTAGATCTGTCGTCATTCAAGACACGGAATGGGAATATGATGTGAAGTATAAAGAGAACATCATACCGGAAAAATCCTTGTCCATACCATGTGGTGATTTTGTAGGCAGTTCTATTTTTGTTGGCTTTACTATTTTATATCTGGCGAAAGATCGTCGTCGGCCAAATATACTCAACGAAAAGGATTTTAATCCAGCTTCGATTCTAACTGCTTTTCAGCTTGAATGATGTGGTTGGAATGATTCGAAAGAAAGGATGTGCAAGGATTCGTGCTGCCAAAAATATGACCGTCTCAGTTTTTTTAAGACGGTCATATAAAATTAAGCTAAATATAATGCTTGTTGAGCGTATAATAGGCTACTGTTTAATCCAAGGGATTTTCTTTTAGATTTTTTTCCCATGCCCAGGCAGAAGCCATCATTTCATCGATACCAAGTGCTGCTTTCCAATGCAACTGATTAGCTGATTTAGTAACGTCGCCATAAACCTTGATAATATCTCCATCACGACGTGGACCAAATTCGTAATTCAGTTTTTGTCCAGAAGCTTTCTCAAAAGCTTTGATCGCTTCAAGGACAGAATATCCGTTTCCAGTTCCCACATTAAAGACATCGTATTTTCCGTTGGGGTTGCCTTGTTCCAATAACCTGATTGCTGCAACGTGAGCTTTTGCTAAGTCAACAACATGGATGTAGTCGCGGATACAAGATCCATCCGGAGTGTCGTAATCAGAGCCAAATACCGTTAACTTTTCTCTTTTTCCAATGGCAGTTTGTGTGATAAATGGAAGCAGATTCTGAGGAACACCGTTTGGTAATTCACCGATCAAAGCCGACTCATGTGCACCTACTGGGTTGAAATAACGGAGTGCGATAATGTTGTAGTTATCATATGCAGCGGCAGTCTCCTGTAAAATTTCTTCCGCAATTTGTTTTGTGTTACCATAAGGGGAGGTTGCCTTCTTCACGGGAGCACTTTCGTCGACAGGTAAATAGTCTGGCTCACCATATACGGTACAGCTTGAAGAAAAGACAAAATTAATCGGCTTATTTTGATATGCTTCTAATAAGTTGATTAACGAGAAAAAATTGTTGTGGTAATATTTTAAGGGCTTCTGTACAGATTCACCTACAGCTTTAGAGGCCGCAAAATGGATAATGCCTGAGATATCGGTATTGTTTTTTACAAATTCATTCACGCGGTCTGTGTCGCAAAGGTCAAACTGGTGAAATTCAGGTCTAACGCCGATGATCTTCTCAACCTGATCCAAAATTTTGATGTTTGAATTGGATAGATCATCCACGATGACAGGCACATATCCTGCTTGATGTAGTTCGACCACTGTGTGCGAACCGATATAACCTGTTCCTCCTGTGACTAGTATTTTTTTGTTCATTATTGTTGATTATAGTAAGTAAAGTCTTTATGTGATAAGGTATCCAAAGGGATCTTTTTGTAAAATGCTATGGTTTTTTTCAATCCTGTTTTTCGGTCTATTTGAGGTTCCCAGGCTAATTTAGATTTCGCCAGGCCAATATCCGGTTTCCGTTGTTTTGGATCATCAACCGGCAATGGTTCGTAGACGATTTTACTCGAGCTGTCTGTCAATTCAACAATTTCATGGGCCAATTGCAGTAGGCTGATTTCGTCCGGATTACCAATATTTATAGGTGTTGCACAAGTTGAATGCAACAAGCGAAAAATGCCTTCGATCTGATCGTCAATATAACAGAACGATCGTGTTTGCGAACCATCCCCAAAAATCGTAATGTCTTCCCCCCGAATCGCCTGTGCGATAAAGGTAGGAATAGCTCGGCCATCATTCAGACGCATTCTGGAACCAAAGGTGTTAAATATCCTGACAATACGGGTATCCAGACCATGTGCATTATGATAGGCCATTGTTATTGCCTCCTGGAAACGCTTCGCTTCATCGTATACACCGCGGGGTCCAACGGGATTTACGTTGCCCCAGTAGTCCTCGGATTGTGGCGAAACAAGTGGATCGCCATAAACCTCAGAGGTGGAGGCGACTAATATGCGTGCTTGTTTGGTGCGTGCAAGGCCTAAGAGATTATGTGTTCCCAAAGATCCGACTTTCAATGTTTGTATCGGAATTTTAAGATAATCAACGGGACTGGCTGGCGAAGCGAAATGCAAGATATAATCCAAGTGTCCGGGAACGTGGACAAATTTCGATACATCGTGATGATAGAAATCGAAATTTTCCAACTTAAATAGATGTGCTATATTCTGTAGATCTCCGGTAATCAGGTTGTCCATTCCAATGACATCGTAACCTTCCGCAATAAAGCGATCGCAAAGGTGAGAACCGAGGAAGCCAGCTGCTCCTGTTATCAAAATCCGTTTGCGATGTTTATTTTCCACTCAATGGTTCCGTTTAATGAAATGGGTTTAATATCTTTGACTAAGATAAACATTATTTTAAAAACATGCGTTTGCTTTATTCAATTGGAATCTTTCTTTATGGACTCTTACTGCGTATTTTGGCTCCTTTTCACGCCAAAGCCAAGCTTATGGTAGAGGGGCGAAAAGACTGGTATTCGAGGATGAAACAAACGGTTGATTCTTCCCAAAAACATATTTGGTTTCACTTTGCATCATTGGGCGAATTTGAGCAGGGAAGACCTGTCCTGGAAGCGGTGAGAAATAATTATTTGGATCATAAAATAATTGTAACATTTTACTCTCCCTCTGGCTACGAAATCAGAAAAAACACCGCTTTGGCCGATTATGTTTTTTATCTCCCCTATGATACTGCTCAGCATGCACGGCTTTTTCTCGACCTGATCAATCCAAGTTTCGCTGTGTTCACGAAATATGAATATTGGTATTATTTTTTTGAAGGCCTACATAAACGGGGCATTCCCTTGTTTCTGATCTCAGCAATATTTAGACCCGATCAGATCTTTTTTCAGGCTTATGGTACTTTTTTTCTGAAAATTTTAAGTTTTGTGACTTACTTCTTTGTGCAAAATGAAGAAAGTGTACGTCTTTTGAAAGAATATGGGATACGGAATGCTGGGTTAGCCGGAGATACACGTTTTGACCGCGTGGTAGACATTCCTAAAAATAGAAAAATGATTTCCGAGATCAGCCAATTTGTTGGTGAAAGTCCGACGCTTGTCGCAGGAAGTACCTGGCCGGAAGATGAACAGGCTCTACAGGAATTACTACAGAATTATCCAGCCTATAAGCTGATCTTGGCTCCGCATGAAATCAATGAATCACATTTGGCGAGCATTTTTAACCTTTGGCCGAAGGCGCTCCGCTTTTCGGAGATGGCTAGCTACGATGCCGCATTAGTTGCTGATTCAAAGGTGCTGGTTATCGATAACATTGGTATGCTTTCGTCTTTGTATGGGTATGGCCAACTGGCTTATATTGGTGGTGGTTTTGGCGTCGGGATACATAACACACTCGAGGCCGCAACTTATGGCATACCGGTGCTATTTGGTCCTAATTTCAAGAAGTTTCAGGAGGCAAAAGATCTCGTGCAAAATGGATCCGGTTTCGCCATTGGCAGCGTTCAAGAACTGAAGAAAGTCTTTGCTGTTTTACAAGATCAGGCAGTGCGTCAAGAAGCGGGAAAACTGGCCGGTGCGTATGTGCTGCAGAAGGCCGGAGCAACAGCAATTATAATGAAATACCTCAAAAGCAATTCCGTAAAAATATAAGCGGTAGCTGTACTGCCGCCGCTTATATTTCACCGGTTTCGCGTGATTTTCTTATTCTTGGTATTCTTGTTGTTTTAAGGTTTTCTAATAATATGTATATCTTCTTACGCCGGTAATATGACGCGATAAGCGCATCACCTGATGGGAATATCCGTATTCATTGTCGTACCAGACATATAGAATGACATTGCTGCCATCTGCCGAAACGATCGTCGCTGGAGCATCCACGATTGCGGTGGCAGTGGAACCAATAATATCCGAAGAAACGAGTTCATTATCTTTAGAAAATTTAATCTGTTCGACCAGATCACCCTGCAGCGATGCCTCCTTTAAAAGTGCATTGATTTCGTCTACCGTAGCTTTGGCTTTAATTTCGAGATTTAAAATTGCCAATGATCCGTTTGGCACGGGAACTCGAATGGCATTGGAGGTCAGTTTGCCCTTTAGTGAAGGCAATACTTTTGAAACAGCAGCACCTGCTCCAGTTTCTGTGATCACCATATTGAGCGCCGCAGCACGACCCCGTCTGGACTTTTTGTGCATATTGTCGACAAGATTCTGGTCGTTGGTATAGGAATGTATGGTTTCGATATGTCCTTTTTCAATGCCTATTTTATTTTCAAGCACCGCCAAAATAGGGGATATTGCATTGGTCGTACAGGAAGCAGCGGAAAAGATCGCATGCTTTTGCAAGTCAATATTATTTTCATTGACTGCATATACGATATTTGGAACACCTTTCCCAGGTGCTGTTAATAAAACTTGGGCGACACCCTTGGATTGCAGGTGACGACTCAGTTCTTGCTCATCTCGAAAAGCACCCGTATTGTCGACGACCAAAGCATGCTGTATTCCATACTCGGTATAATCGATATCCTCTGGCTGTTTGGCAGTGATCAGATGGACAGTGATGCCGTTGATAATAAGTGCCTGATTTGGAATGTCGGCCTGTACGTCACCTTCGAACGCACCGTGTATGGAATCTGTTTTTAATAGTGTCGCTCTTTTCAATATGGACTTGCTGTCATTGGCGTCCCGTGTTACAATGGCCCTAAGGCGAAGCTGCTGTCCGGCACCGGCTTTATGCATGAGCTCTCGGGCGAGTAAACGGCCGATACGGCCAAATCCATAAAGAACAACATCGCGTGGTTTTAATTCAGCTTGTTGATTGATGTCCTTTAATTCATTTGTTATAAAACTCGGCAGGTCGTTGTTGTCAATTGCCTGTTTCTTGACCTGTAAGGTAAGTTTTCCGATATCGATACGTGCAGGAGATAGGGTGAGCTTTTCCAATTCCTGTGCCACCTGAAGGGTGTCAAAAATATGGAATGGCTCTTCGGTAAGGAGGACGCTTTCCTTGACCAGGTTGAGAATTGAACTCGATTTTACATCAATGAGTTGATTTCGAAAAAATACAAGTTCAATAGCGTGGTTATACCACAGGTTACTGACAATTTGAATTAAGCTTACGGCAGCGTTTTGTTGCTCTCTGTAACTTTTGATCTCTACGTCAAAAGATGGCTTGTGTGATATCATAATTTTATAATAGATTATGTTGCAAACATAGCACAAAGAGCCAAAAAAATTAACCTATATTTTTATTTTCATAATATTTAAAACATAAATACGGTTGTTATTATTGTTTTGGTAATTTTTACCTATTTTATTTATTAATCTTCTATAATAAATAGGTCGGACATGATATGATCGGCCATTAATTTACCTGCATCCGTTAAGCGTAATTTACTTTCTTCCAAAACAAGATTGCCCTCTTCCAGAAATGGCTCTGCATCCTTCAATACGCGGTTTTTGATAGATTGTCCGAATTTACTTTCCAGCGCAATCAAATCCAGTCCCCACATGGTTCTCAGCGAAGTCATGATACTTTCGTTGATTTGATCCAATGTTGAAAGCTCCTCAATTTCCAGGGGAAGTTGGTTTGAATTGATTGCGGTCATATATTTCGCATTGTTGGAAACATTCCAGGCTCTGGAAATTCCATTGAACGAATGTGCCGAAGGGCCTATACCAAGATAATGTTTACCTTTCCAATAATTTGTATTGTGACGCGCATAAAGGCCATTTTTTGCAAAATTGGAAATTTCATATTGTTCATATCCCGCAGCTTTCAATGTATGGATAAGGAGACTCATCTGATCTGCGGCCTGATCCGAATCAATTGCTGGACTTAAGCCTTTTTTAATGAAGTGATCCAATGCTGTCTTATTTTCTACAGTCATGGAATACGAAGAAATATGGGGAATTTCAAAGTCAATCAGCTGTTGCATATTGTGGCGCCATTTCTCGTCAGTCAGTAACGGATAGCCATAAATAAGATCACAGGTAATATTTTCAAAGCCCGCATCTTGCACCCGCATAATTGAAGCCAGTGCTTCCTGTTGATTATGTGCTCTGTTCATCCATTTGAGATCCTCTTCAAAGAAAGACTGTATGCCTATGCTGAATCGATTGATTGCTGTATTCCGTAGACTGTTTACTTTGGAGGCATTTAAATCGTCGGGATTAGCTTCCAGTGTAATTTCAGCATGATTTGCGATGTCAAAATGCTTCCCTATCGTATCGATGATTTGGGCGATCTCATCCGCTTCCAGTAAGGAAGGGGTACCGCCGCCAAAATAGATCGATTTGACCTTTTTGTCTTCCAAATAGGCTGCCCTGAGCTCAATTTCCCGTCGTATGGCATTGATCATCTCACTTTTGTATTGTAGTGAAGTGCTAAAATGGAAGTCACAATAATGACAAGCCTGTTTACAGAAGGGAATATGGACATAAATCATGGGGACAAATATACCAAGACCTGACCAAACCGCCCTTTATTTTTTCTTCTTTCGCGTATGCATACCTGAAATCTTTTCTAGACTTATGCCTAGATGCAAGAGGAATTTATAGGTTTAACTATTTCCGGTAGCCACTAGCCGAATAAATTCCGGGTAAGATAGCTGTTGGACTTTTCCACAGTTCATTAAAGGATTTAAAAAGAAAGTGCAATAGGATGGAAGAATCATCCACAAGAAGGTTGACAACGAGCTGGTTATTCGTTATCTTGTTGTCGATATTTTTTGTAGAAGTACCAATATAACACCTCATGTCTGATGAAGGAAAGTGAATTCAAGAGTTTCTTTCTAAAAAAATGTGGGTATCAGCCTCGTGTAAATTATTTCATGGGAGCCTATCAAATAGATTAGAAAACGAATTATTTTCTTCTAATAAAAGTAAAATGTATGAAAACCTCCCGTCGAGACTTTCTAAAAAACGTTGCCGGTGTTTCCGGCCTCTTCCTGTTTTCAAACCATGGATATGCGTTTGGGGCTAGTACTAAAGACTCTTTTAATAATCAGGACTCTTTTATCGATCGGTTGTTACCGGCACCAAAAGGCGGCGGATTTGCGATGAAAGATTATTGGATTTGGGATCCTTCGGTTATAAAAGGAGAGGACGGACGATATCATATGTTTGCTTCGCGATGGAGCAAACAATATGGTTTTGGTAATTGGGTCACAAACTCAGAAGTCGTCAGGGCTATTTCAGATACCCCTGAAGGGCCATACGAATTTGTTGAAGTTGTTTTGCCCGCTCGGGGGAAGCAATATTTTGATGGTTGTACAACACACAATCCGCGCATTGTAAAAAGCGGTGACTATTATGTACTTTATTACTTTGGCAATAATTATGATGAACCAACTCCTGCTTTTACAGAAAATGTATGGGAGTCGGGCCTAGGCCAGAAAGCCTGGATGCATAAACGTATTGGGATGGCCTATTCCAGATCAATTGCAGGGCCATGGAAACGAGTTGATCAACCGATTCTGAATCCGCGGAAAGGAGAATGGGATGCCTCCATTACATCGAACCCTTCGCCAGTTGTCTTACCGAACGGAAAGGTTTATTTAGTGTATAAATCTTCCCCACTAAATTATAATCCGCCACTTCTATTGGGGGCTGCACAGGCTGACTCTTTCCTCGGACCTTATCGCCGTTTGTGGGAAAAACCCATTTTTTCATTCCATACGGACCAAAACCATGAAAATGATGTAGAAGATCCATTTGTGTGGCATAATGGTCAGCAGTTTGAACTTATTATGAAGGACCGTTACGGAAAGATCTGCGGTGAAGAGGGGGGCGGGATACACGCTTATTCCAAAGATGGTATAGATTGGCATCTTTCAAAGTCTGTAAAAGCTTATTCTAAAACAATTCAATGGGATGATGGCACAACGAGTCATCAGGCGAATTTTGAACGACCGTTTTTATTATTTGAAAATGGGAAACCTACGCATTTGTTTGCTGCTACGGGAGATGGTTCGGCGCCCTATCAATTTGAACGCACATGGAATATGGTTATTCCTCTTAAGAGTACTTGATTCAGGTGAGGTGATTAGCAAAAAAAGCTTCCAAACCAGGTATATGTGAAGTGGTTTGGAAGCTTTTTTTACCCCGATCTGTTCAGATAATGGGAATCTACGAGTTATTTGCTAAAACTGTTGTTTGCCGATTCTACATCCGCTAAGCGTAGTGAAGGATCAATAGTTACCGCTTTTGGTGTTTTCGACACATGGATAGTATAGTCGGGTTTGGTCCAAAACCAATCTTCAAGCACGGTCCTTTTAACACCTTTGTATATGTCAAAATGTTCTTCCGGTTTTTCTCCCCGCATTTCACGCAAAGGAATATAAAATAGTTCTTTACTTTCATCTGTGTATTCTACCAGAACATCCAGTGGCATGGCAAAATTTGACTTATTAGCCAATAAAATGTCGGTGTCTGTTACTTTTTCGATGGCGTAATCAATTTGACGTGTTGTATTGATAAACAGATTGAAATACCATTTTAAGTTTATACCGGAAACCTCTTCAGCAACGCGTTTAAAATCATTTGGTGTCGGATGTTTAAATTTCCAGATGTCATAAAATTTCAGGAAGGTTTTTTCCAAATTTTCCTGACCAATAATATAACCCAACTGTTCTGCAAGCACGGCACCTTTGTTGTATGCTTCGTTGCTGTAGCCGTAGTTGGTGTTATAATAATCTGCCAGTAAGCTCATCGGTTCTTCTTTACCTGAAAGAGCCAATTTATAGTAGCCACGGTAGGCGGCAATTTGTGGGTTGGAGGCAATAGCACCTCTTTTTTCAAAGATATGTTGCATGGCCAACTCTTCGACATAGGAGGTGAAACCTTCATCAAACCATTCATCTACGGTTTCATTGATCCCAAACAATTGTTGGTACCAGGAGTGTGCCGATTCATGGAATATGACACCAACAAGACTTTTTAGATTGCGGCCGCCTGTGATCAGAGTAGCTGTGCCATACTCCATACCACCATCGCCACCCTGAATGATGGTATAAGTTGGCCATGGATATTTACCAAACTTCGCACTACAGAAGTCAAAGAATTCGGTAGAAAGGCCTATTGCCGTTTTCCAATTTGAAATAACTTCTTTGTCAGTTGGCAAGAATACGGTATATACTTTTATACCATTTTTACTTGAAGCGGAATCCACAACAAATTTGGGGTCTGCGGCCCAGACAAAATCATGGATATTTTGGGCTCTATAGTGCCAGGTCGCTTTATTGTCGACGGCTTTTACTTTTGCTTTCTGTTGATAACCTTTGACCTCTGATGGGTTTTGAAGAACACCTGAGGCACCAACAACATAATTTTTATTGAGGTGTATGGTGACGTCAAAATTGCCAAAAGGAGCAATAAATTCACGACCTGTATATTCATCCAAATGCCAGCCAAATTCATCGAATTGAGCCATCTTCGGATACCATTGCGCCATAGATAGTGCTACACCTTCGGCAGAATTCCGGCCAGTTCTTCTGATTTGTTCCGGAACTTGTGCGGTCCACTCCATATCAAAACGTGCTGTTTCGCCATCTTGTATAGGAGTTGGTAAAGCGACCTCCAAGATCGTTCCGTCAATTTTAAATGATGCGTTAGCCCCATTCATTGTTAAGCTTTTGATTTTTTGATAACCAATTTGATTGGTCTTAAGCTCTCCAATGCGGCTTTGATATACCGGCTTTTCTTTTGTGCCAAGGTTGGTCACCATGCGCTTGTCTGGATCACTGATGTTTTTTAAGCGGTAATCCATCATCGATCCTGGTTGAAAAGCATTGAAATATAAATGGAAATATACTTTTTTAAGTGACTGCCCTGAATTATTGCTGTACTTCAAGGTCATTTTTCCATCGTACTGATATGCTTTTTCATCCACGTTGACAACCATATGGTAGTCAACTTTCTGTTGCCAGAATCCTTTTCTTTGGGCCTTCGCTACTGCCCCCCAAATATTCAATACACATGCAAGTGTAAAAAAGGATATTATTTTGATTTTCATGCCCCAAACTTACAAAATTGTCTCAATAAATGGCACTTAAACGAATGTAACGAAGTTAATGTCATCAAATCTTGACGAAAGTTGACTGTTCTTTAGGAATTGGCTTGGTTTTGGTTAGGGAATTTAACTGTTAAGTTAAAAATCAATTTTACTGTTTTTATGGAAAATCTATATTATAAGCCCTCGGGAAAGGCTCCTGCTTTGGCATTTATCGGATCTCTTGTGCTAGGAACAATCAGTGCTGTTGTATTGGCAATTGTTTACATCGCTTTGCAGTGGTTTATCCCTATTATTTATTTTAATGTATTTATTACATTGGGATTTGGTGCTGGAATATTCTATGTGCTGAATTTCTGTTTCAAAAAATGGAAATTAAGAAATAAGGGCATTGCACTATTGATTACTTTGCTAGTCGCGCTTTTAGCCTTTTATGCGCAATGGGCTCTTTTCGTTTCGCTGATGTACAATGCGGAGGGAACCATGGGCGGAGATACCTGGGTAAAATCATCTTTCAATCTGGAAGGGTTCAAAGCCTTTTTCTTACACCCTTCATTTATTTGGGAAGCGATGCAAGGTTTAAACGAAGTCGGTACCTTTACCTTGAAAAAGAGCCCGGTTTCGGGTGGTATGTTGTGGGCCGTTTGGGCGATTGAGATGGGTATTATTCTGATTACGCCGCTTATTATGGCTTTCCGCGGTATTACTATTTATCCTTTTTCTGAAAAAGACGAAGTATGGATGAATAAGCGGACATTGCCCGGAAGGTTGAAATTCGTGGCGGATAAAGATGCCGTCGTAAGCTCCTTGGGGAATCATGATTTTGCCTATGTGTATGATCATCTTTCAGATGAAGAAGAGCATTTCTCTTTTGCCACGGCCGAATTATATGAATCTGAAACGGACGACCATCAGTATCTGACCATCTATAATCATCAGTTTACGGAAAAGAAAGGCAAGATGGAAGAGAAGAAGGATGAGGTTATCGAATTCTTGCGGATCAATAGAAATAGTCTATAAACGAAATATACTGCCGAGTTGAGTTGTTCCTTATCATGCATTGGCAGCTCAAATTCGATGGTATCGTTTGGTTCTCTAAAAAAAGATCCCAGGAATGTTTATTCTGGGATCTTTTTCTTAAGGTTATTGCACCAAAGTTCCGCCCTTTGATTTCCATTCATTGATGGAAGGACTGTAAATTTTGACGTCCTTAATACCGTTTTTTGCTAATATGGATGCTGCTATTGTTGCGCGGTCTCCAGACTGACAGTGCAAGTACAGCTGTTTGTTTTGGTCAATTTTGTGGAGATTGTCTGCAATTGTACCGACAAAGATATGAGTCGCATGGGGTAAATGCCCCTCTGCAAACTCACTAGAATTGCGTACATCAAGTATTTGGATATCGGATCTGCCCAATACACTATTCATCTCTTCGAAACCGATGAGTTGCTGGTGCTCCAATTCAATTCCCAAATGCGGGATCGTATCTGGCGTAATATATCCAGCGACTTGATCCAATCCAATGCGCATAAGCTTGCGGGCAATGTCGTCCAATTGACTTTCCGCTACAATGAGTATAAACGGATCTGTGTAATTAAGGATCCAGCCAGCCCAGGTATTAAATGTTTTGTTGTTCTGAATATTGATGCTATTGGGGAGATACCCTTTGGCAAAATCAAACTTGTAGCGTGTATCAATGACGGTTTTTCCTTGGTGGTATAAATCCAGAAAAGTTTCGTTTGATAACTTGTTATACCGAGGAACTGCCGTTTGCAATGGCCGCGCTATTTTGTTGAGTTTTTTCATCGTGGCAAAATAGCGTGGCGGTTCGGGCTGTCCTGATAATAGTTCTTCCACGAAGGCTGTTTCGTTGTTTTGGTATTGAAACGCCCAATTGCGTATTTTTTCATAACCAACCGTTGAACTCGGAACGGCGCCCAGCGCCTTTCCACAAGCGGATCCGGCCCCATGCGCGGGCCATACCTGAATATGATCAGGTAGCGTCAGGAAATGTTGCAACGATCGGTACATTTGGTGGGCCCCAATTTCCTTGGTTCCGACCATTCCCGCTGCATTTTCCAACAGATCTGGGCGTCCGATATCGCCAACAAACACAAAGTCACCTGTAAATAGCATGACCGGCTCCATGGTTGCAGGCGTATCAATTAATACAAAACTGATACTCTCGGGCGTATGTCCGGGTGTATGGATAACCTGGAAAATCAGATTTCCAACGTGAAATTGATCGCCATGTTTTAATCCAATATGTGGGAATTCATAGTGCCAATCTTCTCCACCTTCATCGGATAGATAAGGTTGGGCGCCTGTCAATGCGGCTAACTCTAGCGTACCTGAAAGGTAGTCGGCATGGATATGTGTTTCCGCAATATGCGTTATGGTCAGATTATTCTTTTGTGCAATCTCAAGATAGCTGTCTACATCTCTTTTAGGGTCAATGACAATAGCGACACCCTTGGCTTGACAACCAATGATATAACTTGAATGTGCTAAAGATGACTCAAAAATGTGTTGAAAAAACATAACGTGTGATTTTAATGATTTACAAATTGAATGAATTCGAAAGCAAAGATTAGGATGCCAATACTAATTAAAAAGTACCCAAAAATACCTTTCAATTTTGCTGCATCTAATTTGTCTTTCCATTTGGAACCAATTTGGAGGCCTATTAAAGTGATTAACGTAAAGGTAACCAATATAAACCAATTCATATGTTCCAGGAACTGATAATTCGCGATCAAACCGAATGAAGCGTTTAAACCGATGATAAACAACGAAGTGGCAATGGCCTGTTTAAGTGGGATTCCTAAGAGTAAAACGAGGGCAGGTACAATGATAAAGCCTCCTCCCGCGCCCACCAAGCCAGTCATGATACCGACGAGCAATCCGACGAGGACAACGTTGAAAATCTGACCAATTCCGCTTCTGAATTGATCGTGCTGAACCTGTTTACGTTTTCGCACCATTGCTGTTGCAGAAATCAGAATCACCATCGAGAAAAGTAACATGATGATATGGTTTCTGGAAACCGCTATTTCGCCCAGGTGAAATGACTCTGGTATGGCTACAAGCAGATAACGCTTGGTCAGAAAGACAGAAATTAGCGATGGAATGAGAAAAATGGCCGTAGTTTTCAAGTCAATTTCTCTTTTTTTCAACGGAGAAATTGATCCGACCAAGGCTAATATTCCTATAGAAAACAGCGAATAGTCCAATGCATATTGAGGTTCTATATGAAAAATATAAACAAAGATGGGCAATGTTAGAATACTTCCGCCGCTACCCATCAAGCCCATTGATAGCCCGACCAGAACAGCTAATATAAAACCAGCTATAAATATTAATTCCATGTTCTCTTTCTAAAATTTAAACTCCAGGTACAGGCCTCAGATTTCGGATATATGAGGTAGTTTCATAACAAAGTCTGTTCAACTTAATGCGGCAACTTATTGCGCAACAGCCCATAAAGCCAAGTACCTAACAAAGCAAAAAGAAGGACGATTCCAATAGTCCAATAACCGGCACCGATTAGGGCAAACATGGGGCCCGGACACGCACCTGTCAATGCCCATCCTAAACCAAAGATTGTTCCTCCGACCAGGTATCGTGTAATACTTTTGTCTTTGTCATAGAATGCTATTTGCATCCCGTTACTATCTTTGATTCGCTTTCTCTTGATGATCTGTACGATTATAATTGCTGTGGTCAGTGCTGTACCGATGATGCCATACATATGAAAGGAACGAAATTGAAACATTTCGTAGATTCTATACCATGACGCGGCCTCCGATTTGTATAAGATGATTCCAAACAATATACCGATGAAAATAAATTTTAGTGCTTTCATTTATGCGAAAATTAGTGGGAATAAAAAATGAACCATGATGATCCCGCCTAGGAAGAAACCTATAACGGCAATCAAAGAAGGAAGCTGAAAATTGCTAAGCCCAGAAATAGCATGGCCTGATGAACATCCACCAGCATAGCGTGTTCCAAATCCAATCAATACACCGCCAATACTTAAAATTAGAAACTGAAACAAAGATCCGTCGAAAACGAAAATGGATTCAGGAAGGTAGCCTTGTAGCTGGTCGATAATACCCAGCTCTTTTAGGTCGGCAATACTTTTGGGATTAATCTGGCTTGCAGCGCCATCGCTCAGAAAATGATGTGCAATAAAACCGCCAATGGCTGTCCCGAGTACCACCAATAAATTCCATGATTGGGTCTTCCAATCGAATCTGAAAAAAGAGGAAGTTTTTCCGGCACCTAATACAGTACACATGGTGCGTAGATTATTGGACATGCCAAAATCCTTCCCCTGTTTGAGCAGCAGGTACATGACTAGCGCAATTAAAGGTCCTGAAATATACCAGGGCCATGGTTGTTTAATGTATTCCAATAGCATAACAATGTTATTAAGTGATGTTACAAAGGTACATACTGCCTTTGCAAAAGCCTGTAACAAATGTTACCGAAGGAAGAAAGAATTTATAGGTCGTAATATTCGATGTCTGCGGTCTTTAAGGCTTCGGTTAGCAGAGGAAGATCATCTTCTTTTTGAAACAATTTGTTGCGCCAAGTACGAAAAGCCGGTCCTTTGTTTTGGTTGATAATGATCAGGTTTCCGCCAGAACGTTTAAGATTCCTGATATGAGAAATATTATTCAGAGGGAAAACGATTGTTTTTTTAGCATTGCTTATCTGCAGTGTATTTTCGTCCAAGACCCAAGTCGATGATAAAGTCGAACACTTTATGGCCAAATACAGTGCTAAAGGGATCATTAAAAGAGCAACAATAATCTTGAGAATTTCTTGTATGGGAACTTTAGACATGACCATTCCGATCAAAAAGATTGAAACCAGCAAGATTAACATGTATTTTCCACGATGCAATGTCGACAAGTGGAATGTCTGTGGATTACTCTTCATATTTCTTGATAAACTTCCCTTTTGCGTCAATATAGTAAAAATTCTCTAGATCCTCTGTTACAAGCGCTAGCCCGTTTTCAAAATCTTGGGCATTCTGAAATTTAATTGGGACCACGACTTTTCCTGTGTAATCAATGTATCCGTACTTGTCGTCTTTAAAGGCCAGAAGAAGTTTCTCTCCTGCAAAAGACAGAAATTCATAATCCGTCTTAAGTTGATTGTGCCCCGTTTTATTAATAAGCTGGTAGGATTGGTTTACTATAATTAACGCGAGATTATCGCGATAATCTGAAATGGTCTCATATTTGGCAGGAAGTAAAACGGTGCCTTTTTGATCAATAATACCCGTGTATTCTCCTTCCGTAAAAAGTCCATATGCTGGGCTAGGTACTGAAATAAAGTCATACTTCGCCTTCAGCAATATTTTACCGTTTGTATCCAGAAGTCCATACTTAAGATCGCTCATATAAACCACAGGACCGCCTTCGGTTTCTAAACTGAGCGATTCGTATTGACATGGAATAACTTCTTTGCCATGGAGATCTATCAAGCCAAACATTTGCGCTGCATCGTTTACGATGGCATAGTCTCCTACATAGCTATATATTGCCGAATATTTTGCTGGTGTTAATTTGTTTCCTAAGCTGTCCTGTACACCAAAATATGATGTGCTGGAATCTTGATACCAAGATAGATGGTCGTTTAACGTGGAATCTACAGCTTCATCTGTAGCTTCACCTTCTTCGTAATCTGCTGGGACTTCAAAGAGCGATTGGTCGAAGGGTATCTCCTCGACTTTAGTGGCCTGAATTCCTAAACCCGCCGATCCGATATAGAGCGCTGCCCCAGGCACTTTTTCGAGATAATCGTAAGTGCCCCAGTATAACTTTGGTAATTTGGGTGCATACCAAACGGTAATTTCTGTTTGTTGGTCTTGGCTACCCGTTAGATTGAATGTCGCTTTTTCGCAGGTAATTCCTGCAATTATTTTCTTTTGATTAGGAATTAAGCTGATCTCAAAATCCCCTGAATAGGCATAATTATCGCCTTCGTTTGCGGAAGTCTCAATGAGTTTGCCCGTGGCCAGTTCTGTTGCGGTATAGGTTTTATTTACTTCATCCAGTAGAAAAGAACTGCCTTCGCGGATATTGCTGATCTGTATCGATTTTCCAAATAATAAACTTTCAATGCGCATCTGGTCTTTAGCGATGAAGGCCTGCATTAATACTTCCTTATTTCCAGCCAATATTTTGATGAATTCTGAAGATGCTGTATCTGTGCCCGTTTCAGGGTCAGCAAATTGATATGAAATTTTATATAGTTTCTCTTGAGCGTGTCCTTGTCCTATAAGGAGTAAAAATGCCAGCTGTAAACAAAGGATAAATTGTTTCATTGTGTGATTTTGAGCTACAAAAATATTGAAATTCAATTGATTTTTGAAATAATCTTTCGTTATTTGTGGAAATTCTTTCAAAAATAGATATTATTGTATTCGAATGCTTAAATCCGGTTTTTGGTCTGTGCTAAGTTTCAAGTGTTAAGAATAGTCTGATTCTTTTAAGTAGAGGTTTTGAGTTGCGGTATATCGCTATACCACTTGAAGTAAATTGATGTCATGGCGGTGGTTAAGGGATCTTGAGGGTGTATGTGTTTTTATACTTATTTTATGTGTTATTATCATATAATCGTCAAGAAAAAGCGAAAATAATTTAAGAATGTAGCTTTTTGAGAAAAGGTGACATGTTAATTTTGTATTTTACAAACCTCGAATTTTTTACTGTTTAAAAGAGATACCTGTGGAACTATTACTAATTGAGGACGAACCATCTGTCATATCATTGATCGAAAGAGGCTTAAAAGAAGAAGGCTATCATATTAGTATTGCTATGGACGGTTATACTGGTCTAAAAATGGCGGGATTGAATCATTATGACCTCATCCTGTTGGATGTAATGTTGCCTGGTATGAATGGTTTGGATGTCTGTAAAAACATTCGGATGTCAAACAACGAAGTCCCTATTATTATCTTGACGGCATTAAATCAAACGGAGGACATCGTCGAGGCATTTGACAGGGATGCGGATGATTACTTGACGAAGCCCTTCCGTTTAGAGGAATTAAAGGCTCGAATCAGCCGCTACAGCCGCAAATCCAAAACAGTGACCGAGCAGAAAAATATATTGGTATTTGACGATCTTCAATTGGATAGAGACAGCAAATCGGTTCAACGTGCCAATTCTCCTATTATTCTTACCGCTACTGAATTTCGTCTACTTGAATTTTTAATGCTCAATCGAAATAAGGTATTGAGCCGGATCGATATCCTGGAGGAAGTATGGGGTATGGATGTTGACTTAAGTACCAATGTTGTTGACGTATATGTGAATTACCTGCGGAAAAAGATCGATAAACAATTTTCGCGTAAACTTATCCATACAGTGATTGGTATGGGCTATGTAATCCGTCATGAAAATTAGGACCAAAATAGTTCTTCTATTTTCGATCATCAGTACCCTGCTGCTTGTTGTTTTTGCCATTTATGTGTCTTATTTCACGTACGACAGTCTGCAAACTAAATTTTTTCATCGGCTAGAAGAGAATGCCGTGATTGTTGGAGATCACATCGTCCATCAGAAGGATGAAAATAGAGCGCTCTATATTCAGGTAAAACGTAAATACCTGAAACAGTTATCTGAGGGAACAGACCATCTTATTCGTGTTGTTAAAGGAAGTGATCGTGTTCAAATGCGGCCTGAGTTGCCCATGCCCGAAACATTCTATACCGACGTAATTCGCCATGGAAAGGGAAGATACATGCATGGTAAGACTGCTTTTGTAGCGGTATTCTTTCAAGATCATCTTCACCACGAGAATTTGATTGTTGTATCGGAAGGGATCGATGATTACGGTCATGAGGAACAGCGTCAATTGGATCGGACACTGATCACAGGTGGGATTTTGGCGATTTTTTTAATCGTACTCATGTCTTTTTACTTTGCTGACCGATTATTGAAACCTATTAAAGATATCAACAATGATTTAGATAAAGTTGATATCGCCCATTTAGACCATCGCCTGTTCAGTAAATTCAGTAATAGCAAAGATGAATTGGGTGTTTTGATTGCAAACCTAAATTCAATGCTTAACCGATTGGATATTTCGGTTCAATCGCAACAGAGTTTTATCGGAAATGCCTCACATTCGCTAAAAACCCCACTTACAATTATTGGGGGAGAAGCCGAATTGGCGCAACAGCTCTTGTCGAAAGAGCATGAAGCCTATTATTCCCTGGAGACTATCGCAAAATATGCGGATAAAATGGAGTTGATTATCAATAATCTTTTGCAGCTATCTCGCATGGGTTTCAAGGGGGAGGTGGACAATAAAGAAAATATTCGAGTTGACGAGTTACTCTATGAAATTTATAAAGCTGAAAAAAGTATTCATAAGGACCTCAAGCTTTCTTTTGATCTAACGGAAATCCCGGAAGATAGTGATGAACTTACGGTTTTGGCGAATCCGGATCTGTTTTTTATTGCCTTTAGCAATATTATTTCAAACGCATTTAAGTACGGCAATGGACTGCAGGTTGGCGTAGCAATAAGTAGCGATAGCAAAAATATTACGATAAAAGTGTTTGATCAAGGGATCGGTATTCCTAAAAAAGACCAGCCACATATTTTTACCTCTTTTTACCGCGCTTCTAATGTCGGTGATATCTATGGCAATGGTTTGGGGCTTGTTTTAGCCAAAAATATCTTTGACCTCCATGGTGCTGAATTGCTCCTCCATTCAACGGAAGGTCAAGGCACTTTGGTCGTTGTTACAATCCCAAAAACTCCTTTCTAATTTCATTTTAATCTCATCCTTATTCCATTTTTAGGTGGCTGTGATATACTTGTACCGGAGATAAGTATAAAGCATGGATCTATCTTGTTGTTTTGAATCGAATTCTGTTTTGAAACCGCGGGATGGCTTCTTTACCCTAGAGGAATACACTATAAGGATGAAAAAAACACGTTTACTTTTTACAACACTTGGGATTGGCGTAGCATCATTGCATGCGCAGGAGCAGGTCCAAACGGACTCTGTTCAGGCACAGAGAAGCAGCTTGCTACTGAAAGAACCCGCGAGAGCAAAATCATTTCAATTGGATGTCCTGTTAAGAGCAGGTCTGCAAACGGACAATGGCGAGGGTGCTTCTCAAGCAAAAGCAAACCTTGATGACGCCCGTATTCTGATGAGCGGGGAATACAATGATCGATTATCCTATAAAGTACGTTTTCGCCTCAATAGGTCATTTGCTCCAACGAGTCAGGATAATGGATCGCGTGCCTTGGATATGGCTTATATTAAGTACAAGTTTGGCAAGGATCTCAAATGGTCTGTTACGGCCGGTAAACAAAGTGCAATGGTCGGGAGTTATGAGTTCGAAAATAACCCAATTTACGAATATAAGTTCACAGACTATGTAGACCGTATATTGAATCTCTTCGTCGTCGGAGGAATGTTATCCTATGAAGTCAACCCGAATCATTCGTTGCATGCCCAAGTTTACAACACAACCAATGATAGTTTTATGGAGCTTCATACAAAAAATGGTTTTGCTGTAGGTGATTTGGAACGCTCTACTGTGCCTATGGGAGCCTATTTCACATGGGTGGGTGCATTTATGGACAAACGTTTTAATACGAAATGGTCTTACAACATCGCTCAGTTCGCAAAGGGACATACCAATCATGCCATTTCATTAGCGAATAAATTCAAAACAGCAAAGCAGATGCTATATCTTGATTTACAGTACTCTTATCTTGCTGTCGATCATGCAATGATTGCATCTTCCGCGATCAACGAATTTTATGGTCGAACTGGCGAGAACCGTGTATTGGCCAAAGATGTAAACTACAGCTCTGCCATACTGCGCTATGATCAATTTTTGAGTAAAAAATGGGAGCTGGCGTTGAAAGGTGGCTATGAGATTGCGGGATCGCGGGATGATAAGCAACTCGGCAAGAATTTTCGCCAAAACTGGACCTATTTTGCGGCTTTGCAACATAAGCCGTTTCATAACCAGGATCTTCGGTTCTATCTAGGTTACGTCGGTAACACCGTAAACTATAAGGACTATATGGATATGGCCAAGAGTCAGTACAACCGCTTAGCCTTTGGGGCATATTTTACCATTCCAGTTTTATAATAATTCCTTTAACAAATTAACAAATAACTATTTTTTTATGCGTTTAACACCGAGAGAAACAGAAAAGCTGCTGTTGCATTTGGCCGGCGAATTGGCGGCTAAGCGATTGAAACGCGGGGTAAAATTAAATTATCCAGAGTGTATCGCTTACATCAGTGCCCAGATCATGGAGGAGGCTAGGGACGGGAGGTCTGTGGCGGACTTAATGTCTTATGGTACTACTTTATTGAAAAGGAGCCAAGTCATGGAAGGAGTCCCCGAAATGATCCATGATGTTCAGATCGAAGTAACTTTTCCGGACGGTACTAAATTGGTGACTGTCCATGATCCTATTCGTTAATAAATATTGAATGATATGATTCCAGGAGAATACATTTTAAAAAAAGAGGAAATCAAAGCTAATGTTGGGCACAGAACCACAAGCATCGTTGTGAAAAATGAAGGTGACCGACCTATTCAGGTGGGTTCACACTATCATTTCTTTGAAGCCAACAAGTTGCTTTCCTTCGACAGAGAGAAAGCGTTTGGGATGCGCTTGAATATTCCAGCCAGTACCGCTGTTCGTTTTGAACCAGGGGAACAAAAATCAGTTGTTCTGGTTGAGTTTGGCGGAAGTAAGGAAATCCACGGTTTTAATGGATTGACAAATGGTAAGTATACAGATCAATCGGTGAAAAGCAAAGCCATTGATAAAATGAAAAAATTAAAATTCAGACAATCGAAGTAACTATGGGAGGATGGAATAGACGCGAATGGATTAAAGTCGTAGGACTCACCACGTTGGGAACTACTGTTGGTCTACATGCGCTTGGTTTAGATAAACTAGGTTTAGATAAATCATCTGTAAAATATGTTGATGGGGAACTTTATATCCCAAGAGACAAATATGCTGCTCTTTTTGGACCCACCACTGGAGATAAGGTTCGTCTGGCAGATACAGAGCTTTTCATTGAAATTGAAAAAGATTTCAATGTTTACGGAGAAGAGAACAAGTTTGGCGGTGGTAAAACCATTCGTGACGGTATGGGACAATCTGCCCGTGCCTTGCGTGATGAGGGGGTATTGGATTTTTGCATCACTAATGTCATTATCATCGACCACTGGGGTATCGTAAAAGGTGATATCGGAATTAAGGATGGTAAAATTGTCGGTATTGGTAAAGCTGGAAACCCAGATGTACAGGATGGTGTAACCGAGGGCATGATCATCGGTGCGTCTACGGAAGTACATGGGGGAGCAGGCTATATACTAACTGCCGGCGGTATTGATACGCACATTCACTTTATCTCGCCGCAACAGATTGAAACAGCCCTATATTCTGGAGTAACCACGTTCATTGGTGGCGGTGCGGGACCAGCCGACGGAACACTGGCCACGACAGTGACTTCAGGAAAGTGGTATATCGAGCGTATGTTTGAAGCTTTTGAAAACCTTCCTATCAATGTTGGCTTTTTCGGTAAAGGTAACGTATCGACCACTAAACCTATCGAAGAACAAATTGAAGCTGGAGCACTGGGTGTCAAAATCCATGAAGATTGGGGGGCTACTCCGGCAACAATTGATGCGGCATTGAAAGTTGCTGATAAATACGATGTACAAGTCGCAATCCATACCGACACGCTGAATGAAGCCGGTTTCCTGGAAGATACTGTTGCCGCCATAGATGGTCGTGTGATCCATACTTTCCACACGGAAGGAGCTGGCGGTGGACACGCTCCGGATATTATTAAGATCGCCATGTATCCCAATATCCTCCCTGCATCTACCAATCCAACAAAACCTTTTACGGTAAATACTGCTGAAGAACATTTGGACATGTTGATGGTCTGCCATCACTTGGATAAAAATGTGAAGGAAGATGTGGCATTTGCTGATTCACGTATACGTCCTCAGACCATCGCTGCCGAAGATATTTTGCAAGACATGGGTGTATTCTCCATTATGAGTTCGGATAGCCAAGCGATGGGACGTGTGGGAGAGGTTATTTCCCGTACATTCCAAACGGCCCATAAGATGAAAATCCAACGCGGCCCTTTAGCTGAAGATAAAGGCAAAGAAAATGATAACTTCCGTGTCAAACGTTATGTATCTAAATTTACAATCAACCCTGCTAAAGCACATGGTATTGATCAATATATCGGTTCGATTGAAAAAGGAAAGTATGCCGATTTGATCCTTTGGAAACCGGAATTATTTGGTGTAAAGCCTGAGTTGATCATCAAAGGCGGTATGATTTTGGGCGCTAAAATGGGGGACGCCAATGCGTCAATTCCGACACCACAGCCAATTATTTATAGGCCAATGTTTGGAAATTACGGTAAAGCAGTTTCAAAATTATGCTTCAATTTCGTTTCGAAAATTTCGTTGGAGAACGGAAATATTCAAAAATTGAATTTATCGCGTAAATGTCTGCCTGTGGAGGGATGTCGTACGGTGATGAAAAAAGATATGGTACATAATCATGCTACACCAAATATCGTCGTTAATCCAGAAACATACGAAGTAACAGTAGATGGTGTGTTGGCAACCTGTGAACCGTTGAAGGAACTTCCAATGGCCCAACGGTACTTCTTATTCTAATTGGTTATTTATGTTGTTAGCAAGAGACATTAAGGGGAATATTTGGACCGATGGCACCGATCAGGACGGCGTTGAACTTGATTTTTTAGAACTCGAATGGTTCGATACGGAAAGACGTATTATCCGGGGCTTCACTGTTGCAGGCCGCGAAATAGGCTTTAAAAATTTAGGAACGGAATCCTTGTTCGACGGTGATATTTTGTTTGAAACAAAGGACCTGCGTATCGCTGTTCGAATATTGCCCTGTCCTTGCCTTGTCGTACGCCCCAAAAACCTCTTGGATATGGCTCGGATATGTCTCGAGATTGGCAATAAACATATCCCTGTTTTCATAAACGCTGCGCATGAAATTATTGCAGCGTATGAAAACCCCCTTTGGGAAACCTTAGAAAGGGCCGGTTTTACACCGACGAAAGAGTTACGGGTGATTGAAAGAACCCATACTTTACGCATACATCAGTATGCTGTAGTCCAGCATAAAATTACCTTGGCCAAGGGGCTTTAATACTTAATTAATAACGATTACATATGAATCCATTGTTGACATTAATGCAGATTAACGACTCTGTATTTCCGATTGGAGGCTTCACACATTCCTACGGCTTGGAAACCTATATCAATAAAGAGATTGTACATGATGCTAAAACAGCAAAAGAATATGCACAGACTTTATTGGAGCATAGCTTCTATTACAACGATGCCGCTTTTTTTCATAAGGCCTGGCAATTGTGTGAATCAAGAGCAACCAGGAAAAAGATCGCTGAACTGGATGCATTGATTACTGCTTTCAAAGCCCCTTATGAGATTCGGGATGCCAGTAAAAAATTGGGAATACGGTTTTTGAAATTAACAGAAAAGTTAAAACCGGTCAAGCGTTGTTCGGCTTATCTAAAGGCTATCAATGCGCAAGAACTGCATGGTCACTATGCAATGGCATTTGCCATGTTTGCCCACGCACAGGAAATTAGTTATGCAGACGCACTGAGCGCTTTTTATTATAATTCTTTGAATGGTATTATGACGAATTGTGCCAAACTGGTTCCCATTAGCCAAATGGATGCACAGCAGATTTTGTTTAAACTGCAGCCCTTGATTAATAAATTGGTCGGATTACAGCCCGAACTGGATGAGGATCTGATTGGAAATTGTTGTATCGCTCAGGATATTCGATGCATGCAACATGAAAAATTATACACGAGAATTTACATTTCGTAAAAAAATTGAAATAAAGATGTCTAAGAGAAATTACGTGAAAATTGGTGTTGCTGGTCCTGTGGGCTCTGGCAAGACGGCACTTATTGAACGGTTGACACGTTCGATGTCGGCAGATTATAGTATTTGTGTTGTAACGAATGATATTTATACGCGTGAGGACGCGATGTATCTACAGCAGAATTCGGCGCTGCCCGCTGAACGTATCATTGGTGTTGAAACAGGAGGTTGTCCGCATACGGCAATCCGTGAAGATGCTTCGATGAATATTGAAGCTGTAGAAGAATTAGCGCATCGTTTTGAGGATGTGGAACTGATTTTTGTTGAAAGTGGGGGGGATAATCTGACAGCCACGTTTAGTCCGGATTTAGCCGATTTAACCATATTCGTTCTTGATGTTGCTGAAGGCGAGAAAATGCCTCGTAAAGGCGGGCCAGGTATTACGCGCTCGGATCTGTTGTTGATCAATAAAATAGACCTTGCCCCTTATGTAAATGCCGACTTGGAAGTGATGCGTCAGGACACCATTCGCATGCGCGGTGAACGACCATTTATTTTTACAAACTTAATGACTTTAGAAGGTTTAGAAGATGTAAAATCATGGATCAAAAAGTATGCTTTGTTGGAGCCTGTAGGCTAAATTTTATCGTATATGGATAGCAAAATCGTATTAAATGTTGCCAAAGAGGACGGCAGAAGCAGATTGAAGGAGAGTTATCATAATGCACCTTATAAACTAACGCATTATGGCGCGGCAGGATTGACCAACCATTTGGAAATGATCATCATGAGTGCATCGCCTGGTATTATGGATACGGATTATTTGCATATTGATGTTCGTGTGAAAAAAGATGCACAATTGAAGCTTTTTACACAGTCCTTCAATAAGCTTCACCCCATGAAAACGGGAGCAAAGCAACATACGGATGTGCATGTGGATGCCGGAGGCCTATTTCATTACATTCCACATCCAGTAACGCCGTTTAAGGATTCTATTTTCAAGGCAAGCAATCATATTCACTTGGCTGAAGATGCGGTTTTGATGTGGGGGGATATTATTAGTGTGGGTAGAATCCACATGAAAGAGGCATTTGAGTTTGATAGTCTGCATACGCAAACCAAGATTTTTAGAAATGGTAAACTGTCTTTTATTGACAATCAGGTTTTGCGGCCCAAAAGTCAGCCGATACAGAAGATGTTGTTTTTTGAGGGATACACCCATCAGGCCACTTTTGTGTTCTCGGCTCTTTTTGCGCAAGAATTAAAATATGAATTGGATGAAATCTTAACTGTCGAATACAACGATATTTCTTACGGTTTTACACAGGCTTCAAAAGATGTGGTTATCCTGCGTGCTTTGGGTACTGATGGAGAGTTATTGTACGACTTTTTACATATGTTGGGCCAATTGTGTTGGGATTTTACACAACATAAGCTTTCTGAAAAGAAGGAAGAGACAGCAGTTGAAGCGATAGCGAAAGATGAGAAATCGAAGGCGGAGGAAATCAGCGTCATTGAACAGCGCAAACCCCGTCGAAAAAGTAAGCCCGAGTTGATGGAAGCTGTCGTGGTGGAAGGAACTAATTATGCATAAGGAGAGCCTGCACGAGGAGATATGGATTGATGTTATCCCTGATTTTGACCAATTGAAGCTGGGCCGCGATTCAGATATTTTGGATCTTTCCTATTATGAAGTAAATAAGCGCGTTATCCAGCGAAAAACAAGAAAGGGTAATCTGGTGCGCATACAGCGCGATGATAGCAGCGCACTGCGTTCAGGACAGTGTATTTATCATCGCGGTGATTTATTCATCCAGGTCAACATTTTACCTTGTCTTTGTGTATTGTTGGATTGTCAGAATCTATCAGTTGTGGGCGAGTTCTGCTTCGACGTGGGCAATCGGCATCTGCCGGTTTATCTCAAAGCAGATGGGCGATTTGCTGTTTCGTATGACGGACGTCTCTATCAGGCGCTAAAAGAAAAATACAAGGGCTTTATCACGTTGGAAAATACGATTTTAGAACCTGATGAGCAGATTACCTACATTCGTAGGCCTATCCTCGAATGATGAAATGCTGGTTTTAGCGAAAAATTGCGCATTTTTGTCGCTATGAAATTTGGCGAGGAATTGCAAGCATGGTATCGACAGCATAAACGAGATCTGCCATGGCGAGAAACAAAAGATGCCTACAAAATATGGCTTTCTGAAATTATTCTGCAACAGACTCGTGTCGAACAGGGCTTACCCTATTATGTACGTTTTGTCGAGCGATTTAAGAATGTTGTGGAATTTGCGAATGCAGAAGAAGATGATATTCTCCATCTTTGGCAAGGTCTGGGTTATTATTCTCGAGGGCGGAATATGCATAAGGCTGCCCGAATTGTTCGCGATCAGTATCAGGGTGTCTTTCCGGTAGATTATCAAACATTAATTACGCTTCCTGGAATAGGTGAGTATACTGCTGCGGCGATATCTTCTTTTGCGAACGATGAAGCCCAGGCGGTATTGGATGGAAATGTGTTTCGTGTACTAGCGCGATACTATGGTATAGAAACACCTATCAATTCTACAGAAGGAAAGAAGATTTTTACAGCTATCGCTAAAGAAAATCTTGATCGTAAACACCCGGCATTGTATAATCAGGCAATTATGGATTTTGGGGCTACCCATTGTAAGCCCAAGCTGCCTTTATGTGAATTCTGTATGTTTAGTCCTTCCTGTTATGCGCTGAGTCAGGGGCAGGTAGAGCAGTTGCCTGTAAAGCTTAAAGCTAAGGCAAGTAAAGATAGATACTTTAATTATTTTATCTTGAAGGACAACGATCGGATACTGATGTCCAAACGCGGTGAAAGTGACGTTTGGCAGAACCTATATGAGTTTCCGCTTTTGGAGTCTAACTACAGCTTGTCTATTCCGGATGTTCTTAGCGATGAGTGGTTTATTTCCTGTTTCGGCCCCGATGCACAACTTTATGTTTTACAGCAGCAGACAAAACATATCCTGAGTCATCAGAATATCTACGCGACATTTTTTGAGGTGCGGTTAAAAGGCGATCTAATTCAAAAAAAATCCAATTGGGATTATGTATTTCTAAAAGATTTAGATAAATTAGCTAAACACAAGTTGATCTTTACCTTTTTGGAAAGGTCAAATTTTTAACCATTTATGCTTTTAAATTATGTCAGGAGTTAACAAAGTCATTTTAGTGGGACATCTTGGAAAAGATCCCGAAATTCGCTATTTAGAAGGTAATGTCTCTGTTGCCAGTTTTCCATTGGCAACATCAGAAACGTATAACAAAGACGGGAAAAGAGTAGAACAAACCGAATGGCACAATATTGTAATGTGGCGAGGTCTGGCTGACGTGGCTGTAAAATATCTAACAAAGGGGAAGTTAGTTTATATTGAAGGTCGACTGCGGACGCGTACTTATGAGGATAAGGAGGGTATTAGACGATATGCTACAGAGGTTGTCGCTGAAACCTTCACGCTTTTAGGTCGTAAATCGGATTTTGAACCGAATGCTGGTGTAAGTGCTGGTAATACAGCAAACACGCAGGCGCAAAAAGTCGAAGATAAGGAAGTGGAGGTCGATTTTACGGAGAATGATCAGGAGGATAATCCATTACCATTTTAAGCTGAAGAATTTGAGATTATGTAAAAACTTTACATGTATAATAACTATTGTAAAATCATCGATAAAACAAAAGAGCAGGCAACTAAGCCCGCTCTTTTGTTTTATCAGCGTTTTAGCCGTATAATCTCATTCCTTTCTCCCAAGCGAGCATGCTGTTTCTGTTGTGATGTTTTTAATGCCCGGTCGAAGTTCAAAATTTCTTTTTGGTGGAAATTTTGGCTATGTTTGCTCTAATTATGTTGCAAAATAGAATTACGCAGTATACTGAAGAGATTAAGGCATTTGCGCCAGCTTCTTCAGCCGATGTAGAAAATTTCAGATTGAAGTTTTTGGTTTCCAAAGGGATTGTGAAAAATCTTTTTGATGAATTCAAAACAGTTACGCCTGAAGAGAAGCGTACTTTGGGAAAAGTGTTGAATGAATTTAAGCAGTTAGCAGAAAATACATTCAAAGAAGCACAAGAAAAGTTCGGGTCTGGTGAGAAGCAAAAATCCCAGGAACTAGCGGGTGATTTAACATTGCCTGGTCAAGGTTTTCAGCTGGGGTCTAGACATCCCATCTCTTTAGTTCGTAAAGAAATTGTTGAAATTTTCAAGAAATTAGGCTTTATTGTGTCAGAAGGACCGGAAATTGAAGATGACTGGCATAATTTCTCCGCACTAAATTTTCCGCCGGAACATCCTGCGCGTGATATGCAAGATACTTTCTTTATCAAAAAACAAGAAGGTAATGACATTACATTGAGAACGCACACCTCTTCGGTTCAGGTGCGTTTAATGGAAGCCGGTAAACCGCCATTTCGTGCGATAATGCCTGGACGTGTTTATAGAAATGAAGCTATATCAGCCCGTGCGCACTGTTTCTTTCATCAGGTAGAAGGTTTATATGTAGACGAAAATGTTTCTTTTGCCGATTTGAAACAAACGTTATATCATTTTGTTCAAGAGATGTATGGCGAAGGTACCAAAGTGCGTTTCCGTCCGTCCTATTTTCCTTTCACTGAACCTTCGGCCGAAATGGATATCTCCTGTACAATCTGCAAGGGGGCAGGGTGTAACTTGTGTAAGTACTCTGGCTGGGTAGAAATTTTAGGTTGCGGTATGGTCGATCCTAACGTGCTTGATAACTGTGGTATCGATAGTAAAAAGTATTCTGGTTTTGCTTTTGGTATGGGAATAGAACGTATCACAAACCTTAAATATGTGATTAAAGACTTACGTCTTTTCTCAGAAAATGACACACGTTTCTTGTCTCAATTTGAGACTGAATTAATATAAATTAATCATTGTAAAGATTGTGGCATCACATTATTCTCTACGATAACTAGGCAAGAGAACAATGTGATGCTTTTTGGTCTTTAGGCTTTGTAGATGACTTTCAACATTCGTACGATCTAACGTATATGGAACCAGATTATATTATTGAATCCATAAAAAGAACAGCACGTGAGCTCTTTCGTCAAAATGGCTATCATAAAACCAGTGTGAACACATTGGCAAAAAAAGCTAAGATTGCGAAGGCGACAGTGTACAAGTATTTTGATAGTAAAGAAATGATCCTGCATGCCATTCTCATGGATTATCTTCGTGCGAGTCTGCAGGATATTTTGAAAACAACCAAATATGAAGATGATATGGCTTCGTTTTTGGCGTCTACAATATTGCGGGTAAGCCGACTGACCTATACGGCTTGCAATGAATTGATCGGCTGGGAATTTATCCGGGAATCTGCAAACGCACAAGAATATTTAAAAACGCTGTCTGAAGATTTGGAGTTTCTGCTCTTAAGTACATTCATTCAGAATGAAAAGATAAATGAAGCGATTAGCGAAGAGAAGCTAACCTTTTTGATCAAGTCCAGTAAAAGTATTGTGTTTTCTTTTGCTTTTACAGCCGTCTCAGATGCCGATGTGCGGAAAAACTTTATTTCGTTTCAGAAAGAAATCCTTCCTTATCTTGTTCAGGCAACAGTTCAGTAAAGTTGTTATAACGCGCGCATCCCTTTCTAATTCGCGACGTGATGTCCATTCCTGAAAAAGGTTTACATCTTATCTTTTTTGCATGTTCACTTTTTTATGATACTCTGCAACGTTCATGCTGTTGCCGGGTTGTATTCGTATTGTGTTCGTACCACCTTCGGAGATGAACACTCTTGCAACTATTATTGACCTGACTCTGAACAGATAATTCCTGTTCAGAGTCAGGTCAGAATCTGGTCAGTATTGGTACACAATCTGTATCGCATCCGAATAAGGTACGAACAATGTCCGAATCTGATCCCCGTATTCTATTCGCTTGAAACTTATCATACCCGTCAGGTACTCGTTTATGCCAGTGATAATCAATGGCTATAAATCATTTATGCAGATGAAAAATCGGTATAAATTTGTATTTTTGCACCCTATGAGTAGAAGAATTCCGCAAGAGAAAAAGTTCTTGAAAGATATTGCCATCATTGATATTGCCGAAGAGGGTAGAGGTGTTGGAAAAACCGAAGATTTGGTTTTGTTTGTAGAAAAAGCTGTTCCCGGTGATGTTGTTGACGTGGAGCTTATGCGCAAGAAAAAGAATTTTGCGGAAGCTCGGGTAACCAGTTTAAAAGAGGCTTCATCTTATCGCGTAGATCCGTTTTGTGAACATTTCGGTGTGTGTGGTGGATGTAAATGGCAGCATATGACCTATGATGCTCAATTAAAATTCAAGCAACAATCTGTCGATAATGCCCTATCGCGTATTGGGAAAGTGGATACTTCAGCGATGGAAAGTATCTTGGGCTCTGCGCAAACGGAATACTATAGAAATAAATTAGAATATACATTTTCCAACAAAAAATGGTTGACTTCAGTTGATGAAGATGCGTCCCAATTGGAAATGAATGCACTGGGTTTTCACGTGCCAGGGCGTTTTGATAAGATTTTAGATATTGATCATTGTTTTTTGCAAGAAGATCCGTCAAATGAAGTTCGCAACAGCATTCGTGATTTTGCGCTTAGTCAAGGTATGACGTTCTACGATCTGCGTGAACACAGCGGTGTATTGCGCAATTTGATTATCCGTATCTCGTCTACCGGGGAGATGATGGTGATCGTTGTGTTTGCATATCCTGAAGAAGGACAGGTTGAGTTGTTGATGGAATTTGTTAAAGAAAAGTTTCCTCAAGTCGCTTCCCTGTTATATATCGTAAACCAGAAACGCAATGATACAATCTTCGACCAGGATATTCATGTATATGCCGGTCGTGACTTTATCTATGAGGAGATGGAGGGCTTGCGTTACAAAGTAGGGCCTAAGTCGTTCTATCAAACAAACTCTGCACAAGCGTATGAGCTGTATAAAATCACACGTGACTTTGCCAATTTAAAGGGGGATGAGCTGGTGTATGATTTGTATACAGGAGCAGGTACAATTGCAAACTTTGTCGCTAAGAAGGCAAGAGAAGTTGTGGGTGTAGAGTATGTTCCCACTGCCATTGAGGACGCTAAAGTGAATTCGTCGATCAATGATATCACGAATACAAAGTTTTACGCCGGTGATATGAAAGATGTGTTGACCCCTTCCTTTATCGCCGAACACGGTAAACCGGATGTGGTTATTACCGATCCACCACGTGCAGGAATGCACGCTGACGTTGTAGCGCGTTTGTTAGAAATGGAATCGCCGCGTATTGTATATGTCAGTTGTAATGCTGCTACACAGGCCCGCGATTTGGTGTTGTTAGGCGAAAAATATGAGGTGAAGCGGATCAAGCCGGTAGATATGTTTCCGCATACGCAACACGTTGAGAATGTCGTTTTATTGGAGTTAAAGAAGTAATAGGATACCATATGGAAGTAGAAGATTTATTTGCAGGATCTGCAAGAGAAGAAAATACAGCGTCTACAGCGCAAAGTCCATTGAAGAGTTTGCAGGTAGATCTCGATTTTTATAGTGAATCAATCCGTGAGGTAGCGCAGGAGATTGTTGAAGAAGGTTTTTCTGACTATCCTATTTTTGTTGCACATCAGCATGAAGTTTCTGTTGGTGAACTGATATTGGATCGTAAAGAATTGGAAACGAAATGGAGTATAAATGCCTCTACATTGGAAGAGTTTGTAGAAATGGATATTATTCAAGAAGATCGTAAGGCTTCTTTTATTCAGAACTATAAACCTGCGAAAGACTATATGTGCTTATTTGTTGTCGTTGCTGAAGGCGCTAATTTTGTTTTTTATCCATACAAGTGATCAACAAAGAATATTTAAACTTTTTTAACAGTACAAGTGTCAAACTATTACTACTTTTAGCAAAGTAGGTTAGGTGTAACAGGGAATTAATAAATTGAAATAAATTATAAACTGTTCTTTACGGAAATGAATGTTTGACCCAATAAAATTGTTGAGAATCACAATCGCACTGAAACCAATTGGGGTAATTGAAGAGAAATATTAGGATGAAAATAATACAGATACATATATTAGGGCTTTTTTTACTGTTATTCACCTATTTCGGTGCTACTGCGCAACAGTTGCAGAAGGTTTCGGGGATGGTGCTGCAAAAAGGTAACGGTAATCGCATTGGAGATGCTGTGGTGCTTAATATGCGTACACACAGGTCTACGTTGAGTAACTCTTTTGGTGTTTTTACGATTGATGCATCGGTAGGAGATTCCTTGTCTTTTACAAAAGTTGGGTATTCACCGGTTAAAACTGTGCTGACCAACCTGAACGAGTTTTATGTGGAGTTGCAAGAAGGGATCCGATTGGAGACTGTCATCGTTGAACGAAAAACGAAAGAGGCCGAATTAAATGATGCCATGAGCAATTACGCTAAAAAGGGCGTTTATAATGGGGGTAAAAATAAGTTCGGGACCTACTTGGGTAGTCCTGCAACGGCGCTTTATAATCTTTTTGGGCGGGAAGCCAAGAACGCCAAACGCTTTGGGCGTTTTATGGATAGGGAGAAGGATGAGTTGCAAGTTGATCGTATTTTTTCTCGGGAGGCTGTTAAAAACCTGACGAAACTGGATAGTACAGAATTAGATGCTTTTATGATACGCTATCGTCCATCGTTTGATCTTGCTGAGCATTGGGGACAGTACGATCTAATGCATTACGTACAGCAGTCTATGGACGACTTTAATGCCAAGGGAAGGCCTAAAGGGGCTCTTTTACCTGATATTGAAGTAAAGACTCAAGAAAAATAAAAACATTTTGCTTTTGTTACTGTTAGCTGATTGTAAGGTCGGAAAAGGTGATTTAAAATTTTGTAGCGTATCAACGTCATTTTCGGAAGTTTTAAGGGCCTTTTTTCGTGTTTTGTAACAAAAAAGTTGATAAAAATATCTTTTGGCACTTTGTTTGATTTTAGTAGAACGGTATTTAATTTGAATATTAAAAGTCTTAGATAGCATACATATGAAAATGAATAGAAAATTGGCTGTATTAGGTTTGACAGTTGCAACCTCAGCTATGTTATTTGGAAGTTGTTCTACCATCCAAAATACGAATAATACAACTAAAGGCGGCGTAATCGGTGGTGTTGCCGGTGGTGCATTGGGTGCATTGATCGGTGGTAAAGCTGGTAATACGGCGATCGGTACATTAGCGGGGGCCGCCATTGGTGGAGCTGCCGGTGTATTGATCGGTAAAAAAATGGATAAGCAAGCCGCTGAGATTTCTAAAACTGTTGAAGGCGCGGAAGTTACACAATCTGCGGAAGGAATCGTGGTTAAGTTTGATTCAGGTATTTTATTCGATTTCAATAAATCAGATTTAAAAGCGTCAGCTAAAGATAATATCGCAAATTTGGTAACAACCTTGAACAAAGAACAAGGTACTGAAATCCTGGTTATCGGACATACAGATAATGTAGGTACGTTGGCTGCGAATGAAAAAGTGTCTTTGGACCGCGCAAATTCTGTACGTGCATTTGCGGTATCTAAAGGCTTAGCGTCTTCGCGTATTAGAACTGAAGGTAGAAACTTCTCTGAGCCAATTGCAAGTAACGATACGGAAGCAGGACGTGCTCAAAATCGTCGTGTTGAAATCGTGATTGTGGCAGGTGATCAAATGAAGAAAGAAGCAAAACAACAAGCAGGTCAATAAATCTGATTCAGGACTTTGGTCTTTTCGGAGTCTGTTTGACTTGATTGCGAATCATAGAAAAAGCGCTGATAAATTCAGCGCTTTTTTTGTGGAATACAGCCGTCCGAATTTTTATACGGCCCATTTACGCCTAAAATTTGACAAAGTATAAACCATATTTCTGTCTGACAAACTGTCATTATATGGATTTAAATTTCTAACTTTGTAGTCTTTGAAATAACTAAGGGCTTGAAATCAGATCAGCAAAAGATGAGTATTTGCATTAGTTATTCCATCGAAAATAATAAAAATTATATTCTATTGAATATCGAGCTATGCTAGATTTAACACATACCACTAAGGAACATGACGAATCTCGTCAGGGTGAGGCATTATTATTAGAACAGGATCCGATTTTAAGTAATGGACGCAAACTGTATATTGAAAGTTACGGTTGCCAGATGAATTTTTCGGATAGTGAGATTGTTGCTTCTATTTTGTTGGATAAGGGATTTGAAACAACCAAGAATTATCAGGAAGCTGATGTGGTTTTTATTAATACCTGTTCAATCCGCGAAAATGCAGAACAGCGGGTACGCAATCGTCTAAAGGAATTTGAAGCTGCTAAAGCAAAAAATCCCGGAATGATCGTTGGTGTGCTGGGCTGTATGGCGGAGCGTTTGAAATCGAAATTTTTAGAAGAAGAAAAGTTGGTGGATGTCGTGGTGGGGCCAGATGCTTATCGCGATCTGCCAAATTTGATTGATAAAGTTGACGATGGAGCTAAAGCTGTAAACGTTTTATTATCTCGGGAGGAAACGTATGCCGATATTAATCCTGTCCGTTTAAACTCGAACGGTGTGACAGCTTTTATTTCGATTATGCGCGGTTGCGACAATATGTGTTCTTTTTGTGTTGTTCCTTTTACACGTGGACGTGAACGTAGTCGTGATCCACAATCTATCGTGAAGGAAGCCGAAGATCTTTTCAATGCAGGCTATAAGGAGGTTACGTTGTTGGGACAAAATGTGGATTCGTATAAATATACTGCTCCAGTAGCTGAAGGGGAGGAACCGGGTGAAACCATAACATTTGCTAGCTTGCTTACAATGGTTGCTGAAATCAGCCCGCTTTTACGTATTCGCTTTTCTACTTCCCATCCAAAAGATATTACAGATGAAGTTTTATATGCAATCGCTTCGCATGAAAACATCTGTAATTATATTCACTTGCCAGTTCAATCAGGGAACTCTAGAGTATTGGAATTAATGAACCGTACCTATGACCGTGAATGGTATATGGAGCGTGTCGATGCCATCCGTCGTATTATTCCGGATTGTGCTATTTCCACAGATGTTATTACAGGTTTCTGTACTGAAACAGAAGAGGAGCATCAAGAAACATTGTCTATGATGGATTATGTCAAATACGATTTCGCCTATATGTTTGCTTATTCAGAAAGACCAGGTACATTGGCGGCAAAAAGATACGCAGATGATATTCCTGAAGATGTTAAAAAACGTCGTTTGACAGAAGTGATCAATAAACAGCGCGATCATAGTTTATACCGTTATCAACATTTTATTGGCAAAGTTTGTAAAGTGCTTGTTGAGGGATTTTCGAAAAGATCTGAGTTCGATTTCTGTGGCCGTAATGATCAAAATGCATTGGTGGTATTTCCAATTGATCCTCGATTTAAACAAGGCGATTATGTGAATGTACTTATCGAGTCATGTACCTCTGCGACATTATTGGGAAAGATTGTTGATTAAGAAAACTTAGATTGTTTTATTTCCAACTGGAAATTTATGGATAACCAAGATATAAAGAATAGATTTGGAATTATTGGTAATTCGCCTTTGTTGAATCGTGCTATTGATATTGCACGACAAGTGGCTCCAACTGATATCTCCGTACTAATACAAGGTGAAAGTGGGAGTGGTAAAGAGGTTTTTTCGCATATTATCCATCAATTAAGCTCACGTAAGCATGGCCCTTTTATTGCGGTCAATTGTGGAGCTATACCAGAGGGTACCATTGACTCTGAGTTATTTGGTCACGAAAAGGGTTCCTTTACAGGTGCCCATGAAGCCAGAAAGGGATATTTTGAGGTCGTTGACGGTGGAACAATCTTTTTGGATGAAGTAGGTGAGTTGCCTTTGGGTACGCAAGCAAGATTATTACGTGTATTGGAGTCAGGTGAGTATATACGGGTAGGGTCATCCAAGGTACAGAAGACAAATGTACGTGTGGTTGCTGCGACAAATGTGAATGTATTTGAAGCTGTACAAAAAGGTAAATTTCGCGAAGATCTTTATTATCGTCTGAATACTGTACCGTTGCGTGTACCGTCATTACGTGAAAGACCTGAAGATATCAACTTATTATTTCGTAAGTTTATTGTAGATTTTTCTGAGAAATACCGTACACCTGGGGTTCAATTGACAGAAGATGCACAAAATATGCTGCGCAACTATAGCTGGCCCGGAAACGTGCGTCAACTGAAAAATGTTGCGGAGCAAATTGCAGTTTTGGAGAAAGAACGCGTTGTCGATGCCTATACACTTCAAAATTATCTACCCAATGAATCCCGAACGAGTTTGCCAGCGGTAGTTCCTTCAAATAATGGTGGAAAAGAGGATTTCTCCGAAAGAGATTTGCTGTATAAGGTCTTATTTGATATGAAGAAGGATATGGTTGATCTGAAAAAACTGGTGGTTGAATTAATTCAGAAAGGTGTCGATTCGAGCACATTTGATCAAAATTCCCCTTACATTAATCAGTTATACCAGGAGATTGAACCACAATTGAAAGCAGAACCAGAAAATTATAATACAACCCCAACGCTCACCATACATTCTCCAGCAAATACAACAAACGTATTAAAAAGTCCTGTTGCACAGGATGAATACCTGCAGGATGCTCAAGAAGTTGAGGAATCTTTATCGCTTGTTGATAAAGAGTCTGATCTGATTAAAAAAGCGCTGAAAAAGCACCGAGGTAAACGTAAAGCTGCTGCGCAAGAGTTGGGGATTTCTGAAAGAACTTTGTACAGAAAAATTAAAGACTTAAATTTAGATTAAGGTTTACAGATGTTGTCAAGAAAAATTTTATATGCTTTTCTAACCACAATCTTTTTGTTTGTAATGAATAGTTGTGGGGTAAAATATGGATTTACTGGTGGATCCATTCCTGAGGGAATGAAAACAGTTAATATTCAATATTTCGAAAATATAGCTCCTTTGGTTTATCCAACCTTAAGTCAGAATTTTACGGAGGCACTGAAAGAGCGTATCCGTAACCAATCTCGATTGAGTCAGGTGAATCAAGACGGTGATGCTACCTTTGAGGGATTTATTACAGAATATTCGATAAGTCCTGCAGCTGTTGAAGCTGGGACAGATCGTGCAGCGATGAATAGGTTGACGATTACAATCAAGGTTAGTTATCATAATAAAATTAATCCGAAGGATGATTTTGAACAGCCTTTTACGCGATTTAAAGAGTTTGCAGGTAATCTTCAGAGTGCACAAGAAGAGACCTTGGGTAAAGAAATTATTCAAATGCTAACTGAGGATATATACAATAAAGCGTTTGCTAATTGGTAATTCTATTTCCAAGATGAATCTTAATATATCATTATCCAATAACGAGCTTTTTTTTCAAGCAATCAATCATCCCGACACTGTGGCGGAAGATGTTGTTTTAGCATTGATTGAAAAATACCCTTATGCCCAAAGCCTGCGATTTATCTATGAACGCAAAGTTTTTGGCAAGCATAGTTCAGTTCAGAATTTATCGTCTACTTTGCTCTATGCATCTTCTCCGAGTTGGTTGTATGAATTTATGCATTGTAAACCAACGACAGAGCCTGATGTATTCATGCCGTCAGATGAAATTCCAGTGGATGGAGCACTTCGCGACGATGATGGGACTATCGAAATTGAAGCTGAGCGTGAAACGGTAGCTGAACCAGTTTTATCCAAGATTGAGGTTGATGAATTGGATCGTTTGATTCAAGCCGGGGTTGCAAAAGATTATTTTCGGTCAAACGATCAGCAGCAAGAAAATAGTGTCGATTCAGAGGAACCTGCATTAGTAGCACCTGTTGTAGCGGAAGCTGTTGCCAATACAATGGATGATGGTCAGGAGCGTGTTTCGGTCTATGATGATGATACCATGCCCTACAGTTTCTTGTGGTGGTTGCATAAGACGAGATTAGAATATGCTGATACCTATCAGCCCTATGTAAAATCTCCATTACGCCCAATGACGCCCTCGAATGACGATATTGCTAAAATTCATGAGAAGCTGGATAATCAGCTACTCGATCAACAGATCCGGGAAAATATCTTTCATTTACAATCGCCTGAAGCAAAGTTAAGTGATGAGGTTAAAACGACAATCTCTTTTCAAATACCGCGTAAAACAGACGAGGTAATCGAAAAATTTATTCGTGAAGAACCTATGATTCAGCCCCTGCAAGCAGAAAAGTTAGACTTGGAGAATAAAGCTAGAAAAAGTTCGGAAGATCAGCATTCACTTGTTACCGAAACACTTGCAAAGATCTATGTGGAACAGGGCTTATATCCAAAAGCAATAGATGTTTACAAAAAATTAGTTTTGAAATATCCAGAAAAAAATGCTTACTTTGCGGCACGCATAACAGAATTAGAAAAGAAATTAAATTAATAACATAAAGAGATGCAAGGATTATTAATCGGTCTAATCATATTAGCTAGTATTATTTTAGCGTTTTTGGTTTTAATCCAAAATCCAAAAGGAGGAGGTTTGTCATCTGGTTTTTCAGGTGGAACGAATCTTATGGGAGTAAAACGTACAGGTGACTTTTTGGAAAAAGGTACCTGGATCATGGTTATTGCCATTATGGTATTTAGCTTAGGTGTAAATGTTATTGGTACGTCTCCAAGTACATCTAAAGGTGGATTGGGGGGTCAAATCGAAGCGCCTAAACAACAAGGTCCATTGAACTTGGGTACTGGACAACAACCTGTTGGCGCTCCGGCGGGACAAGGGCAAGCTGCTCCGGCTCAATCGCAAGAAAAGGCTCCAGCGGCTACACCGACAACAAAACCAGCAGAAGAAGCTAAGAAATAGTTGTCAGTAAAAAATGATGAGCCCCGTTTGTTTGTACAGACGGGGCTTTTTTATGTTCGATATTTTGTTTAAGACAGGTATGTAGCGATAAATTTATTAGTCTGTCTGTCGACGGAAGTAAGACTGACAGACTGGGAATGACAGTGTGACAGCAAAATGAATTTTTGTCGATGGAGATATTAACTTTTCTGTGAAAAATTGTCTTATAAGCTGTCTTAATTACAATTGGCATAAAAGATGATGTGTTTATAGCGATTATAACATTAAAATAAATTCAATAACAGATAAAAAGTAAATTAATTATGGCATTAAGTATCAAACCTATCGGAGACAGAGTAGTAGTAGAAGCTGCTCCAGCAGAAGAAAAAACAGCTTCAGGGTTGTATATCCCCGATACAGCAAAAGAAAAACCATCTCAAGGTACAGTAGTTGCTGTAGGTACAGGTAAAGTTGACGAACCGTTAACTGTGAAAGTTGGTGACAAAGTATTATACGGAAAATACGCAGGTACTGAAATTACTTACGAAGGAAAAGAGTACTTAATTATGCGTGAGTCTGATATTTACGCGGTTATCTAATTAATAGGAACAGTTTATTTAAAACGAGCTTACTGGCTCAATTAAAAATTCAATAGGTTATTTTAGTGAAGCTGTAAAATTGGACGTGTAAAAAATAAATCGGTTTACGGTTTAATTTAAACTCGAATTACACTTCTTAGAAATACTAAATACTCATATAAAAATGGCAAAACAAGTAAAATATAACGTTGAGGCTCGCGAGGCCCTTAAAAAAGGTGTAGATACTTTAGCGAATGCAGTTAAAGTAACATTGGGTCCTAAAGGACGTAACGTAATTATTGAGAAAAAATTTGGTGCTCCAGTAATTACTAAAGATGGTGTTTCGGTAGCGAAAGAAATCGAATTGAAAGACGCTTTAGAAAATATGGGTGCACAAATGGTAAAAGAAGTAGCTTCTAAAACAGCTGATCAAGCTGGTGACGGTACGACTACTGCTACTGTATTGGCACAAGCAATCGTTGCTCCAGGTATCAAATCTGTGGCTGCTGGAGCTAATCCAATGGATCTAAAACGTGGTATTGACAAAGCTGTTGCAACTGTTGTTGCTAACTTGAAATCTCAATCTCAAGAAGTTGGTCAAGACAATAATAAAATTAAACAAGTTGCTACTATTTCTGCAAACAACGACGAAGTAATTGGTGCTTTGATTGCTCAAGCAATGGAAAAAGTAGGTAACGACGGTGTTATCACTGTTGAAGAGGCAAAAGGTACTGAAACAGAAGTAAAAACTGTAGAAGGTATGCAATTTGACCGTGGTTATTTGTCTCCATATTTTGTGACCAACTCTGACAAAATGGAAGCGGAATTAGATAATCCATACATTTTGATCTACGACAAGAAAATCAGCAACATGAAAGAATTGTTGCCTATCTTGGAGAAACAAGTTCAAACTGGTAAACCATTATTAATCATTGCTGAAGACTTAGATGGTGAGGCATTGGCAACATTAGTTGTTAATAAAATCCGTGGTTCGTTGAAAGTTGCGGCTGTTAAAGCTCCAGGTTTCGGTGACCGTCGTAAAGCAATGTTAGAAGATATAGCTATCTTAACTGGTGGTACTGTTATCTCTGAAGAAAGAGGTTTCAAATTAGAAAATGCTGAGTTATCTTACTTAGGTCAAGCTGAAAAAGTTCAAGTTGACAAAGATAACACAACGATTATCAATGGTTCTGGTAATGTAGAGGATATTAAAGCACGTGTTGCTCAAATCCGTTCACAAATCGAAACAACAACTTCTGACTACGATCGCGAAAAACTACAAGAACGTTTAGCAAAATTGTCAGGTGGTGTAGCCGTGTTATATGTCGGTGCAACTACTGAGGTTGAAATGAAAGAGAAAAAAGACCGTGTTGATGATGCTTTACACGCAACTCGTGCAGCTGTTGAAGAAGGTATTATCGCTGGTGGTGGTGTTGCCTTCATTCGCTCAACTGAAGCTTTGGTAAACCTTAAAGGTGACAACGAAGATGAGCAAATCGGTATTGACATCATCAAACGCGCTATCGAAGAGCCATTACGTCAGATCTGTAATAACGCTGGTATCGAAGGCGCAGTAATCGTTCAAAAAGTGAAAGAAGGAACTGCAGATTTCGGTTACAATGCACGTACAGACCGTTACGAAAACTTAATCGCTGCTGGTGTAATTGATCCAACTAAAGTATCTCGTGTAGCATTGGAAAATGCAGCTTCAGTTGCTTCAATGTTATTAACTACAGAGTGTGTATTGGCTGACGAAGCTGAAGAAAACCCTGTAGGTGCTGGTGCTCCTCCAATGGGTGGCGGTATGGGTGGAATGATGTAAGATCATCCCATTTCTAAATAAAAAAGAAAGGCTCATTTGGAATTCCAAATGAGCCTTTCTTTTTGTTCTTTAATAGCCTTTTGCCGTATCGTCTCCACGCGGGTCGGCTCCTGTCTGTAATTTACCATTTGGTAATACAAGTATATTCTCCACACGACCGATTGTCCCTCTCGGATTTATCGTATAGCCATCTTTTGTCAATTGATCACGTAGATTGACATCGATTGCGTTATTTTCAACGTCAATACGATCAGGAAGCCATTGATGATGAAATCTTGGCAGGCTCACAGCTGATTGGGCATTTTGTCGGAAGTCAATAACATTGAGGATGGTCTGAAAAACAGAGGTAATGATGGTTGATCCTCCAGGGGTTCCTACAACCATAAATAGTTTGCCATCTTTTTCTACAATAGTGGGTGTCATGGAGCTGAGCATCCTTTTGCCGGGCTGAATCTCGTTCGCTTTTTCCCCAGTAAGCCCATACATGTTTGGGATACCGGTCTTTACGGAGAAATCGTCCATTTCATTATTTAGGAGAAAACCTGCGCCCTCCACAAATACTCCTGAGCCATAAGAATCATTAAGTGTTGTTGTAATGGATACTGCATTCCCTTGCTCGTCTACAATATTGAAATGCGTCGTTTGTTCACTTTCATAACCCGGAATGACATCTGCATTGACATCTTTGCTTGATGTCGCTTTATGGAAATTGACTGAATGGAGTTTATGCGCATTTGAGCTTGAGTCAATAAGCTGTTCGACAGGTACCTTAATAAAATCAGGATCTCCTAAATATTTAGCCCGATTGGCATATACATAGCGTTCAGCTTCGACCATAACACGAATGGTTGAATCGGTTTGGAAGCCCCAGCGTTGAAGTGGAAACTGTTCGACTGATTTGAGTAGGGCTAAAAGAGATGTTCCGCCACTCGAAGGTGGTGGCATGGAAATAACTTTGTGGCCCCTATAATTTGTGGAAATTGGGGTACGCCAAAGCGCCTGATAATCCAGTAGATCTTGATGATTAATAATACCTTTCCCTTTACCCATTTCGGCAACAATTAAATCGGCCGTTTTACCTGTATAGAAACCGTCTCGGCCTTCGATTGCGATTCTTTCCAGTGTTTTTGCAAGTTCCTCCTGGATAAATAGATCACCTGCTCGCCAAACTGTGGTTTTGATAATTGCAGCACCAGCGGGATTCAGTTTGACAAAACGCTCTTTATGGCTTTCAAACTCATTGGCTTGTCGTTGACTGATTTTAAACCCTGTTTTCGCTAGCTGTATTGCTGGGAGTAGGAGATCTTTCCATTGCAATTTGCCGTACTTTCTGTGGGCTTCCCACATACCAGCAACAGAGCCAGGGATCCCAGAGGCCAATTGACTATAAAGGCTTAACTCCGGAATAACATTGCCTTGGGCATCGAGATACATATCCCGGGATGCTTTTAGGGGAGCCTTCTCACGAAAATCTAAGGCATCTAAATTACCCCGATGATCGCGGTAGAGCATAAAGCCACCGCCGCCAATATTTCCTGCATTGGGATAAACAACTGCAAGAGCAAATTGTACGGCAACTGCAGCATCTATTGCATTCCCACCTTGTTTTAAAATCTTTACCCCGACTTCTGAAGCCAAAGGATGTGCTGTGACAACGGCAGCCTTATTAAAAGTACTGGCCTTATTAAAAGTACTGGCCTGCTCAACCTTAGTATTTAGCTGCTGTCTTGTCGCACAAGAGGCAAAGCATATGCTTGCTATGAGCGAATAGGTTATGAATTTATACATCGTACGCGATTTAAAATTAAATATTATCTCAAAGAGGTGTACAAACAATACTACTCTTGGTTATTTAAGTTTTTCGTTGTTTTTATGGCGGTCGGCATCCCGAATTGATTTCTTTTGAAGATTTTGTTCCAAAGCCGCTGTTAGATCAATTCCCGTTTGATTGGCAAGGCACATCAAAACGAATAATACATCGGCCATTTCATCTGCTAAATTAACTTCTTTGTCTGACTTTTTGAAAGATTGTTCTCCGTATTGCCGAGCCATTATTCGGGCAACTTCACCGACTTCTTCCATGAGTATGGCGGTGTTTGTCAACTCGTTGAAATAACGTACTCCGGTACTATTGATCCATTTGTCAATAATCTCTTGTGCTTCTTTAATAGTCATCTTGTGTTCAATTAAAAATTAAAAGTTGTCCTTATCTTTTGTGTCCATGACGATGGTAACTGGACCATCATTCAGTAGGTCGATTTTCATATCGGCTCCGAATATGCCAAGCTGAACCTCTTTTTGGAGCAATTGACTTAGCAGTAAAGCCATCTCTTCATACATTGGTTTGGCTTTGTCCGGTTTTGCTGCTCTGATAAAGGAAGGCCTGTTTCCTTTTTTTGTTTGAGCAAAGAGCGTGAATTGTGAGATGAGTAAGATATTTCCGTCTACATCTTGTATCGACTTATTCATCATACCCTGTTCATCCTCGAAGATGCGTAAGTTGATGAACTTCTGTCCTAACCATTTCAGATCTTCCGTTGTATCTGCTTCTTCAACTCCTAATAAAATCATGAGACCCTGCTGGATCTGGCCTGTTATCTGATTATCTACCGTACAAGAAGCTTTGGTAACTCGTTGTATAACTGCGCGCATAGTGAAAAGTATAAAACCAAAGGTAAAAATTCCGATTGTCAAACACGATGGGAAATTCAGTTTTCTCCAAGGTATATATAGAAACGTCCCTTTCTCCCGAAGGAAAAAGGGACGCTAATTATGCTAAAGGATTTGATCAGAAGCGACCTTCAGTCCGCCTTCCCAGCTACTAATGCGTTTGGAATCAGGAGGCTTTTATAAAGGGTGGTTTAGAATTTGAAATTCAAGCCCAATAGGAAATTCGTTGGGGCTTGTGGGAAATAGAAATTATAATACTTCCGGGTATCTCCTTCCATCCAGCCAAAGGTGTAGCCATTGGCCTCGTACTTCTCGTTCAGTATATTGTTGACCTGTAAGGTTGCACTGATATTTTTGATACCTAATGCTGTAAAGTTATAGTTTGCTAACAGGTTGTTGACAAAATATGCGGAAATGCTTCTCTCTTTCGCAGACGAATTATCCAGGTATTGTCTTCCTACAAATTTGGATAGAAGAGAGAATGTAAGTGATGTTATTGGACTATAAGAGAAATTACTTGACAAAATAGTTCCCGGTGATAAAGCAATGTTTGTTTTCGAATAAAATATCCTTTTATCGCCGATGACCTCTTCAAAGTCTTTAATTTTATTTTGGCTGAAACTAGCTGTTGCTTTCCAATTGAACTGCTTGCTGATGTTCCATGACCCATCGAATTCAAGACCTATTCTATAGCTATCATTGACATTTTGTCGAATTGGAGAGCCTGTATCACTAATTTCACCTGTTGGGATCAACTGATCCTTGTAAAACATGCCATATCCATTTAATCCGATGTTGAATTTTTCATTTGTAAAACGATAGCCCAATTCAATGTCCTGCATTTTCTCTGGGGTAGGATCTGGTAAGGCGCTATTTTTCTCTATAAAATCCTTTCGGACAGGTTCTTTTTGTGCAAAGGCATAAGAAGCGTATACATTTGAATGGTCATTTAGCAGATAAGTTGCACCGGCTTTAGGATTCAGGAAATTAAACTTAGGATGATAATTATAATTTTTTACCTTATCATCATCACCATACATGTGGTAATCTACATTCCGATATTGAATATCGGCCATTAATATCCATTTGTCTAGTTTGTAATCGATTTTTAAGAAATTGCTGAAATCATTTTTTTGTGATTTCCCAAAATAATATTTGTCGTCAAGAAATCCTGTTGATGCATATTGTGCCCAAATCACCTGGCCATAATGTTTTCCTTTGTATTGATTATAAGCTCCACCCCAAGTAATTTCAAGCTGATCGTTTGGCCTGTAATTCAGAGCATAAGTCATTCCGTAAAAATAATTATCCAGCCATCTCCTGCGGACAAGATCTGTTTTTTGAATGGTGTCCTTACCAATAATGACGTTAGGCAAACCGTATTTACTTAGTTTATCTCCCGGTCTCATTTCTTCATAGTAACCATAACCTCTTGTATAGTGTAAGGCTGTATTGAGCGTCAATTTGTCGTTCAGTATATTGGTATAATGAAGTTGATGATGTTTCTGCGTATAATTATCTGTTTGATTGTTATACGTGTATAGGTTATAATTACGGCCAGCGTTCATGAAACGATCCTTCTCGGCACCGGAAATTTCGAGTGCATTATCTGCATAATCATCCATGCGCGACCGATCTCCTGTAATCAATGGTTCAGGAACGCCATTCCAGGCTTGATAGGTCTTTTCTTTTCCCCAGAATACAATTCCTTTTAAAATATGTTTCTTACCATAATACCCTCCGTCCACATAGAAAGATTGTAAGTCTGAACTACCTCTTTCGATGTAACCATCGCTACTTATTCGAGATAATCTGGCATTGAAGGCAAATTTGTCGTCAATTAGTCCGGTACCGACTTTGACCGTATTTTTCCAAGTATTATAAGAGCCAAATGAATTGTTAAGTTCTGCGTAAGGAGTTTCTACTAGAGTATTGGACTGGATATTTAATGAGGCTCCAAATGATCCGGCGCCATTCGTCGAGGTCCCAATACCACGCTGAACTTGGATGCTCTCGGTAGAAGAGGCAAAGTCGGGAAGGTTTACAAAAAAGGAACCCATGCTCTCTGCATCATTTAAGGGGATTCCATTGAGTGTTACGTTGATTCGTTGATTGTCGGATCCCCTGATCGTCATTCCTGTATAACCTATACCCGCACCGGCATCGGAATTTACCTGCACGGACGGGGTCTGATTTAAAAGAAATGGGATATCCTGACCGAGATTGTTTCGTGTTATTTCTTCTTTGGAGATGTTTTTAAAGGTTGTAGGAGCATTTCTTTTGGCACGGGTAGATTGAACAAGGACCTCTTCCATTTGAATTGTACTAGGTTCTAATGCTACCGTAAGTTCCAAATTGTCTTTAACATCCACATTTCGGCTCCATGTTTTATATCCAAGAGAAGATACCTGAATCTGATGCTTGCCTGTATTGATACGATATAGTTTAATCAGTCCGTTTTTGTCCGATTGGCCAGCGAAGGATGCTTGTCCGTCTATGGATATGGAAACGTACTGTAAAGGGGTCTGATTGGTATTGTCTACAGCTTTAATTGTCAGATTTTGTTGCGCAATGGCAATTTGACTTGAAATAGTAGCTAAGGAGCTACAAATCAAAAATTTGATCATGGTAATGTATTTTGTTTGAGTTAAACAAATCATAGCAAGGGGTTACTATGACCGCACTATTTAACTAACCTCTCCCTACGCCAGCATTATCTGGATCAGGTGTACAGAATTTAATCTGTTGGGTATAATCTCAGCCTTTATTTGTGTTCCTGACAAAACAAGGCACCCCTATTCGATGCTGCGAATATATAAATTTAAAATTGAAATGAAGTATAAAGAAGTAATTTATGACAAATACAAAAGAGTGGATTTGCGGCTTTATTTCTTTTTGGTTAAAAATTTGTGCAAATTGTTGTTTTTGGTATTTATTGTTCTTTTTAGGTACCTTGGCATGAATTTTTCTACTAGAGGTATGTATTCATACAGGTCAAAAATTTTTAGTTACTAAATTGATAGTGAGGAGATAAAATGTTAAAATATTTAAGCGCTAATTATATTCTGCCGATTACTTCAATGCCAATAAAAGATGGTATTGTTTCGGTAGATGAGGAGGGGGTAATTCAAGGTATCTATGACCCAACTTCATTTACACCTTCAGACAAAAAGAAGGTTGAGAGATATGAAGGAGTGATAATTCCAGGTTTTATCAATGCACATTGCCACATTGAATTGTCGCATATGAAAGGTATTGTCCCTAAAGGTACGGGACTTCCGAGTTTTCTTAGTAAGGTGATGACAACGCGGTCGGCGTCGATGAAAAAAATAGACGACGCTATGGCAAAAGCCGATCGAGAGATGTATGAAAATGGTATTGTTGCAGTCGGAGATCATGCCAACACAGATAATTCCTCGAAACTGAAGGAAGATTCTCAGATCTTATATCATACGTTTGTGGAGGTGCTCGGAATTGAACCTGACGAAGCTGACTTTAAGTTAAAAGAGGCTAAATCGTTGACTCAAGAGTTTAGGAATGGGCATGTATCCATTACGCCACACGCGCCATATTCTTGTTCGAAAGTACTTTTCAAAAAATTCAAGAAGATGGTTCCGGAAACAAATATTATCAGTATTCACAATCAAGAAAGTGAAGAGGAGAATAAACTGTTCCGTTATAAAATGGGGGAGTTCCTGGACTTTTATAAAAGTATAGGAAAAAACGCCGATGCGATTAAGGCGCAGGCAAGAAATTCGATTCAGTCCTATCTTCCTTATTTGCCATATCCCAATAAATTATTGTTGGTTCATAATACCTATACTTCTCTTAAAGATCTGGATTTTGTAGAGCGCATGGATCGTGATGTGATGTGGTGTCTTTGTCCAAAAGCCAACCTTTATATTGAAGGAACATTACCAAAGGTTCAGAATTTTATGAATGCCGGACAGCGTTTAGTAATCGGAACGGACAGTTTAGCTTCAAATGATACATTATCCATTTTGGAGGAACTAAAGGTATTGCATGCGCACTTTGAGGATCTCGATTTCTTGCAAACTATTCAATGGGCTACGATTAATGGTGCTATCGCGTTGAACATTGAGGATGAATTTGGCTCACTTGAAGTGGGTAAAAAGCCTGGGATTGTATTGTTGCAAGGTATGGAACACATGCGCCTACATGAAGATGTTAAGGTAAAACGTTTAGCGTAGTATTTAATTCCCCAAAACTTCTGTACTTTTGCTCTTATTGAACCGTCCATGACTATAATAACGGAACTATAGTCATGGTAAGTTCCATCTGACCGATGGAAGAAAAAATAAGTTACAGATGAAACATTTGAATATTTCAATAAGAGGTAAAGTACAGGGAGTCTTTTTTAGATTGACAACCAAGGCGGTTGCAGATCAAGTTGGTGTTAGGGGCTTTGTTGTCAATTTAAAAGATGGTTCTGTCTATATTGAGGGCGAGGGCGACGAGTTTGCATTAGATTCACTGTTGGAGTTCTGCCAAGAAGGGCCCGAGGGTGCAATTGTTGAAAGTGTTGAAGTAAAGGAAGGCGAAATGAAGGGCTTTTCCAATTTTGAAGTAGTTAAAAGAGTTCAATCTTAAGTCTTTTCACCTTGTCAGTACTTAAAAAATTCGCTGGACAGACCATGATTTATGGCCTGAGTACGATTATAGCACGTATGCTGTATTTCGTTATGACGCCACTCTATGTCCTCAAATATCCACCTGCGTCCTACGGAATATTTACCAATATGTACGCCTGGGCGTCCATGATCAATGCCGTTTTGGCATTTGGTATGGAAACTACTTTTTTTAGGTTTCTCCAAAAAGTCGAAGAAAAGGATAAGAAGCAGGTTTTCAATAATAGTTTTATCGTCATTGCCACTCTGGCAACATTATTTTTTATAACGGCCATTGTCTTTGCTGGCACTATTGGTGGTTGGTTGAATAAGGGAACTTACAATGCCGATTACGAGAGCTATGTGAAGTATTTTGCCCTCATATTGGCATTGGATGCTTTAGCTATTGTTCCTTTTGCGAAATTGAGATCGGAGGGAAGGCCTATCCGATTTGGTGCTATTAAATTGGCCAATATCGGTATTATGGTTGTTCTTAACCTATTCTTTATTGCTCTGGTTCCCTATTTAATAAAAGATGGAGGTGCATTGGGCTCTTGGTGTTCCGGCTGGTATAGAAATGAATGGATAGGTTATGTATTTATTTCGAATATTGTAGCAAGTGCAGCAACCTTTCTATTTCTTCTGCCTGAAATGAGAGGTTTTTATTTTAAACCCGAAAAGCAGCTAATCTTAAAGATGCTATCCTATAGCTTTCCGATTTTAATAGCCAATATTTCTTATATCATCAACGAAAATTTAGATAAAATTGTATTGCCAATCTACCTGCCTAAGGATATTGGTGATCGCGATTTGGGGATCTATGGAGCCGTTGGAAAATTGGCGATGTTTCTGAGTATTTTTGTTCAGGCTTTTCGATTGGGGGCAGAGCCATTTTTCTTTTCTTATGCAAAAAATGCAAATGCGAAAAAGACCTATGCGTTAATTATGGAATATTTCGTCATTGCCATGATGTTAGTTATGCTGGGGATTACAGCGAATATTGACTGGCTGAAGTATTTTATTAAAGGAAATGTGGAAACACGTGACTTATATTGGTCTGGACTTTTCATTGTTCCTTTGTTGCTGTTCAATTATGTGCTGCTGGGCATCTATATGAATCTTTCGGTATGGTATAAGCTTTCTGATCAAACGCGGTACGCTTTGTATATTTCATTGGTAGGCGCGGGAATAACCATCGTGGCAAATTATTATCTGATTCCGAGATACAGCTATGTGGGAGCATCAATAGTCACATTTTTAGCCTACTTTGCTATGGTTGTGCTATCTTATGTATGGGGGCAAAAACATTACCCTATACCTTATAAATTGGGAAAGATCCTGATGTATATATTTGCGGGAATATGTTTCTCCTACCTTTCTTACTTTGTATTTCATCATAATGTTTTTATTGGTAATGGACTTTTAATCGCTTACCTGGGAGGTGTATTTTTGATGGAACGAAATCAGCTCAAGCGATTTATCAAGAAAGATGCTTAAAATAAAAAAGGTCGTGCTAATGTTAACTTAGCACGACCTTTTTTATTTATAAATTGTAGACTTCAGGATTATACCATTTCTGCCGAAAAATTGTGTTCAATTTCATGAAGTACCTCAAGAATCTCTGCCTGGCTTTGTAAGCTGACTAATTTCATGCGGTGTTCTTTAAAGTTGGGGATTCCTTTGAAGTAATTCGCATAATGCCTACGCATTTCAAAAATACCCAATTTGTCACCTTTCCATTCGATGGATTTGTTGAGATGTGTTCGGCAAACCTCGACACGTTCGGCAATGGTAGGTCCTTCTAAACGTTCGCCAGTATTGAAAAAATGTTTTATTTCTCTAAAGATCCAAGGGTATCCGATTGCTGCACGGCCAATCATAATGCCATCCACTTCAAACTCCTGGCGCCATGCCGCAGCTTTTTCGACAGAGTCTACATCGCCATTGCCAAAAATTGGGATTTTGATACGCGGATTACGTTTGATATCCCGAATCATGGACCAGTCCGCCTGACCCTTATACAATTGTGCGCGTGTACGTCCATGAATAGCCAGTGCTTTGATCCCCACATCTTGTAGTCTTTCAGCAACTTCGTATACATTTTTTGTGTTGTCATCCCAACCAAGACGTGTTTTCACTGTTACGGGTAAATCCGTAGCCTCAACGACAGCTTTTGTCATTGCAACCATTTTATCGATGTCCTGTAGCAGGGATGAACCAGCTCCTTTACAGACTACTTTTTTAACTGGGCAGCCGTAATTGATGTCGATTAAATTAGGTCCTGCTTTTGTGCAGATTTCAGCAGATTGACGCATACTTTCAATATCTCCACCGAAGATCTGAATGCCAATAGGACGTTCATACTCAAAAATATCCAATTTTTGAATTGACTTTGCAGCATCCCGAATTAACCCTTCCGAAGAAATAAATTCAGTATACATTAAATCAACACCATTCTGTTTGCACACATAGCGAAACGGAGGATCACTTACATCCTCCATCGGAGCTAATAACAAAGGGAATTTACCCAAATCAATATTTTCACCAATCTTGACCGACATCTTCGATAATTTTTTACAAAGGTACAAAATTTGGCATTAGTATAAAGTTAACTCACTGTCACGAGTTTAAAGCCTATTTTTGATCTCTTCAGACCCTGTCGAACGTTGACTGTTCAAATCGCTAAGCCCGCCAAATCGATAATTAAAGGAGAGGATAGCCGTCCTGCTGTCAGGGTTCGATTTCCCTACGAGCCTTATTGTTGAGGAAACGGTCTCATAACGCCGATTGTTGGTTCTCAAAATATCATTCACCACTAGTTTGACAGATGCTCTTTTATTGAGTATATTTTTTTGGATGCCAGTATATATTTGACCGTAACTCTTGATCTGACTTAATCCTATTGTCAGCCCGGATACATAGCTCCCACCTAGTTCTATTGACCAATCTTTAGGCAATTTGAATGTGTTCTGACTATTTAGTGTAAGCGTATTGCCTTTTCGGCTGATCAAGCCATCCTCTTGCGGAATATCATATTCATTCCGGTAATAATTTGCGAAGTGCGTAGCTGCCCACCAAGCTGTCAATTGGGTAGGGGCGATAATGGACAACCCGTAATTTCTATACGAACCAATATTCTCGGGTCGCTCATAGGTAATGTATGGATTGGCTGGATCCGTGCCAATGATCTCGTTAACGACATTGGTTCTCTTCGCATAGTTTAAGGTAAAAATATATTTACTGACAAATGTATAACCAAGTTCAAGAGAATGCTCATAAGCAGGATTAAGCTGAGCATTGCCTTCCGAATAGGAAAAAGGATCTGTATATACACGAAATGGATTGAGATCCCAAAATGATGGCCTTTGCACACGGTAGCTGTAGCTTGTCTGCAATTTGTTTTTTTCATTGAGGGTATAGGTTAGATATGCCGAAGGAAATAGTTTGAAATATGATTTTTCAAATTGCTCATGGAGAGTGATTTGATTATCTAAAGTATGGGTATGTTCTCCTCTGAAACCAACCTGAGCCGAAATTTTATTCCAGCTTTTGGATAGATTGATATACCCCGCTTGTATCGTTTCTTTGTAAATGAAGTGGTTGCTAGTTGTCAGGTCAGGGACGTATTGACCATTTTGTAAGGTGTCATAATACAGGTCATTTTCTGTACGTACATGACTGGCTTTCCAGCCTGTCTCCAGTTTATACCCTTGGGCAAGGGGCAGTGTATAATCCAATTTGGCGACGTACACTTTATTGTCTGAGGGAATGTCTCCTCGACGTGACGACGGTTGGTTGAGCGGGGTACCATCTGCTTTCGTATAATTCGTGTTCAGCTGCTGATCCATTTTGGAATAATGGTCGACAAGATCGAGGTCGATTTTTAGTTCGTGCCCTTTATCGTTAAATTTGAGCGTGTAGTTGATATTGTAGAGCATATCCCGCCAGCGTTCCTTCCCTTCCGTTATCGTAGATGAAGACCATACTAATTGATTATCGTCAAAGTTTCTGAAGTTATTTGTCGTCGGTTCATACTTCGGATATTTGCCAAATCCACCATTGATAAGCACGCCAAGTGTCTGTTTGGAATCTATGTTATAATCGATGCCAGCCCTAAAGTTATTAGACCGTAGTTTCGGACGTATGTTGTTTTGCTGTTGCGCATAAGATTCTGGAACATTGTGCTGATCCGGAGAAAAATACCGCGTGAGGGAATTGAAATATTTGAGGTTCTGATGATATTGGTTGTAAATTCCAAATACATTAAGCTTCTCCGTGCGGTAATTTAAATTGAGACTACCGCCAAGATGCATGCCTCTGCCTGCTCCTCCATTGAGCGAGATGGAACCATTCCATCCTTGTTTTATTCCTTTTTTTAAAACGATATTGATAATTCCTGCTGAACCAGCCGCATCTTGTTTTGCACTAGGGTTGGACATAACCTCAATTTTGTTGATATCAATGGAAGATGTGCTCCGTAGTAAATTGGCCAATTGATCGCCTGAAAGATAGGTCATCTTTCCATTAATCATCAGGGTTGCTCCCGATTTCCCTTTCATGCTTAATACTCCGCTGTCATCTACAGCTATTCCTGGGATCTTATTCAGTAGTTCAAGTCCATTATTGCCGTCAGCAAGCATCGAGTTTTCTACATTGAATACAAGCTTATCCTGTTGTTGTTCGATGAATTGCTTTTTGCGTTGCACCAGTACTTCTGCTAAGTACGTATTATTCGTTAAGAGAATAATCTGACCGAGGTTAAATTCACCGAGTTGCTCAGTCAGACTGAAATGTGGGCTAAAAGTCTCTTGATGTGTGATATTTTTTATCTTTACAAAATAGCGACCTGCTTTTTCATTGGCGAATGTAAAATGGCCTAAGCTATCCGAAAGGATCGTGTGGGATAGTGTACTATCTTTAGCGTTATGAAGGCTTATAGTTACATAAGGAATAGCCTGTTTATCTTCACCTACAATTTGTCCCTTAATAGGATTGGTTTTTTGTGCATAGCAATTGAACGTTGTACAAATGAATAGAAAACTTACGATATAATGCAGGATATGACGCATAGTACTATGATTAAGAGATTACTAAAATTTAAGGAGCTACTAGCTGTGTACGTTTTGTTTTTTTTACCGTTTTTCTTTTCTTGCCCCACCAGATATAGCATCCTGTGATAGGCAGGGTCGCGCAGATCAATGAGGCCACGAAGTAGATGATTTTTGTTGTCATTCCTCCAATAAAACCCGTATGAAGTGCATAGTTGGATCGCATCAACCATTCTGTGGTATTTGCTTCATCAATAGGACCTTGTTTTCTGCCAGCTAGCTCAAGTGTATATCGGTCGAAATTGAGATCGCGCCAGGTACCACCTTCCATATCGGTACAAGCATACACTGTTTTGTCTTCCGGTTCAGGATAATGTACAATGACAGCCTCTTTGTTATACTTGGCATATTCATGACGTACCTTATACCAAATCTGATCAGCAACAACTAAAGCATCGTTTAAAGGTTGTTCAATCTGTTCTTCTTTAGTTGATTTCTCTATCTTAGGTTTACTGGGATACCCTCCAGTCAACGAGACCACTGCACTTCGGATCCATGGAAAGCTCATAATGAGTCCAGTAAAACACATAATCAGCGCTATTGTTAGTGAATAGAAACCGAGCACATTGTGAAGGTCGTAATTCACTCTTTTAAATTTCGCTTTCCATTTGATTGAAAAGCTTTGTTCTCTGGATCTCTTGTTCCATTTTTTTGGCCACCAAAGTATAAGCCCAGTGATCAACAATATAAAAAAGATGAATGTACTCCAGCCGACTACCTGTCGCCCTATTTTTACGGGCATCCAAAGGTGACGATGCCCTTCATCCATGAAATGAAAGAAATCTTCATGATCTACAATGGCGAGGATTTCTGCGGTGTAGGGATTTACGTACACTAGATTATCGGAATGGTCCAAACTCACTTTGACGGATTTGTCTAATCCATTATACCAGGAACTTGCGATTTTTTTATCAGGAAGAATATGGTTTACAGCTTTGTAAATGGCGGAAGGAGGAAGTTGTTCTTCGGCACTCCTGGGTTCGATGTGAATGTAATTTGTAGTCAATTCTTTGATGTCATGTTCAAAGACGAGTACACAACCTGTGATTGCTAAGATAATAACGGGAATACCGGCGGCAAGCCCTAACCAAAGATGCAGCCAGGCGTTGATTTTACTGAACATAATTTAATAATGATAATGGATCGTATGTAATCGAAGGGGCGACAATAGGCCGCCCCGGTTTAATAAGAGATTAATCTAAATTATAGAGCATTGGTGTATCTGCGTCACCACCAAGTATTTTGGCGCCTTTTGTTAATTTGTCAGTTGTTGGGTTATACTCCCAAATGTAGATGGCCTCTGCTTTTGGATCATTTACCGCTATGTATGCATTCCCATTGATGACAACTGCCGAACGGGAATTGCTGACCAATGGAAAGTCTAATTTTTTAACTACTTTTTGCGAGTTTACGTCAACGATCAAGTATTCCCACATAGCAGCATACCACCAATCGTTCCATTCTTTAACGTTATTGTTTGTGTCATGTGCACTGATCAGTAAAGCTTTACCGTTACCCAGGTAAGAAACACCTAGCTGGTTATCTCCGCCTTGATATTGACTGATATTGAAGAAGTAATTTGGATCAAGCTTGTCATCTCCATCTTTAATTCGGTAGAATCCAGTAGGTAAGTTTTTGCCCCCACCTAATGCAGGCATTGTATACGTTTGCAAATATGTATAACCATTTTCCTTGAATTTATGGAAATAGCCGTTTCTAACTGGACCGACAGGTGCTGAACGGTTGTCTTCACCTGTTTTTTTAAAGTTCTTAAACGATGGATAGTCAACCGAACCTGTATACGTAACGTCGTAGCTTACTTTTGTTATATTGTTATATAAGCAATAACCTAAGACAATTTTATTCCCTTGAGGAAGAAAAGCATAAATCCGCATATTATGGTCTTTCGGGATATCGGTATCTGATGTTATTGTACCACTTGCCTCTACAAGCATCGTATTTGTGTTGATTACAGCGTATTCGTTGCTATTGCGTGGACCGACGGCCAAGCGATCGTCATCAAGCCAACTATGCCATCCTATATATAAAGTGGTTAATTTGGTGAAAGGAATGACTTTAATAGCCTTTAATACACCATTTTCAAAGCTATATTTTCCGAACTGCGCTGCATTTGGATCAATCGAGTAGAAATATTTACCTTTTTGAATTACATTCTCTTCCCAAGGGAACATACTTGTCACATCAGTACCGGCGCCTACTGGAGAAATCGTACCCGACATGAGATCCTTTACAGGAAGCATAAATGAGCCATTGTCTGTACTGAACTTTATCGCAAAATTTCCACCAACTTCTTCCGTTGGATTTGTTGGCGTACTGTTGTCAGGCGTGGACTTGCTACAGCCTATTAACGAAATGCCTGCCAAAGCAATTAAACTAACGTTTTTTGTAATTGATTTTAACATGATATTATAGTATTAAATAATTTTTAATGTGAAGAGCGGATGAGGTACCGCAATTTTAGATAGACAGAACGACCGGGACGCTGTTGTTTGAAAATATCGTAAGCAATTTGATCAGTCATGTTTTTCCCCTCGACGGTGATGTTATAAGTATTGTTCTTGAAAGAATAGGTAGCGGCAATATTGTGTAGCCATTGGGCTGGAATATAATCTTTTGTTGATTTTTCCGCTAATTTGGACCAGCTTAACGAATAGTTATTGACAAACTGCAAGTAATAATTTAGCTGTATACGATTGTCTTTGGCGCTAAAAAGGTTATTTCGGCCATAACTGATGTCTAAGTTTCCAAATAGCCAAGGTTCATTGGGTGTACGATTTTTGTAGGTTATCTTTTCTCTATTATTTTTATCATACTTTTCGCGATCGACTGCATTATAATAGCTCATGTTTAATACGGCCATGAAATTGGATTTGTACCCATATTTAACTTCGAAATCAAGACCATTGACCTTCACGCCACCTTCGTTATCCGCTAGTTGTTTTTGCCCCTGCGGGGTATCGTAAGATTTCTGAATGATATAGTCCTTAACATTCCTATAATAGGTAGAAGCGTCAACATTTAGATAGTGGTTTCCAAAGGTTGTTCCATAGTAGAAATTCAGGTTATAGTTGTCGCTATTTGCAGGATTTAATTTTTCATTAGCTATCACGTTTAAACCATCTCCAAAGAGCTCTGTAAAAGTTGGTAGCTGATAGGCATGTTCATACGATAGTTTTATGCCGTAAGTCGCATCTAATTTAATGTTCGTCACAGCGCCATAACCAACGTAATTTTTGGAGGTTTTACCAGCTGTGTTGGTTTTGCCGGATAAGCCATACTCTTTGATGAAAAATGAATTATTTAGTCGCTCTTTCCAAAGAATCTGTTGATAATTGAGCCCAATAGTCGTTCTATAGATCTGATTTGTTATATTATAAAAATCATTGTAAGGATCTATTTCATTATAATTTTCGCGTTTATTGGTGTTTAAATTATAGTTGAAATTGAAAAGGTGCGATGCCGATAGCTTGTAATTTAAATTTGCCTGCGAAAAGCTGTTGTTAATCTTTTGATGGGTGATGGATTTGTAGCTATTCAGCTCCCCTGCATTAGGACTATATTCTGTCGCTATACCGTTCCAAAAGTAATATGTCCTCGAGCTCGTGTCGGTAATAATATTTTCGCCGCGTGAATAATTTGCATATACTGTCGCTGATAGATTCTCAAAAAGAAACTTGTCTTTTCTATAGCGCAAGCTTGGTGTAAACGTATGACTTTTACTGAATACATGCCCTAGCACACGTTCTTGTGTCGCTGCGGTTTGTTGTTGGTCATACACGTCATTATAAGTCAACCCTAAGACAGCGATATCGGCACATTTTTTATTACTTATACCCACTTCAACCTGTGTCATAAATGAGCGATAGTCATCATGAAAACGTCTTGCGGATTGAAGGGTGTCAAATAATTCATTTTTCGGAGGCATAGGTGCCTTTAGGTATACACCTGCTTTCGGATTGGTTCTCATGAGATAGTTATTATTTGAGTAATTGTAATAACTATTCAAATTGATCATCAAGCCATTTTTTGGATGTTTATAACCGGCGCTCATCGCAGCACGGTGTGTATTAAACGAACCAATACTATAACTGACGTCTAAAGATTTTTTATAATCACGATTGGTGACGATGTTGATCGCTCCACCCAAAGCATCTGATCCTAGGTGCGCCGGCACCACACCTTTATACACCTCGATGCGCTCAGCGATGTTGACCGGCATATTATTAAGACTCATGCCACTACCGAAAGACTCGATTGGTACCCCGTCGATGAAAAATTTAATGTTATTGCCAGATAAGCCATTTAGCGAAAAGGAATATCGGGAACCTAAGCCGCCTTGTTCTCGAATCTTTACGCCTGTACTTCGATTGAGTATTTGATTGATATCGGAATTGGTATTGGCATACTGTTTGGTTTCGATTACATTAACGTTGAAACCAGATTCTTTGATCTTTTTGCTGACAGTTTTTCCTTCAACTTGTACTTCATCCAATGAATTGCTTTCTGTACTTAATGTGATCTCTTTTAGAATTTCGGTTGATTTATTGACTTCGAGTTTCAGCGTTAAAGTTTTATAGCCGAGTGCTGAAATAATAAATTCATGATTTCCAAAGGGTACATGTTTTAGTATAAATGTACCGGTTCTATTTGCTTGTGCGCCTTTCTTGGTGCCTTTTTGTAAAATTGTAGCGCCTTCAATCGGTTCCTTTGCGCTATTTTTGATGCTACCTTCGATTTGAGCAAGTTGCTGAGAAAACGAGGGAAAAGATAGGGTTAAAAATAATAGTAACCATATCACTTTAAATTTGGACATTGTTTTATTTAGATTAATTACACACAAAGTAGTTGCGTAACTCTAAATTTACCGAAGGTCCTAAGGTGAAAAAAAAGGATAATTTTTGTAATGATCTGTTTTACAGGTGGAATTAATTTAGTCGGTCGATTCTTACAATGAAATCGGTCTCTTGGTCTAATTGAAGCCCTGGGGTAATTTGACCTGATTTGATATCATAGATCCAAACCTGATGCTTGTCTGAGTTATCATCAATGGTGATATATGCTTTACCATTTTCAACAAGTACAGATTCTTTACGGGTACCTTTGTCAAAGGGTAGGTTGAGTTTGCGTGTGGTTTTGGTACTGAGGTCAACAAGAAAATATTCAAATTGATAAGTAGAGTGGTGGTCACTGAAATCGGTATAGCGATCTTTACGTTCGCTCCGTACAATTGCTTGATGGTTTCCCAAATACCACATACCATAAGCGTGGTTATGAGTCTGTGCTGTTAAATCAAAGAAATAATTCGGGTCAATTTGAGTTGATTTCTGACCAATTTTAAAGATTGCAGTTGGCTTTGAGGGAATGTTTCCTAAAGCTATACCTGGACAAGCCATAAAATAATAGTTTCCTTCTTCATCATTGAAACTATAGGATTGTACCGTATTTATCCCTCCGGGATAAGTGGATCGGGTATCTTTTTGAATTCCCTTTAAATGTAATGTCGTTTTATCGAATGTTGCTACATAGAGGGTATCTATTGTGGTGAAGTCTGTTTCATTGATAATTTTATTGAAGGTATATCCAACGAGTAGTTGTTGCTGGTGTATGGTACTAAAGCCGATGGAAATAATATTGAAATTGGGTGCTGCGGAAGGTAAGATTACCTCTTGTTGCTGAATGATGTTAAACGCATTGACAGCGATCTTCGTGTACCATAAGCGACGGTTAGTTTTGTTGTCTGATGTGAAAAGGAGCAAGGTGTCATTGTTGAGCCAATTGATATTTTCAATATGTTGGTCAGGCATAGACAACTGAGCAATTTCTTTTAGGCCTGTTTTTTCAAGTGTATATTTTCTAAATTTCCCTTCTCTGAGGAAATAAAATCTACCATTTTTAACAATGATACTACGATCGAACTCTTGTGTTGGGATATCAACTCCACTTTGTCGAATCGTCAATTTTCCGCTATCAATGCTGTTGGTCGTGATGATGGTGTTTCCTAAATCCTTATCCATGGTATAGAAGCTATATTTTCCAGCTAAGTTTCTCTCAGCATGTTCTGATCGGCAACTTATCGTAAAGCTAAGAAGCAAGAGCGGTAAGAATAAGATAAGACGGCTTGTTAGCATGGTCATATAGGATGGGGGAATTGGGAACGATTAAATGATGTTAAATTGTAATTTAAGTTCGTGCTGTAATGTTGGTGCAAGGAAAGTCAGTTCGGATTTGGCAATGATAACCTGATTTCCGTTTTTTTGTGGTTGCAATACAAAATAGGTCTCACCGGTTTTTAATTCTTTCTTTTTATCTCCCGAAAGGCTGAATGCAATGTTCTTTTTGGGTATAAAGAGCATATTTCCTGTCGTTTTGATTTCCCCGGTATCGGTATTGATCTGAGCAGTTGCATTCTTGCCTAAGACTATTTTATAATTATCCTGATTGATATATTTTAGACTAGCATTCGTTCTGTTGTCGAATGTAGCATCAGTCTTCTCCTGCATGTTATTGAACTGATGGAACCCAAAGCCAAGCAGGACTAGGAGGGAGGCTGCAATACCAACATATTTAAGTGGGTATTTTTTGCTCCTGATTTGTACTGGGGTTTCTGATTTTTCAATATAGGTGTTGATATCGGCCCAGATATCACTTTCTAATTTGTTTTTTTGAGCTGTAGAAATAGGCAATGGCTTAGTTTCGAAGGTGTCATCCAGCAACCATTGTTCTACCAGCAGTCTTTCTGTTGGCGAGCATTGGCCTAAATGATATTTCTCTATTAACTTCTGGTCTATGTTCATCCGTATATTCAACTTGCTAACAAAAATACGAGATTTCTTTTTTTATGGATCAACTTACGATATATATTCTGTTAATTCTGTTTTTAAAGTTTTAAGCGCCCGCGAAATATGGTATTCTACAGCTCTTTCAGAGATCACCAGTTCCTGAGCGATTTGTTTGTTGGTAAGTCCCTGTTCCCTGCTCATCCGAAATACTTTTCGACATTGGTTAGGCAGTGTATTGACCAGACGAGAGATTTTATTTGCGAGTTCCTCGGCAATCAACGTATTATCCGTATAGTGGGATTCGGTGATGTTTGAAATATTGTTTAGGTGCTGCTGACGGGCGACCTTATTGCGAATGTATTCAAAAGCTTTGAGTTTTACCGAGCGGATCAGATAACGTTCAACTTCTTTCAGTCGAAGTTCATTCCGTCTTTCCCAAAGTGATTTGAAAACATCTTGAACGATTTCTTTTGCATGCTCTTCATCTTGGATATTACTAAGACAGAAAGCAAACATACCTTCCCAATGGCGAAGATATATTTGCTCAAAACTCTCTCGATCTATAATAAAAAAATCCGTTTCCAAAATACACTGACCTTAGCTTATACCTTGGCAAATATAACCTTATTTAGATCGATTTTAAATAACTTTCTATATTTCTTTTACAAAGTCTTTGATGGCTTGTCCAGGATCGGCTGTCTTCATGAAATTTTCACCGATTAGAAAACCTTGGAATCCAGCTTTTTTTAAGGCTTTAATTGTCGAAGGATCAGCTATGCCGCTCTCAGATACTTTAATATATTCTGTTGGTATTTTGTCTAGGAGATCATAGGAATGCTGAATGTCGACTGAAAAATCTTTCAGATTTCTATTATTAACACCGATTGCGTCAATGTCATCAAAAAGATTATCCAACAGTTCCTGTTCGTTATGCACCTCAAGTAAGACATTTAAGCCCAATTGATGTGCATAGGCTGCAAATTCCTGAACTTCTTCCTTTTTCAGGCATGCCGCAATTAAAAGGATGATGTCTGCGCCATACGCTTTTGCTTCGGCGATCTGATACTTATCTACGATGAATTCTTTTCTTAAGATAGGAATGCTAATAGCCTCACGTGCTTTCGATAGATCTTCTAAATTGCCTTTGAAAAATTCCCCATCCGTCAGAACAGACACTGCAGAAGCACCAGCCTCCTCGTATGCCTTTACAACATCTTCCACTGCTGAAGTGCTATTGATGTCTCCTTTTGATGGCGATGCTCTTTTGTATTCAGCTATAATTCCTGTTTTTTCAGGATCAAGAATAGATTCTCTCAACGATAGACAAGCCACATTGAAATAGGGATAGTTTAATAATTCCTCCAAAGGAACTAAAGCTTTTGCCTGTTCTACTTCTATTTTTTTTCGTTCAATGATTTTATCAAGTATAGTCATTTTTCTAGATGTTAGATTCCCAACCAGTTTTCAATTAATTTCTTACCACTTGTGGTCAACACCGACTCTGGGTGGAACTGCATTCCCCTTACATCGTATTCAGTATGGGTTAAGGCCATAATGATGCCATTCTCGTCGATCGCCGTTACCTTGAGGCTAGCCGGTAAGGTGTCTTTGTTTACGGCCCAAGAATGATAGCGTCCTATTTTGGAATCTTTTGGGAAGTCGCGAAACAATTTTTCTGACTCATCAACAACGGTAATATTTGTTGCTACGCCATGCAAAGGTTTTTCCATATTGAATAGCGTACCACCAAAAACCTCTGCGATCGCCTGTTGGCCCAAACAAATGCCCAATATACTTTTATGTGGAGCGTAGGTACGGATAACATCAAGCAATAATCCAGCTTCTTCCGGAATGCCTGGTCCGGGCGAAAGAAGTATTTTATCGAAAGCATCAATATCTTCCAGTTTGAATTTATCATTTCTCCATACAACATACTCTTGATCTAATTCCTGTAACAAATGGACCAAGTTGTAGGTGAACGAATCGTAGTTGTCTATAACGACTATTTTATTGTTGCTCATAACCTTTTACTATAAAATCTTGATTAATATAATTTTCAATTTCCTGAAATATAGATTGAATAAATTCGGTTGGCAAATTAAATCTTTTTGCCAGCACTCCATATTTACTGCCCAGGTTCCGAATAATATGCTGCTCTTCGTTTTGCTCATCCTTGAAGGCCTTACCTTTACCGATATAGGTTTTTCGTAATGCCAATAGCTCAACGATGCGGTTGTCAATAGTGTCTACCGAATCATGGATATGTTGCTTGTTGACACAGTATTCCAATGGTCTGATCATAATGTTTCTGCTAATTGTAATGCTTTTCGTAGCGCAGCAATTTTGTTATTTACTTCTTGTAGCTCCATTTCAGGATCTGAATCTAGTACAATACCACCGCCGGCCTGATAGTGTAGGGTGTTTTGTTTACTTAGGAAGGAACGAATCATAATGGCATGATTAAAGTCGCCGTTAAAACCCATGAATCCAATTGCACCAGAATAAAATGAGCGTTGTAATCCTTCGTAACGATCAATCAGTGTCAACGCCATATGTTTTGGAGCACCTGAAAGTGTACCCGCTGGATACGTATCGCCTACGATGTCAAATGGATTGATATTATCTTTTAATGTGCCCGTTACTTTAGAGACCAAGTGGATAATATGGGAGTAATATTGTGGTTCCATGTAGGACTCAACTTTAACTTGGGTACAATGTCTACTTAAGTCATTGCGGGCAAGATCTACGAGCATAACATGTTCTGAAGTCTCTTTTGGATCTTCTTTGAGTTTGGTGGCTATTTTTTGATCCTCTTCCATGTTGCCTGTCCGTTTAAATGTTCCTGCAATAGGGAAAATCGTCGCTTGTTTTCCGTGAATACGCAGTTGAGCCTCAGGCGAAGATCCGAAAAGCTTAAAGTCACCGTAGTCAAAATAGAAAAGATAAGGTGATGGGTTGATGGAGCGGAGTGCACGATAGACATTGAATTCATCACCAGAGAATGGTGTCTTAAAGCCTCTGGATGGAACAATCTGGAATACATCGCCACGTTGGATATGCTCTTTCATCTTCTTGACCAGCTGACGGTGTTCTTCATCGGTACGATTGGAGCTTTCCTCACCAGCTAGTTTGAAGGTATATTCAGGGAAGTTTTTGTTCTGAATAAGGAACTGCATTCTTTCAAGTTCTGATTCTTCGTCATCCAGCAGATGTTCAAAAATATAGAGTTGATTACGGAAGTGGTCGATGGCAATGACATATTTGTAAACATGATATTGCATAAACGGTATTTTCCGTGCTGGATCTGACGTTGTTGTTAGTTTGATGTCCTCAAAGTGTTCAATACAATCGAAGGTGAAGTAACCAAATAGTCCATTGGAGATCAAGTTAAGTTCAGCAATTGTATGATCTTCGAACGAATTTCTAAAATCGGAAACTTCTTGACGTAATTCGATTTCGTGTGCACTTTTTACGATACGTTCTCTACCCGGATAAGTGAGCGTCAGCTCTTTCTCATCGAGCTGGATTCCGGCGATTGGTTGACAACAGATATAACTTATGTTGTTGTCGCGACTATGGTAGTCGGAGCTTTCCAGTAACAAGGAGTTTGGAAAGATATCTCTTAGACGAAGATAGATGCTCACGGGGGTAGTTGTATCCGCAAGCAACTTTCTGGTTTGTGTTTTGAATGTATACTTCATTTTTTGTGTCTTATCTTCTTGTTGTAAATTATGTATAAAAAAACCCCGATACTGGTCAGCATCGGGGTTGGAATTTCCATAAATGGTTTTGGTTGATTATGAAATATTATGACAATACCAATTAGTTCCCGATGCTTATTGCTTCAGGCCACCACCAATTTGTATTTGTATATCTTCGTGTCATTATTACACAAATTTATAAAAAAAAATAAATAAGCAAACTTTTTGTGACAAAAAAACAAAAATTCACCTTATTTCTTAATCATTTAATAAATCAGGACGTCTTTCTTGTGTTCTTTTTAACTGTTGTTCATCTTTCCATGCAGCGATTTTTGCCTCATGACCACTAAGGAGAATATCAGGCACTTTGTGGCCTTTCCAGTCTGCAGGGCGTGTATAGATAGGAGCATCAAGTAATCCATCCTGAAAAGAATCTGAAAGCGCGGATGTTTCATCCGACAAAACTCCGGGAATCAGACGGATCACAGCATCTGTAACAATCGCCGCTGGAAGTTCACCTCCAGACAATACATAATCACCTACAGAAATCTCCTTTGTTACATAAATATCACGGATACGTTGATCTATTCCCTTGTAATGCCCACAGAGAATCATCATATTTCCTTTTGTCGATAATCCGTTCGCAATATCCTGATTGAATGTTTCACCATCGGGAGTCATATAAATGATCTCATCGTATTCCCGTTCAGACTGCAATTGCTCAATACACTTGGCAAAGGGTTCTATTTGAAGGACCATGCCCGATCCGCCCCCGTACGGATAATCATCGACACTTTTGTGTTTATTTGTTGAATAGTCTCTTAAATTATGGACATATATTTCAGCCAAGCCTTTGTTCTTTGCTCGTTGCAAAATAGAGTGTGCAAATGGACTTTCCAAGAGGTCAGGTAAGACCGTAATAATATCAAAACGCATGGGGCAAAGATACACAAAAATGCACCATTGTCTATTTATAAGATTGATTCGCTTATCTTTGTGCCAAAATTAAGTGTATATACAGTGATTGACGTAAATAATATTTCTGTTTCCTTTGGGGGAACAACTCTTTTTTCAGATGTATCCTTCTCCATCAATGAGAATGATAAGATCGCATTGATGGGTAAAAATGGTGCCGGTAAATCGACTTTATTGAAAATTATCGCTGGAGTGGGTAAACCTACTACTGGTAATGTTGCAGGGCCGAAAGATGCCATTATAGCCTATTTACCGCAACATTTGCTAACAGAGGATAACGTGACTGTTTTTGAGGAAACGTCAAAGGCTTTCGAAGAAGTCTATGGTATGCGTGATGAGTTGGAAAACCTGAATGAGCAATTAAATATCCGTACAGACTATGAGTCTGATGATTATATGCAATTGATCGAACGTGTATCCGAATTAAGCGAAAAGTTCTATTCAATTGAGGAAGTTAATTATGATGCAGAAGTTGAAAAGGTCTTGAAGGGACTCGGTTTTGAGCGTTCTGATTTTACAAGACAGACTTCTGAGTTTTCGGGTGGTTGGCGGATGCGTATCGAATTAGCTAAAATATTATTGAAGAAGCCGGATTTGATTTTATTGGATGAGCCAACCAACCACATGGATATCGAGAGTATTCAATGGCTGGAAGATTTCTTGGTCAATTCGGCTAAAGCAGTTATCGTTATTTCGCACGATAGGGCATTTGTCGACAATATCACCAATAGGACCATTGAGGTGACGATGGGACGGATTTATGATTATCGTGCCAAGTATAGTCATTACCTGGAATTACGTCAGGAGCGTCGCCAGCATCAGCTTAAAGCATATGAAGAGCAACAACGCTTTATTGCGGACAATCAGGAGTTTATTGATCGTTTCAGAGGAACCTATTCTAAAACATTGCAGGTACAATCACGTGTAAAGATGTTGGAGAAATTGGAAATCATTGAGATTGACGAAGTGGATACTTCCGCATTGCGTCTTAAGTTCCCACCATCTCCGCGTTCGGGTCAATATCCTGTTATTGTTGAGGATCTAACCAAAGCTTATGATGAACATGTTGTGTTTCAAAAAGCAAATATGGTTATCGAACGTGGTGAAAAGGTTGCTTTTGTCGGAAAGAACGGTGAGGGTAAATCTACCATGATCAAAGCAATTATGGGTGAGATCGATTTCGAAGGTACGTTAAAAGTTGGACACAATGCAAAAATTGGCTATTTCGCACAGAATCAGGCAGCCTTACTTGACGGTGAAATGACTGTTTTTGATACCATTGATCAAATCGCAGTAGGCGATGTACGTGTTAAAATGAAAGATCTTTTGGGGGCTTTCATGTTTAGCGGCGATGATACAACTAAAAAGGTGAAAGTATTATCTGGAGGGGAGAGAACGCGTTTGGCGATGATAAAATTGTTGTTGGAACCGGTCAATGTATTGATTCTCGATGAGCCGACAAACCATTTGGATATGAAGACAAAGGACATTATCAAAGATGCTTTAAAAGATTTCGATGGTACATTGATCCTTGTTTCGCACGACCGTGACTTTTTGGATGGTTTGGCCGAGAAAGTCTTTGAATTCGGAAATAAACGTGTACGGGAGCATTTTGAAGATATTAAAGGTTTCTTGGAATACAAGAAGATGAGTAGCTTGAAAGATATTGAACGTTAGCATCTAGATAAACGTCGTGTAAACCCGATAGGGGTTCAGTTATAAAAAGCGGCTTTTTATATAAAAGCCGCTTTTTTGTGTTTTAAAAGAATATTAATCGAGCCTTCAAGTTTTTTTGCCTTAATCCCAAAGTGTGTGAAAGATATCTTCCCGATCAATACCATTACGCCGAGTCCAACTATTCCAAAATCGTAGTTATTCTTTTTATCTATACTCATCGTTTAATACCGTTTTTCTAAGTTGAAATTTACCATTTATGTTGATACTACGAAAGACAATTATCAGCAGATCGGTATGCGGCGATTTTCTCGCTCCAATTACTTCGCTAGTATTGAGCCTTTTGTTGTAAGCTAACAGATATTCCGTATATTGAACTTTCCTAAACATCAATTTTATTTATGATCATTGGATTAGACATTGGGACATCATCTGCGAAAGCTGTTGCATTTGACCACGCAGGTAACATCTTATCCCAGCATAGTATACCTTATCCTATAATAAACCCGTTGGAAGGGTGGTATGAGCAAGATCCGGAGATTGTTTATGGCGCATGTATTGATTCTATTATGCATGTCATGATTAGCTTAAGGCAATCTAGTGGGGAGATACCGAAACCTGTATGTATTTCGGTTAGCAGTGCTATGCACGGACTGATCGCTGTTGACTCGGCAGGACAGCCACTTAGCAATTGCATTATATGGGCAGATCGCAGAAGTGAGCATATTGCGGTTGCCTTGGAGGCAAGTGAGGCGGGCAGGTTGCTTTATCAGCAGACGGGTACACCAATACATCCCATGTCTTTGCTTTGCAAATTAATGTGGATAGGGGCCAATGATCAAAAATTATTTGCTCAATCGTACAAGTTTATCGGTATCAAAGAATTTCTTTTTTACCGGCTCTTTGGCGTGTATGTGGTCGATCATTCCATTGCATCTGCAACAGGGCTTTTCGACATACATCACCTAAGATGGTCTGATCAGGCGTTAAGCTTGGCGGGCATATCGGAAGAACAGCTAGCATCTCCAGTTCCGGTCAATTATATTTTAAATATGCCTAGCCGAGAAATTGCGGCCTTGATGCATATCCCTGAAGATACCCCTTTTGTTATAGGTGGTAGCGATGGTTGTTTGGCTAATCTCGGAGTAGGAGCTATACGTCCTGGAGTGGCTTCGGTAACTGTAGGTACCAGTGGAGCTATTCGCGTAGCAAGCTCGCAGGCAAATCAAGAAAAAAAACAAAGACTATTTACCTACCTACTGAGATCAAATGAATATATAATCGGTGGTGCGGTTAATAATGGCGGTGTATTACGCAACTGGTTTCGAGACAACTTTTTGAACGAATATACCCAAATGGAGGCAGATGGAGATCTTTCGGCGTCGTTAGATGCTTTGATCGACTCCGTCGTTCCGGGGGCAGAGGGCTTGATATTCTTGCCCTATTTAACTGGTGAACGGGCACCACATTGGAATTCCAATGCCAAAGGTGTTTATTTTGGAATACAGTTGCATCATGGCAGGGCGCACTTTGCACGTGCCATGATGGAAGGGATGTTGTTTGCAATTTACAGTGTAGGAATCGCGTTAGAGGAGAACAGCGGTCCCATTCATACGATCTTTGCAAGCGGCGGCTTGGCGCGGTCATCGTTGTTCGTGCAGATGCTTGCAGACATTTTCAATAAACCTGTATTCACCAAAAATACAGTAGAAAGCTCTGCATGGGGAGCAGCATTGATAGGCTTGGAAGCCTTGGGTATTCAGGGATGTGAGCCTACTATAAAAAACAAACAAGCGGAAGGAGCGCAAGAGACCGAGCACTATTATAAACCGAGTGCGGAGAATCACGCTGTATATATTAAAAACTTCCGGAAATTTGAACGCCTGTACCATATATTGGAAGGTGAGTTTTAACTAAATATAAATTATTATGCCTCTAATCATCGTTATTTTGGGAGTAGCTTTACTACTTCTTTTAGTTACCGTCGTCAGGTTAAACACGATCTTTTCATTACTGATAACCTCTGTTGCGGTCGGTTTTGCTATGAATATGAGTGCCGTCGACATCCTTAAATCTGTTGAAAACGGAGTGAGTACCACTATGGGCCAGTTGGCACTATTGTTGGCTTTCGGGTCTTTACTGGGAAAATTGATGGCGGAGGGTGGTGCTGCAGAAAAGATTACAACGGTACTAACGGCTGTATTTGGCAAAAAGAACTTACCTTGGGCAATGGTTCTCACGGGCTTTTTAGTAGGAATTCCCTTATTTTACAATGTCGGTTTTATCGTCTTAGTACCATTCGTTTTCATGGTATGTGTTTCCAATAAAATGCCTTTGCTTTACATAGCCATTCCGTTGCTGGCAGCGCTGTCCGTGACACATGGTTATTTGCCACCACATCCGGGAGCTACGGCCATAGCGCTTACCTACAAGGCGGATATCGGTTTAACAATGGTCTATGGGATTATTGTGGCAATTCCTGCCATCATTATCGGTGGACCGCTCTTTGGAAGGATGCTTAAGCATATTCCGACCAACCCACCGACCGAGTTTTTTCCTGAACACAATCAAGCGGATAGGAAAGAGCTTCCCGGATTTGCAATTAGCATATTTACGGGGCTTTTTCCAATAATTTTAATTGCTTTTGGTTCATTTTCACATCTAATATTTCAAGAAGGCTCCTCTTGGCTGAAGGCACTACGTTTCTTGGGTGACCCGGTTGTGGCTTTAATGATTGCATCGCTAATGGCGATGTACACAATGGGTATCCGCCAAGGTAAAAGTTTGCGGGAGCAATCAGAAAGTGTGGAGGAAGCAATCCGCGGGATAATGATGATCCTTTTTATCATTGCGGCATCAGGCGCCTTTAAGCAAATTTTGGTAGACAGTGGTGTAGCGAACTACATCGCTGACATAACCGCAGACCTGAGCTTGTCGCCTCTTGTACTTGCATGGTTAATAGCCGGTATCATTCGCCTAGTTATCGGTTCGGCTAGTGTTGCTGGGCTCACGGCAGCGGGCATTATGCTTCCCATTGTGCAGGCAGGAAAGGTTACTCCTGAATTAATGGTGCTAGCGACGGGAGCGGGTAGTCTTATGTTCTCACACGTCAACGATCCTGGGTTTTGGATGTTTAAATCTTATTTTGGAGTGAGCATGAAGGATACGTTTCGCTCATGGACGGTGATGGAAACGCTCGTTTCTGTTGTTGGATTGATTGGCGTCTTGATTTTACATTGGCTTGGTCATTGACAGCGAATGGGAAAGTTTCCTATTGTCATACAGCTTTAGTTAATAATCTTGCCTTTCTAAGCATTGCTTCTTTATAAACAACATAACACGATCGTGTACTGTCACGGTAGCTCAACAAAATGATGATATGAAGTAATCGTAAGGATGTATAGTAATAGCTCAAACGAATATTGAATTATACAGGCCCATAATCGGTTGATTATGGGCTTTTTTTTGAAGGAAACCTTTGTTTGATTTTTTTTTCTTAATATCGTGACAATGAACTAAATTTTTGTTGTTCTAAAATTATGTGGAGATTACACCGATTTTATATACTTTGCTCAATCCTGTTGGTAAGCTGCCTATCTGGGTTACCGTCTTTTGGACAATCAATTGCTTATACAGTAGACAATTTGCCCAGTCCAAAAATAAAGGGGCAGGATTATTTTGTGTCCAATCCCGATGAGATTCTATCTTCGGGTACAGTGGCGGAATTAGATGGTTTATCAACGCAGATTGAGGCTACTACAAAAAGTGAATTTGCCATCGTTGTGGTGAACGATTACGTTGGCGACAGTGATTTCGAATTTGCTTTAAAATTATTCAATGCCTGGGGGATCGGTAAGAAGGAAAGTAACAATGGGCTTTTGTTGTTTATTGCTAAAGACCGCCATGAATACCGTTTTATCACTGGGTATGGTATGGAAAGTATTTTGCCCGACGCTTATTTAAAGCGCATTGGCGAAAAATATCTCGTACCTAATTTTAGGAATGAGGATTACGACCGGGGTGTTATGGAGGCTTCAGAATTTATAAAGACCATTCTCACCTCACCGGATAGTAAAGCCGAGCTGGAACGCTTAATGCCAGAGGCAACACCTGTCTGGAGCTTTAAAAGTCCAATCCTGCGAAATTCACTGTTGGTTTTAGGTTTGTTTGCAATCTGTTATATCTGGTTGGGTGAGGTGACCCGAGCGATCAAAGGGAAGTTGACCAAAAAAAGTAAATATTTCCCGCCTTTAGTCAGCGGATGCGGCTGTATGGGGATAGTAATGTTTATCTCGGTGTTTATCTGTGCATTTGCCCTCAATAATTTTGAGGAGGTCTATCAGTGGAAAAATTTACCTTATTTTATTGGTGTTTTCGGTAGTATCACCTTGGCGATGAAGTATAATGCAAGTCGTACGCAGATTGTCAATTCTTATCAGGACGAAGAAAATATACAAAAAGCTTTGCGCAAATTTCGTGTTTGGGGCTTAGTTCCGCTATTGCTTAGTCCATTGGCGCTATTTGATCTCATTGGATTAAATAAACGCATTCGGAAGAATCAACTTCGATTGGCTCCTCCAGATCAATCTGGACGTTGGTTGCGCATGAATAAGGATGATGTGTCTACCCGAGAAAGTGCATACCTGGATAAGGGGCAGCTTTTGGAGGAAAAAATCGGTAGCCGTTCGTACGAAATATGGATAGATCAGACGACCAATGAAACAAAGCTGGTTCCCTGGGATGAAAATGTTGGGTTCAGTGATTGTCCTGCATGTCATTACAGAACTTTTGAGACCGGGCGTACCAAGACGATACGTGCAGCAACGTATAGTTCGCAGGGATTGGAAGAACGCTTTGACTTATGCAAGAACTGTGGCCATCGGGTATCCCATGGTGAACATTCAACTCCAGTTAAAGTGCGCTCAACATCGAGTAGCTCTGGCGGAGGATCGAGTAGTAGTGGCGGTGGTGGTAGTTTTGGTGGCGGATCTTCTGGTGGCGGTGGTGCAGGCGGAAGATGGTAATCCGTAATTTAGGGCAAAAAAAAGGTTTCCAAACGGGGAGAATGAAAACCTTAAATAACCAATTATAAACCTAAATTATGATGACACAAATATAGTGTATTTATTACACTATGCAAATTTTTTTTTAAAAAAATAAAAAATAAGTTACAGCTAGCGCTATATGATTTCTGTTTATAAATTGAAACCAAAATTTCAGCAGTTGCTGATGCCGATCTTGAACTTTTTGCATCAAAGGAAGATAACGGCCAATCAAATTACAATTGGATCGATCGTATTCTCGTTGATCATTGCTTTGTTTTTTTGGTATGCTGATCGTTTCCCGATTTTCTTTTTGGTCCTGCCAATCGGATTGTTATTACGCATGGCCTTGAATGCCTTAGACGGTATGATGGCGAGGCTTTTTAATCAGACAAGCAAGACCGGAGAGGTTTTGAACGAAGTCGGAGATATTGTTTCGGATGTCGTGCTATTTTTTCCTTTGTTGAAGTTTCATCCGGAAAGCGTGTATCCAATCGTCGCTTTTATTGTCTTGAGTGTTGTGAATGAATTTTGTGGATTGATAGGGAAGGTAATTGCCAATGATCGTCGTTACGATGGGCCGATGGGCAAAAGTGATCGTGCTTTGCTGTTGGGCGTATATGGAATTTTAGCATTATTGCATATTTCTATCGTTGCTATTTCGGGCTATATTTTTGGCGTTTTGTGCTTACTCTTACTTTTGAGTTCGGTAACTCGATTGAGAAAGGCTTTGGCGCATGGCTGATGCCAATGGCAAGTTTGCAGATGTTCCTGTTCGTGTTAGAAGCTGGGGTTATATTGTCTTGGTGCTGGCGGTTGCTTTCGTCCCACCAACATTATCACCTTTGTTTGTTGCCTGGATAACCTTTCAAGGGATGTGCGAGTTTGCGCGTATGTTTATCCCTGAATGGAAGGCGAATCCATTTGTATTTCTTTCCATGGCATTGTTGCAAGCGTTGCTTCTGTACTTTTGTTCCTATCAAGAATATTTAGTGTTGGCCAGCTTCATGTGTTTAGGGACTGCTTTATTTTTCAAATATGGTTTAAAGGTTAAGAAGGGAACTGTATTTGGACTGTTTTTTGGCGCCGTAGCTTGTTTGCTTGCCTTTAGCCATTTAGCTTTTATCCGATCCATTAAAATGGATGGCATCGCGTTCCTAGGACTAAAATTAATCGGATATATTGTTGTGTTAACGGAACTGAATGACGTCTTTCAATACCTGATGGGCAAGTTTTTTGGCAAACGTAAAATCGTTCCGCGTATTAGCCCAAATAAGACAATTGCTGGATGTGTGGGCGGTATCGGCTTAACAATTATACTGAGTAATTTATTGGGGTATTTCCTACTGCCTTTTCAGAATTTTCTATACTTTTCGTTGTTCGGTTTGTTCTTCGGTATTTTGGGATTCTGGGGAGATGTTCTTTTTTCCTATCTGAAAAGGAAGGCAGGAGTGAAAGATACTGGAACATTGATTCCCGGGCATGGTGGCTTATTGGACCGTATCGATAGTCTGATCTTCAATGCGCCACTGTTTTATGCTCTGATTATCCTGTTGTTGGGGAATTAATAAAATTTGACGAATGTAGTAGAGAGAAGGTTAATTAAAATTTCAATGTGATGGCTTATCAACGTGCTGTTTTATTTTCAGGGGGTGGAACGCGGTTCAGTCTATATCTGGGCATGTACGCTGCGTTAGATGAGCTGGGCTTAAAACCAGATCTGCTTATAGCGAGCTGCGGAGGTTCAATGGCAGTCGCTGTTATACAGGCCTTTGCTACACATGAAGCCCGCAAGTGCTATCTACAATCTGAAGAACTTTATCGATTTTTCTTGCATCATCGGCTCACTGAACAGCGTCGTTTGGGGAAGCTGGGCGTGTATGTTTTGAAAAAACAGCTGAACAAAAAACGGGCGCCCTTTATCGAGGATGTCTTTAGTCGCTATCTCGTAGATATGGAACAGGATCTTTCCTTACTATTGCCTACCTTGGTTAGACCATTCTCGGCAGCAATACCGGCACTGGTGGTCGGCGCTAAAATGCTGTTCAGCCCGTCTGAAGTAGGGCAGCGGCGTGGAGATCGGAAACTCTATCAAAAAATGCTGATGGGAACTAAGGATGTATTGGCCAATGTGCCTGTTGAGGCAATAGGCATTGCGGATGAGAATTATGTGCACAGTGCAGTGGCTGAAGAAGTTCATTTGAGCGCTGAATTTTCTGTGCTACAGGCGGCCCGTATTTCAATGTCCGATATGTTTTATATTGAACCTGTATGTTCCAATAATACTCATTACGCTGGTGGAGCAATTGATCTCGTTCCAATGGAGCTAGCAAATGTGCTTGCTGAAAACATTATATGTGAGCGAAAACAACCTTACAAACCACAAGAAGAAGCGTTGGTACGGGCAGTATTGGGCTTTAGTGGAAATAAACGGTTAGCAGATTTGGAACAACATTTTCCGTATGCACATTGGATAGATACACAGGATGCCGCGAAACAATTAGCTGGGAAATACTGTAAAAAAGGAATTGATTGGCGTAAATTTGAAGTTACGCTTTCTTTCCCGAGAGATCCGGAAGAATTTGCTGAAGCGATGGAAGCGCAATGGAACTATGGCTATGAGGTGACATTAAATTCATTGAAATGAAAGTATTTATTGCCGGTGGTACAAGTGGAATAGGCCTTGCTTTGGCCAAGCGTTATCTTGATCAAGGAGCAGAGGTAGCGGTATGTGGACGTGATCTAACGAAAATGTCAGCATATTCCTGGACGCATAGCCTTAAAAGTTTTGAAGTAGACGTATGTCAATTAAACAGTCTGCAGGGTACGGTCAGCACATTTTGTGCACATTCATCTTTGGACCTCTTTATCAATTGTACCGGGAGTTACGCAGATGACGTTGCTCAACAGATAAGTTATCAGGAGGCGGTTGCCATGCTACAGGTGAATATGATGGGTACGATAAATTGTTTTGAAGCGGCAAGAATGGTTATGCAGGGTCAATCGGAAGGACAGATTGCAATCGTCGCATCGGTATCGGGAACGCTTCATTTTCCCAATTCAAGCCTATATAGTAAGACCAAGCGTGCTGCAATCCAAGTGGCTGATGCATATCGGAGGGCACTACAGCCGTATGGAATTGCGGTTACGGTTATCGCCCCGGGCTATGTTGATACGGATAAACTGAGAGCGCTCAATAAGCAAGATTTGTCTAAAAAACCATTTTTAATACCCGTAGACGACGCTGCACAGCGTATAATAGCAGCTATCGACCAGAAGAAGAAGCAAGTAGTGTTTCCGAAGCGTATGAAGTGGTTAATGGCATCGCTGGGACTACTTCCAAATATCGTATTGAATAAAATTATGTCAAGGAAGGCCAAATGGATGAAAAACGACTGAAAAATAGGGGACTGCAATTTGCTGTTTTCCTTTATTGTGCGCTATTTTTCCAGTTGACTTATTCTGCTGCTGCGGTCCATGCTGCAAATCAGACTACTGTATCTTCGTTTGTGTTTCCTTTTGAACACTTTATGCCGTTCGTTTCTTGGATGATTATACCCTACATGAGCAGTGGTTTGTTCTTCGCTGTGGTTCCTTTCTGTTGTCGAAGTCGAGAAGAGCTTTGGGTCTATACGAAGCGTTTCAGTTTCATTACCATCTTCTCTATTTGTTGTTTTTTTATTTTTCCCTTGCGATTTTCTTTTGATAGGCCTAGCGTTGAGTATCCAGTTTTTGAATTTTTCTTCGCCTTTTTAGGGAAGTACGATTCCCCATTTAATCAAGCACCTTCGTTGCATGTGGCCTATGCATGTCTGTTTTGGTCGGTGCTCGGTAGGCAGCTAAAAGGATGGAAAAAAGAGGCTGTGAGAATTTGGCTGCTGCTCACGGGGATTGCTACACTCACCGTTTATCAGCACCATCTGGTGGATGTGCTGACCGCATTGATTTTGGTTCATATGGGATTCGTGCTATTCCCATCTCCATCGGGACTGCTTCATGACAGTGCATTATCTATGTTAAAGGCTGGGAATTTTCCCTTTTTGGCTGGTACCGAAAAGGCAAATTTATACGAAAAGACGAAATTAGACCTCGAAACGGAGATTTGTCGTAGAAACCAAAGAATTGGTAACGTTTACTATGCCATTGGCTGGAGTTTATTGTTACTGGTATTGTGGGGCGGAGCTCATGCTTTTGGATTATATCTTCTGTGTTGGCCATCCCTGGTCTGCATTGCGGTAGGAAGGAATTATGTTATCAATAATCCAAGGTTTTTAAAAAATGAAAAAGGTTGGATACCTGGATTTAAAAAATGGTTTTATTGTCCATATCAATGCATATATTGGCTGCTGTGGCGTTTTGTCAGACGCAGCAATAATCCGCCTTTATTTGAAATTTTACCAGGTTGTTATGTGGGGCCGAGGATGACTGCAGGAGATCTCCGTGTGCTTGGTCTGAATAAGCATCTGGTTGTTTTTGATCTGGCTGCTGAATTGGAAGAAATACCTATTCTACATTTAGAGAAAAACTATCATTCGTTTCCATTGTTGGATATAGCAGCAATTAAATTGTCGGATGCCGAAAGGATATTGGCAGCGCTCGTAATCAGTTATCAACAATTGAAGCGAGGTGAAAATATGATTATACATTGTACAATGGGTTACAGCAGGAGTATGATTTTTGCTGTTCTATTGTCACAAAAAATATTATCTTTAGATTTAATGGATGCTATAGATCAGGTTAAATCTCATAATAAGCATCTTGTATTGCATAAACATGCACTTGAGTTGATGGAGGTGCTGGTCGAGAGAAATAGCTAGACGGTCCTTTGCATGATCTTTGTTATGAAATATACTATTTGATATTAGTACGTAAAAATTATACATGAAATCAGGTTACTTCAAGAGTTTTGATCAAGGGGAGTTATTATATCGCGTTTGGAATTATCAGGCCGGACAGCGGGCATTGGTCGTACTGCACCGGGGGCATGAGCATTCGGAACGTCTGCAGGAGATGGCTACGGATCCCCAGTTTGCCGATCATTCCATCTTTGCATTTGATTTGCGCGGACATGGTTATACGAAAGAACCAGTTTCACCGATCTTTATGGATTATGTACGGGATTTAGATAGTTTCGTTCATTATATAGGCCACGAATATTTGGTTGATTCGAAAGACATTTTCGTTATCGCCAATAGTATTGCGGGACTTGTTGTCAGTGCCTGGGTACATGATTTTGCGCCTAAAGTCGCAGGTATCGCATTGTTGGCACCTGCATTTGAAATTAAATTATATGTGCCCTTGGCAAATCAGATGATTGCTTTGGGAACAAAGCTAAAAAAAGATCTGATTATCCAGAGTTATGTCAAATCTAAGGTGTTGACTCACGATATCGATCAGCAGAAGTCTTACGATGCCGATCCGTTGATTTCCAAATCTATCAATGGTGCTTTGTTGGTTGATCTATTAAAAGCTGGCGAGCGTATTGTTGAAGACGCTGCGGCGATTGATATCCCTGTGATTGTCCTTTCTGCTGAAAAAGATTATGTGGTCAAAAATTCGGTGCAGAAAAAATTCTTTGTGACAATAGCTTCAAAGTTGAAGACTTTTATCACTTTACGTAATTTCTACCACGGGATTCTATTTGAAACAAATCGGCAGAAAGTTTATCACTATCTGCGAAATTTTATCGACAAAGCCTATGCCCGACAAAGTCCTGAACTGACGCTCGAACCCGATGATTTTTCGGTGAAAGAGTATGAACAATTATACCATAAATTACTTCCTGCAGGTGAAAAATTGAACTATGCGGTTCAGAAATGGGCATTGGGCAAAATAGGTTCCTTAAGTAAAGGAATGAATTTAGGCCTGCAGTTTGGATTTGATTCGGGGATATCGCTGGACTACGTCTATCGCAATGAATCGCAGGGTAAAAATCGGTTCGGTCGTATCCTCGACCGAGGTTATCTGGAGGCGATTGGATGGAAAGGAATTCGCATTCGAAAACAGCACTTATTACAGTTATTGGAAGAGAATATCGCGAAGGTCAAAGCTGCTGGAAAGACCGTGAAGATATTGGATATTGCAGGTGGCACCGGCAATTACTTATTTGATATCAAAGCGAAATATCCCGAAGCCGAAATCGTGATTAATGAATTCCTGTTGTCCAATATTGAGGTGGGAGAGAGGATTATCCGTAGAAATGGATTGCAGGGGATACGATTTACCAATTACGATTGTTTTGATCCAGCTACCTATTCCAAACTGGAATTCGAGCCTAATATTGTTATTATCTCAGGTATTTTTGAACTTTTTGGTGACAATGAAATGGCAAGTAGGGCTGTAAAAGGCGCAATTTCGATTTGCGAATCAAGCAGTCATTTGGTTTATACTGGACAGCCATGGCATCCACAGTTAAAGATGATTGCTTACGTGTTAAACAGTCATCAGAAAAAGGACTGGGTGATGCGTCGTCGTTCGCAGAAAGAATTAGATCGTCTGATGGCGTACAATGGAGTTGTTAAGGAACGTATGCTGATCGATGACTTTGGCATATTTACGGTGTCTTCGGGGGCTGTGAAGAGCGGATAATCGTAAAACATTGAAAAGCTCATAGCCTAGTAGTATTTTCTTTAATCTTACTCTCAATATTTTTTAATCTTATAACAAACGCAATAACAAGTTCCCATTTCGGGAACTTGTTATTGAAATAGCGTTGATTTTGCTTATCTCAGGTTTTTTAAAATGGAGGTAAGTAAAATGGATATCCAGTTTTTATATTCTCTGATCTCCTGAACAATATGTTCCAAATTTCCATTGAGGTACAGTAGCTAAATATCCTGAGGAGGGCGATCATATCATCGAATGTCAGCAAGAAGAACTATGTATAGCCGAATGTTAAATATATATTTACTGTTTTCATTATATAGTAAATTACTTGAATTGATATTCTGTCAATCGTTGCTCTCCAAACTTCTTCAAAATATTTTGTTCAACAGCCCATTTTAAATCCCTGCTTGCTGTGGGAGCGGAAATATTTTTAAAATTTTGTAGATAGTCTTTTCGATGAAATTTATTTTGACCGATTTTCTCTTTAAACAGACTTATTCTGTCTTCTAAACGAAGTGTTTTATTTTGAGCTTGTAAAAGTTCTTCTAAAGCGGTCAGAATAATCCCAAGCATGAACTCAATAAATGGTGTTGAGTTACCCTCTTTGTCCGACTCTGATAGCTTTGCGTAATATGCATCTTGTTTTTGTTTGATTAGGCTCTCAATGGGTAAAAACTCAAAAACAGGATATTGCTGCATTAAAATCAATGTTTGCCATAATCTCCCCATTCTGCCGTTGCCGTCGATAAACGGATGTATAAATTCAAATTCATAATGGAATACACAACTTTTGATTAGAATTAAATCTGCGTCGTTTTTTAGATAAGCAAAAAGATCTTTCATCAAACCTTTAACCATTGTCCCACTTGGGGCAATATGTTTTACTTTTGAACCTTTTACAATACCAACATTCGTAGTTCTTAATTTCCCTGCATTATCGATCAACCCATTCATCAGGACAGAATGAGCCTTTTCTAAATTTTTTAATTCATAAGGATTAAAATCATTTAATTTGTCATAAACTTTTATAGCATTTTGTACCTCTAAAATATCCTTTTTGGGTGCAATAATTCTTTTATTTTCTAATAATGCGGTAATTTGTTCTTCAGTTAACGTGTTACCTTCGATTTCTAAAGACGATTGAATCGTTTTTATACGGTTCTTTTTTCGTAGCTCTGTGGTGGGTTTATATAAATGAGCAGCATTAATTTCTCCTATTCTTTCTGAAATAGAACTAACTAATTTTAAAGTTTCACTTGTAATAATATATGGTGGTTTCATTATGATGATACTATCATTTGATACTATCAAAGATAATCATTAATCATCCTAAATATAGCGAATGCTTAAAAAATATTTGACAGTAGTCGTATCAGAAATATTGCTATTCCAGCTTAATAGACAGGTAAAGTCCACTGGAATAGCAATGTTAAATATTAGTTCTTATAGGCACGGATAGCTTGTATGATACCCTCTAGGTTTTCATTAAAGTCCTGCATTTGTGCAAAGACCTTATCATCTTTGGCAAGTCCACCATGTTTATTGTTCTTGCGGAATATTTCTTTGATGTGTTCCCACCGTTCTTGTTCCACTGTATTGATTAATCCAGCAAGTTCTTTCAATTTTAAAAGATTACTTTCCGTATCGGCAGTAAGGGTTTGTGACTCACTTTCATAATGTGCGAGGAGAACTTGATCGATTTCCTGTTCGTTCATCATCGGCACAACTTGTGCGACGAGCTTACTCATATTCCGATAAGACCCTTGCAGTTTGAACGGCGGTTCTGTTCGGTAATTGTCCTGCATGGCCGCACTTTGAATATAATTTTGATTGACCTTGATGACAACGTTTCTGATCTTTAACACATGTTTTAATACCGTGATAAAATCATCGATATCTTGCTTCAGGTAATTGCCTTCTAAATCGGGAAGTTGATCTACAACCGATTGTGCATAGTTCACTAAAGCATAGAAATCGTTGAAGGATTTGCTTGCTATTTTTTCAAGGTAGCTGTTTTCAATTGCCGCATTTTCAATTAAGCTGAGATTGAAAAGTGCTTCGGTATCACCGATCACATCCCCAAGATTGTATACATCCGCACGGTTGGCCAACATATCTGGAATCTGAAATTTGGATCCGCTTTCGGTGTAAGGGTTTCCTGCCATTACGATGCAGAATCTTTTCCCACGCAAATCGTATGTTTTACTCTCACCTTCAAAAATACCGTCGATCTTACGTTGCCCATCAGCCAATGAAATGAATTTCTGAAGGAATTCGGGATTCAAATGTTGGATATCATCGACGTAAAGCATCACATTATCGGCCATTTCGAAAGCAAGATTGATCTTCTTAAGTTCCTCACGTTCACCAGAGGTTTTCGCTTCCACAGGATCTATTGAAGTAATGGAATGCCCTATTGTAGGTCCGTTGATTTTTACAAAATGTAATCCCATGGTTTTCGCGAGGTATTCCATTAATGTTGTCTTTCCGTAACCTGGCGGAGAAATGAGGAGAAGCATACCCATCCTGGCGGTACGTTTATTGTCGCCAGCTGCCCCCAGCTGTTTGGCCAAATTATTTCCGATCAATGGGAAGTAAACTTCGTTGATCAACTTATTTCGGACAAAAGATGTTAGGACTTTTGGTTCAAATTCTCCGATTTTCAGCTCCTTGGCGTATGTTTTTCCGAGCTGCTCCTTCAAAGAAGCGAATTCTTGAAAACGAGGAACATTCCATTCGGCAAAAGTCTTCAATCTACGCAGAAATTGATGGTATTGAATCTGCTCTTCTCCATTGTTCAAGATCACGTGATTTCCCTTTAATCCCTGGATGAGTGCATTGTCTTTGGCGATGATCAATTGGTATTCATCCTTCGGATAAAGAAGCGTGACTGCAGTTTCCTCCACGTACTTTTGGAAATCCTGGTAATCGTCGTTCTCGTCGATAAAAGAATTTAGCCAATTTAAGGTCAAATAGAAGCGGTCTACGAGACTAAATTGTGTATGCTGAATATCTGCTTCAAAGAGTTTAAAACTCTTCTTGTTTTCCAATAGCCGGATGAAAGCCTTTTTAAGTTCATCCGATTGCTCACTGACGACAAACTTGCTGTAGCTTGTGAAAGTCTGGAAGAGATAGCTCGCGACGTCCTTCGCATGAAATGTCGAACGATCCAAATGTGTGTCCCAATTGATGAATAATTTTGTGAGTTCGTCCACGACAGATTGGTAGCGTGTGGAATTTGGAAATGCTTTTAATACCGAATGTGTAGATTGAATCAACGCTTTCTGTTTTTCCTGCTCGTCTTGCGCAAGTGAATGCCAAAACAATTGTGCCATAGCACGCAAATGAGCATCGTAACGTAAAAGATCAAGTTTGCTATCTAGCTGTTTGATGGTATCATAGATTACCAAGGCATCAAAGTTATGCACTCCTTTGACATAACCTTCCGAATAACTTTGCTCGACAGTCTGATTGATAAACAGGTTGGCATCAAAATCTAACTGTCCTTTGGAAGCAAGGAATGTTTTATAGGCGAGATATTCAGCCCGGTATACGTCCTTGTTTTCGGAAATCAGTTCCTGATCCCAAATATCGCTAAAGTTTTCGATCTCGGATCCTTTGACTTTTTGATAGAAGCTCGTTCCGGTAAGATGGAAGAATAGTTCGTCATTTTTGCGTAGGAGTGTTAAACTGAGTGACTGACTATTGACGGCAAATTTATGCTTGCCAAGCGCAATAATGTTCTCTCCATCTACAAAAAGATCATTCTTGTCACGTAAAATGCGTAATGCATCCTCCTGAGATTTTTTGAGCAGGTTTTCAAGATTTTCGGCTTTTGAAACATCACTGAGCGTTTTCAGCTCTTGCACAAGCTGTCTGATTTTGTCAATCATCAAATCTGAAGCAAAGAAACTTAGGATTTCCTCACGCGTTGCAAATGTCTTTGATTTGTTTTCGATATTCTTTAATACGCGAAGTCCAATTTGCTCGAGTGAAGAGCTACGTTTGTTGATCTGTTCAACGATTTGCTCTCTGCGGGAATTAAATGCTTTGATGATCTCATCGCGTTTATCTGCTATTTTCAGGGCGAAGTCCTCAAATTCTGAAAACTTACTTTCGAGTTCTTCCAGTTGAACAATGACCTTGGTATAATACTCGTCTACTTTTTCAGTTGTCGTAGAGAGTTCAAGATAATTGGTGACAGACTGTTCCAGTAGCGTAAGTTGGGCGGAAAATTCTGCAATGGCTTCCGTACTTTTTAATGAATTGAGTTTACGCGTAAGCTGCGCCCGGACTTCATTCAAGGAAGAGAAAATAACAGCTATCTTCTCGATGATTTTGGTGGTCTGGGTGGAGTCGTCAATTTTTAAACTGTTTAGAATATCGATCAACAGCTCCAATTCACTCGATATAGCCGAATTGGCTTCCTCGATCGCTTTGGCGTCATAGACTTTGACAATTGCAGCAACATTGTTTTTCTGCTGCTCCACTTTCTGCTCATAGGGTTGTAAAGCCTCGTCGCGGAGCAAGAAAGCAATTGTCTTTTCGGCGAGTTCGGTGGTGATTGACTGCAGCTTCTCGAGTAAAGCATCGATACGGACTATATCAATATATCTGACATTTTTGAGGTCAATGATTTCGCCCTGTAAACGTCGTGAATCTGCCAATTGATGAACAAGTTGGTCAAGCTTTTCGACTACTGTACTATTGATGGAAAAGGTAAGCTCTTCCATTTTCTTCTCGGCAGTGCTATTGAGCTCTGTAGCGTATTTACGTTGGGCTTGGACCTTAACAAATTCGTCAATTGCCGTATTGGCGACCTCCTTGATCTGAGCCAACGGCTGACCAAGGTTGGACAAGGCTTCATCCTTTATCCAAAAATAAGAGTCAAGAAGGACAGTCGATTTTTTGAGTATATCCTCGTAAAGACCTTCATAACTGTCTTCTTTGTTGATGAGCTGTATGACTTCTTGTGCCTCGGCCATGGCCTGTACGATCTGTTTATTACCAACCTTATAAAGTGGGTCGTCTTTTTTTAACTCATTTTCTTTGAGCACGGCCATGTAAGGGGTTTCCCAGATCTGAACCTGATGATGCCTTGTTGCTTCGGCCTCTGTATGGAAGTAAATTAAACTACCGTCTTTAAAAAGTGTGAATCCATTGCAGATGATCGGCGTTTCGACATGCTGCTGAATGATGTTATAAGACAGTAAGATGTAGGTATTCGTTTCCTCCTGACAAAAGATATAGAGAAAGTCTTCACCGTTTGGTGATGTGATGCGTCTAAGGAAACTAACCCGGTCAAACTGGACGTCAAAGATTTTATGGGTGCCATTCTGCAGGTAGTATCCGTTAGAAAAAATGATTCCTTGATTATCGGGTAGTAAAATGGCTGATTCATTCAGGGATTTAAGATTCACCACTTCTTTTGTCCGTTGATTAAAGACAAATGCACGGAAATCTTCTTGATACGGTTTGATGCGAACGGCAATCAAATTGCCAAGGTCTGCATAGTAGTAATCCGCATCATCCAATTGTTGGTCGGCGTTTGAAACTTTTTCAGAGAAGATTCCTTTCCCTGTATCGGTGTTATTTTCAATTTTGAAAGTAATATCGCCATTGATCGCTTCTATAAAGATCTTATCCTTAATGGATATGTGTGGGTGTTTTCCGAGGCGACGGTCTTCCAAGGTTGTTTTTGTCCATTCAAATTCAAATTGGTTGGGCAATTTGACTTCGTGGATGCTGCGGTCATCCTGATATTGGAGCTTTCCGTCTTTAATCAACCACTTGAATGCCTTCAGGTCAGCAGGATTTTTGCTGGTCTGAAAGATCATATAAAGATAGTTTTCCGTACGTCGAAACTTGGAAAAGATCGAGTCGCGATAGTATTTGTATAAATTTTGATAATCGCCAATGAAATTAGGATCATTGATCAGATCGAGTGATTGTGGGATAAACTGATTGTTTTCGAACGTATATACACTGAAAACATCTTCGAGTTTAATTTCGGTACGTAACCCAAAATGGACATTATAACCAAATATACATAGCTTGTCCAGGGCCAAAATACCGCGAGCAACACAGTTATTTTCTGTCGTGATCCGTTGATTGGCTTTGAGTATAAAACTTGTCGCATTAAATACTTCCTTGCGGGCATTATTTAGTTGCTGGAGTTTGATAGAAAGCTCTTCCTTTTGTGTAAGGAGCCGCTTTCGAATAATCTCGTATGCACCTTGATCAAGGGAGTCGTTCTGATTTATTACGTTTTCTTCTGGCATAAAATGAGCTTTCTCGACTTGGTATATGTGATAAAATCTTGTGTTCGTTGCCTGCAATGCTAATTAGCATTGCAGGCAATAGTGAATTGGGTATGGGCTAGGACAGTTTCTTGTTTGATATGCCCAAGTTTTTCGCCAATCCGAACAAAGAATTAATGAAGCCTGTATCTTCGCCATTTTCAGCATCAGTCGCCGCTTGTTGAAGTTTAATCAATGCTGCTGAAACGGTGAGGTTCTTAATATCGTTTGTGGAAATTCCATATTTATCGGCTAATCCACGCACCTTTTCTGCGAGGTCTCCTTGTCCATCTGGACCTATCAAAGAATTTTTAATAGCTGTGGCATGTTTGGAGTTGTCAATCAAGTGATCAAAACCTTTGGAGTTGGATACTTGACGGACGATATTCTCAAAGAACATGGTTTCACCACCAACAATATCGATTTTTGCTGTTTTAAGTGCTTCCGATAATACGCCGGCTTGTGCTTGAGCAATGTCTTTTTGGATATTGATGTGTGCGAGTTCAATATCACGTTCTTTTTGCAATTGCAATTTGAATTCTTCGTGATCTCTGCCCACGCCGTCCAATTTCTTCATCGCTTCAGCTTTCTCTTCGATACCTTTGGCTTCAGCAAGCGCTTTCTCACGCACCACTTCCGCCTGTGCTAAGCCTTCTTTACGCATCGCTTCCGCTTTCTTCTCAATGACATTAGCTTCAACAGTACCTTGTTTTTCTTCAGCTTCAGCTTTGGCAACCATAACTTCGGCCTCGGATAAGCCAAGCGCAGCTTCTTCTTTGGCTTGTGCCTCGGCAATAATCTTACGACTTTCGGCCTCTTTGAGCGATGCTTCTTTTTTCGCTTCCGCATCGATCAATAGCTCTTGTGCACGCTTTTCGGCGATTTTACGAGCAGCCTCCGCGTCGATTACTTTTTTCTCTGCTTCCTGTTCTGCCGCAATTTTTGCAGCTTCGGCAGCTTTAACAGTTGAAATTAATTTTTCTTCTGCTTCTTGTGATGCCGCAATAACACCCGCTTGTTTTTTACGTTCTACTTCACGGAATACTTCGATGTCTTTGACGCCTTGTTGCTCTTCAACAACACCTTTTTCCAATTGTACACGTTCTTTGATAACGCCTTGGATACTTTTCTTTTCGGTTTCGATCGAGCGTTCTTTGTCGATCTGTGCTAAGGTAACAATGCGCTCGCGTTCTGTTTGTTCTAAGGCGCGATCTTTTTCTACACGTTCGGCCTCCACAGCATCGGTACGTTGTTTATTCTTTTCAGCAATGATAATCTGCCGCAGTTTATTTTCTTCTTGAACAGCGAGTTGCTCTTCGGTAGAAATCCGGACGCTTTCGTACTTGAGACGTTCTTCTTCGCGTACCTTTGCTATTTCTGCTTCTTCGCGTGCTCTGATGTTGTCAATTTCCCGTTTTTGTTTCTCTTCCTTTTCGGCAAGCTGACGGTCTAGTTCTAGAATCGCTTCCCTTGCTTCCACGTTTTGTTTTTTGATTAGTTTCTCCTCATCACGACGAATGAAGTTGGCATTTATATTTTGTTTGGCTGTTAATTCGGTGATCTTTTTGATACCCTCACTGTCTAGGATATTATTTGGATTGAGATGTTCGATGTCGGTCTGTTCAAGGTAATCAATCGCACAGTCGTCCAAAATATAACCATTAAGATCAGTTCCGATGACGTCCAGTATCTCATCACGGAATTCGCGACGGGCTTCGTATAATTCAATGAAATCAAATTTCTTACCTACTGTTTTGAGTGCTTCGGAGAATTTAGATTCAAAAATACTTTTTAATGTTTCTGGTTCACTGGCGCGGTCGCAACCTAAATTTTGGGCTACATTGATCACATCATCTACATTTTTATTGACACGAACAAAGAAAGCAACTTTGATATCTGCACGAATATTGTCCTTACAGATCAAACCTTCACCCTGCATACGGGCAATCTCAATTTTTTTGATTGAGATGTCCATGATCTCCATCTTGTGAAATACAGGTACAACATACATTCCCTTGTTGAATGCTACTTTTGTACCACCAACACCGGTTCGTACAATCGCTTTCCCTTGTGGAATTTTCTTGTAGAATGCACTCAATACAACAAAGAATGCAAAAATTAAAAAGACAGCCAAACCGACAATTAAAAGTATAATTCCGTTTAAGCCACTTAAAAATAAAAGAGGTTGATATAGCATATGATTTGTATTTATTTAGATTTTAATATTTGGGTTTACGATTAGAATTTAAAAGGATAAAGATTCGCTCTTTTAGGACAGTTGTTTAGTGTCGGGGTTTTGCGTTTATTCCTTTTCCATTAAATATTGTCTATCGTGATTTCTTTGGTCACATAATAATATTTCTTGTCCTTGGATTCGTCAACAATAATGACATCGTCTCCATAGCCTATTTTCTCCCCATTATGGCTGACAACATTGAGGCGAATAGGATCCTGTTGGATGATAAATTCGGCAGAACCTATTTTCTTGCCTTCAATACTGGCTCTCATTTTACCCATGCGACCAAGAAAATCGTGACTTTCTTCGCCATTGTAACCTATACTTTTGAACATTTTAGCTAAAGGTTTGGTCAGAAAATGCATTAAAATAAATGTAACAATAAAAACAGGGATCAGGATTAATACGGACTTTATCCCCCATGAAGCAACGTCGATAAAGAGCGAAGAAACAATGGTAATTATCCAGCCTATAAATTTGAACAGTGTTACAATAAGCATGATGGGTACTTTGCCAACATTGATGTAATCCATTGCTTTTGCAAAGAAGCCAGGTTCTGTATTAGCGTCCGTATCCGTATGATGATGGTGTGCATGATCGCCGCCCTCAGTTGCGATATCATGTGAGCCATCAACGTCCGTGACATCAGGTGTAGGATGGAGGTCTATATCTGCATCGGCATCAAATAGATGTACTCCATCACCCATCAGAAACATAAATAACCAATACACTACAGACATGCCAGTTAAGACTGTCATAATTCCATTGGACAATGGATTGAATAAGATATTGATTAGTTCTGTCATAGTGTTATTGTTTAAATTTTCTCTCTCTTGAAAGTATAATGAAAAGACCAGGAATTCCCATTGACTTCAAGGTCCTGCATGGTTACCAATTCCCAGCCTTGATTTCCAAGATCATTTAAGATTTCATCAATTTTTTCGGGATCCAACTTTGTTCCCCAAAAACCTTTAGGTTCAATTTTTAGCGTTTTATATTCAAATCTTTTCATCATTATTTAATTTTCTTTTTAGTTCTTCTAATTCGTTGTTGACGGCTTCAGACCCGCCGATGGTCTCGTTGATCTCATCAACTTTACTTTTGTTACCTAGTGCAATCTCGCCATAGGCCTTTGCTAGTGCCTCGTCTTCCTCGACCTTCTCTTTCATACGTTCTAACATGGAAATCGTACTATTGGAATCGATATTAGCGAGCTGACGATTGACCATTTTAGCTGCGTTGGATACCTTTACACGTGCCTTTAAAGTAGAGAGTTCACCTTCCCATTTCGATATATTGAATTTGAGAATGTCTACATTTTTGTGTAGCTCATCCGATGAACTTTGATGAATCACGGCTTGTTTCTCCAATTCACCAGCTTCGATTAACAACTGTTTTTTCAGCAACAGCGCTTCCTTTGCAAGACCTTCTGCCTTTTCTGTCGTTAATTCTCCTTTTTGTGCTTTTTGGAGTAATAGAATAGCTTTGTTTTCGAATTCATTGGCTTCTTCTTTTTTCTTTTCACAATTGTTTTGGGTACGTATGGCTAACGCTTTAACTTTAGCATAGGCTTCTAACGATTGTTCCAGGTCCTCTTTCATCTCACGGATACCCTGTTCCGTCATTTTGATGGGGTCTTCCATTTTGTCCACGACTGCGTGGATCTCGGCTTGACCAATTCTGAAAATTCTCTTAAAAATATTCATTATTCTATAATTTTGAAAAACTTATTAACTGATTATAATATTCACTCATCAAAAGACTCAGCGAATTAATGGCTGCATCAAACTCATTCTGATCGAGATTATGTATTTGTAAGGTATACCGAAATATAACTTTGGTACCATCTTCTGTTAATGCAAACCCACCGTGTATAATATCTCTATTCTTTATCAATAGTGATTTGAACATATCCATGGTGTCATTGCTGATTGTAAAAAGATATTGCTCAAAAATCAGGATGGGTTGGGCAATGCCTACAATCAGGTTACGGATTCCGTCATCTTCATTTTCGATGACAAAGATTCCTTCTTTTGTATCCTTATGGGTGATGGTGTAACCGATATTGGCGATATAATTTTCAATTTTTGAGAAGTACATAATCAAGTTTTTTATATATTGCACATATTCTTTGCATAAAGGTAATAAAAATGCAAAAATATTTTGCAATAAATATTCAATTTTTTTAAAATGAGCAACGTAGGCAACAATATTAAGAAATTAAGAAAAGTGAAAGGAATGAGTCAACAGGCATTTGGGGATATTTTTAATCTTACTAGAGGTAATATTTCGTCTTACGAAGAAATGCGTGCAGAGCCAAAAATTGAGATTGTTCTAAAGATTGCAAATTATTTTGGCATTCCTGTGCAGCATCTTATTGAAAAAAATCTATCTGTCAATGAAATTCTTAATTTCAATGATTATTTTGATCCAAATGTTTCTCTTATTGGACGTAAAAGACTGTTACAAATCCCGCTGCTGGAACGAGATGGTATTTTTGAGGCGGGTAGTTATTTTTCGAAATTAGAAGAGCTTCCAATAATTGAATTTCCTTTGCAAAGTAGGAACCGCCTCATCGCAATCGAATACGCTGACGCTATTCCGGTGCCGAGTGATTTTTTGGCTGGCCCTCAATCCATTTTATTTTTTGAAGAGGTAGATGTTCAGAGCCTACATACGTTGGATAAAGCATTTGGTTTGTATTTTTCCGAAGAAGAGTTCTTTATTGGAAAATACAGTTTGCAGGAAAAGGAGATTAGTTTAGCCTTAAATGCCTGGAAGAAGATTGATCTCACTATGGGGGAGAAGGCATATTTCTGGAAATTGTATGGCAGGTTTGAGCGAATCTAATTGCGTGGAACTTTTTCCTATTGTTTATTCGGTTTTGCCGGTATCGGGCGTATTTCCATGTTGTTATCATATCCGTGGTTAATTATTTAATTGCAGTCCATTTACAAGGTATTAACAAGGGGTTTGCAGGGGTTTACCCTTGTAATACCCCTAATATGTACGGCCTTGGAGTTGATCTGATGTTGACTTGCCTACAAGAAAAGAAGACTCCTAACTCAGGCCTGCAGAATGGGAGTGTCCACAAAAAATTTCGTAGAGTCGGGCATTGTAATTAAATTAGTTCGATAATAAAGTAATGTTACAAAAAGGTAGGGTTGTGATTAAGATGATGGTGAACTTGTCGATCCGATAAAACTAGAGTGATTTATTTAGTTTTAGAACAACACGCATAAACGGATAAATGACCAGACATAAAAAACTAAATTTAAATAAATGAAGAAAGTAGCCTTATCAGCATTAATTGCTGGATTTTTTGTTATTTCCTGCAATAATTCCGCGACTAAAAAAGTCGACGTAAAAGATACAACTGCCGCTATTGACTTAAAAAAAGATACGGCCGAAACGTCGGTAGAAAATAGCGGTGGCGAAGTGCCAATACCGAAATTTAGTTCTGCTGGGACACAAAAATTGGCGGAGGATTATACAAAATATATCAAAGAATTTATCGCTGTTGCTAAAAGCGGCGATGTTGTTAAACTCAAGGAGCTTGCAGCGAAGCGACGGGAATGGGCGGCCAAAGAAACTGAAGCTGTTGCTAAGTTTACGCCAGAAGATGCTAAATTATGGAAGGCTTATGCAGAGAACCTAGGAAGAGCGTTGACTGCAAGCCTGACAAAATAAGTTGGAAACAATCGACGAGGTAGGGGCTTGAAAACCTACCTCGTTGATCATACTAGAAAGGCAGATCGTCTTCATTTTCATCTGGAGGTGTTGGGATGTCATCTTTGGCACCGTTCGAATCAGATAAAATCATAAAATTATCTACTTTAATTTCTGTGACATATTGTTTTACCCCATCTGCGTTCTCATAGTTACGATAGGTGAGTTTGCCTTCAACCATGAGTTTGGTCCCACGTTGGCATTTCTTTTCAATGGTATTGTTTTGCTTACCCCAAACCACGAGTGTATGCCATTGAACTTCTTCAACCCATTCACCGGCTTTGTTCTTGAAAAGATCATTGGTGGCGAGACGTAATATGGAGTAATTGGTGCCAGTGGAAGTTGTTTTGATTAACGGGTCGTTTCCTAAATGCCCAACCAATTGTACTTTGTTGCGTAATGTGCTCATGTGTCTAATTTTTAAAAGTTTTTAATAATTCTTATTTTAGTTGATGGTCATTGGCTATGAACGCCGAATGATCTTAAGCAAAGGTGGGGCGGGGAAATAATTATAGTCGTCTATTTACCATTTGTATTCGACTATAGTCGGTTGTAACCGTTTGTTGTCGTTTAATCTTCCGTTATGAGTTCTGGAGAAAAAGTCTGCCTTGAATGTGGCAAAGTAATATATGGCCGTTCGGACAAGCGATTTTGTGATGATGCTTGCCGGAACGCCTATAACAATAAATTAAATAGCGACCAGACCAATCTGGTGCGCAATGTGAATAATATCCTACGAAAAAACCGCCGTATTTTATTAGATGCATTGAGTGGGGAGGGTATGGTGAAGATACAACGGGAAAAGTTAAAGCGGTTGGGATTTGATTTTAAGTTTCATACACATACTTTTTCCAATAACAAGGGGCAGACCTATAGCTTTATTTACGAAACAGGGTATCTGTTGTTGGAGAATGATTGGGTATTGATTGTTCAAAAGAAACCGCTGTGATATTGATCACAATAGATTCATTTGTATTGGTTTAGTTTGCAGAACTGAGCTTGGCTTTTCTTATTGCGATATAATTAAAAATAGTAAACGTTAGAATCAATATGTAATAGCATACTGGTATGAGTAAAAAATAGGCGCTATTAAAGATATTGGTTAAAAAAGACGGTAGTGCAATTTTAAAAAAATCTGCAATAATGATATAGACTATGAAACTTCCGAGAAAAAATAGTCCAACAGCGTGTATTATAATTATTTTTTTTAGGTGCTTACTGTATAAGGCGTCTTTGTTTTGTTTCGTATAACCCATAATTGCTGGGACCAATAGCCCTAATAATGGATTGACCAAAAAGGTGAGCGATGCTAAATATAGCGCTTTAATACTTCCTGTTTGATTGTTGTCGATACTGATTTGATTTACATTTGGCATAATGAGTTGTTCTAATGGTATTTCCAAAATTTGACTGATCTGTTTGAGACTAAATCCACTGATTTCTTCCGTGCCTTTTTCTATGCGTTGCACTGTTCTTAGCGATACCCCCGCTTGATCGGCGAGTTCCTGCTGCGTTAGTCCCTTACGTTTTCTTGCTAGTTTGATTAATTGATTAGCTGATTGACTTTCCATAGTTCAAAGATGGGGAAATAGTCGTTGAATTTTAGTGAAATTGATGCGACAATAATATGCCAATATCGTGCTGAACAATATAACAGATTAATAATCAAAAGTTTTTGGAATTTGGTAAATATTTTGAATCTTTGCAATTCAATAGAGTAATTAATAAAAACGGAAGAATATGTTTGCAATATTAGAAAATCCCGCTTCGTCCACAGAGAAGATTCTCGGGAATATTCTTCGGAATACGGCCCTTTCCTAATCTTCTTCTTAATACGTTAAGTAACCTAGGTTGATATTGGCTAAAACGTGGCGCTCGAAATGGTAGTCCACTTTTCCAATATGCTTAGCTTATTCAGGAGTTTTAAAAATCCAGTTACTTTCAAAGTTATCGTGAAAGCTGGATATGAATGTTATGTTTTAGAAAATTTTATGAATTCAGTAAATAAATATGTCCTTCAGGCGCTGGATAACTATCCGATGTATTTGGAGGAGACCATGGAATCCTTATCCTATGCGCTATCCTATGATGAGTCCAATACAATGGCGCTGTGTTTGATGGGAAGAGTTCATGCCGAACAGCTATTGGACTATGAGCAGGCAAAAAGGTATTTCCAGGAAGCTTTGGTGCATAATGTGCAGGCACTGGAAGTATATCCTTATTTCATTCAGACATTGATTGATATGGGGGAGTATGAAGCTGCAAAAAAGACGATCAAATTTGCTTTGACACTTCCGGCCATGCCCTTGACAGGAATCTGGATCAAGAAAGCACTGCTATTTGAAAAAATGAGAAAATACAAAAAGGCATTGAAGGCGTTAAAAAAGGCTAAACTTGAAAATGTTGACCTCGATTTTTCGTCAAACCTGAAGGCGATTGAAGATCGGATTAAAGGAAAACAGGAAATTAAGAACGGGAACGAAAAGGAAAACAAGAAAGAACGGAAGAACAGCCGAAAATAATCTCACCTTATTCGTATAACAGTTTTTATTTTGAACGAAGTCCAATAAAGAAGCCCTAGCTGAAATTTCAGCTAGGGCTTTATCAATATAGTTTAAGAATTATTCTGCTCTTAAGATTTTCGCAGCCTCAACCATAGACTCTAAAGCCGCTTTGGTTTCTGGCCAAGCACGAGTTTTCAAACCACAGTCAGGATTAACCCAAAGTTGTTCTGCTGGAACTACTGCTTTTGCTTTGCGCAATAGATCTACCATCTCATCTTTGCTTGGAACACGTGGTGAGTGAATGTCATAAACACCTGGACCAATATCATTTGGATATTTGAAATCACCGGCGAAAGCATTCAATAATTTCATTTGAGAACGTGAAGTCTCAATCGTGATAACGTCGGCATCCATTGCAGCGATATCTTCGATCACATTATTGAACTCAGAATAACACATGTGTGTGTGAATCTGTGTATCGTCTTCAACATTTGATGAAGAGACACGGAAAGCACGTACTGCCCAGTTCAAGTAATCTTTTTGATCAGCTTTACGTAACGGTAATCCTTCACGGATAGCTGGTTCATCGATTTGTATGATTTTGATACCTGCTTTTTCCAAGGCTTGTACTTCATCCAAGATCGCCAATGCAATTTGGTAAGTCGTTGTTGAGCGCGGTTGATCGTTACGTACGAAAGACCATTGTAAGATTGTTACAGGACCAGTCAACATACCTTTAACCGGACGATTTGTCAATGATTGTGCATATGAAGACCAACGGACAGTCATATCTTCAGGACGGTATACGTCACCATAGATAATCGGAGGTTTTACACAACGTGAACCGTAAGATTGTACCCAACCATTTTGTGTGAAAGCGTAACCAGCCAATTGTTCACCGAAGTATTCAACCATGTCATTACGTTCGAATTCGCCGTGTACTAATACGTCGATATCCAATTGCTCTTGAAGACGGATGGTGTTTTCTGTTTCTTCTGCGATTGCTTTATCGTATTCTGCCTGCGTAATAGCACCCTTTTTCAGATCTGCTCTCCATTTACGAACATCTTTCGTTTGTGGGAATGAACCGATAGTTGTGGTCGGGAACGCCGGTAAGTTGAATTTCGCTTGTTGCGCTGCTTTACGGTCTGCAAATGCTGAAGTGCGTTTTGCATCGTCATCAGTAATATTGCTTGTACGTGTTTTAACCTCTGGTTTGTGGATCAATGGAGAGGTACGACGGCTTTCAGCAGCCGCTTTGTTCGCTTCGAAGCGTTTTGCTGTTTCAGCATCAACTTCTCCCTCCGCTAGTACGGCTAAGTCTTTTACTTCAGCTAATTTTTGTTTAGCAAATGCTAACCAGTTTTTTACTTCAGCTGGTAGCGATTGTTCATTGTGTTCATTGTCTAAGTCAAAAGGAACGTGCAACAAAGATGAAGAAGGAGCTACCCATACACGGTCTTTTCCTAATGCATCAACAGCCTGTTTGATTTTAACCAATGATTTTTCGTAATCATTTTTCCAGATGTTACGGCCTTCAACAATACCTAAAGATAATGTTAATGAAGCAGGAACTTTAGCCAATACCGTATCCAATTGGTTTTCACCGCGTACCAGATCCAAATGTAAAGCATGGATAGGTAGGTTAACTGCGATATCTTCGTTGTCTTTTAAAGCTTCGAAGTAAGTCGTTGCGATTAATTTGATATTTTTTGCTGCTGCAGCTAATTTTTCGAAAGTAGGTTGATATAAAGCTTTTACTTTAGCATCTAAATCCAATGCTAAGAAAGGCTCGTCAATCTGAACATATTGTGCACCAGCATCAGCTAATTTAGCTAGTATTTGCTCATATACTGGAATAAGTTTATCCAATAAATCGATACGGTCGAAGCCAGCTTCTTTTTCTTTACCGATCAAAAGGTATGTAATAGGACCTAATAGAACTGGTTTAGTATCGATGCCCAATGCTTTTGCTTCGTTGTATTCATTTAAGAATTTTTCGGAAGTCAATTTGAATTCTTGATCTTTTGTGAATTCTGGTACCATGTAGTGGTAGTTCGTATCCAACCACTTGGTCATTTCCATTGCAGTCACGTCGATTCCTTCTTGTTGGAAACCGCGCGCCATGGCAAAATATAGATCTAAACTGTAATTGTTGTCTACTTTATTCAATAAAGAATGGTAGCGAGCAGGAATTGCACCAACAGTGAGGGTTAAATCCAATACTTGATCGTAAAAAGAGAAATCATTGGAAGGGATCAAATCTATTCCAGCATCTTTTTGTGTTTTCCAATTGCCTTCACGAATTTTTTTTGCTGTGTCCAATAATTCCTCAACAGAAGATTTTTTAGCCCAATAGGCCTCATTGGCTTTTTTCAATTCGCGGAACGCGCCCACACGAGGGTAACCTAAATTGTTAGTCAATAACATAATGAATGTTTTTAATATTTCTTTTTCAACTATATTTCTTGCTAGAGAGAGAAGGACACACTAGAATTTGGTGACTTCGGCTTATCATTCCCATATCAAGTAGGGTAGAATTTAGCACCTTGTCAAGGGACAGGTTGCTAAGGCTTCATCGGGTCTATTCCCTCTGCCTTTCTCTATAAGCGACGCTAAGTTAGAACATTTCTTTTTGAAATGCAAATTTTTTATAAAAGTGCGTCAATTTTTTATATTCTACTAAGGATGAAATTGTTTTGTTCTTTTATTTTCATCCACGAATTCGAGTAAGTCACGCTTGAATACGTGTGTAGCATAAAAAGGGGAATGACTATATTTTTCATTCCCCTTTTTTTAGCTGACCAAAAGTTTGTAACCTTTTCCGTGCACATTGACAATTTCAACTTTGCTATCTTCTTTTAGATATTTACGAAGTTTACTGAGAAATACATCCATACTTCTACCCGTAAAATAGTTATCATCATGCCATATTTTTAACAACGCTTCTTCCCGGGTCAGCACATCATTTTTCTTTAAGCAAAGCAAGCGGAGTAGTTCAGCTTCTTTCGTGGAGAGTTTTTGCATCTGTCCTTTGTAAGAAATCTGCTGACTTGTATAATCAAAGAAATAATCGCCAATTTCAAATTTATCCGCAACCACTTCTTCTTCTTTGTCTCGAACACTGCGTTTCAGCAAAGCATTGATGCGGAGCAATAATTCTTCCACTCGAAAAGGCTTGGTGATATAATCATCTCCTCCTAGCTCAAAGGCTTCGGTCTTATCTTCCATCATCCCCTTTGCTGTGGCAAAGATAATAGGAACAGTATTGTTTGTTTTTCTGATTTCACGTCCAACTGTAAATCCGTCCTTTTTTGGCATCATGACATCAAAAATACAAAGGTCGTAGTTATTTTTTTTGAATTGAGAAATCGCTTCATCTCCATCCGTGCATAATGTGACGTCAAATTTTCCCTTTAATTCGAGATAGTCTTTTAAAAGATCCCCCAAATTAGGATCATCTTCTGCTAATAATATCTTTTGCATAATGAATATATTAATTTTCACCAATGTCCCTTGATGCTGATAAATCAGCCTTCCTCAACCTTTGAAATTTTTTAAAGAGGAAATATACAAAAAAGGAACGTTTTATTTTTTAATAGGCAAAATTACTTCAAAGGTCGTGCCTTTATCTTTTTCACTTTTAACTGTAATTTTTCCGTTCAGCCTTCTCAGAATGTCCTGTACATAACTTAAGCCAAGGCCAAATCCTTTGACATTATGAACATTCCCAGTTGGAATACGGTAAAACTGGTCGAAAATCTTTTGCAGGTGATCCCGGCTCATCCCAATACCATTGTCGGCTATGGTGACAACAATGGTGTCGCCAACATTTTTTGAATTGATGTTGACATGTAAATCTCCTTTGCTGTACTTGATGGCATTATCCAAAAGATTGTAAAATACATTGGAAAAATGTAACTCATCACCAACGACAACATCCTTGGTCGCTGCAAGATCTATACTGAATTTCCCGCCAATATTTTGCATCCGTAGCTGCATACTGTCCGTTACTGCCGAAACAAGATCATTGATGCATACTTCTACCTGGTCGAGTTTTAGCGTTTCTTTTTCTAGTCTTGCCAAATCGAGCACACGTTCAATATGATTTCCGAGTCTAACATTTTCGTCGTAGATGATATTAGCCAATTTCTGAACGCGCTTGTGGTCGGCATTGATGTCTGGATCTTTAAGTGACTCACTGGCAATCATAATTGTTGCAACAGGTGTTTTAAACTCATGCGTCATGTTGTTGATGAAATCCGTCTTCATTTCCGAAACTTTCTTTTGTCTGAAGATGATAATCAGTGTATAAGCAAAACACCCCACCAACAAGAAAAGCAGTGCCAGCATGGGCAGCAACAGATAGCCCATATTATCGGCAATTATCGCCTTTTTATTGGGGAAATAGATGGTTAATTTTCCTGGCGCAGCACCGATATCACCTTTAAAAAGTGCCGTTGAGTATTTGGTTGTATTTGTTGGGTTATTTAAAGCGGCTTCGTTTAAAATATTATTTAGTAATATATTGTTTGTGCTCCATATTTCAATATTGAAAGGAGCTTTAATGTCGCGTTGAGCCAACTCCTCTTTGATAAGTTCTTGAACGATGATCACATTCAATCGATCCTTTAATGGACGTTTAGCAAGCTCCATTCCAATAGCAATATCTTCGATGTAGTCTGCTTTTTTGCCGCCCAGCATGGCAACGGAATCATATACATTAAAGCCACTCCACGCGTTTTTTCTGTTGAGGATATCCAATCTTTTTTCCAAATCAGAAATTGTTTTCGCAAGTTTCGCATTCTCTCTTGGAGGTAATGTGGCTACCCGGAATTTTGTTTGTTGATTGACCAGTGGGTCCATTAGGGGGATAACAAACCGCGTGCTATCGTCCTTCCCATTGATCTGATCATCTACCTTTGAAGCATTTAACATGATAAAAGCCTGTACCAAATTATCGTCGGTAAGCTCATTTGAAACAGAAAATTTGATAAATTTCTGGTACTCCGGTCTTTTGATGTATGTTTCGTAGAATGAATTTTTGATTTCAATTACATTTGGATACAATGCACGTAATTGGTCTTCTTGCTCTTTAAAGTTTGAGAAAACAACATGTTGTTTGTTTTTTAATTCTTCAATTCTATACTGTATTTCGAGTTGCTCGGCCAAAAGACGTTGTTTGGCCTGTTCCTGCTTGGATTTTTCAATGTTACGCTCCTGTTGAACCTTAGCGAAGTCAACTACCTCCCGTCGTTCAAGCTTACCGGCAACAGCTGTAATCGCAGCATTGACGGACTCATCAAATAATTGAGACTTTTGGCGATAAGAATCTCTCAGAAAATAGAATTGCATGGCCAATACCCCAATTAGAGCGAGAGACATCAGTCCAATGATTAATACAATGCTATTTTTCTTCATTAGTATTGGGTATTAAATAAATGTATTTTGAATATATCAAAAAGTTTATAGCGCTCAGTTTATTTACCATTTGCGTATTCATCCCTTATGCCATGTGAGCGGCCATTTAAGGTGCGATAGCTCATTTTTTCTTAAATTGTTACAAATATAAAGATGCTAATGTGTTTTGTAGCTGTTTTAACAATGTTTAACAGCAATCTGTTTAAATATAGATGCTGTTCTTTGTAAATTAGTGAATAGAAATGGATTATGTGCTGAATTGCGCTGTGGACAAATTTTAATCTACGCGGTTGAGTCTAACTGCTGGAGAAGTGAATAAGCCGAATATGACGCGTTCATTGGTACAATGAGTGCTCTTTAATAACTATATAAAGATGAAAAGCTACGTATTATTATTGGTATTGTCTTCCATAGGGACCATTGCTTTAGGACAAGTAAAGGTGAAACCGCAGATTCCTTTAATGGAGGAAAAAGAATCAAAGATGCCTGTCTTTAAATTGGATTCTTCAGATGAAAAGTATCATATGCCCATTAAGAGGCCAAATCGTGTGGACGGTCTAGCCCCAATGCCAGGAACGGAAAAAATGCCCAAAGGTGATGAGAAAGAAAACAATCTTCCTTTTAGGCGCTTGAATGATTCGCTAAAGGTGAAGGACTTTAAATTAAAAATCGACTCCTTGTATCCAAACAAGCAAAAAAAATAGCGTTCTAGATAGAACGCTATTTTTTTTGCTTTAATCCTTATTGTCCATTATAGCTGGGAAACACGGATTGTATTTGTTTTACCTTTTTCGATTAACGGTGTCGAAGCTGTATTGATAATGATAGATCCAGGTTTAACGTAGTTATTTTTTACAATAAATTTGTTAACATCATGAATAGATCCATCTGTGCTTTCGAACTTGTCGTAGATAAAAGTTTTTACTCCCCAAAGTAGGCTGAGTTGTTTCAGCAATTTTTGTGTTCCTGTGAAAACTAAGATATCTACATTTGGTCTATAACTTGTAATTTCAAACGCTGTTGCACCAGATGATGTCAATACCGCAATTGCAGATGCATTTGTTTTTTGAGCAAGATAAACCGAAGATGCGCAAATCGCGTCCGGAATAAGTGTTCCGTCGTGGATTTCACTAACTTTCTCATTATAATAAGGATAAGAAGTTTGTTCCACGTGGATAATGATTTTGCTCATTGTTTCGATAACGATTTCAGGGAATTCACCAACTGAAGTCTCGCCACTTAACATCACAGCATCCGCTCCATCCAATACGGAGTTGGCTACGTCATTTACTTCAGCACGTGTAGGACGTGGTGTAGTGATCATACTTTCCAACATCTGTGTCGCAATGATTACCGGTTTTGAAAGATCTCTACATTTCTGTACGATGATCTTTTGAAGTCCTGGTACCTCTTCCATTGGAAGCTCAACGCCCAAGTCACCACGAGCAACCATAACAGCATCTGTAGCTTCGATAATGGCATCAATATTTTCAATCGCTTCCGGTTTTTCAACTTTTGCGATTACACGAGCATGGCTTCCTTTTGCCTCGATGATTTTTTTACATTGAAAAATATCTTCTGCCGAACGTACGAAAGACATCGCGATCCAGTCTGCACCATGATCCAGGGCAAAATTCAAGTTGTCTAAATCTTCTTCCGTCAACGATGGGATAGATACTTTGGTGTTCGGTAAGTTAACGCCTTTACGTGAAGTAAGGACACCTCCGTGTACAACTTCACAGGTAACAGTATCTTTATGATTGGTCTCTAAAACACGAAGTTGAAGTTTTCCGTCATCAAGTAAAATGATTTCGTTGGCTTCAACATCGTTTGGAAAGTTTTCGTATGTAATGTAGATTCTGTTTTCGTCTCCGATGAGTTCTTGTGTTGTAATTTCAACTTTTGAACCATTCACGAGAATAGCTCCACCTTCTTTCATTTTTCCGATCCTAATTTTTGGACCTTGTAAATCGGCTAAGATGGCAACATTGAATCCTGTTTCATTATTTATTGCATTTATAGTTTCGATTACCTTAAGGTGATCTTCCTGGCTGCCATGAGAGAAATTCAACCGGCACACATCAACCCCTTTGGCAATCATGTTGGTCAAAACTTGTTTGTCTGCCGAGGCAGGGCCTAATGTTGCGACAATTTTAGTCCTTTTTTGAACTTTTTCCATCTGTTATTTTGTATTTTAAATGTTCTTCATTAATCACAACAAATAGCCTACTATATTGTTGTGTTTTGTCAAAACTAAATCGAATTAATTTAGATCTAAGTTGGGGTGTATTTGCTACACTAACCTACAGTTTGCTAAAATATGAGATTTTCTTTAGATTTCAATATTTTTGGTGATATTTCTTTTGCAATGACGACTTCGGGTAATTTGTTGATCCTTTTGATAATATGTTCCACGTCATCCTCACAGATGTAGTTTTTGATGATGATAAAAAAATCGAAGTGGGGGTTTTCCGGGATTAAATAAGTGCCTTCGATGCTCTTATTGTTGATCAAGAAATATTCGGTGTCGGCATCGGCGATAAGGTAATGAAAAGCAGTGAAGTGGTAGCTTATTTTTTTCTTTGGATCAAAGACAATGTGATATTCAAGCTCTTCTTCGGTTTTGTTTTTTTGTCGACCATCATGGTCGTACTTGCTTTCTTTTCCTCTGGAAAAATTCAGGTTAGTCTCCTTGTTGATGAAATGGCAGAGTCGGTAATCTTTCAACGAACAGGTGATGGCGAGTAGGGTAAAATCCAACTCTTCATTCATGTCCATATCCAATCTTGCTACTAACTTATTGACCACTTTAATGTTTAAATATATGTCCCTCTGCTAACGAAGGTACTAATAATTTTGAGGTAGGAATATACTTTTTGTGTAAAATTTGAGTTAATTAGCTGAGCGTTTGGAATACAAAATATTTTTTGTTATACTTGAACTAAGTTAATATAGAGTGGGTTAGCTAGTATAAGACGCGAATAAGTTCGGTCGCCTAACATGGTGACTTTCATCTAAATATCAATTTAGGTTTGAATTTTGATGAAATTTATTTTTCTTTGCACAGATTTATTAAACAATTAAACTATAAAATCATGTCAGATATCGCTTCAAGAGTAAAAGCAATTATCGTTGAAAAATTAGGTGTTGACGAAAACGAAGTAACACCAGAAGCTTCATTCACTAATGATTTAGGTGCTGATTCACTTGACACTGTTGAGTTGATCATGGAGTTTGAAAAAGAATTCAACGTTGCTATTCCTGATGATCAAGCAGAGACTATTGGTACTGTTGGTCAAGCAATCGCTTATTTAGAAAAAAACGTTAACTAACTAATTTAATTAGGCTAATCGTAATAAATGGAGCTTAAAAGAGTAGTAGTAACAGGATTAGGCGCCCTTACACCAATTGGTAATACCGTCTCAGCTTACTGGGAGGCGTTAATAAATGGTGTAAGCGGAGCTGCTCCTATTACGCATTTTGATGCGTCAAAATTCAAGACTCAGTTTGCATGTGAGGTAAAGGGGTTTGATCCGCATGAATTTATGGATCGAAAGGAAGCTCGTAAAGTCGATCCTTTTGTCCAGTATGCAATTGCGTCAACAGATGAGGCAATTAAAGATGCTGGCTTAGATTTTGAAAAATTAGATACAAATCGTATCGGAGTAATTTGGGGATCAGGAATTGGAGGTTTAACAACTTTCACTGAAGAAGTTGCAAACTTTGCAAAGGGAGATGGAACACCTCGTTTCAATCCTTTCTTCATTCCTAAGATGCTCGTTGATATTGCTCCAGGACATATTTCAATGCGTCATGGTCTACGTGGCCCTAACTTTTCTGCCGTATCGGCTTGTGCCTCGGCTACCAATGCAATGATAGATGCTTTTAACTATATTCGTATGGGCAAAGCTGATGTGATTGTTACAGGTGGATCAGAAGCTACAGTCAATGAAGCTGGAATTGGTGGGTTCAATGCTATGCATGCGTTGTCAACCCGGAATGATGATCCTAAAACAGCATCACGTCCTTTTGATAAAGACAGAGACGGTTTTGTTTCGGGAGAGGGTTCGGGTGCATTGATCTTAGAAAGTTTGGAGCATGCCTTAGCACGTGGAGCAAAAATCTATGCAGAGATTGCAGGGGGTGGAATGAGTGCAGATGCACATCACATCACAGCCTCGCATCCTGAAGGATTGGGCGCAAAACTGGCTATGACAATGGCTGTAAATGATGCAGAGATGGATTTTTCAGATATTGATTATATCAATGTTCATGGAACATCTACACCGGTCGGTGATATTAGTGAAACGAAGGCTATTGTTGACCTGTTTGGTGAACACGCTTATAAATTGAATATCAGTTCAACTAAATCAATGACAGGGCACCTTTTGGGTGCTGCAGGGGCTATTGAAACTATCGCTTCTATATTGGCTGTTCAAAATGATATTGTCCCTCCGACAATCAATCACTTTACAGACGATCCGGAAATTGATAACAACTTGAATTTTACATTCAACAAAGCGCAAAAACGTATCGTTAATGCCGCTTTGAGCAACACATTCGGTTTCGGTGGGCATAATGCTACCGTTATTGTGAAAAAATATAAAGCTTAATGTTTGATCCTTCAAACATGGTTTGATAATATGAGCTAGCGACAGGTTCTTTAACTAGGACTTGTCGCCTTATTTTTAGAAGAGATGCCTTTTGCAAGGATATATAAATTATATTTTTCGCCAGATCGGGAATACGTTAGAAAACTAAAAAACCTGCTAGGATTTGTTCCCGGAAATGTACATCTGTACAAGATGGCGTTTAGACACAAGTCTGTCGCCGTTACAATTAAAGAGGGCGCAAAAAATAGCAACGAACGTTTAGAATTCTTAGGTGATGCTGTTTTGGGTTCGGTTGTGGCTGAACTGTTATTTAAGAAATATCCTTATAAAGACGAAGGGTTCCTGACTGAAATGCGCTCAAAAATTGTCAGTAGAGCAAATCTAAACCAGCTTTCCAAAAAGTTGGGGTTTAATGAGCTTATCCAGTTTGATGCGCGAATGATCAGTTTTCCAAATAAACAAGGATCTTTATTGGGTGATGCTTTTGAGGCATTGATTGGGGCAGTTTATCTAGATAGGGGCTATGTTTTTACCAAGAGCTTTTTGTTGAATCGAATTATTAAACCGCACGTCGATATTCACCTATTGGAACAGACGGAAACAAACTTTAAAAGTCGGTTGATCGAGTGGTGTCAACATACTGGCAAAGAGATTGTATTTCGGCAAACAGACAACCCGGAAGGGGAATCTTCTAAGATGTTTAGTATTGAAGCGGTCGTGGATGGTATTGTTTGTGGACTTGGCCGTGATTTTAATAAGAAGTCTGCCGAGAAATCTGCCGCCGAAAAAGCCTGTGAATTCCTTAAAATTCTGGAAGTAGAATAAAGGATTTTATTAACTTTGCCAAATATGGCAGTAGTAAAACCTTCTTTGGCAAAAGGAACGCGTGATTTTTCGCCTTCCGAAATGATCAAACGCAACTATATTTTCGATACACTGAAAACGGTATTCAGAAAATATGGCTATAATGAAATACAGACCCCTTCATTTGAAAATTTGACGACCCTCACCGGTAAATACGGCGACGAGGGTGATAAATTGATCTTTAAGATTCTTAATTCGGGTGACTACCTGACAAAAGCGCCCGACAGCCTGCTTCACGATAAAAATTCCAATAAGCTCATTCCGCATATAACAGAGAAAGCACTAAGATATGATCTTACGGTGCCCTTTGCGCGCTATGTTGTGATGCACCAAAATGATATTACTTTACCGTTTAAGCGCTTTCAGGTGCAACCTGTATGGCGTGCAGATCGTCCGCAGCGCGGAAGATACCGCGAGTTTTATCAATGTGATGTCGACGTTGTCGGGTCAGAAAGTCTATTGAATGAAGCTGAGTTTATTTTGATTTATCAAGAAGCCTTCGAACGGTTTGGACTGAAAGATTTTAATATCAAAATCAACAACCGGAAAATTCTTTCGGGTATTGCTGAAATCATCGGCAAACCGGAGCTGATCGTAGACATGACTGTCGCGATCGATAAATTGGATAAAATCGGGTTGGAAGGTGTCAACAAAGAACTGTTGGAAAGAGGTTTTACAGAAGCAGATCTTGCTATTTTGAAACCTATAATTTTATTGGAAGGCTCAAATGATGAGAAACTTGCTTCCTTAAAAGCGATTTTAGCAACTTCTTCTGTCGGTTTAAATGGCATTGCAGAGATTGAGGAAGTGTTTGACTATGTAGCTAAATTAGGTGCTGAAGAAAAGTTGCTTCATCAAATCATAGATCTAGATATTACATTGGCTCGAGGTCTCAATTATTATACGGGCTGTATCTTTGAGGTCAAGACGAATGAAGTGGCCATGGGAAGTATCGGTGGAGGTGGCCGCTACGATGATCTTACAGGAATGTTTGGTTTGAAGGGACTGACCGGTGTCGGCGTTTCCTTTGGTGCAGACCGCATTTATGATGTGCTGGAAGAGTTGAACTTATTTCCTGCTGGGAAAGCTGATTCTACCAAGCTCCTGATCATCAATTTTGACAAACAGCTGGAAAGTTATACCCTGAGCTTACTCAACAAGCTTCGCAAGGAAAATATCGCTTCGGAACTCTATGCATCTCCTGTAAAATTGAAAAAACAAATGGGTTATGCGGATGGGAAGGGTATTCCCTACGTGTTATTAGTCGGTGAAGAGGAGGCTGCATCGGGGCAATTGTCATTAAAGGACATGGAAAGCGGGGAGCAGGTAAGGGTAACTGAAAGTGAGCTGATCCAAAAACTTCGATAGCAAACAGTTTGCATAAAATAGATTAAGCCAAATGATTATTAAGTCCTTTGGCTTTTTTATTTTCATAAGTTTTTGATTTATTTGATTGTGCCGTTCATTTATTTGTAATCAAATGCTATATACTTTAAATCAAATGTCTTAGAAGTGTCTTAAAGTATAAATAAAATTGATTTTTGGGCAAGGAAATTCGTCCAAAATTATTAGATTTGTAGTCTAGAATAGTAAGAAAATCAAAACTTTGAAATGAGTTCAACACCTATAACAAAAGAGACATATTTGGAGTGGTATAAGTCTATGTTACTTATGCGTAAGTTTGAAGAAAAAGCAGGTCAACTTTACGGACAACAAAAGATTCGTGGTTTCTGTCACTTGTACATAGGACAAGAGGCTGTAGTCGCTGGAACGATGTCAGTAATCAAACCTGAGGATTCTCTAATCACTGCTTATCGTGATCACGCCCACGCTTTGGCTAAAGGCGTTTCTGCAAATGCTTGTATGGCTGAATTATATGGAAAGATCACTGGTTGTTCAAAAGGTAAAGGAGGTTCTATGCACTTCTTCTCCAAAGAGCACAAATTCATGGGTGGCCATGGTATTGTTGGAGGTCAGATTCCTTTAGGTGCTGGTATCGCATTTGCTGAAAAATATCTTGGTACAGATAATGTAAATATCTGTTATATGGGTGATGGAGCTGTGCGTCAAGGTGCATTCAATGAGACATTGAACATGGCGATGTTGTGGAAACTCCCTGTTATCTTCGTATGTGAAAACAACGGTTATGCAATGGGTACTTCTGTACAACGTACAACGAACATGCAGGATATTTACAAAATGGGCTTAGGTTTCGATATGCCTTCTGCTCCGGTTGATGGAATGGATGTTGTTGCTGTACACAATGCGATGGACGAAGCTGTTCAACGTGCTCGTGCAGGTGAAGGTCCAACGTTCTTAGAAATTCGTACATACCGTTACAAAGGACACTCAATGTCTGATCCGGCTAAATATCGTACGAAAGAAGAGCTTGAAGCGTATAAAGACCGTGATCCATTGTTGTCGACTAAACATGCTATTTTAGAAAACAACTATGCGGATGACGCTTGGTTTGCAGAGGTTGAGGCTGATGTGAAAAAGGTCGTTGAAGAGTCTGTAAAATTTGCTGAGGAATCTCCTTATCCAACTGCAGATGAATTGTACAAAGATGTATATGTACAACAAGACTATCCATTTATTTTAGATTAATACTCTTTAACTTGATAATATAATAAAGAATGGCTGAAGTAGTAAGAATGCCGAAAATGAGCGATACAATGACCGAAGGGGTCATCGCGAAATGGCACAAAAAAGTTGGTGATAAAGTAAATTCTGGTGATTTAGTAGCTGAGATTGAAACAGATAAAGCTACGATGGACTTTGAGTCTTACCAAGAAGGAACTCTTTTATATATTGGTCCTAAAGAAGGCGAAGCAGTAGCTATTGATGCTGTTATTGCTGTTTTAGGTGAGCCAGGTGAAGATTTTCAAGCATTGTTGAGCGGTGATGCGCCTGCAGCTGAAAAAGCACCGGAAAAAACAGAAGAAAAAAAAGCAGAAGAAGTTTCTGGTCCAGAATCTTCGGCTAGTACTGTAACTCCTGAGGAATTGGGATGTACAGTAATTACAATGCCTTTGTTAAGTGATACCATGAAAGAGGGTGTCATTGCGCAATGGAACTTCAAAGTTGGTGATACGATTAAATCTGACGATGCTATTGCTGATGTAGAAACTGATAAAGCGACAATGGAAGTTACAGCTTATGCTGATGGTACTTTATTATATGTTGGCCTTGAAGCTGGACAAGCGGCAAAGGTTAACGACATCATCGCGATCGTTGGTCCTGCAGGAACTGATATCACACCTTTGTTAAATCAAAAATCTGCACCAGCAAAGACAGAAACTGCTGAAGCTCCTAAAGCTGACTCAGCTGCTGCTGTAACTGCCGCACCGGTAGCATCGACTTCAAGCGATGATTCTCGTGTGAAAGCTTCTCCTTTAGCACGTAAAATTGCACAGGAGAAAGGTATCAACTTAAGTGATATCAAAGGTTCCGCAGATGGTGGCCGTATTGTGAAGAAAGACGTAGAATCATTTGTTCCTGTTGCTGCACAACCTGCGGAAACAAAAGCTGCAGCCGCTCCTGCAACAGAAGCAAAAGCAATCACTTTACCTACATTTGTTGGTGAAGAGCGTTATACTGAAAAACCAGTTAACCAAATGCGTAAAACTATTGCGCGTCGTCTAGCAGAGTCATTGTTTACAGCTCCACACTTCTATTTGACTGTATCAATTGACATGGACAATGCAATGGCTGCTCGTGCGCAGATTAATGAGGTTGCTCCAGTAAAAGTTTCTTTCAATGATATCGTTGTAAAAGCTGTTGCTGTTGCCTTGAAAAAACATCCTGCCGTAAACTCTTCATGGCAAGGTGATAAAATCCGTTTCAATGAGCATACCAACATTGGTGTTGCAATGGCTGTTGAAGATGGTTTATTAGTCCCTGTTGTGCGTTTTGCAGATGGTAAATCATTGTCGCATATCTCTGCAGAGGTGAAAGACTTCGCTCAAAAAGCGAAAGCTAAAAAATTACAGCCTGCCGATTGGGAAGGATCTACATTTACAGTGTCCAACTTAGGTATGTTTGGAATTGACGAATTTACATCCATTATCAACTCACCAGATGGAGCAATCCTTTCTGTTGGTGCTATTCAAGCAGTTCCTGTTGTTAAAAACGGTGCTGTAGTTCCTGGTAATGTAATGAAAGTGACATTGGGTTGTGATCACCGCGTGGTCGATGGTGCAACTGGAGCTGCATTTTTGCAAACATTAAAATCTTTGGTTGAAAATCCAGTAAGATTATTAGCATAATCCTTTAGTTGAGGAATTAAAAGCCACTTTAGTAATAAGGTGGCTTTTTTTATGGCCTTAATTGGTTAATCTTATGATAGGGAAAAGTTTTTTTACCTATAGTTTTCCATCGTTATCCATTTGTTTGAAGTAAGCCCAGGTTGTCCGTTGCTAGAGTGAAAGAGACTGCGCACATAAAAAAGGTAACATATCCGATGAATATCAATTATTGTGGTGAAAAATTCGTTTTTTTATACTAAAATCTTCATTTTAGCATTATTATCAGTAGGCTGGTCCTTCTATTACGAGCTTCAATAATTTGATGTTGTTTAGAACAAAGGAAATAGGAGGTATTTATTGATAAACAATACATAAAACACAAAAATCCGGGAGACTTAGTATAGTGAAATTATTTTTTTTAAAGGGAATGGTCGCTCTTTTGATGGTATCTACAGTGGCTTGTAGTTCAAAAGAGAAAAAACAGAAGGAAGCAGCAATAGCGCAGGCAAAAGTAGATAGCACAAGACTCGTCTATAATCCAAATAATGCAGATCAGAAAATCGATGCTTTTATGAAAAACCTTCATTCAAAAGCTGCATTCAATGGGAACGTTCTTGTTGCTAAAGATGGGAAAATCTTATATCAGAATACATTCGGCTGGGCCAATTACTTAAAACGGGATAGTCTAAAAATAGATGACAAATTTGAACTCGCTTCAGTTTCTAAACCGTTAACAGCTGTCGGAATTTTGAAGTTAGTGGAGGCAGGAAAGCTACGTCTCGATCAAACGATCAATGACTTCTATCCGGATTTTCCTTATCCTGGTATTACCATAAAAATGTTATTGACACACCGCTCGGGATTACCTAATTACGTTTATTTTTCGGAGGAACATTGGCCTGATCGCAAGAAAGGAATGACAAATCAAGATGTGATGAAAATGCTGACCGAATTTAAGCCTAATCGCTATGGTGCGCCAGGAGGCCGTTTCTTTTACAATAATTCGAACTTTATGGTCTTAGGGGCCATTATTGAAAAGATATCAAAGCAAGATTATGCGACGTATATGAAAGATAGCGTATTCAATGTTGCCGGAATGACAAATACAGCCGCACTCTCTAAGGCCGTGTATGATAAAATTCCGACCAACGTTATCGGGCATGATAAGGTATGGCGAAGATCGGTGGTGCAAAATTTTCAGGATGGACCGCTTGGTGACAAAGGAATTTATAGTACAGTGCGTGACCTTTATCGTTTTGATCTGGCTTTGAGAGATGGACGATTGTTAAAGCAGTCAACATTGGATTCAGCATACCGAGGATATCCCGATGCCAAAAAGGGAATTTTTAGCTATGGTTATGGTTGGCGTACCTTTGAGCATGGTAATGATCATATCGTATACCATACAGGCTGGTGGCACGGTTTTAGACATATTTATGTAAGAGATTTAAAAAGAAACATTGTTATTGTTTTACTTTCTAATATGACCAATGGAAGCTTGGTCAAATTGGATGAGCTTTATAAAATCATGGGAATGCCGGTATTGCGTAAAAATGCCTATAGCACCCATGGTGATTTTATCATCGATGAGTAATTTCTGAGCGATGCTACTCGGAGCATTTAGATTATCTTTTTTATCGTAAACTAGAATGCAGAGAAGATAATCTAAATGCCTTGAGTGAGCGTGTAATAAGTAAATACAAAAGATATATAAAGGGATGAAAAAAACATTGATTTTGGGTGCTAGCACCAATCCATCACGTTATTCGAATAAAGCGGCAAATATGCTTCATAAACATGGGCATGCAATCGTCAATATTGGCTTGAGTGGAGGAGAAGCCGCTGGAGTTGCCATTGAAAAGAAAGGTGAGATCTATACAGATATTGATACGGTGACAATGTATCTTAGCGAGCCTAATCAGAAAGAATATTACGATTATATATTAGCGACGAAGCCAAAAAGAATAATATTTAATCCAGGGGCAGAGAATTCAGCATTGGAACAGCTCGCGATGGAGCATGGTATTAAGACAGAAAGAGCCTGCACTCTTGTTTTGTTGAGTACAGGGCAGTTTTAGATTTTGGATTTATGAAGCAACTCAACCGACAGATACTTCGTGATAAAATAATTTGTAAGTCCCACGGTATTGCTGTCGAGATTTAGGCTTGACACTTTTATGTCACAATGTTCCTTCAATATTGCCATGGTATAAGAATTGATGGCTTGCTGTATCGGAATCGTGATCAGTTCATTTGCTTTTGCAATTTTCCCCCCCAATACGATCAATTCGGGGTTGAGGAGCTGTATCAAGGATGCAAATGCTTTCCCTAGATTTGTCCCTAGTTTTGAAATCTGGTTTATTGCAAATTGATCACCTTTGTTTGCAGCTTCAATAATATGCGTTGGTGTTAAATGTTGTAATTCATCGGGTTGCAATTCGTTTAATTTAGTCAGCTCTCCTTTCTGGATTTCCTGTTTCGCATTGTTGACTAAAGCAATTCCGGAAGCTACGGTTTCCAAACAACCTCTTTTCCCACAGTAGCATAGTTCGCCATTATCGATAAAGGGCATATGTCCCACTTCGCCGGAGTAGCCATCACGTCCCAGATAGACTTCGCCATTGGACACGATTCCTAAACCAATCCCCCAATCCATTAGGATAATTAAACTGTTTTTTGTGTTTTTTGCCAATCCAAATTTCAATTCAGCATAAGCAGCGCCTTTGACGTCATTGAGAATGAAGACTGGTTTTTTATATATGCGCTCAAAATAATTTGTTATGGATTGATTGTCGTCATGTAAAAAAGTCTCGTTGGTACCTTCTTCAGCGTTGATTAGCCCAGGCATACCAATGATAATCCCTGTTAGGTTCTCGATATCAACTGATTTATCGATAAGATATTGATCAACGATTTGTGTGATAGCGGCTAGATTTTCTCCATTGCGAGATAATTCATTATCCAGCTCAACAGTTTCAGCAATAATGTTCTGGTTGTTGTCCATTATGCTCATAGTGATAGAGAAACGTTGGAGCTCAATCGAAAGCACCTGAAACAATCCATCACATAGCTTATATAAATTGGGTTTACGTCCGCCAATAGATTCTCCTTTGTCAAATTGACGGATAAAATCATCTTCCAGCAACTCAGCAATGAGGCTATTCACCGTAGGCAGGCTTAAATAGAGGTTTTTTACAATGTCATTTACCGATACAGATCCTAATTCGGCTATTAATTTTATAATGGAGATTTTATTGAACAGATTTTTCTTTTCAGGTTTACTCTCCAATTTTTTGTTAATCAGTAAGTTTACGGCTTTAGTCATAAAACATCATATTTTGAAATAGAATCCTCAGGGCTTTAATTTAGCAAAAGTTTTGGAATCATTTGGTTATTTTTCTCACTTGACAAACAAGTGGGCTAATTAGCAAAAAGGGGATAAGATTCCTTATCCCCTTTCTACGTATAAGTTAAGACTATTTGAGTTTTTTTACTCGAATATCTTTAAAGAATACTTCGGTACCGTGTCCAAGGAACCCGATATGACCAGAGGTTCGTTTAAGTCCAGGATGTTGTTTGCCATCCAAGGTTCCGTTTTTGCTTGCCTCGGCGATATCCGCATCAACAATAACAGCGCCATTTAGTGTAACTTTGATACGATTTCCTTTCACGACTATTTCCTCGGAGTTCCATTCACCTACAGGTTTCAAATGACCTTTTTTGGCAGGAACAACACCATAAATCGAACCGTGATATTGGTATTGCTTCAAGTCTTTATAAACATCTGCACCATCATCAAGTACCTGGATTTCCATCGCCTCATATGCGGCATCTCCCTCCAGAGGAGCCCGTATTCCCACACCATTGTTGGCACCCGGGGTTAATTTGAAGTCGAAGCGATAAATGAAGTCTGCATATTCTTCTTTTGTATAAAGGTTCCCACCAAATTTTGCATTTGGATACACCCAGATATAACCTTCGTCATTGATGACATAAGCTTGGTTTTCTGTCCACTTGTCGAGGTTTGTTCCATCAAAAAGTACTTCAAAACCTTCTTTTTTCTCTTGATCGCTCAATTTAAAGATTTGTTTTCTTGGGAATTCCTTGATAAAAAGATCTCTATAATAAACAACTGAACCATGCGCTTGTAACTCAATTTGTTCGGTCGGGAAAATGGATTGGTTTCTATCCCAATAGTTTTCAAGAGGAATATTATCGGTTACTAATTGTCCATTTAACCAAACCGTGACTTTATCGTCTACCATTTTGATTTTAAACGTATTCCATTCGCCAGTAGCGTTGTCGGCAACCTTCAATGGTTTGCTTTCATTTTTCTGGTTGTTATATAATCCACCAGAGCCAACTTGGGCACCGACTCTTGTATTCGCGATATCCCAAATTTGTACTTGTGGAGTTCCTCTCAAGTAAATACCGGCATCACCTTCTATACCACCATAGTTCTCCAATTTCCAATCTACAAGCATTTCAAAATCGCCATATTTTTTTACGGTAGCCAGGTTATCTCCTTTACCACTGAAGGTAATTTCGCCATTGGATGCTGTCCAGCCTTTGCGCATGATGTCATCGGCTTTAGCTTGTTCTGCTGCTAAAGTTTTCTCGTTCATCTTACTACGTTTGATCGGATCCGCTACCAAACCTTTCCAGCCACTTAGGTCTTTACCATTGAACATCGAAACGTAACCCTCTTTGATGGGCATTTCAGCGAGATAGCGAACAACGGCTTCTTTAAGGTATCCACTTTCACTACCCGACAATTTACCGATGACCTGTTCAAGAACCTCTCTGACCTTTTTTCCATAGAACTTGTTGTCCATTGCAATGTTCATTGCTACATTGGCAGCAGTTCCGCCCAGTTGTGCATCGTTCATTAAGTCGGCGGCAAAAACTAAAGACTGGTATGTTCCTGTAGGTTGTAACGCCGATAATGCTGCTTTTTTCTGATCTGCTGTTTTGGCAACGCTGAATGCATCTCTTAATAACAACGTTTTCTGTTCAGGCGTATTCGAAGAAGAAGAAATTGATTTAATTAATCCCCGGTATACCGTATTGAACAGATTATCGTCTTTTTCTGTTCGGGAAAGAGATACCAATTCTGGAAGTGCGTTGGAGGAAGACCAGCCAGCCAAAGATTCAATTGCTGCTGACCGTAGACTTGTATTATTATTGTTAAGGTATGCAGTTACAGCTTTCAATGACTGTGCGTCACCAAGACCAGCAAAAATAGGGAAATATTTAGCGGTATTAGGCGCTGCTGATTTCGCTATATTAGCTGCTAGTTTTTCTGTTAATCCTTTTGAATTTGTGCTTGACTGAATCACATTGACAATGGCACGTTGCAATAGAACGGCAGATTTACTATCTGTCGTATTGTTTAGCCTATTGAATAGTTCTTCTAAATCCGATTCCTGGGCAACATTGGGAAGTGCTTTGTTGATCGCTTCTTCGACAGCAGGATTTGCACTCTTTATTGCTAATACAGCTTTGGATGATGCATTGTTGGAACGTTTACTTAAAATATCCAGTAATTGAATCTTTTTGTCGTCATCTACCGTGGCGAGCGCATTGTTGACATCGGTAACAACATTTGCATCTTTAGATGATAGGATCAACGCTTTTACCGAATTGTTGAACTGTTGATCTGTGTTGAGAGCCTGGATTAAAGTATTGGTTTCTTTTCCCTGTGATAGTGTATTTAGTGCACTTAATCCAGCTAATTTAGTTACTGGAGATTGTGTTTTATTTACTAACGCCTGGATTAGTTTTAAACTGCTTGCCGAACCATTGTGGGCTAAGTAGTTCAATACACTTTCTTGAACTTCAGGCGTACCCTTGCTTGCTAAAGCAAGCAAGCTTTTTGCGTCGCTGCCCTTTCCGTATTTTCCGAGTAATTGTAAAGCAATGTTACGGTAAGCACCATTATCGCTCTTAACTGCTGCTAATAAGTTCTTTTGTTGTTTCGCCGGGTCAAGAGTTGTCAATAATTTAAGCGATGCAATTTGACCGTTGATTGATTTGGCTTTTTGGGATTCTTGGAAAAATTTGTTCAGAAACTTGATTGCATCTTGATCATGCTTATTGTCGATCAATGCTTGGGCATAGTCGATACCAAGACCAACCGCATCAAATTTGTCGTAGCTGTAACCTGCAGCAGTTAGTTTTTCCTGGAATAGCGATTCAGAAGCTGTGCCACCTATTTTGCTTAATGCGATTAATGCTGTCCGTTGAAAACCGTCCGAATTATATTTTTTGGTCAATCCCAAAATAGCATTTTCAGCATTTTTATCCTTTAAATCTCCGAGTGCAGTAACTAAGGCAATAGCAGTTTTCTCTGTCGTTGACGCAGCTAAAGCTTTTTCTAATGCTGCTGTCGACTCAGGGGTACGAATAGATACCAGAGTTCTCGCTGCAGCATCGGCAAGATAATCGTTTGCCAAGCAATTTGCGACAGCGGGTATAGCGGTATTATCTGCACATTGACGTAATAGGCGTAGGGCAAAGACCTGATTTGTTGGTTCACTCAATTGCGAGATGGATTTTGCCAAACCTTCAACAAAAACTCTGTTTTGCTGTTCTTTACCTGGTTGATTTACATAGAATGAATAGCTGTTTGCTGCAAATTCTATCGGAGCATTATTGCTTCCCGGTGCTTTAAGTCCCTTGAGGAAAGTGACAACGTCGTCAGACGAAAAACCTTCCAACTCATGCATGGCAAGCAAAAATTTTTCTTTTTCTTCGGCAGGCTGCTGTGCCAATACGTCTGCTATTTTGGTTGCAGTCGTTCTATTTTGTGGTTGCTGAGCGTAAGTTGCACTAGATATAAGAAGCAATACAGTCAGCGAATTGAATATTCTTTTCATTGGGATATCTTTTTAAATAGACCAAGGGCCTCTCATTGGTTGGTGAATCAATCTATTTGCGGCGTCATCATTAATAAATAGCTCGTTTTGAGAGTCGTATTTTAATGATCTGTTTAGTCGCAATGCTGCTAATCCCATGTTGACCAAAGTACAAGAACGGTGTCCATTGATTTCATTCAGTGCAAACTTTTCTCTTGTGCGCACAGATTCCAGGAAGTCGGTAATCTGTGGTGCTGGTTCAGGATATTGTGCAAGTTTTCTTTCCAAATCTGGTATATCTGATTGAAACCCTCTATATAATTTACCTTTTGGACCTTCAATATAGGCTGCCTTTTCATCTTTCGCTTCACCATCTAGAATGATCTGACAACCATCGGCATAGGTAAATGTAATTCGTCTCCATGTGCCCACGGCATCCGGATGTTGCTGCGGAGCATCAACGTCAACAGTAACGGGACTTTCGTTGTCTTTTCCTAAGAAGTATTGAACAGGATCCATATAGTGTTGTCCCATATCTCCTAGGCCGCCGCCATCATAATCCCAATATCCTCTAAAGGTCGTATGTACACGGTGCTTATTATAAGGTTTGTATGGTGCTGGGCCTAGCCAAAAATCGTAGTCAAGTTCCGCTGGTACTTTCTCTTCCGGTAGGTTTTCCTTTCCTACCCAATAAAATTTCCAGTCAAAGCCCGTATGTTTGCTTATCGTCACTTTCAAAGGCCAACCCAACATCCCTGTATCAACTAATTTTTTGATTTTGCTTACGGGAACATTCATTCCATAAAAATCATCCTTAAAACGAAACCAGGTATTTAAACGAAAGATATTACCATGCTGTGCAATGGCTTCTTTCACTTTTTTACCTTCACCGATAGTGCGTGTCATCGGTTTTTCACACCAGATATCTTTTCCTGCTTTTGCCGCTTCAATGGACATCAGTCCATGCCAATGTGGCGGAGTAGCAATATGTACGATATCTACTTCCGGAGATTTAATCAACTCCCTAAAGTCATGGTATTCCTTCACACCACCGCCTAAGTCTGCTTGTGCTGCCGCCAGATGGGTTTTGTCCACATCACAAATAGCTACTGTTTTAGTTCCGGCGTAGCCAAAGTGTCCACGCCCCATATTGCCGACACCAATTACACCTTTGGTTAGATGGTCGCTCGGAGCAAGATAGCCCTGTCCTCCGAGTACAAAGCGTGGTACAATAGAAAATGCCGCAGCACCGACCACGGATTTTTTTATGAAATCACGCCTTGATGAATTCTGTTCTTTCATTTTGGTTGGATTAGTTGTTTTATAATTGATCCACTATTAGGCTGTTAAAAATAACGGCATTGGATATTTAATCTTAAAAATAGATAAAAAACTGATAAATGTAAACTGATAACTAAAATTTTACGTATTGTTTATTTGTGTTTTATTAAAAAATAACAAAAGAATGCTGCTGAATTCATTTCTTTCATATATAGCCACCCCATTATTGCCTATGCTTTGTTGTTTTGTCTGCTAAATTGTTACATTTCAGCTTGGTAACCGACCTGTGGATAGATTCGGAAAGCCCTACCGATCAATTTTTCTCAATCGTTTTCGTAAAAGAGGCTTGATTTCAGTCGAATAATCCAGCATCTTTATGGTCGCTCTGATAGCATTAAATCCTAATGATGAATCTAAGAATACTATTTTTTCTCATTTGCGCGCTATTCCAGTCAATTTCTGGTTCAGCACAATTTAGAATTCCCACATTGGGTCATACCATTTATGAAGGTGTATTTACCGGGAATGGTCTACTGGGAACGATGACTTACTTAGCCGGCAAGAATTCAATGCGCGTTGATATTGGGCGAACTGATGTTTATGATCATCGCGCGAATTCGGCCGATAAATTGTTTGATCAGGCGCGTATGTCGTTAGGTCATTTTGAAATGGAATTTGAAAGCTCGATTGTACAGGCACAAGGAGAAATTTATTTAAAAGATGCTTATGCAGAGGCGAAAGTCAGCACGGATAAGGGCATAATGAGAATTCGGACAACCACCTTGTCGAATGACAATATTATCTTGCTGGAGGTATTTAAAAAAGATTTTAACGGGAATTACCAGCTTACATGGAAACCCGACGAAGCCATCAGCCCAAGGATGGGATTCAGCTATACGCAAAAACCGAAAAACTATCCAGCAAATCCAAAAGGCAGTTTTGGTACACAAGGCGGAATTAAATATTTTGACCAGCCTCTTTTAGCGGGGGGAGGGTATGTAACGGCTTATTGGAGCAAATCTGATAAAGAAGTGGATACCTATTTAATTACTGTAGATTATAGCCAGCATGGGACCGCTTATGTCAAAAAGGCGATTCATTATGTTCGGAATTTTAATGCTCAACAGTTAACGAGAGGACTGGCATCCCATCGCAAGTGGTGGACAAACTATTTTAAAGCATCTACACTGGAGCTGCCAGATACGGTTTATCAGCGGTTTTATGATATGCAACTGTATAAGCTTGCCAGTGCAACAAGGTCAGATAAACCCGCCATGGATTTACAGGGGCCATGGACGAGTCCAACTCCTTGGCCAGCTTACTGGCTTAATCTCAATATGCAACTTGCTTATTCACCAGTTTTCAAAGCCAACCAGCTCGGTATTGCAAACTCGCTGATCCAGATGATTGATCGAAATAAAGATAAGCTAAGACAAAATGTTCCCGAACCTTATCGCTATAACAGTTTGGCTGTAGGTCGCTCCTCGGGACCAAGTCTATGGAGTCCGGTTCTTCTGGCAAAAAATGTTGCGCTGGAAGGCGCTTCCGATGGAGAAAAAGAATTGGGAAATCTCGTTTGGCTTCTGCATAGTTATTATCAGTATTATCGAGCGACCCTTTCGCAGGAAGTATATGATCGCTTGTTCCAGCTACTGAAGGAAGCGATAAATTATCATTTGCACTTATTGGAAAAGGATCAACAGGGGAAATACCATATCGGGGTAAAAACCTATTCACCGGAGTATCCTAAGGGCTACGCTTATGATACAAATTATGACCTTTCCATTTTAAGATGGGGGCTCAAGACACTTATAGAGCTGGATCAAGAAAGGGGCGGTAAGGATAAACTTTATGCGGTCTGGAAAGACGTGTTAGCCAACTTGATTGATTATCCACAAGATGCCGATGGCTTTATGATCGCAAGAGACCTTCCCTATGGTGAGTCGCATCGTCATTATTCGCATCTCATGATGATTTATCCTTTTTACGATATAAACTGGGATCAGGTAAATAATCAAGCACTTATTGAGCGCTCTATTGCACATTGGCAGAGCAAAAAGCAATTGTTGCAGGGCTATTCATTTACGGGGGCTGCCTCTATGTATGCCATGATGGGAAGAGGAGACTCGGCTTTGGCTTCGCTGGATGTGCTATTGCAGAAATATATTAAAGCCAATACACTATATGCTGAAAGCGGTCCGGTGATAGAAACCCCACTGGCAGCGATGGCCAGTATTCAAGAATTGTGTATGCAGTATTGGGATGGTGTATTACGCGTGTTTCCTGCTATTCCTCATAAATGGAAGGATGTTTCCTTTACTAATTTTTTGACAGATGGTGGAAATCTCGTGTCAGCAGAACGGAAAAATGGAAAAACGGCCAACATCCGGATCAAAAGTCAATATGGAGGTCGTCTACGTTTAAAATCCGATATCGGAATACCAGAGGTAAAGATACAAGGAAAAGGTACGTTTGATATAAGGAAAGACGGAATAATTGATCTGAAGCTTGATAAGGGAGCAGTCGCTTTGATCAACGCACATGGATAACCGAGCTTAGAGAAAGGAAGACAGGAAAAGCTGGATAGGCAGATGCTTTGAACCCACGCTCCATATTAAAATGGAGAAAAGAGCTGATTATTAAATATAAATTGACGCGCTCATGCGCTGACCAAATAAAAATAAACGAATAAAAAATAATGAAATTAAAACAACTTTCTGTGTTATTATTGGCCGTTTTGGGCACTTCGACTGTCGTTCAGGCCCAAACAGCAAAACCGAATCTATCCAAAGAGTTCATTCAGCAACAGTTAGATGCTGCAGCAAAGCAAATAAAAGTCCTGGCGAATGAAACGCCGGCAGAAAAGTTTCCAAAAACTTTCGAAAATGGGAAAGAGGTATTTTCTTCATCCAGTTGGTGGTGTTCGGGCTTCTATCCGGGGACATTGCTGTATTTATATGAAGGCACCAAAGATGAGGGATTATTAAAGAAAGCAACTGATAAATTGACGTATCTGGAGAAAGAAAAGAACAACAAGGGTACGCATGACTTAGGATTTATGTTATTCTGTAGTTTTGGAAATGCACTTCGTCTCACGGGCGATACGGAAAAGTATGAGCCAATACTCAGCACTGGTGCGAATTCCCTAGCATCTCGCTATAGTCCCGTTACCAGGACAATCCGTTCTTGGGATCACGGAACATGGCAATATCCAGTAATCATTGATAACATGATGAATTTGGAATTTTTGACACAGGTATCTAAAATGACTGGAGATAAAAAATTCTATGATATTGCGGTAGCTCATGCCGAAACAACCTTGAAAAATCACTTCAGAAAAGATTATAGTTCCTACCATGTGATCGATTATGATAAGAAGACTGGTAAGGCTATTGGAAAAAAAACACATCAGGGTGCATTTGATGAATCGGCATGGTCAAGAGGGCAGGGATGGGCACTCTATGGTTATACGATGATGTATCGCGAAACCAAGAAGAAAGAATTTTTGAAGCAGGCACAGCAAATCGCAAAATATATCTTAAGTAACCCAAATATGCCTGCTGATCTGGTTCCTTACTGGGATTTTGATAAAGATAAAATTGCGCAGTCGGACAAAATGTATCCAAATAAGGACCTTCGGGATGTGTCGGCAGCGGCATTGTATGCATCGGCTTTATTAGAACTTTCGCAATACACAAAGGGAAGTGAGGCTGTGAACTATTTTAACAAAGCAGAAATTATTCTTAAAAACCTGTCGAAGGCGCCTTATCTTGCTCCTTATGGTCAAAATGGCGGTTACATTTTACAACATAGTGTTGGAGCGTTGCCATTGAATTCCGAAATCGATGTGCCTTTGACTTATGCAGATTATTACTATGTTGAAGCCTTGGTGCGTTATCAACGCCTATTGTCAGGAGAGCCAATGATCAAAGAGATCGCTAAATAGGACCATCAAAGAAAGCTTATCGTTGATAAATTAACTCGTTTTAAGTACACAGGTATAGATAAAAAAAGAGATGTTAGAGGCATCTCTTTTTTTATGGGATAGGATGTGGGTTATCTTCAAATATCGCTAAGTTTCAGTGGTCTGGCTAGAATTTGTTGTTTGCTCTGACGGATTGTATCCGAACTGTTTTTTAAATTCCTTACTGAAGTATTTCCTGTCGGAAAAGCCTACGGCATAAGCGATTTCACTGATATTCATTGCGGATGTTAGTAACTCTTTCGCTTTGTTTAGCCTATACGTTTTTACATAATTGTTGAGTGACAAATTGGATATGGCTTTTAGCTTGCGATAGAGGATTGGTGCGCTCATTCCCATTGTTCGCGCTATAAAATTGACATCAAAGCCATCTGATTGGATATTTTCTTCAATCAACTGATTTAGGGATGAGATGAATTGCGCATCAAGTTCATTGTCGAATGAAGTTGTTTTGACTTGAAATCCTTTACTCTTTTTCTGGCTGATAGCCAAGAGATTTTGTGCAGAAAGAAAAAGCTGTTTATTGTCGAAAGGTTTTGTCAAATAGATGTTTGCGCCATGCTCTAAGGCCAAAGTTTGGGAATCGTTGTCGGTTACAGCAGTCAGCAAGATGAATGGTATATGGCAGGTCGTCATATTTGTTTTAATGGCCTGGCATAGCTGAGCACCGTCCATGTAAGGCATCATCAGATCCGAAATAATCAGATCAGGGATATATTCCAATGCTTTAGAAAGGGCTTCCTCACCATTGACAGCAGTAATAATGCTGAAGCTCTCCTCAAATAGACTGACAACGGCTGCTAATAATTCGCTATTGTCCTCTACAATCAAGATGGTCTGCTTTAAGGAAATATCCAGCGTGCCTAGGTTCGTTGTGTTTGCTTCCTCTGTCTCTTTTGTTAATATTTCTAGCGGTATAACTCCGGTTTTTTGGTTTATTTGCTTGGGGAGACTAACAGTAAATACAGTCCATTGGCCTTTTTCATCATTCATCGTTGAGCAGCGAATATCTCCTTCGTGCTGCTGCACAATTTGTTTGGTAAGTGCTAGACCAATACCTGTTCCGATCACGTCATTAGCCTGTTCTTCACGATAGTACTCTTCAAATATTTTAAATTGGTTGTCGGTAGCGATACCGATACCATTATCGATAATACTGATCGCTATTGTGTGATCATTTTCGATAAGATCCAGATAAACTGTGCCATGTTCTGGTGTGTACTTGATCGCATTTGATAAGAGGTTAAACATGACTTTATCAAATTGTACAGTATCTATGGATTGTAGCCCCACAGCATCCAGCTGCCGGATATAGTAGTTGAGGTGTTTTGCTTTTGCAAGGTCATTTAATAGGTAGAATGTATCTTCTATATATTCCCGAAAAGAGATGTCTGTTTTCTTCAGTACAAAGTGTTTGTCATCGAATTTTTTAAAATCCAGTAGCTCGTTGATAACACCCAGGAGTTTACTGGCATTCTTTTTTATCCGTTTTACCTTGTTCTGGGTAGAAGTAAGATTGGCTGTTTCGGAAATAATTTCATCCAAAGGAGCCGTTATCAAAGTCAGTGGTGTACGGATTTCGTGGGATATCTGTGTGAAGAACTTTATTTTCTTTTCCTGTTCTCGTTCTGAGTTGATCAACATCTCACGTTCGACAACAAACTTGATAACAAAATGTACACCGAGAGTAAACAAGCCGGCATACAAAAGATAGGCCCACCAGGTCCTCCAAAAGGGAGGTTTAATATCGATATTGATCCGCAGGGGTATGCTGCTCCAGATACCATCGTTGTTACTGGCGAAAATGGTCAAGGTGTGCATACCTGTAGGAATATTGGTATATCGTATAGAGGGGGTATTTGTTTCAACCCAATCCTTGTCGAAACCTTCGAGCTTATAGCGGTATCTGTTCTTCTGCGGTTTGATGAAATTGGAACCTGAGAAATTAATCGTTACAAAGTTTTCATCGTGTCGGAGTTTGAGCTGGTAGCTGTTGGGGTCTGACGTTTTCTGTAAACGTCCGTAGTTCAATGGCGTGTCTTCGAGAAAGATATTTCGAAAGAGTACTTCGGGGATGTTCTGATTAAAGATAATTTTTCGGGTATCTAGAGAAACTACACCATTTAGTGTCGTGACGGATAGTGTTCCTGCTTTGCTGGCAAAGACTTTGGCACCAAGTAGATTTTTGACCGGTAAACCGTCATATTGATTCAGGAGGTAACGCTGTTTTGTTTTGGGATTGTAGCATATTAATCCATTTTTACTTGTAAGCCACACTTGATTGTTCACAATGATGGGCCAGCCTAAGGAATTGTTTGGAAAACGTGATATTTTGGTAAGCTTATCGTGCTGATCAACATGATAAAGATCTTCTTTTGACGTCAGCCAGATGTCACCATTCGGATGCACATAAAATCCACCCAGGGCTAATGTATCAAGCTGTTTTATTGGTCGTATGTTTGATTCATTCGGTTTTTTGCGAAAAAGTGTCCCGCCTCTAAGAAAATAGGTCTGCTGTTTATGATCAGCTTGGATATCATCAATTGTACCTGTTTTTAATGCAGCATGATACGTTGCAGGTTTTCCTGGCTCCACGATATAGAGCCCTTTGTTGGTTCCAAGGTAAATACGGTGTGTCGGATCGACGTAAATGCTGTAGATGTTATTTTTGAGATTTAGGAGTTCTTTTTCGAGGTAAAAATGCTGTGCATTTCCAGATTGTGCATCGATAATGGAATAGCCGCCGCCATATTGTGCCGCGTAGATTTTATTATCGCGAACATAGAGGTCCTTGATCAGGTTTGACTGGGTTAATTTTGATAAAGGTGAAGTTACTCCAGTTATTTTGTCAATTTTGTTGATTCCTTCTTCTTCTGTTCCGATCCAAAACGCATTTTCTGACTCAGCAAAACTGCCGGTGATATCGCTACTGAGGCTGAGAGCAGTGCGCGAACGTGTTGAGTAATGCTGTATGGGGATGAGATCGGGGTAGATGGCATTGATTCCTCCAAAATAAGTTCCTATCCAAGTGATCTGTTGGCGATCTATGAAGATATCATAGATGGAATTTTGACTCAATGAGTTTTTGACGGAGGTATTGTGTTTATAGTTTAGGAAATGTGGCGAGCCGTTAAAGATGGAGAGTCCTTTTAGTGTACCGATCAAGAGATCTCCTTGTTTGGTTGGGACTATTTTTCTGATGTTATTGCTCAGTAGGTTGCTGTTTGATTCTGTTAAGTTATTCCATTTTTTATCAATGAAGTTGTATTGGAATATTCCGTGCAATTTTGTGCCAACCCACAAGATACCTTGATGGAAATATTGGGCACTGAAAATACGTTCTTTTAACGGCAGCGGGGGAAACATCAGATTCTGGATATGGAAGATCTGATTATTTTGCCATGAAAAAGACTCGATGCCCTTATAACTTGCTACTGTATAGGTGTTGGGGCTGGTTTGGATGATCGATTGCACTCGGGGGCGGTCGAGGATTCTCTTGAGATTGTAGGAGCCAGCTGTCGGGATTGCCTGATAAAGCCCCTTGTCAGTGCATAGAAATATCTGGTCTGATAAAAACTGGATGTCGGTGATGACAATTTTTTCCTGAAAAGGTTTTCCTTGTTTAAATACAGCTTTACGTTTATCGATGTCGAAAATGAATAGTTGGGTTGCCGTAGCGATGAAAAGATGATTCTTTGCATTGATGCCAATCTTATTAATATAATCTACCTTTTTAAAGACGGTATCCTGTACCAAAATATTGGTGATATTCTGGGAGTCATATACAAATAGGTTGGCGCCACCACCGAACCAAAGTTTACCCTGTTTATCCTGCGCAATTGTTAATACTGCCTGTTTATCCAACACATTCTCCTGGCTCAGTGTCTCAAACTTAAGATCCTGAGCATGACAAAGGGAAATGATGGATATCAACAGCAGAAATTGTCGCGATAAAATAGGCAATATGTTCATGGTTATGGGGTATTTGGATCAAATTTAAGATTTTACCCCCAAATATTTATGAATTTCACCCCTCTTAATTTGCGTATAGGCCCATCTTTGACCTAGTTAAACAACCAATTTTTATTATAAAGCTAATTTCCTAAAGTATGGCAAAGTTTTACAAAGTTGGACTGTCTGCTATGATGATGTTTACTGTGGGTGCGAGTATGGCACAGCAGAAAATTTCGATTACGGGGCGGATTACAGACAGTCAAGGTGCACCTTTAGCGGGTGTAACGATTCGAGAAAAGGGTGGAAGTGCTTCTACTTCTACAAACGCTACTGGTACCTATTCATTGTCCGTGAGTTCTAGTGCGACAATTGTCATTTCTTATGTCGGCTATCAAAACCAAGAAGTTGTTGTCAATGGGCGCAATGTCGTCAATGTGACTATGGACGGCACAAGTTCGGTTATTGACGAGGTTGTTGTGGTGGGGTACGGAAAGCAGAAAAAGGAAAAGCTTTTGGGGTCTGTAAGTACAATTGATGCAAAGCAAATTGAAAATAGGCCTGTCACAAATGTTTCTACGGCATTAAGTGGTGTTGCTGCTGGTGTACAGGTAAAACAAGGTACTGGTCGACCAGGCGCCGATGGTGCTACTATTCGCGTACGTGGTATCGGTACAATGAACAATGCTGAAGCATTGGTTGTTATTGATGGAATTGTTGGAACAATGGATGCGGTAAATCCAAATGACATTGAAACAATTTCTGTTTTGAAAGATGCATCTTCTGCTTCAATCTATGGTACACGTGCGGCTAACGGGGTGATATTGATCACAACTAAAAAAGGTAAGGCAAATCAAAAGACACAATTGACTTATTCAGGAATTCTTTCCAAGACCAAACCGATGGGAACACCTGAGTTTGTGTCGGATTACGTACGTCACATGGAGTTAATGAATGAAGGAACCTTCAATTTGGGAAAACCGAATAAGTATGCAGAATCTACAATAGAGCAATGGCGAAAAGCAAATGCGGATCCAAATGGTGTTATGGCTCCTTCGGGTTTGCCAAATTATATTGCTTATCCAAATACAGATTGGACAGATTGGATCTATAACTCGAGCTGGCTTCAGAGTCATAATATTTCCGCAACTGGGGGATCGGAGTCTACCAATTATATGATTTCCGGACGGATTTTGGACAATCCAGGTATTATGCAAAACACTGGTGCCAAAAAGTATGAATTAAGAACGAATCTGAGCACTAAAATTGGAGACCGTTTAACAATTGGGACAAACACTTTTGCATCAACAGAAGATAGAAAAAAAGCAAACGTTGATAATCTTTATAATTTCTTAAGGCAGTCAACCCCAGGTGTATATCCGATGTATGATGGGAAATTTGGAGGAGCTGTAGCCGCTGAAGAGTCCGTTCAATTGAACAATCTGATGCAGTATCTATATGAACCTCAGGGAATGGATAAAGTGTCAAATTTTAACTCCACTATTTTTGCCAATGTTAAAATTATCAAAGGATTAACTTTTGAAACCAAATTCAACTATTTGACACGCTTCAGAGAGCAGACTGGTAGCAGTATTCCTGTAGATAAGTACAATTTTGCAACTGGTGCAATTGTTTTCCCTGCCGGTGTGGCAGCTAATCTTACGCTTTCTCAAAGCTATGAAAATCTTCGTACGTTGACTTTTGACAATGTGCTCCGTTATGAAACAACTATAGGTAAGCATAATATAGGCGCATTATTGGGGCATAATGAGTTCCAAACCAAATGGTACACGTTCTCTGCATCAAAAAGAGGAGTTATCGATCCAACAATTTCTAATATCAGTACAGCAAATGAAATGAATAGCATTGATGGTAACGAATATGAAACCAGTATGCGGTCTTTCTTTGGACGGGTGAATTATGACTTTGATGGAAAATATCTGGTAGAATTCAATTTGCGTCGAGATGCATCCTCCAAATTCGGAAAGGATAAACAGGTCGGTTATTTTCCTTCTGTAGGTTTGGGTTGGTTGCTTTCTAAAGAATCGTTTATGAAAGGTCTAGATCCTTACGTTCAGAACGTTAAATTGCGCGGATCTTGGGGTAAATTGGGGAATGACCGAAATAACGGGGATCCAAACAGTGAGAATTATTTCCCGGCACTTGCTTTCTATGGAAATGTAGGTTATTCCTACGGTGGGTCACAAGTGAGTGGTTTGGAACGGAGCAAATTTGGCAATAGGATGTTAGCTTGGGAAGAAAGTGAAAATAAAGAGGTGGGACTTGAATTCTCTACTTTCAAGAATAAGGCTTATGTCGAGGTGAATTACTATAACAAACTAACCTCCGGAATATTGGTTCCTGAACAATTGCCGCTAACAACCGGCAATACTTCTGCTCCAATTGTCAACTCGGCGGCTATGCGTAATAGTGGTATAGAACTCAATCTGACTTGGAAGGATAAAATAGGTGAAGTGAGCTACAATATCGGTGGTAATTTTGCTTACAATAAGAGTCGCGTGACCAAACTTAAAGGCCAGTTGGTAAGAGGTTGGAATGATGTCAATGGTACGAATAGCTACAGTACCAATATTGGACAGGTATCCAATGCTGTTGGTACAAACCAACGTAATTTGGAAGGGCATACATATAGAGAGTTTTATGTAAGACAGCGCTATAAAGGAAATGGTAGTTACTATTCTAGTGATGGATCGGTAAACCCGAATGGTGGACCTCGGGATGGTATGATCCGTACCGAAGCGGATTACAAGTGGGCTCAGGATATGAAAACGGCGGGTTATAGTTTTTCTCCAGTAAATACTTTGGGTAAAGAACAACTTTATTATGGTGATTTTCTTTATGCAGATTTAAATGGAGATAAGATCTATGGCAATGAGAACGATCTTGATTTCACAGGAACCTCCGATATTCCGAAATATATCTATGGATTTAATCTGGGGTTTTCCTATAAAGGTTTTGATCTACAAATGCTGTGGTCAGGTGAAGGTAAATTGCAATATTATTGGAATGATGAAGGTTATAGCAACAATATTGTTCGTGATGGAAATGGTATTTCAAAACGTGTGGCGGATGACCATTATTTTTATGATCCTGCTAATCCGAGCGACTCTCGTACAAATCTGACCGGATCTTATGCGCGCTTAAAATATAACGGTGAAACAATCAATAACGTAGCGAACAACTATTACCTCTACGATGCAGACTTCATTAAATTAAGGAATTTACAAATCGGTTATACATTTAATAATAGGCTTACCGAGCGTCTGCATGTACGTAATCTACGCGTATACTTCTCTGGTGAGAATCTATTGATGTTTACAAAATTCCCTGGAGCTGATCCAGAAATCGGAGCTGGAGCTAAATATCCAACGATGAAACAATATGCATTCGGTTTGAATTTTGGATTCTAATACTAAGAACAAATGAAGAAAATAATAACTATAGGTATGCGAAGATTATTTACGCATTACAAACAATATAATAAGTGCTTGGGGCGCATATCCATGTTGGCTATCGTTTTAGGGACAATGGGCTCCTGTAAAAAGGATTTATTGGATATCACATCAAACACGCAAGTCCCTGAGGATAAAATGTGGACAACAGATAACTACACCGATCTTGGTGTAAATGGAGTTTATCAGGCATTGCGTTTTGGATATTCAACCGGCGGAACAAATAATCGTGAACTTTACCAATATGATCGTTTATCCAATACGCTGATACCTAGGGGAGGAGATCCTTTGTTGAATGCTACCGCCAATACTTCAACAGGACTTTTTGCCGATGTCTGGAAGGAGTTATATGAAAGTGTACATCGTTCGAATGACGCAATTTATGGAATAAGTAACATTTCCCCTTCTGCACCTGAGAAGAAAGCACGTCTATTGGCGGAAGTGAAGTTTTTAAGAGCATTTTATTACTACAGATTAAATCAATTGTATAGAGGGGTGCCTATATATGACGCTCCAATAAATTACAATGAGGCTACTAAACCTAGAAATACTGAAAAAGAGGTGTGGGATTTTATACTAAAAGATCTGAGTGATTGTATCGCCGAAACTAATTTGCCAACTAAATTTCCAGCTGGAAGTAAAGACTTTGGCCGTATCACGAAGTCTGCTGCCTATGCTTTGCGTGGTAAAGTGTATATGTATCTGCAGGACTGGGATAAGGCGATAGCAGATTTTCAAGCGGTTAAAGATGCAGGTCATCAACTATTTTCAGATTATAAGACTTTATTCACTGCCGCCAACGAAAAATCTGATGAGATGATTTTTTCCATTCAGAACATTGCATTAGATAATTATGGATCGACCATGCAATTCTATTTTGGTAGCCGTTCAGCGTTTGGTTCCAATTGGGACAGCTATTTGGTTAGTCCGGATTTTGTTGACTTATACGAGAACAAAGATGGCAGTAAATTTAACTGGGATGATGTAATCCCGGGCTATAACGCTATGGTACCAGCGAAGAGAGAAATCTATTTCGTACGTGACAATGTACAGCAAGTAGCGCAGGCCAATAACAAACCCGCTAAATACACAGATTTGATCGATCCAAAACGAGGACTTGATTTTGGGCTGTATTTACAAAATGGAAATGAGGCCCGCTTAAAGAAAGCCTTCGAAAATCGAGACCCACGTTTAAGTGCCAATGTCATTTTACCCTACTCTACTTTCGTGGGAATGAATGGTACGGCGGATCAAACGTTCACGTCTAGATGGCCACATATTGAGCAATTGAACAATGTTTTTGACCTAAGGACGGATATTGAAAGTCAGTTTTTCTACCTGCCGCGTAAATTTGTATATGAAGGCGGTAAACCTCCTATTCCAAGCAGGGTTGCAGGTGATATTGATTATCCGGTGATACGTTACGCAGATGTGTTATTATTATGGGCCGAAGCCTTAAATGAAAAAGGACAAACAGGACCTGCTGTCGATAAAGTCAATGAGGTCCGCGCTCGTGCTAAAGTAGGGCTGTTGAATAGTTCTGCAGCCACGACTGTGAGTGGCAAAACCGATCTAACTAGCCGAATTCGTAACGAACGTAGGCGAGAACTTTTTGGAGAAGGGGTTATCTATTTTGATGAGTTAAGGTGGAAATCCTGGAAGGAGCAGGTATTTAGTGGTAATGCTGGAAACAAACAACCTTGGGGTGCTATTGTAGATAAATATACCTATTTAGGAGATCAGCTTTATACATGGCCTATCCCTGAATTGGAAAGGCAACGAAATACCAGTTTAACACAAAATACAGGTTGGTAAAAGAAAACTAAAAGACTTCCCACGTAAAAAAGTTGTTATCAATCGCTCATGCAATCGTTTGCTAGAGCGATTGATTTATTTAGGTTTGTTTTTTTAGGTTAAATTAAAGATTTTTAATGTTTTGTGCAGCATTATCAAGCTCACATTAATTTATAAACCATTATCGAATGAAGAGAAGATTCCTATTAAAATTGTTAGGCGGAGCTGGATTTGGCGTATTAACTGCGTCTCTACCAATAGAAGCAGAGGCAAGCAGTTTGGACAATAAGACAAGCGTTAACGAAAACGATCGCACCTATTGGGTATCTGTCTTACATAAGATGGCTGCTCCAATATTAGGTAATATCAGCAAGCAGCAGTGGCGTAAAAATATGCCGATGGAGGTGAGCCCGACTTTTGATAGTAGGGACCCTGGAGTCGGATACCTAGAAGCGTTTGGACGTTTGCTGGCAGGAATGGCACCCTGGTTGGCATTACCGGATGACGTCACTGAGGAAGGAAAATTGCGAAAAAAATTACGCGATCAAGCATTACTCGGTATACAGTATGGTGTAGATCCTAAATCACCGGATTATTTTACCTGGCGAGGTCCGTCGTCTCAAACACTCGTAGATGCAGCACATCTTGCGCTGGCTTTTCTGAGAGCTCCAAAAGCTTTATGGGAACCATTGGGCCCAATTACAAAGAAAAGAGTGGTCGAAGAGTTTAAACTGCTGCGTAAGATTAAGCCGAATGAAAGTAATTGGCTGCTGTTTGCTGCAATGACAGAAACATTTCTTTACAGCATAGGTGAGGAATGTGCGCGAGAAAAGATCGATTATGCCGTCAATAAATTTGATCAGGAATGGTATGTGGGAGATGGCTGGTATAGCGATGGCGCCCATTTTAGTTTTGATCACTACAACGGGTACGTAATCCATTGCATGCAGGTTGAGTCGCTGCGTCATAATATCCCAGCGGGTGGAAAATACAAAGAGATGTATGAGCGGGCATACAAACGGATGCAGCGTTATGCGCATCATTTGGAACGCATGATTTCCCCAGAAGGCCATTATGTTGTCGTTGGCCGTTCATCAACTTATAAGAATGCTGCTTTTCAGCCGCTAGCAACAGTCGCTCTAGAAAATAAGTTGCCCGAAGACATCTCGAAGGGTCAGGTCAGGGCAGCGTTGACGACTATACTTCGACATATTTATATTGACAAAACCTTTGCGCCATCTGGATGGCTACGTATGGGCGTGGTGGGTGATAAACAATCCAATCTCGCAGATTATTATACAAATGCAGGTTCAATGTATGTAGCTTCCTTGTCGTTTTTGCCATTAGGACTACCAGCAAACGACGAGTTCTGGACCTGTGCTCCACAACCATGGACCTCCCAAAAATGCTGGAATGCTGAGCAATTTCCCAAAGACTATTATGTAAGTTATTAAACGAAAAAGAATAAAAAGCAAAAGATTAAGGATTGGATAAAATGAAGATACAACACTATATTACGGGAGCTTTAATGATCGGGCTAGGAATGCAGGGAATTTCCTGTTCCAGTCAGCGAAACCTAGGAGCAGTGAAATTGGGACTTGACAAAGAATTTGTTCGCACAAATTTGGAAGATGCACATAAACAAATCGCCTACCTTGCCGCATCGATCAATGAATCGGATATGCCGACGACGTATAAAGATGGTAAATATGTGAATTGGGGTTCAAGTTGGTGGTGCTCGGGCTTTTATCCCGGTACAGTGTTATACTTATACGAGTATACCAAGGATGAAAAACTTTTGACGGAAGCAAAAAGCAAATTAAAAGAACTCGAGAAGGAAAAGAACAACAAGGGAACACATGATTTGGGCTTTATGTTGTACTGCAGCTTTGGGAATGCGTTACGCTTGACGGGAGATTCGGCTGCATATAAGGAAATTTTAAGTACCGGAGCAGCCTCGTTGGCAACACGTTTTCACGAAGCACCCAAAACTATCCGTTCATGGGACGGTGGAAAAAACTGGGATGGGCAGCCTTGGACCTATCCGGTAATCATCGACAATATGATGAACCTGGAGTTTTTGACGGAAGTTTCCAAGATGACAGGTGATAAGCGCTATCGTGATATCGCTATAACGCATGCAAATACAACAATGGTCAATCACTATCGAAAAGATTATAGTTCCTATCATGTCGTGGATTACAATCCAAAAGATGGACGTATTATTTCGAGAAAGACTGCCCAAGGTGCTTTTGACGAGTCTGCATGGGCTAGGGGACAGTCTTGGGGACTTTATGGTTATACGATGATGTATCGTGAGACCGGCGACAAGAAATATTTGGAGCAAGCGCGGCATATTGCGCAGTTTTATCTGAATCATCCCAACCTTCCAAAAGATCTAATTCCCTATTGGGATATGGACCAAAACAAGCTTACACCGGACAGTAAATATTATAGCCAAAAAGATCTTCGCGATGTGTCGACAGCTTCAGTAACGGCCTCGGCTTTGCTGGAATTGGCACAATACACAACAGGTAGTGAAAGCCAGCTCTATATTTCAAAGGCCGAGCAGATGTTGCGGTCTTTATCATCTAAACCCTACAAAGCAGATTATAAAGAAGCAGGGGGATATATCTTGAAACATAGCGTCGGTTCTATTCCACATAAAACAGAGGTAGATGTGCCTTTAACCTATGCCGATTACTATTATGTAGAAGCATTGGTGCGGTATAATCGATTGCTCCGTGGAGAAAAGGTAATTAAACAATAGAAATTAGCATACGCATACCGTACTTAAAATCGGATACCCATTGTTTTTAAGTAAGGTATGCGTATGCAAGCCTTAAATTATATTACTTATCGGATCGTTTAAGTCTTGAAACAAAAAGGCACCTCTTTTAAGAGGTGCCTTTTTGTTTTACAGATGACCACGTAGAGTATTGCTTTTTGATTAGTGCAGATTTTAAATAAATATTATCCGTAGATAAATCGGATATTATACGCTTTCATCCGAATGAGGTCCCTATTAATTCCGTATGAAGTCCCTATAAACTCCCTGTTATTTAATAAAATCCTATTAATTTATTGCCTTCCTTAACAGGAGTGCTCAAACTTAACTTTTGTAGCGTTAAAGCCTAGATTTTGTATCTTTATCCCTATGACCGATATCCAGAAGAGATTTGACCGTATACTCGCTATTTATATGCATCTGCAAGCTAAACCTGTTGTGACAGCTGCAGCGTTGGCAGAAAGATATGAAGTAAGTCAGCGTACCATTTATAGAGATATTCGTTCCCTGATGCAGGCAGGGGTACCTATTTATGGTGAAGCGGGAAGCGGTTATTCTTTGGTGGAGGGATATAAGATGCCACCTTTGCAATTTACAAGGGAAGAGGCATTGAGTTTTGTCGCAGCAGAGAAATTAGTTGAAAAATATACGGACCGGAATCTTGCTCATCATTTTACCACGGCATTGCTGAAAATGAAAGCTATATTACGGGGCAACGAAAAAGAACAGGTAGCCTTAGTTGGGGATAACTTTCTGGTGCGCGGTGGGCGTCATCAATTCAATGAGAAGCTAACCCATGGCACCAATATTCTGATCGAAAGCATCGCAGCAAAGAAATGTGTGGAAATCTATTATTCCAAACCTTCCGATAAAACTCCAGAAAGGCGTGAAATCGAAGCTGTGGGTATTTTTGTGGAGAGCAAGTTTTGGTATGTACTTGCTTTTTGTAGATTGCGACAAGATTATAGGCAATTCCGCTTGGATAGAATAAACAATATTAGAATACTTGCTGAAGATTTTGGAAAAGAGCATCCCGAACTATCTTTCTTTCTGAGTAAGCGGCATGAAGTGCCAACAACCAAAGTGGTGGTGCAAGTGGATAAAGAAATGGCTAGGTATATGGAGTGGGATCGTCACTATTTTGGTTTCCAAGAAGAAATTGTAACCGATAACTATGTGGAAATGCATTTTGACTGCATGAATATGGAGAATGGGTTTGCGCGCTGGTATCTGATGTTTGCGGATAAAGGTCGCATAATTGAACCCGAATCGCTAAAAGATGTTGTCAGAGGTTTGCTTTCATCTGCTTTGGAGCAAGTTTAGCTGTAAATGAAGTAATCAGGATTCTTTACTATGGTAAAGGAAAAACTTGTTCGGCGGAAAGGAAGGATGCCGAACAAGTTAAACTGTAAATTGTACTAAAAAGTTTTTGATCCATGTCAGGAGAAAACTTCCGTTGTCTGTATCAGTTATTAACCCCTTTCCCAAAAAAATGGTGGTTGGATACCCAGTAAGCGTAAATAGACAAAAGCTTGACCACGATGGTGGATCTCGTTGTCAATAAAATAAAATATGCTATGGATAATGGGGGATTTGTATTGTCCAAATAAATTGAACTCTTCGGCAAAACGTTCTTCTGGAATTTGATTGAACAGTTCACTGATCTGAGGAGTAGCTTCATCCCAAGCCTGCAGTAATTGTGCTTTGGTCGAATAACTGAGATTCTCGTTGAGTTTGCCACTTTTGTTGTTGACAATTTCCTGGAGACCTGGAACAGCAATACCCAGTAGCTCCTTAATCATATCTGCAAAAGTGCGCATGCCTTCTACCTTGTAATTGAACAATCCTTCTTCTGGAAATTTTTCAATAGTCTGTCTTGTTAGGTTTCTATGGCCTAGCCAATGTTGAAGTAGCTCGTTCTTCGAAATGATTTCTGTTTTCATGATTTTTGTATTTAAAATTTTAGTAAGCGATACATCACCTGACGTGTTGTATGACAGTTCAAAATTAGCGCAACTTATGACAGCTGTATGGCAGTATGGATTTGGGTGCTAATTTTATTTTTTTTGGGGCATTATTCGATGTAAGGAATCTTGAAAGGACAAATCGTAAAAATAGGGGAGTGGTTTTAAAAGAAGTAGAAAATAAAAAAAAATAATTCACTAATTATTTGACAGTTATAAAAATGTTTGTAACTTTGCAGTCCCTTAATGGGAATAGTATGTCTTGAGCGAAGCCCTACTGCTTCGAAGGACTTTTAATTAATTAATTTACAACATGTCAGGTATTATTGGAAAAAAAGTAGGAATGACGAGCCTGTTTAACGCTGATGGGAAAAATATTCCTTGTACAGTGATTCAGGCCGGGCCGTGCGTGGTTACGCAGATACGTACGGAAGAAAAGGATGGCTACTCGGCAATTCAACTTGGTTTCGACGAAGCTAAGGAGAAAAACACGACAGCTCCTTTGAAAGGGCACTTTGCGAAAGCAAACACAACGCCTAAGCGTAAGTTGGTAGAGTTTAAAACTTTCCCAGATGCAAAACAACTTGGTGACGTAGTTGACGTTACACTTTTCGAGGAAGGCGAATTCGTAGATGTAGTTGGTACTTCAAAAGGTAAAGGTTTCCAAGGTGTAATGAAACGTCATGGATTTGGTGGTGTAGGTGGTGCGACTCACGGTCAGCACAACAGATTACGTGCTCCAGGTTCATTAGGTGCTTCATCATGGCCTTCACGCGTATTCAAAGGTATGCGCATGGCTGGTCGTACAGGTGGTGACAGAGTTAAAGTTCAAAACTTACAGGTGTTGAAAGTTTACGCTGAGCAAAACCTTATCGTTGTTAGTGGTTCCATTCCAGGAGCTAAAGGTTCTTATGTAATCGTAGACAAATAGTAGAGATGGAAGTTAAAGTTTTAAATTTATCAGGTAAAGAAACAGGTGCCAAGGTGCAACTTCCTGAGTCGGTATTTGGGTTAGAGCCTAACGATCATGCGATCTATTTGGATGTGAAACAATACTTAGCGAACCAACGCCAAGGAACTCACAAATCTAAACAACGTAACGAAATCGCGGGTTCTACTCGTAAATTACACAAACAAAAAGGTACTGGTGGTGCTCGTGCGGGTTCTATCAAATCTCCATTGTTTAATGGTGGTGGTCGTGTATTCGGTCCTCAACCTCGTGACTACTCGTTCAAATTGAACAAAAAATTGAAACAAGTAGCACGTAAATCAGCGTTATCTTACAAAGCAAAAGATAATAACATTGTGGTATTGGATGAAGTAAAATTCGATGCTATCAAAACTAAAAACTATGTTGCTTTAATAAATGCGTTGAACGTAGCTGATGAGAAAACATTGTTGGTATTACCAGCTTACGATGAGATTGTTTATAAATCAAGCAGAAACTTGAAAAAAGCAAAAGTTATTGTTGCAGCTGATTTAAATACATATGATGTATTGAACGCAACAAAATTATTGTTGACTACAGATTCTGTTAAAACTTTGGAGGAAGCATTAGCTAAGTAATATGGAAATTATTAAAAAACCTATCTTGACTGAGAAAGCTTCTTTGTTAACGGAAAAATTAAACCGTTACGCTTTCAAAGTAGATCACAGAGCAAACAAAATCCAGATTAAAGCAGCTGTTGAGGCTATGTTTGGTGTTACAGTTCTTGCTGTAAACACTGCAGTAGTAGCTGGTAAAGCAAAAAGCCGTTACACAAAAGCAGGTTTCGTATCTGGTAGAGCTCCTAAGTATAAAAAGGCTGTCATTACGATTAAAGACGGCGAAACTATTGACTTTTACAGTACTATATAATACAAAATGGCAGTTAAAAGATTCAAACCGGTAACCCCTGGTACTCGTTTTAGAGTAGGCGCTGACTACTCTGATGTTACTACAAACGTTCCTGAAAAATCGTTAGTAGTAAAAATCAACAAGAAATCAGGCGGTCGTAATAACTCCGGTAAAATGACTATGCGTTATCTCGGTGGGGGACATAAAAAAGTATACCGATTAATTGATTTCAAACGCGATAAAAAAGATATCCCTGCAAAAGTAGCTACTATCGAGTACGATCCAAATCGTACTGCTCGTATTGCCTTGTTGCATTACGCTGATGGTGAAAAACGTTACATCCTTGCTCCAGCTGGTTTAGTAGTTGGTCAAACTGTAATCGCAGGTGATAAAGTTGCCCCAGAAGTTGGTAATACATTACCATTAGCAAACATTCCATTGGGTTCTATCATCCACAACATTGAATTAAATCCTGGTCAAGGTGGTTCAATTGCTCGTTCGGCTGGTACTTATGCTCAATTGTCTGCTCGTGATGGTAAATATGCCATCATCAAATTGCCTTCGAGCGAAACACGTATGATCTTATTGACTTGTGTTGCTACAATTGGTTCAGTATCGAACCATGAAAGATCTAACCAAGTGTTAGGTAAAGCAGGTCGCAAACGTTGGTTAGGTCGTCGTCCAAGAGTTCGTGGTGTTGCGATGAACCCAGTAGATCACCCTATGGGTGGTGGTGAAGGCCGTACTTCAGGAGGTCACCCACGCTCACGTACAGGTGTATTAGCTAAAGGCTTCAAAACACGTTACAAGAAGAAAACATCGAATCGTTACATCATTGAGAGAAGGAAAAAATAATGGCTCGTTCAATTAAAAAAGGTCCTTATATCGATCACAACTTAGAAAGAAAAGTTCTTTCTATGAATGAAACTAACAAAAAGTCAGTTATCAAAACATGGTCTCGTAGATCAATGATTTCACCTGATTTTGTTGGCCATACCTTCGCAGTGCACAACGGGAATAAATTTATCCCTGTTTATGTAACAGAGAATATGGTAGGTCACAAGCTTGGTGAATTCGCGCCTACGCGTACATTCAGAGGCCACGCAGAAAAGAAAAAATAATAGGTAATGGAAGCAACAAAAAAACTTAAAAAGTCTGTCTTAATTAGACAACGTAAAGAGCAAGAGAAAGCTCAACAAGGAGGAGCTTCGGATGCCAAATTATTGAACTGCCCGACTTCGCCTCGTAAGATGCGTTTGGTGGTAGACTTAATTCGCGGTCAACGTGTTGAAAATGCAATTTACATTTTGAAACACTCAAGTAAAGAAGCTGCTGCTCGTGTAGAAAAATTATTATTATCTGCAATCAAAAACTGGGAAGCCAAAAACGAAGGTAAATCAGTGGAAGAAAGCGAACTATATGTAAAAGAAGTATCAGTAGGTGGTGGTCGTCAATTGAAAAGATTGCGTCCGGCTCCTCAAGGTCGCGGATACAGAGTTCGTAAACGTTCAAATCACGTTACGTTGGTAGTTGATAGCAAATTAAACGTTGAACAAAACTAATTTATTGAGAAATGGGACAAAAAGCAAATCCAATAGGTAGCAGATTAGGAATCATCAAAGGTTGGGATTCTAACTGGTTCGGAGGTAAAAACTATTCCGATAAATTAGTTGAAGACGAAAAAATCAGAAAATATCTTTCTGTTCGTATTGCAAAAGGTGGTGTAGCTAAAGTTGTTATCGAAAGAACTTTAAAACGTATCACTGTTACAATTCACACTGCTCGTCCAGGTATCGTTATCGGTAAAGGTGGTCAAGAAGTTGACAAGATCAAAGAAGAGTTGAAAAAACTGACTAAAAAGGATGTTCAAATCAACATTTTCGAGATCAAACGCCCTGAGTTAGATGCTAAGCTAGTAGCTGAAGGTGTCGCTAAACAATTAGAGGCGCGTATTTCATTCCGTCGTGCAATGAAAACTTCAATCGCTTCTACGATGCGTATGGGTGCAGAAGGTATCAAAATCATGTGTTCTGGCCGTTTAGGTGGTGCTGAAATGGCGCGTACTGAACAATACAAAGAAGGAAGAACTCCTTTACACACATTGCGTGCTGATATCGACTACGCTTTAGCTGAAGCATTGACTACATACGGTAAAATTGGTATCAAAGTTTGGATCTGTAAAGGTGAGGTTTACGGTAAACGTGATTTATCTCCAAACATTGGTCAAGCATCTGGTGTAAAATCACGTGGCAACCACGAAGGTGGTGGCGAACGTCGTGACAACCGTAACAACAAAGGTGGTCGCGGTGGAAACAACCGTGGTGGAAACAACCGTGGTGGAAGCAACCGTGGTCCGAAAAAAGATTAATAGTTATTTAGATTACAACAAAAACCTGCTGAAAAAGCAGATTTAAAAAGTATACGAACATGTTACAGCCAAAAAGAACGAAGTTCAGAAAGATGCAGAAAGGCCGCATGAAAGGTAACGCTTCTCGTGGAGCGGAGTTAGCTTTCGGTTCTTTCGGTATCAAAACAATGGAGCAAGCATGGATCACTAGTCGTCAAATCGAGGCAGCTCGTATTGCGGTTACACGTTATATGAAACGTGAAGGTCAAGTTTGGATTCGTATTTTCCCTGACAAACCTGTTACGAAAAAACCTGCAGAGGTACGTATGGGTAAAGGTAAGGGTGCTCCAGAATACTGGGTAGCAGTAGTACGCCCAGGCCGTATGTTATTTGAAGCAGAAGGTGTGCCTTTGGAAATTGCCAAAGAAGCTTTACGCCTTGCAGCTCAAAAACTTCCGGTTCAAACTAAGTTTGTGATTCGTAGAGACTACGTTGAAGCATAAAAATCTTGGTAATGTCATCATTTAAGCGTTAGGGCCGTTACCCCTAACGCTATATATAAAGCGATGATAACCCAAATAACAACTGAAAAAACATGAAAAATTCAGAAATTTTAGAATTATCTAATGAGGACTTAAAAGCTCGTCTTGTAGAAGAGAAAACAGCCCTTACAAAATTGAAATTTGCACATGCTGTTTCAGCTATTGAGAACCCTAACGTGATCAAAGCAGCACGCAAAACTATCGCTCGTATCAGTACAGAGATCAGTGCACGCAAAGCTGCAGCTAAAAATGAAACAGCCTCTGAGGCGTAAAATTTAAAGTCGAAATGGAAAGAAATTTAAGAAAAACAAGAATCGGCTTAGTAGTTAGCAACAAGATGGACAAGTCTATCGTGGTATCAGTGGAACGTAAAGTGAAACACCCGATCTATGGTAAGTTCGTTAAAAAAACTACTAAATTTAAAGCTCATGACGAAACTAATACCTGCGGTATCGGCGATACGGTATTAATTATGGAAACTCGTCCGCTGAGTAAAACAAAAAACTGGAGATTAGTAGAAATTATAGAAAGAGCTAAATAACATGGTACAACAAGAATCAAGACTTAATGTAGCTGACAATAGCGGTGCTAAACAAGTTTTAGTAATCCGTGTATTGGGCGGTACGCGCAAGCGTTATGCATCAATCGGAGATAAGATTGTTGTATCGGTGAAAAGCGCTATGCCTTCAGGAAACGTGAAAAAAGGTTCCGTTTCTAAAGCAGTAGTGGTTAGAACGAAAAAGGAAATCCGTCGTAAAGATGGTTCATACATCCGTTTCGATGATAACGCCGCTGTATTATTAAATAATAATGATGAACCACGTGGTACACGTATCTTTGGCCCTGTTGCTAGAGAGTTGCGTGAGAAACAGTTCATGAAAATTGTATCATTAGCACCGGAGGTTTTATAATTATGGCACAGAAAACAAAAACAACTACGCACAAAATCAAAATTAAAAAAGGTGATTTAGTGAAAGTTATCGCTGGTAACTCTAAAGGTGTTCAAGGAAAAGTATTAACTGTTTTAGTGGATAAAAATAGAGCTATCGTTGAGGGCGCTAACATCGTAAAAAAACACACTAAACCAAGTGCAGCTAATCCTAATGGTGGTATCATTGAGAAAGAAGCTGGTATTCACATCTCTAATTTAGCTGTTATCGATCCTAAAACAGGTGCAACTACACGTGTAGGTCGTAAGTTAAATGCAGATGGTAAATTAGTTCGTTACGCTAAAAAATCAGGGGAGGAAATTAAATAATGACTTACGTACCAAGATTAAAAGTGAAATATGCGGAGGAAATCCGTAAAGCACTTCAAGAAAAATTTCAGTATAAAAGTATTATGCAGGTTCCTAAACTTGAGAAAATCGTTGTTTCACAAGGCGTAGGAGCTGCAACAGCTGACAAAAAATTAATCGATAACGCTATCGCTGAGTTGACTTTAATCACAGGTCAACAAGCCGTTGCTACAAAATCGAAAAAAGATATTTCAAACTTTAAATTACGTAAAGGTATGCCTGTAGGGGCACGTGTTACTTTACGTGACAACAATATGTTTGAGTTCTTGGACCGTTTGGTAGCAGTATCGCTTCCACGTATTCGTGACTTCCGCGGTATCAACGATAAAGGCTTTGACGGACGTGGTAACTATAACTTAGGTATCACTGAGCAAATCATTTTCCCTGAGATCAACATTGACAAAATCAACAAGATCCAAGGTATGGACATCACTTTCGTGACTTCAGCTCAAAATGATGTTGAGGCTTTAGAATTGTTGAAACAATTCGGTTTACCATTTAAAAATCAAAATACTAATAACAATGGCTAAAGAAGGATTAAAAGCACGCGAAGTAAAACGCGCTAAATTGGTAGCTAAATATGCGGCAAAACGTGCAGAATTAAAAGCTGCTGGCGATTACGTTGCATTAGATAAATTGCCTAAAAATGCTTCTCCAGTACGTTTACACAATCGTTGTAAATTGACTGGTCGTCCTAAAGGATATATGCGTCAATTCGGTATCTCTCGTGTAACATTCCGTGAGATGGCTTTAGATGGCAAAATCCCAGGGGTGAAAAAAGCTTCTTGGTAATTAAAAAAAAATACTTAATTTTGCCCGGGCAATTCAACTGAGGATTGCCGGGGTTTTTGCATTTTAAAATTGTTTAACAGATAGAAGGTCTCATACCAATGGTTGGGAGGGAAACCGCTGTCACAAATTTTCATATATAATGACTACAGATCCAATTGCGGATTACCTTACACGAGTAAGGAATGCCATCAAGGCCAACCACAGGGTTGTTGAAATTCCTGCATCGAACCTAAAAAAAGAGATCACTAAAGTTCTTTTTGACAAAGGTTACATTGCTAATTACAAATTCGATGAGAATGGCGTACAGGGTACGATCAAAATCGCATTGAAATATAATCCAATTAGCAAAATTCCGGCTATTCGTACGTTGACACGTGTGAGTAAACCTGGTTTAAGAAAGTATGCAAGCGTTGATACTATGCCTCGTGTTTTGAACGGTTTAGGTATTGCTATCTTGTCAACATCGAAAGGTGTAATGACAGATAAGGAAGCTAGACTTCAAAATGTTGGTGGTGAAGTTTTATGTTACGTTTATTAATCTAGGTAAAAGCACAAAGAAATGTCAAGAATTGGAAAAGCGCCTATCGCTATCCCTGCTGGGGTAACTGTTACTATTTCGGACAAAAACTTAGTTTCAGTAAAAGGTCCTAAAGGCGAATTAACACAACAAGTTGACCGTGACATCACGATTGCTCAAGAAGAGGGTAATATCGTTGTAACACGTCCAACTGATCAAAAGAAACACAAAGCATTACACGGTCTATACCGTTCCCTGTTGGCTAACATGGTTCACGGTGTGACTGAAGGTTACAAAACTACGCAAGAGTTAGTCGGTGTAGGTTACCGTGCTTCAAGTACTGGTAATGTATTAGAGTTAACTTTAGGTTTCTCTCACCAGATTGTTTTTGTATTGCCAAACGAGGTTAAAGTATCAACTACTGCTGACAAAGGTAAAAACCCTACAATCACTTTAGAGTGTGCTGACAAACAATTGATCGGTCAGGTAGCGGCTAAAATCCGTGGCTTCCGTAAACCAGAACCTTACAAAGGAAAAGGTGTCAAGTTTGCAGGTGAAGTATTGAGAAGAAAAGCAGGTAAATCAGCTAAAAAATAATAATCATGGCAGGACAAAAAGCATCTCGTAGAGAGAGAATCAAAAAAGGAATCAGAAAAAACCTTGCTGGAACGTCTGAACGTCCACGTTTATCGGTTTTTAGAAGTAACAAAGGTATCTATGCGCAAATCATTGATGACAATGCAGGCAAAACATTAGTTGCTGCATCTAGCTTGTCAAAAGAGTTTGTTGCATCTGGTAACAAGGTTGATCAATCTAAAGCTGTAGGTAAATTGGTGGCTGAAAAAGCATTAGCAGCAGGTATTAATAAAGTAGTTTTTGACCGTAATGGGTACTTATACCATGGCCGTATCAAATCTTTGGCTGAAGGTGCTCGCGAAGGCGGTTTAGACTTTTAATCATAGAAAGAAATGGCATTAAGCAATATAAAAAGAGTAAAATCAAGCGAAATTGAATTAAAAGATCGCTTAGTAAGTATCCAACGTGTAGCTAAAGTTACTAAAGGTGGTCGTACTTTCAGCTTCTCTGCAATTGTTGTAGTAGGTGATGAAAACGGTATCGTTGGTTACGGTTTAGGTAAAGCTAAAGAGGTAACTGAAGCAATCACGAAAGGTATCGATGACGCAAAGAAAAATTTGGTAAAAGTTCCTATTATCAAAGGTACTGTTCCGCACGCACAATATGGTAAATATTCTGGTGGTTCAGTTTTGATTAAACCAGCTGTAGGTGGTACAGGAGTTTTAGCAGGTGGTGCAATGCGTGCAGTATTGGAGTCTGCTGGTATCAAAGATGTATTGGCTAAATCATTAGGTTCTTCTAACCCACACAACGTGGTAAAAGCAACTGTAACTGCTTTAGCAGATATGCGTGATGCGTATACAGTAGCACAACACCGCGGTGTCGATTTGAATAAAGTATTTAACGGTTAATTATCATGGCAAAAATCAAAATCACCCAGATAAAGAGCGTTATCGACAGAAGCGAGCGCCAAAAGAAAACTATTGAGGCATTGGGTTTGAAAAGAATCAACCACTCAGTAGAAGTTGAAGCTACTCCATCAATTATTGGAATGGTACGTAAAGTAAACCATTTAGTAGCTATCGAAACTATTTAATATTAGCATATGGAAGAGGTCTTTGGGCTTCTTCCATTACTTGTTATTAATAATCATTATTTTTTAATCGCTAGTACCTGTTTAGTGAGAGCGAAGGGCTAGCACAATTTAGTTTAAAAATGAACTTAAGTAATTTAAAACCTGCAAAAGGTGCAGTAAAAAGTAGCAAACGTATTGGCCGTGGTACTGGTTCTGGTCGTGGTGGTACTTCAACACGTGGTCACAAAGGTGCTGGTTCTCGTTCAGGTCACTCTACGAAAATCGGTTTCGAAGGTGGTCAAATGCCTTTGCAACGTCGTGTGCCTAAATTTGGTTTCAAAAACATCAACCGTGTTGAGTATAATGGTGTAAACTTAGATACTTTACAAGCGTTGATCGAGAAATACAATTTAACAGCTGTAGATTTCGACGCATTGAAAGCTCATGGTTTAGTGTCTAAAAATGACAAAGTTAAAATCTTGGGTCGCGGTGAGTTGAAAGCTAAAGTTGAAGTAACAGCGCACGCGTTTACTGCTTCTGCTCAAAAAGCTATTGAAGCTGCAGGCGGTTCTATCGTTAAAATTTAATAAATGAAGAAACTAATCACAACCTTAACCAATATTTGGAAAATCGATGATTTACGTACGCGTATTCTAAATACCTTACTTTTTCTTTTGATTTACCGTATTGGATGTCACGTGGTATTACCAGGTGTAAATCCTCATGCTTTGGCTTCTGGTCAAAAAGAGGGTTTATTGGGCTTACTGGATATGTTTGCGGGGGGATCATTCTCTCGTTCGGCTATCTTTGCTTTAGGGGTAATGCCATATATCTCGGCATCCATTGTTGTTCAATTGCTGGGCATCGCGGTTCCTTACTTCCAAAAGATGCAGAAGGAAGGGGAAAGTGGTCGTCAAAAAATGAATCAAATTACTCGCTATTTAACTTTAGGGATTACTTTGCTTCAAGCTTTTGCTTATGTACGTACTCAAATCGAGCCAAGTGCTAAGACAATAGCTGACCCATTATTCACTATTCTGACTGCTATAGTTTTGACAGGCGGTACTTTATTTGTGATGTGGTTAGGAGAGAAAATTACGGATAAAGGTATCGGTAATGGTATTTCTTTGATCATCATGACTGGTATTATCGCTCAATTGCCAAGTGGTATCACTGCGGAATGGGTTTCTAGAATGGCGAAAGGTGGTGGTGGTCCAATTCCATTGTTGCTTGAATTTGTAGCTTTGTTCTTTGTTGTGATCTTTACGATCTTGATCGTACAAGGTGTTCGTAAGATCCCTGTACAATACGCGAAGAAAATCGTTGGAAACAAGCAAGTCGGTGGAGTACGTCAGTATATACCGTTAAAGGTAAATGCTGCAGGTGTAATGCCTATCATTTTTGCGCAGGCAATCATGTTTGTGCCAATGAGTTTAGGACAGTTCTTCCCAAATCTTCAGTCGGAATTTTTGACTTCGTTGAGTAACTATACTTCTGTTGCATACAACGTGACATTTGCGGTGTTAATTATCGCATTTACGTTTTTCTATACAGCGATTATGGTGAACCCACAACAGATGTCGGACGACATGAAGAAGAACGGAGGTTTTGTACCAGGTATTAAACCGGGATTGGAAACTAGTAATTTTATAGACCGCGTAATATCAAATATTACATTTCCAGGTGCAATTTTCTTAGCGATCATTGCTATTCTACCTGCTATTGCAAGTTTGTTTGGTATTAACAATCAATTTGCGCACTTCTACGGTGGTACGTCATTATTGATTTTAGTAGGTGTGGTGTTGGATACTTTGCAACAGATCGAATCTCATTTATTGATGCGTCATTACGATGGATTAATGAAAACAGGTCGTATTAAAGGTCGTTCGGCCGCGTCTGTTGAGGGAATGGATCATTCGGCAATTTAATTTCTTTAGATGTCTAAAGTATTTTATAAGTCAGCAGAAGATATAGAGCAATTGCGAAAGTCAGCAGATGTGCTTTCGCAATTGCTTGGTGAAATCGCAAAAGTGATTAAGCCTGGGGTAAAGACTATATCTCTTGATAAATTAGCTTATGAGTATATTCATGATAACGGCGGAACGCCTGCGTTCTTAAATTATCAGGGATTTCCATATTCTTTGTGTATATCTGTCAACGATCAAATTGTACACGGCTTTCCAAGTGATTATGAAATTAAAGATGGAGATCTTGTTTCGGTCGATGGTGGTGTCAATCTGAATGGTTTTATCAGTGATTCAGCATACACCTTTGGTGTAGGTGAAATATCTGAAGAAGCACAGTTGTTACTGGATGTAACAAAGGAATCATTGTACAAAGGTGTTGAACAGGCGGTGGCTGGTAAACGTGTTGGGGATATTTCTTCAGCTGTTCAGGAGTATGTGAGCAAATTCGGATTCGGAATTGTTCGTGAACTGGTTGGACACGGAGTTGGTTATCACTTACATGAAAAACCTGAGGTTCCCAATTATGGAAAACGAGGTGCTGGTCCTAAATTGGAAGAAGGTTTGGTTATTTGTATCGAACCGATGATCAATGCAGGGCGTGCGGGTGTTCGTTTTTGGGATGATGGTTGGACAGTAAGTACAGTGGATGGGAAATTATCGGCGCACTTCGAACAGATGGTTGCAATCCGAAAAGGAGAACCAGATGTGTTGCTGACATTCGAACATGTAGAGAAAGTTTTGAACAAAAAGTAGTTGGTTTTCAATTATTTTTATTTATCTTTGCACTCCTGTTCGCAGGCTTTTAAATTAAATTTAATCGAGAATATATGGCTAAACAAGCCTCAATAGAACAAGACGGTATAATTAGAGAGGCACTTTCTAATGCTATGTTTAGGGTAGAGTTGGAAAATGGACATGAAATCATTGCCCATATTTCTGGTAAAATGCGCATGCACTATATCAAAATTTTACCTGGTGATAAAGTTAAATTGGAAATGTCTCCGTATGATTTGACTAAAGGAAGGATTACTTATCGCTATAAATAGCCGTAAGCCCTTGTATTAGTGCAAGCTTTTGAAAAAATAAATATCATGAAAGTAAGAGCATCAATAAAAAAACGTAGCGCGGACTGTAAGATCATCCGTCGTAAAGGTAAAGTTTTTGTAATCAACAAAAAGAACCCAAAGTTTAAACAACGTCAGGGTTAATTCATTAAAAAAATAATAGCTTAATATTATATGGCAAGGATAGCAGGTATTGATTTACCTAAAAACAAAAGAGGTGTGATCGGCCTTACCTATATTTTTGGTATCGGTCGTACAAGAGCTGAATATATCTTGGAAAAAGCTGGTATCAGCGAAGATGTGAAGGTACAAGAGTGGAATGATGATCAATTGGCAGCAATTCGTACCATCATTAACGACGAATTGAAAGTTGAAGGTGCATTGCGTTCTGAAATTCAATTAAACATCAAACGTTTAATGGATATCGGTTGTTACCGTGGATTGCGTCACCGTAAACACTTACCAGTTCGTGGTCAACGTACTAAAAACAACTCACGTACTCGTAAAGGTAAACGTAAGACAGTTGCAAACAAGAAAAAAGCTACTAAATAATAAATAAGAAATGGCTAAAACTAAAAAAGCTGCAAAAAAGCGTATCGTTGTTATCGAACCTGTAGGTCAGGCTCACATTAACGCAACGTTTAACAATATCATTGTAACTTTGACAAATAATCAAGGTCAAACTATTTCTTGGTCTAGTGCTGGTAAAATGGGTTTCCGTGGTTCTAAAAAGAACACTCCATACGCTGCTGGTCAAGCTGCACAAGACTGTGGAAAAGTTGCTCACGACTTAGGTTTACGTAAAGTTGAAGTGTTTGTTAAAGGACCTGGTGCTGGTCGTGAATCGGCAATCAGAACATTGCAAACAGTAGGAATCGATGTGACTACTATCAAAGATATCACTCCACTTCCTCACAACGGTTGTCGTCCTCCAAAACGCAGAAGAGTTTAATTAATTTAAAGATAAGATTCATCGGCTATAGGCTGATAGATACTTTAATTGTAAAAGAAAATGGCTAGATATACAGGACCTAAGTCCAAAATTGCCCGTAAATTTAGAGAGCCGATCTTCGGCCCAGATAAAGCGTTAGAAAAGAAAAATTACCCTCCTGGACAACATGGAGCTTCTAAACGCAGAGGTAAACAATCTGAATATGCTATTCAGTTGTTGGAAAAACAAAAAGCAAAATACACTTACGGTGTATTGGAGCGTCAGTTCTCAAACTTATTTGTTAAAGCTGCCTCTAAACAAGGTATTACAGGTGAGATCTTCTTGAAATTGTTAGAAGCTCGCTTGGATAACGTAGTTTACCGTTTAGGTATCGCTACTTCTCGTGCCGCTGCTCGTCAGTTGGTATCCCACAAACACGTTACTGTTAACGGCGAAGTTGTTAACATTCCATCATATAGCTTGCGTCCAGGTGACGTTGTAGCAGTTCGTGAACGTTCTCAAACACTTGAAGCCATCACAAATTCAGTTGCAGGTCGTACTGTAAATAAATTTTCTTGGTTAGAGTGGAATGCGAAAGAATTGACAGGTACTTTCTTAAGCTATCCAGAAAGAGCTGACATTCCTGAAAACATTAAAGAGAACTTAATCGTTGAGTTATACTCTAAATAATAAATAAAATAGAAGAATGCATAGTCCAATTTTTGGGGTATGCATCTTCTATTGTATTACAATTATTATTACAAATAAAACATTAAAAGAAAATAAATGGCAATTTTAGCATTTCAAAGACCGGATAAAGTTATCATGCAAAAATCTACGGATTTTGATGGTACGTTTGAATTTCGTCCATTGGAGCCTGGTTTTGGTGTAACCATTGGTAATGCTTTGCGCCGTATTCTATTGTCCTCTTTAGAAGGATATGCAATTACGTCGATAAGGTTTTCTGGCGTTTCGCACGAATTTTCAACGATCAAAGGTGTTGTTGAAGACGTAACTGAAATTATCTTGAACTTGAAACAAATTCGTTTCAAAAAAACAGGTGAGATTGGCGACAACGAAAAGGTATTTGTAGTAATCAATGGTCAAGAACAATTCTTAGCTGGTGATATCACAAAATTCTCTAATAACTTTACGGTCTTGAACCCAGACATGGTAATCTGTAACATGGATAATTCAGTGACAATTGAATTGGAATTGAGTATTGCCAAAGGTCGTGGATACGTAAATGCTGATGAGAATAAAGTTGTGGATGCTCCAGTAGGTGTTATCGCAATCGATTCGATCTTTACTCCGATCAAGAATGTTAAATATACCATTGAGAATTACCGTGTAGAGCAAAAAACTGACTACGAGAAATTGTTGTTGGATATCTCTACTGATGGCTCAATTCACCCCGAAGAAGCTTTGAAAGAAGCTGCTAAGATCTTAATTCAACACTTTATTCTATTCTCTGATGAGAATATGCTTCTTGAGTCTCAAACGAAAGAAGAAACTAAAGTTGTTGATGAAGAAATCTTACATATGCGTAAGATTCTGAAAACAGAATTAGTAGATCTTGATCTTTCAGTTCGTGCATTGAACTGTTTGAAAGCTGCAGATATTCGCACATTGGCTGAGTTAGTAACTTATGACGTGGCTGATATGTTGAAATTCAGAAACTTCGGTAAAAAATCGTTAAGTGAAATCCAAGAATTGGTTAAATCAAAAGGTTTATCATTCGGAATGAACTTGGCGAAATACAAATTAGACGAAGAATAATAATTTATTAAGCGACCACTAGTCGTAATTCCTTTTGGCTGTCTGAATAGGTGATTTTCACCTATTTGAACTATACAAAAACGGTACGGTTAGTATAATAAAATCAAAATGAGACACGGAAAAAAAGTAAATCACTTAGGCCGTACGGATAGCCATAGAAAAGCAATGTTGGCTAACATGGCGACATCATTAATCCTACACAAACGTATTACAACTACTTTGGCTAAAGCTAAAGCGTTACGTACGTATGTTGAGCCTTTGATTACTAAATCTAAAAACGACACAACACACTCTCGTCGTACAGTATTCGCTTATTTGAAAGATAAAGACGCAGTTTCTATCTTATTCCGCGAAATTTCTGAAAAAGTAGCTAACCGTCCAGGTGGTTACACACGTATCATCAAAATGGAAAACCGTTTAGGTGATAACGCAGAAATGGCTTTCATCGAACTAGTTGATTACAACGAAATCTACGGTAAAAAAGCTGCTGCTGCTGAGAAAAAAGCGACTCGTCGTCGTGGTGGTGCTAAAAAAGCTGCTACTGCCGAAACTGAAGCTCCTGCAGAAGTTAAAGCCGAAGTAGAAGGTGAAGAAAAAGTAGACGGAGAATAGTATTCTGCTGATCTAACATAAAAAAGTCCTCTTTTTAAGAGGACTTTTTTTATTTTATGACCATTCCTACCGTTATAACTAATATATTTGTATTGCTAAAATCTGATAGCTTTTTCTATTACAAGCTATTTCGTTTATCAATCTATAATTCATTAAGATGAAACCATTTGATGTTTATCCCATTAATCCCATTAACATAGTAAAAGCTAATGGATCAACGGTGTGGGATGCCGAAGGAAATGCTTACTTGGACTTGTATGGTGGCCACGCTGTGATATCGATCGGACACACGCACCCACATTATGTACAACGTATAACAGAGCAATTGAACCGCATTGCGTTCTATTCTAATTCTGTTGAAATTCCAATTCAGCGTGAACTTGCCCGATTGTTGGGGGAAGTGTCGGGAAAGGTTGATTATGATTTATTTCTTTGTAATTCGGGCGCAGAAGCGAATGAAAATGCATTGAAATTAGCTTCTTTTTATAACAAAAGAAAGAAGGTTATTGCATTTTCAAAAGCATTTCATGGACGCACATCGTTAGCTGTTGCTGCAACAGACAATCCGAGTATCGTGGCTCCTGTAAACGAGACGGACAATATTGTTTTTCTTCCTTTTAATGATGAAGAGGCTTTAACCAGCGCTTTCGCATCTTATGGTGAGGAAATTTCATCCGTTATTGTAGAGAGTATTCAGGGAGTTGGCGGTATTCGGGAGGCTTCAGTTTCTTTTCTTCGTTTGATTCGGTCTCTTTGTGATCAATATAATGCAGTTTTCATTGCAGACGAAGTACAATGTGGCTACGGCAGGACGGGCTTATTCTACGCCCAGGATTATTCCGGCGTCGAAGCTGATATTTATACCATGGCAAAAGGTATGGGCAATGGGTTTCCAATCGGAGCAATAAGTATATCGCCCAAATTTAAAGCTACTTACGGCAGTTTGGGTACTACCTTCGGGGGGAATCATCTTGCATGCGCGGCAGCTTTGGCTGTTTTGGAGGTCATCCAACAAGATCAGCTTATGGAAAATGCTGCACAAGTCGGCACCTATCTTATCAATGAATTGAAGCAAATAGAGGAAATTATTGAAGTTAGAGGTAGGGGATTAATGATCGGTATCGAACTTCCAGCATCGTTGGGTCATGTGAAGAAGGATCTCTTGTTAAAGAACCGTATCTTTACGGGAGAGGCTAAGCCATTTGTGATTCGCTTATTACCTGCCCTGAATATGACGAAAGAGCATGCGGATCAGTTTTTATCTGCATTAAAGGAGCATGTAAAGGCCGTAACTGTTGCGTAAACCCCTAAATGCTGTCAAATTGGCCAATGGCTGTTTCAGCTTGTGGAAATTTGATTGCACTGTATTAGTTAAAATATATACTGAGTGTGACGCGCTTATTTATTGCCGTTGAAGATGCACTCGAATAAATAGATATAGATGAAAAAGTTTTTCTCTGTTAAGGATGTTTCCAGTGTAGCGGACGTTGTTCAAGAAGCGTTAAATTTGAAAGCTGCACCATATGACAATCAGGATCTTGGTCAACACAAAACGCTGGGACTTGTATTTTTGAATCCCAGTTTACGTACACGTTTGAGCACACAAAAAGCGGCGATGAATTTGGGCATGAATGTGATGGTTATGAATATGGATAAAGATGGTTGGGCTCTTGAAACACAGGATGGTGTTGTGATGAACGGGACAACTGTTGAACATATTCGTGAAGCCGCTGCTGTTATGGGCGAGTATTGTGATATTTTGGGACTTCGTTCCTTTCCAAAATTGAAAGATCGCGAAGAGGATTATAGTGAAGACTTATTCAACAAATTCATTAAATACTGTGGTGTTCCTGTTGTTTCCTTAGAAAGTGCAACGCGGCATCCGCTACAGAGTTTGACGGATATGATTACCATCACTGAGTATAAAAAGACCGAGAAACCAAAAGTGGTTTTGGCTTGGGCTCCGCATGTTAAGGCATTACCTCAAGCGGTACCTAATTCTTTTGCAGAATGGATGTGTAAAGCGCAAGAAGAGGGATTGGTTGATTTTACGATAGCTCAACCTATGGGCTATGAGTTAAGTGAAGAATTTACAGCCGGTGCAACCATATCTAATGATCTTGAAGAAAGTTTAAAGAATGCTGATTTTGTCTATGTGAAAAACTGGTCTTCTTATCAGGAATATGGCGAGGTATATGGTGTTGATGAAGATTGGATGATGGATAATAAGAAGCTGAAGCTGACAAATGATGCCAAAGTTATGCATTGCTTGCCAGTACGAAGAGATCTCGAATTATCTTCAGAAATTTTGGATGGGCCAAACTCACTCGTGATTAAAGAGGCCAGCAACCGTGTTTGGGCTGCTCAGGTTGTTTTGAAACGTATGTTAGAGGATTTGGTATAGTACAATCCTATTGATTTTTGAAAAACTATTTTTATTGGGAAAAGTTGCGTAATGGCTAATAGTGTATTAAATATTATTAAAATTGGCGGGAATATTATTGATGATGAACGCCAATTGGATTCTTTTTTAGAAAAGTTCTCCGCATTATCAGGGAAAAAGATTCTTGTACATGGTGGAGGTAAAATTGCAACTCGTTTGGCTAGTGAACTGGGCATCGAAGCCCAAATGGTAGAAGGGCGGCGTGTGACAAATGAGGAAATGTTACGCGTTGTAACAATGGTATACGCCGGATTGACAAACAAGACAATCGTTGCGAAGTTGCAAAATTTGAAATGTGATGCTGTCGGATTAACCGGAGCTGATGGGGATGTCATTAAAGCGATAAAGCGTCCTGTAAAAGATATCGATTATGGTTTTGTAGGTGATTTGTTACATGACTCTGTAAATACCTTGGCCATCAAAAAGTTTTTGGAAGCGGGTTTTGTTCCTGTGTTTTCAGCTATTACACATAATGGCCTTGGACAATTGCTCAATACCAACGCGGATACAATAGCTTCTTCATTGGCGGTGTCTTTGGCTTCATTATATGAAACTTCTTTGGTTTATTGTTTCGAGAAGAACGGCGTTTTACGGGATGTAACAGATGAGAATTCGGTAATCCCAACGATTAAGTCAGAAGAGTTTGAACATCTTAAGGAATCCGGCGTAGTGAACGACGGGATGATCCCTAAGTTGCAAAATGCATTCAATGCTATAAATAAAGGTGTTCAAGAGGTCTATATTGGAAATGCTAATAATTTGCATTTGTTTCAACAAGGACAATTTGGCACTTGCTTGACATTAAAATAAAAATCTAACCTAAACCCAACGATCGCTATGAAAAAGGTCACCATTATCGGAAGCGGTAATATCGGTCTTTCTTTGGCAAAAGGACTTGTAAAAAGTGAATTTGCCCATGCTGCCGATATTACCTTGACGAGGAGAAATTTGAATGCACTGGCCGAAGAAGCGCGCCAAGGCTTCTCAATAAGTAATGATAATAAACTCGCTGTAAAGGGGGCTGATATTGTTGTTTTCGCAATCCTACCTCAACAACTAAAAAAGGTATTGGTGGAAGTGGCTCCTGTAATTGAAAAGACCAATCAGATTTTTGTCTCTATTGTGTCGGGAGTTTCTTGTGCCGATTTAAAAGCAGAGTTGGGGGCAGATGCCACAGTGATACGAGCAATGCCTAATACGGCAATTGCAATAGCGCAATCAATGACGTGTATCGCCAGCGACAATGCTTCAGACGACAGTTTGAAGGAGGTTGAGAAAATGTTTGAAACTGTTGGTTCAGTCGTTGTTATTAATGAGGACCTAATGACATCGGCGACGGCATTGTGTGCTTGCGGTATTGCATTTTTCCTACGTGCGATCCGTGCTGCTTCACAAGGTGGAGTTGAAATCGGATTTCATGCGCATGATGCATTAAAGATGGCGGTTCAAACTGCAAAAGGCGCTGCTGATTTGTTATTGCACACCAATGCTCATCCAGAAGGAGAGATTGATAAGGTAACATCACCGAAGGGCTGTACAATAGCGGGATTGAACGAAATGGAACATAATGGTTTTAGTTCTGCTTTTATAAAAGGAATTAAACTATCTGCGGATAAAGCAGGAGGACTATACCATGAAGGATAAGCAGGGCTTATTTGAAGATGCTCTGGCCCTTTTAAAACAATTAATTGGACTATCGTCTTTAAGTAAAGAGGAAGAGTTCACAGCGGATTTAATTGTTCGCTTCTTTCAGGAGCGTGATATCAAAACACATCGAAAAGGCAATAATGTCTGGGTATATAACGCTCATTATGATAGCACCAGACCTACGATATTACTCAACTCCCATCACGATACAGTAAAACCAAATACAGGTTATACAAGAGATCCTTTGGCGGCGACTGTAGAGGAAGGTAAATTGTACGGATTGGGGAGCAACGATGCCGGAGGCTGTTTGGTATCATTGATAGCTACATTTTTGTATTTTTACCAGCAGACGGACTTGAAGTATAACTTCTGTCTTGTCGCTAGTGCCGAAGAAGAGATCTCAGGTAAGAACGGTGTAGAATCTGTTTTGGATGATATCGGTTCAATTGATTTTGCAATTGTGGGTGAACCTACCTTATTGGATTTGGCAATTGCAGAAAAGGGACTGATGGTGTTGGATTGTACAGCATTAGGGACAGCTGGACATGCCGCACGTAATGAGGGCGATAATGCAATCTACAAAGCGATTAGGGATATTGAATGGTTTCAAAATTATACGTTTGAAAGGACTTCGTCAACCTTAGGCCCGATTAAGATGTCGGTGACAGTAATTCAGGCGGGATCACAACATAATGTGGTACCGGCTACTTGTAACTTTGTTGTCGATGTCAGAACCACAGATGCTTATTCGAATGAAGAGACGTTGGATATTATCAAGTCTCATGTCAAATCAGAGGTCACAGCGAGATCAACGCGTCTGAAGTCTTCTTCCATTCCTGAAACGCATCCAATTGTCAAAGCAGGTGTTACACTGGGGCGTGCCGTCTATGGATCGCCGACGATGAGCGATCAGGCTCTTATTCCTGTCCCTTCTCTGAAGTTGGGACCTGGTGATAGCGCAAGGTCGCATATGGCGGATGAGTTTATCTATATCGATGAAATTAGAGCAGGGATCGATCTCTATATCGAAATGTTAGAACAGATAGTATAAAAAAAGCTTCCATTTTTATGGAAGCTTTTTTTATACTAGACTAAGCTGATTTGACGTTTGATACTCTCTTCGAGAGAGATGATCGTCTCGGTACGTTGAATCCCAGGTACGGATTGAATATCTTCATTCAATACTTTTCTGAGGTGAACTGTATCTCTACAGATGATTTTTGCAAAAATACTGTATTGGCCAGTACAATAATGTAATTCGACCACTTCTTTGATTTCTTTCAATTTATCTACCGCATCTGCATATTGTGAACCTTTTTCAAGATAGATACCCAAAAAGGCCGTGATATCAAATCCGACTTTTTGAGGATTGATAATTAGATTTGACCCTCTAATGATACCTAATTCTTCCATCTTCTTCATTCTAACGTGAATTGTACCACCTGATACAATTAGCTTTTTTGCTATTTCTGTATAAGGAATAGAGGCATCGTTCATTAGAATAGACAAGATTTGGATATCCAAATTGTCTAGATCATAGTTTGCATATTGATTTTCCATTAACAATGGTTTTTGTGTTCATTAATTGGCCGTTGCATCAAAATCGGACCAATAGCTAAAATAATTAAATTTATTTCAAAATTACTAAGAATTTTCGGTTTATAGATGTAAATTTAATAAAAAATACTTATTCATATTGATAATGTTATATGTTTTTGATTGAAAGTGATTATAATTGTTTCATGGTGATCTTATTATAGGTTAAGTGATTGTTTTCATGTTTGATATCAGGATTATGATAAATTAATTTAGTATTGCCTTTTTAAGAAGTAGGAAATGCAGTTGGCCTATTAACAATCTAATCAGTTCGTATTTAGCGGTTGTTAGGTTAAAAATGTAGCCAACCGTGTGATGTTTGAATAAACGAAAAATCAAATACGGAATAGCGATGGAAGAAGTTCAAGATGTAAAGATTTCGAAAAAGAAGCCGATTTTTGAAGTAGGGGAAGGACTTCATAAATACCTTAAGCTGTATCAGCGAGATGAAAAATTGCCTATAGGATATAAGGATCTACTGAATTTTACGGAGACAGTACCTGTTATGGATAAATTTGGCAACGATACTTTTTGGGAGACTCCACTGTATCCACAATATCTCATTGACCAATTATATGACGGGTTGAAGGTGATTTATGCTAAATTGAAAGCATCAGGTAATACGCGAATCGTCCAGCATAAATATATTGATCGTGTCGAGTACTGCGGCTTTGGCAATACGAAACCCTTTCGTATTCGTATCGTGAACCGTTTAAATGATGTGTATGATTATTTTTACATCAAGCAGGCCGATGCATCAAGAATATATGGACTGGAGTTGGAAGAAATATTGTCGCCCAATCAGGTGAATTATATGGTAGGCCATGATACCTTGGTTGAGGAACATATTGTTGGAATTCCGGGAGACACTTTTTCGAAAACACGTATGTTCTCGCCTGATTATAATCTGACCCGGATTTCCAAAGAATTTGTCAAGTTTAATGAGCGATGTATTATTACGTTGTTGGGGGATATGCGGGCATACAATTTCGTGATGCAGATTACACCAGATTTTGATGATTTCCAGTTTCGAATTCGGGCAATAGATTTTGACCAGCAGTTTTATGAAGGAAATCCGAAGGTATATATGCCGCAATTTTTTAAGGAGAATCTTCCCTATGTCAAACTGGCGATGGAACATCTCAATGAAAAAACAGTACTGCAATACCAACAAGAGGAGCGTTCCTCTATTGTGCATAGAGTTCGAAGCGAAAGACATCGGATCGCTGATCTGAGGGATGCCTCGCAAACGCAGGTGCTCTCGACCCAGGAGAATATCAAACAGTTACGTGAGGGCTATGCTGAATTTTATCAGAACAACTCCTACCTCAAGTGTAAAACGATGACGGATATTGTGGAATTGAATGTGAAGAATGTGATTCGTCAGGTGCAAATGTGATTACTTGATTCGATCCTTGTTATCTTTGATAAAGGCGGACCATCCCGTGTACGACTTACTGTTGCCTGATACTGCATTTTTCTGAAACGAGTGGCAGACAGCAATTGCCAATCCGTCGGTGGCATCTAAAAATTGTGGTGTTTCCTCAAATTTTAATAGATTTTTTAGCATAGCGGAAACCTGCTCCTTTGTCGCATTTCCATTTCCTGTAACGGATTGTTTTATCTTTCTTGGAGAATATTCAAAGATCGGAATATCTTGCGCCAGCGCCGCCGCCATAGCAACACCTTGAGCTCGCCCTAGTTTGAGCATGACCTGTATGTTTTTGCCATAAAATGGTGATTCAAGGGCTACGCAGTCGGGATTATATTCCTGCATTAAAGCCGAAGTTTTTTTGAAAATACGTTGTAGTTTTAGAGCATGATCGTCTAAATGTCCCATTTTGATGACCCCCATTGAGATCAAGGATATGTTATTGCCAACTTCTTTGATGATGCCATATCCCAGTACAACGGTACCGGGGTCGATCCCTAAAATTATTCTTTCTTTCGCCTTTTCCTTCTGCATATACAATATTACAAATTTTGCGTTTTATTCGCGGATTGCATTCGACAAAACTTAATCATTTGGCTAAAATTTAGTAACATTGCTCTCTAATTATCGAAAGTTGACTGGAAGACAAAAAAAATACATCAGTCTTTTATTGAAGATGCTGGTTTTCGCCCTGGCGACCTGGTATATTGCCGTGAAAGTATCTGATAAAAGTAATATTGCGAAGTTTAAAACCCTAGTAGCAGGTTTAGAACAACATTCTGTTGTTTGGACCCTGTTTTTGATCGTGGTGTTAATGCTTGTAAATTGGTTGCTTGAAGTCGTTAAATGGCAGTATCTTGCCTCTAAACTGGAACGTATTTCATTTTGGCAGGCCTTCCAATCCGTTTTTTGCGGACTTACCTGGGCTATTTTTACTCCCAATAGGATTGGAGAGTATGGTGGACGCGTTCTTTTTTTACAGCCTCAACATCGGGCAAAAGGAGCCGTGGCGATGGGCGTTGGATTATTTGCACAATTGGTGCTCACAAGCGTTGCGGGATCATTAAGTATCGCTTGGTTTATCTGTAAATTTCTCTCAACTCCTTTAACCGTACAATTTGGTGTATGGCTACTTGCAATTATTTATGCCGGAGGATTTGTCATCTTATATTTCAATGTAAAATGGATCGATTTATTGGTCGGCAAAATTAAGTTTTTGAAACGGATTAAGCCTTTCTTTGAAGTATTGGAACACTATTCAATGCGCGAGCTCCGTATTGTTCTTTTAAATTCTTTGGCGCGATTTGTCATTTTTACTTCTCAGTATATCATCTTGATGAAGCTAACGCTACCTGAGTTACCGCTTTTATCCATGGTTCTGATGATTTTTATCCTATTTTTTGTGCAGGCAGCGCTACCTACATTGGATATTTTTGATTTCAGTGTTAGAAGTTTCGTTGCAAGCAATCTATATAGTTATATTACCACACAGGAAATTGCTGTAATGGCTATTGTTTCCTGTATTTGGTTCGTCAATTTGATTCTTCCAGCTATATTTGGTTCTATTTTTGTTTTTAAGATAAATTTTTTCGGTGATACAAATTCTTAACTATTTATTGATCATTTTTGCCTGCGTATACGTAATTCTAGTTTTATGGATGCGCAGAGGCTGGTTCTTGCTTTCGGAGCCTAACAATACTGTTAGGCCAACAATGACTGTATCTGTCATTATCGCAGCGCGGAATGAGGAGTTAAATATTAGGCGCACCATTGAATCGATACTAGGGCAAAATTATCCTAGAGAGCTCCTGGAGTTAATTATTATCGATGACCATTCGGACGATAGTACGTCTTTGATTGTGAAAGAATATGAAGAAAAAGGTGTCAAGCTGATTCAATTGAACGAAAATGGCCGTTTGAATTCCTACAAGAAATTAGCAATTTCAAGAGCGATAGATTGCTGTCATGGCGAAATTATTATCACTACAGATGCTGACTGCCGCATGGGGTCGAACTGGCTAAAGACAGTTATCAGTTCATTTGAGAAAGAAGGTGCCTATCTACAATCTTCTCCAGTAGTGTATTCAGAAGAAAAGAGTTTTTTTGAACGACTGCAGACCCTGGAATTTTTGTATTTGATAGGTTTGGGCGCTGCAGGTATTGGTAATAAAAAACCAACGACCTGTAATGGAGCGAATTTGGCCTATCGAAAGGATATTTTTAAACAAATGGGCGGATTTAAAGGGATTGATGAGCTTGCATCCGGAGATGATGAACTTTTTTTACATAAGGTAGCAGAACAATATCCCGATCGTATAATCTTTTGTAAATCACAAGATGCCGTTGTTTATACAGATGCAAAACCAGATTTGAAATCATTCATTAGTCAGCGTAGACGCTGGGCTTCAAAAAGTACCAAATATAAAAATAAAGGTGTCATCGCATTGGGGATTTCCATTTGGTTTTTCAACTTATTGATATTGGTTGCTGCAGTTCTTGCGCTCTGTGGTGTGAAATTTGTTGCTTGGGTAGTACTGTTCGCGTTGTTATTGAAGATGACTGTCGAATTTCTTTTTATTCAACCTTTAACCAGGTTCGCAAGCAGAAATGAACTCTTATGGTATCTTCCTTTATTAAGCCTGGCTCATATCCTTTATCTAGCTTATATCGGCATATTGGGTAATGTTGGGAAGTATGACTGGAAAGGAAGGCAGGTCAAGTAGCTTACTGCAATTTTTCGACCTTTAGTTTTATAGCTTCCTCAGCTAATTTAACGATCTCTTCAATATTCTTGCCCTCCGTATCCAAAGGATTTAGAACCTCCCAGGTCATATGAAGAAATGGGGTTAATGGATACATCCCATATTGTACCATTTCATATGATCCTGTGATGGCGATAGGAACAACGAGTGCGTTCGGATTCTTCTTTAGTAATGTGGCAATTCCGCCAACATGAAAGGCCTTCATTTTTCCGGTTTTCGATCTTGTTCCCTCTGGAAAAATAAACGCGGACCAGTTTTTGGTTTTCATATTATTGGCAAGCTTCAATATCTCAGCAATAGACTGTTTGGGGTCATTGCGATCTATATTTGCGGCACCACCATGTTTTAAGTTAAAAGAGATGCTAGGTATACCGCTGGCAAGTTCAATTTTAGAAATAAATTTTCCATGAAACCTGCGTAAAAAATAGATCATTGGCGGAATATCAAAGGTGCTTTGGTGATTGGCTACAAAGACTATGGGTTGCCCTGTTGGAATATTTTTATTGTCGATAAACGTCACCCGATTGAATAGGGTGTAATAGCAGGCAACGAGACAGGCATTTAATATATCCACACTCTTTTTGTGTGCATTATATCCACCCAGCTTTAAACATAACCACTGTATAGGGTGGAAGATAATCAAGGATAAACCAAAACAAAACCAAAATATTATAGATAGGAAATAGCCTAAAAACTTCTTCATAAATGTTATTTAATGATACAAATATATCATTAAGCAGTGGTTTTTAAAAAATATTGATTTTATAGTGTTTTGTTTTAATATTATTAATGTTATATTTAATAATATTAATATAGTTATTATTTAATGAAAAAAATACCGATTGATTGCCCTTGTTGTGAAGCGAAGTTAAAAGTCGCTAAATTGGTGTGTGACTCCTGTGAAACCGAAGTTGTTGGAAAGTTTTCATTACCCGTGTTAATGCAACTTACTGTTGAGGAGCAAGAATTTGTTCTGAATTTTTTGATACACTCAGGAAGTTTAAAGGAAATGGCAAACCAAATGGGAAAATCCTATCCGACAGTTCGTAATATCCTGGATGATCTGATTCAAAAAGTGAAAGCTCTTATGAATAAAAATAGTGTTGGCAGAAATAGAAATATTTAGTGGCGAGGGAAATCGAATGATTGATGAACAAAGAATGATGTCATGATGAAAAATAATACGCTTTTTACCGAAAGCCAATCTTTTTTTAGCTGGTTATTATGTTTGATCCTTTTAACGGTCAGTGTAGCCAGTTTTTCTGTGCACTGGCATGATATCTTGCAGTTGGATTTTGTTCCATTATTTCAATTACCAGGATTTTGGATCAATTTGGTATTGTGGGGGTTATTTGGCATACTACGATTAAAAACTATTATTCGTGAAGATGGAATTGAAGTCTATTTTTTCCCATTTAATTTCTATCGTAAAAGGACGCTTTGGGCAGATATCCGTGCTATTCAGGTACGAAACTATAACCCGATCGGTGAGTTTGGTGGATGGGGATTGAGGAGGGGGGTGAGAGGTCTGGCTTTTTCAGCTCGTGGTAATATGGGGTTGCAACTTACATTGGAAACTGGTAAGATATTACTTATTGGAACCCAAAATCCGGCTGCGATTGAACAGCTGAACTTATCTCAATTCTTAAAAAATGAAAGTTAAACAGATTTTTCAGAATCCATTTGCGGAATTCCCAGAGTGGAAGTTATTCTTTGCTGGTGTTATCGGATTTTTGTTATCAAGCTATGTTATTTATTTATCGGGCCAGCAGTTCAATGGTTTTATGCATTTCTATCAACCGGATAGGGTGATTTCGATATGGGCTGTATTGGGCGTTCATGCCTGTATGGTTTTGGCTCCTTTTACACTTCTTTACGGTACTGGGATGTTATTGAACAGAAAGACCAGAATCATCGATGTCATAAATGTCGTTCTGATTATACCATTTCCGCTCTATCTTGCCTTATTTTTAGGGAAATTGTTAAACCAGGACAAATTTACGGATGAAGTCTTAAAGGCAGTGCAAAGCGACGATCATACATTGGTTGGAGTTGATAAAACGGAGATGCTCTTGTTTGGCATGTTTGGAATCATCAGTTTGTTATTGCTATGCTATCAGTTCTATTTATTGGTTAAGGGTATGAATGTAGCCGTTAATAATAAGAAGATTGGAATCAGTATGGTATTTGTGGCATTATATTTTATATTGGATTTATGCATACAGTTTAATTTCTAGTAAAAAACGACAATGAGAAAAATTTTATACCTATTTATCATTTGTTTTCATTTTTCATGTACCCATGCGCAGACATTTGATGGCTCATGGAAGGGCGAGGTTGAGGTTTCAGGGCAGAAGCTGCTACTGGTATTCAATATTCAAAAAGATAGTGCAGGGAAGTGGAATGGTACCTTTGAGAGTCCAATGCAAACAGCGCAGAAATTTCCAATCAATCAAATACGTATTCAACACGATTCCATTTGGATGGATGTTAAGAATATAGGTCTTCTGTATGCGGGCTTTTTGGATCGGGATAAAGATGTTATGAAAGGGGTGATGAAACAAGGCCCCTTTGAATCTGCTATGATTTTAGTACGAAGCGAGAATGAACAGAGTGGGCTTTCTCGTAAGCAGGATGTTTTTCCTCCTTATAGCTATGCGGAAGAGGAAGTTTCGTTTAAAAATAGTGCCGGCAATGCAGTTCTTACGGGCTCTCTGACTTATCCTAAAAATGGTGGACCATTCCCCGCATTGGTGTTGGTCAACGGTAGCGGTCAGCAGAATAGGGATTCTGAAGTGTTTGGTCACAGGCCATTTAAGGTGCTTGCAGATCATCTTACCAAAAACGGTTTTGCTGTATTACGTTACGATGATCGAGGGGTAGGCGGCTCTAAAGGAGAAGTGAATTTAGCGACAACAATTGATTTTGCCTCTGATGCCAATGCTGCAGTTGATTTTCTCAGCAAAAAAGCTATAGTAGATGTGGATAAAATCGGAATGATCGGGCATAGTGAGGGAGCCCTAATTGCCGAAATAGTGGCATCCGAGAACAGTAAGGTAAAGTATATTGCACTTTTGTCTGGCCCTGTGATCAAAGGAGATTCTTTACTGATCTTACAGAGTTATGCTTTAGGAAAAGCGGGCGGATTATCTGAAGCAGCATTACAGACCAATAAAGCAAATAATCGAAGATTGTATACTATTCTATTGGAAGATGCGCCACCAAAGGCATTGGCCGAATCGTTGGAAAAAGAACTTATTCAGCAAAATAACGGTAATCCCCTGACTGCTGATATGAAAATTAAACTAAGTCCAATGATGAGCCCCTGGTTTAGAACGTTTCTTCGTATCGATCCGGCTTATTATCTGAAGCAGCTAAAAATACCGGTTTTTGCTTCATTTGGCGGAAAGGACGTCCAAGTTCCTGCAAATGAAAACATTTATTGTCTCCAACACCTGCACTTAAAGACTACTGACGTCACCATTAAGGATTATCCCAATTTAAATCACCTTTTTCAGCATGCGCAAACTGGAAAAATCGAAGAATATTTTGAAAACTCAGAGAGTTTTAATGAACAATTGATGGATGACCTTACGAAATGGCTTAAATTGAAGACAAATTGATTTAATGAACTGAAGGCCGCGAGTTTTAGTATTTCTTTCCGGATCAAATAGGGGTAAAAGATCAGGGCCATTTAATGTTCTATTAAATGGCCCTGACTATATTACACCAACCTGACTATATTACACCAACCTGACTATATTACACCAACCTGACTATATTAGATTAAGGGATATTTTTTTGAAGGGCTTTCCAATTAAGGCGTTGTATTGGCTACAGGAAGTATTTTCCCATTGAAATAGTGATGTCCATTTTGAGCGAACTCTGCAATATAGCGTCCCATTTCAAAGGCTAAAGTACCCGCTTCAACACCCGGAAAAGCAGCCTCGAACATTTCGGTCTGAGCAGATCCTAAGGCTAGACAGTTCACTTTGATTCCTTTTTCCTTAAACTCCTCCGCTAAGCATTCTGTAAGCACTGCTAATGCGGCTTTGCTGGTTGAATATGCCGAAAGTCCGGGAAACTTCAATGATCCCTGAAATCCCCCCATACTGCCAATATTGACAATATGTGAGCCCGATGGCATCATGGGAACAACGTTTTGTATCATATTTACATGTCCCATTACATTGGTTTGTAGCATTTCAGCAAAATCCTTTCCATCAGTTTCCATAAATGGCTTATTGATGAGTGCTCCAGCATTGTTTAACAAGATATCAACCTTATCAAATTTTGATTGGATGAAGGGAACAAGTGTAGTATAGTCATCGTAGACAATATCAAATTGAGCCGGGTATAAGGTGCCGCCATCATAGTTGAGCTGACCTGCAATTTCATGAAGTTTTCTCAGTTTGTCTGCTGATCTAGCCAAAGCAATGACTTTGTTGTCCTTTTTAGAGGTCAAATCCAACACCGCTTCAAATCCAACACCACTGCTTGCACCTGTAATAATAATATTTGCCATGTTTATTCTTCTAGTTTTTGACTTTGTTCAACTTCTTCTGCGGAAGGTAATTTGTCCTCTCCAATTGCTTGGGGATGAAAGATAAAATAAATTCCTGAAAGCGCGACGAGAGCGGAAATAATATAAAATAACAAGGTGATTAAAACCGCATTGTGTGAGTCGACGTGGAATATGCCCGCTCCCCACATGATCACAAGCTCACGCATCCCTAAACCACCCACTGAAAACGGAATGATCGAAACAAGAGAAGATGCAAGGAATAAAAATAGGTAAGGAGAAAATTTGCCGCTAAATCCTAGTGCATAAAGGATAAGAATTGCTGCAATAACTTGCATGGATTGCACACCGATTGCTTTTAAATGGGCTATTAAAAATGTAGCCTTGTATTCTTTAAAGAACTTGGTTACGATAAAGTAATAGAGAACGCTACCTATTATAAATAGAATAACGGTCAGATAGTTTGGAATTCCGAGTTGTGGCATATAAGTAACTAGCGCTGCAATGATGAGGCACAGTGCCCATAATCCACTTAATCTATCTAAAAATAAGGCCGTAAATAATTTTCGTCCTTTAATATTGAATCGTTTCCTGAGGAAGAATATTTTATAACCATCTCCGCCAACACCGCCTGGTAAAATGAGGTTGTAAAATAGGCCAAGTTGATACAGTTTTAAATTATATTTTTCCGTAACATCTAAACCGATTGCCTTTAAAAAAGTCAATAACCGCGAAGAAGAAATAAAAATTGAGATACTATAAGCAACTAAAGCAAAGAATAGATAGAGAGGATTGGAGTTGATGACGGCTTCTTTCAGATCCTTTAGCGATACCTTGCTAAATACCCAGTATAAGGCTCCTACAGTAACGACAATCTTTGCTATATTTTTGGCTATTTTGAGCCCCTTTTTTTTATCCATATAAATTATACATCCAATCTTGTTCGGCTGTAATTAGCGTTTTGGAGAATCCAAAGTTAGAAACTTTGGCGAATTGTGCAATTGGGCTTAAGCAATCGTTGGGTAAATTCTTGAATACAATAATATCAAATATAAAATACCAAAGATAGTAGCAAGAGAAAATAGCCAATTTAGGTCAATTCTGTTATATTTGTGCTTGAGCACAGCGATCATTAATCCAATGATGAAGCAAAATAACAAGATAGGAGCTATGAGTGCTATCTTGTTCGTAAAAGCAAGGCTGATTTGATTCAATTTGCTTTTTGCTTCCTGTCCTAAAAAAAGCGGATAAGAAGCAAAGGCCAATAAAATGATAAATAACCTTAACAGCGTTTTTGCGATTATTTTGCTTATGGTATGATTTTTGGCTGTAATCTTCATGATTTGTGGATTAATTTACCCCAAAAATACAATTTGAAATTAAAATTTATACATATGAATCGATTCGTTTTATCATTAGCAACTGTTTTTGCTACGGTGACCTTATTTTCTTGTGGAGCACAAAAGCAAGGTACATCAACTGGAAATCCTTCTTCCAATACGAGTGCAGCTTCTGGTCCTAGCGCTTCGGATTGGAAATCCGCGGTAAAAGGAACGTGGACATTGAATACAATCGATAGAGAGAATTTACCTTCTTCATTCACGATCAAAAGTGTATTTGAAGAGGCTCCGGCAGAATGTTTCGTAGGTAGTACATGGAATTTTATTGGAAATGGGAAAGGATCAATTACATTTAATGCGCAAGGAACTTTATGTGCTCCAGGAGCATCACGTGAGATTTTTTGGTCTATCTATAACCCTGGAAAAGGCTTAGGAGAACCTCAGTTTCAATTTAAAAAGATTTATGCGGGCGATAAGGCGAAAAATGTCACAACAGGTTACCGCTTAGATTTATCTTATTCTGATGGGAATAAATTAGTTATGCGTATGCCATTGACTGTTGCGAATGGAGAAGCCTATCTAGTTTTTAACTTTACGCGCTCAAACTAAACGTAAACGATAAAAAAAGAATAACAGAAAGCTATAGGAATTCCTATGGCTTTTTTTGTTTAAAATTTAATACTTTTACACTCCCAATTCATTATGATTTATTTGCACTGTAGACGGATGAGTTTACGAATACGGTGACCGGCAAGTATTGAATGATAATCTTGTGCGTAGCTAAATTAATCGCGGATAAACTAATTGTATGTATGGATATGGGATAAATATCTAACGATTTCGTCAGGTATTGCTTAATCTAGAGAGAAACATGGCTGAACAAAACACGAAAACTGCTTTAATAACAGGTATAACAGGACAAGATGGTGCCTATCTAGCAGAATTCCTATTGAAGAAAGGATACAAAGTACACGGTTTAAAACGCCGCAGCTCTTTATTCAATACTGATCGTATTGACCATCTTTATCAAGATCCTCATCTCGACAATCGAAATTTCACATTGCATTTTGGTGATTTGACGGATTCAACCAATTTGATTCGTATTATACAAGAAACACAGCCTGACGAGATTTACAATCTTGCGGCACAATCTCACGTAAAGGTTAGTTTTGATACGCCAGAATATACTGCTAATGCAGATGGTATCGGTACATTGCGGATTCTTGAGGCGGTCAGATTATTGGGAATGATCGAAAAAACCCGTATTTATCAGGCTTCCACTTCCGAATTGTATGGATTGGTGCAAGCGGTTCCACAAAGTGAAACAACACCCTTTTATCCACGAAGTCCGTATGCTGTAGCAAAAATGTACGGTTATTGGATTACTGTAAATTACCGTGAAGCTTATAAGATGTATGCCTGTAATGGTATTTTATTTAATCACGAGAGCCCTGTAAGAGGAGAAACTTTTGTGACACGTAAAATTACCAGGGCTGTGGCAAAAATCGCGCTAGGGCTGCAAGATAAATTATATCTTGGTAATCTGTCCGCACAACGTGACTGGGGGCATGCCAAAGATTATGTAGAAGCAATGTGGTTGATTCTACAACAAGAAACCGCAGAAGATTTTGTGATTGCTACAGGTGTGACAACAACTGTTAGGGATTTTGTTCGCATGGCTTTTGCAGAATTGGGAATTGAAATTGAGTTCAGTGGCAAGGGAGAGCAGGAGAAGGGGGTAATTATCGATATTGACGAGGAACGCTTAGCTCAGTTAAATATTGATAAGTCGCTGATTAAATTCGGTCAGACTGTTGTCAAAGTTGATCCGGCATATTATAGACCAACTGAAGTCGATTTACTTATTGGTGATCCGACAAAAGCAAATACAAAACTTGGATGGACGCCAAAATATGATCTTCAGATGTTGGTAACAGACATGGTACAATCCGATCTTCATCTGATGAGAAAGGAAGAATACTTAAAACAAGGCGGATTTGAAACCTTGAATTATTTTGAATAATTCATAATTGGTAAAAAAAAATAAAACTGGAATAATTTTTGTTTAAACATTCAATAGTATAAATTTATAGATTTATACCTATGAAAATGACAGTATATTATGATAAATTCAGAAGTTGTTTCGAGTAAGAAAGAAGAAGAAAAGAAGAAAGATTCTTCGAAGATTTACTTCTTTATCATTGCGATAGCAGCATTACTTGCAACAAACATATATTTTTATGTCAAGTTTAAGACCAATGGTGAAAAGGTCTATACACTTACAGTAGAAAAAGAAAATCTGCAGGTACAAATCGATCGTATTGAAGCTGAATTGGATAAAATTGATGTAGAAAATGTCCAATTGACGCCAGAGATGACTGTGCAGAAGTATGATTCTAGGGCGGAGATCGCAGTACTTCGTAAAAAGCTTGAAAATAAAAGTATTACTCCAAAAGATATTGATGATGCACAGCACAAGATCAATCAGCTTAAGAAGCAGGTGGATACTTATCGTGTAAATGTGCAACGGCTGATTCAGGAAAATCAAATTTTATCGAAGCAAAACTCCAATTTGAGCGAATCTGTAGTTGAAAAAGAAAAACAAATTACTTCTTTAGTTACATCAAATTCGGACCTGAAAGAGAAAGTTGCAACTGCTTCAGCATTGAAGGTTTCAAGTATCAGTATAAATGGACTTGAAGTCAAAAAGAATGGAAAGGAAGTGGTAGAAGAACGTGCTAAAAAAATCGATAAGTTAAAAATCAACTTTACCGTTGCTGATAATCCGTTAGCTAAAAGTGGAGAACGTGATATATATGTCAGAATTATCGATCCACAGGGAAATCTGGTCGTGCAAGGTGATAATATTTTCTATGTACATGGAGAGAAATTGCAATATACCTTTAAACACAATATTTTATTTACCAACAAAGGTGAAGATTATATCGTCTATTGGGCAGCAGAAGAGGGGTTCTCAAAAGGGGCCTATACGGTTTTGCTATATGAAGATAATGCAATCATGGGACGATCTACGGTTGTGTTACGTTAAAAATAAATGTACTATTAAACAAAAAAGCTCTTTGCATAAATGCAAAGAGCTTTTTTGTTTAATAGTACGCTGTTTGTGTTAGACTGATCCTTGGAACGTCGTAAGAATAGGACTATTCCCATTTATCGTCCAGTTTTATGTAATCAATGTTTGAGATATAAGGAGCCTAACTGAACGCCCTAGTTTTATTTACATTACTTGAATGTGGTAGCCTCTTATTTATGTACTTGGAACGGCTCATCTTATTATTTAGATGCTTTGGGTGCAGTATCCTGTCCGCTTTCTTGGATGTCTGATTACAGTTGATTTAAGATTCTATCTGTTGCAAAGGAAGCAGTATATGAAACGTTGTACCTTCGCCTTCTACAGTCTCAAAATAGATTTGCCCGTTACAGGCTTCAATTGTCTTTTTGACAAGAACTAGTCCTAAACCGTTTCCGGAACTCTTTGTCGTGAAATTAATCTGGAAAATTTTATCCTGCATCTCTTTGGGAATCCCATAACCGTTGTCTTTGATATCTATCTTGACAAATTTGTCTGAGTAGCGTTCAATGGAAATCTCGATCTTCATGTTTTTTCGTCCATAACCGCCCTCAATCGCATTTTTTATCAAATTATTGAAGGTTCTTAATAGCTCATTACCATCTGCTTTAACGATAAGGGTTCTGTGATCCGCATTGTTAATGAGACGAATACTTACATTTGGTGTATTGTTGTACAAGGAAATGGACTTTGTTACTTTCTCTACAATATTGATATTTTCCATTACCGTATTTGGGAATTTTGCAAAATGTGAAAATTCTGAGGCAATATGCGTCAATGCATCGATTTGTTCGATGAATGAAGTGGAGAATTTATTGAAGCGATCCGGAAATTTAGGGTCCTCGTCTTTGTACGATCTGCGGAGTTGCTGAATGCCTAATTTCATTGGTGTCAACGGATTTTTGATTTCATGGGCAATCTGTTGAGCCATCTCACGCCAAGTTGATTCTCGCTCGGTATCTTTGATCTTATTAGCATAGTCCTCCAGCTTTATGATCATAAGATTATATTCTTTGATCAATGTACCTATTTCATCATTTCGTTGCCAAAACAGAGGCTCGTTGGGCTGCCCCAGGCGTAGTTGTGAAATCTTCTTACTGATGATGCTCAATGGATTGGTGACACTGTTGGCCACAAACGTCGCATAAAATCCAAAGCCTATAATAATCAGCGAATAAATGTTCACTATGGTATTTAAAAGAAGATTCTTATTGATATTTTCTTCCTTCTGAAGCGAGAAGTTTGGTATACCTATATAAGCCAGTGTATTATAGTTTTTATCCCTAATGGTGGCGTAGCTGGTCTCAAATTGGAAAGTACCAATACGCTCATCTTCAATCGTCTCCGATTTTTTTAAGATGGAAAGATTTTTCAGTGCAGCCGGATTAATGAAAGTAGAGAAAAGCTCCAGATCGTAGATTCTACGCTGCGAACTGTAAAGTAACCTGCCTGATTTGGAATAAAGATTGAAGTCTTTGGAAATTGTTTCGGATAATGTCTTGAGAATACTAATCAGCTGCGTTTCGGTGGATGTTTCATCTGTGTAGGTCAACATATTTTCCATCCGTTTACCCAGCTCGATAATAAAGCGCTCTTTACTTGCTTTATTGTTATTATAAAGCTGCTTGTTGATACTTATATATGAAATTACCGCTGAAATAAGAATAGCCAGAATTACCGATGAGATGATGGAAGTCTGAATACGTGTAGAGTACTGTATTTTATTTACTATTTTGTAGAACTGATACTTTAAATTACGGAAAGTTAGCTTGGTATTTTTAAGAAAGATATAGAGTGATTTTATGAAATGGAAAAGCATGAAAATCATAAAAAATACCAAGAACAGAAATGAAGTCGTCGCTAGATAATCCCAAAAAGAAGGTTTTTGTTTACTGATAACGTATGTAGAGAATTTATTGGCAACATAAGCCATATGTAGGTATGCATCTCGGTCGAGTACTTGAATATATTCCCCTGGAACACCTTTCAGCCCCCTCAAATTGTTCTCGTAAGTATATTTCCCAAACTGTGTTATTAAGGAGCCGCCTTTATAGAGGGCTATCGAATAATCTCCTTTATTATAATATTGCGAATTGTTAATCCGCATATCGGTAAGGATTTCGGGATAGGGAACCGTATAGCTAAAATCTTTATTGGAAAGATTGACGATAACATTGACAATTCTATTTTGGTCAATGGTGACAGGGATGATGGAGAAGTATTCATGCGTACCTAATTCCGCACTGGAACGGTAAAAGTTCTGCGTGACTTTTATCGACTTGTTGATTACTTTTTCTCGATATTCATTGATCTTATTCTGACTGGCTGGATTGAGCGGAATATTATTCTGATCATAATAATATGCTTTGAACTCATATTTGGAAAGATAGCCACTAAAGTACTTTTTCTTGATGAAATCGTTGATCCCCTCAGTATTGGTATAGGGGAGACTGATATTAAATAGGTGTTTTAATTCTTGATCGTTTGCTAGGCTACTTTCAATATCGGAGAACAATGAAACAGCATTGACATCATCTTCTGATTGTAGGTTACTCAATAAGATCTTCATGTCAATTAAGTTCCGTTCCTGATAGAAACGAGCGTGCGTGATTGCACTTATGATTGCCCAAAGTATCAGTACGGCGATATAATTTGTTAATATATGTCGGTCGAAATACTTCTCGCCAAATGATTTAATCAGGATGATCAGTGCAAGTAACAAATTGACCAGGCTATTTTTCTCAATATAAAAGGAAATGATCAGGATGACAAAAATGACACATGCCAGTTGAATGTTGAGTAGCTGCGTCGGTTTTAACTCTAATTTTTTAAGAAAAAATAGGACAAGATCAATGTAGATGCTCAAGGCCAAAATACCCATGCCAACAATGCCTAAATCTACCCAACTTAGGAAATGTAAATCGACAAGTTTTGTGAAATCAAAATAGATGTTGTTGGAGTGCGTAATCAGGGTACCAGCGATGTCATACAATAGACCGAACGACAGGTATATACTTAGAATAAATCCGATTGCGATAGGAATTCTGAAGAGTCGGATGTTCTTTATCTTGTCGAAATTGAGCTCTTTGCGAATTGAATAGATAAATAGAATCAACCATAACACCAATATGGTGGTGGACATCACGGACCATATATTGGGGAAGAAGCGATTGTAAGCGTAATTGCGCGAATCGAAAATTGAAAATGTCGCGTTTTCGGACAGCAGATTCCATTTAAGATCGGCAAATTTGACGAGGCTAAATACCGATAATAGCAGTAATGCAGACCACCAGGCCCTTCCTGTCTTGGCCATATGTAGGCAGAGACTATTGAAGAAGATCAGTAATGCGATCCAGGCAAGTAGCCAACAGAAGAATTGCAAAATCGTATAGGCATTTTCATGCTCTCCGTCTTTTAGCTTAACAGAGAATAGATAAGACCCTTCATTGCTATAGATATTTTTAATGGTGACCGTGTCTGTATAGGAGGCAATGTCGATATTTCGAGAGTCGAAGAAGTTCCTCCGCAATGAGCTATTTAAATAGGGGTTGTTGTTATTTGTATAGCCTTTTACAATAATATAGGCGAGTATACTGATATTGCCAATTGTTTTTTTTCGAACAACGTAAGAACGGTTATCATCCTGAATAAAATTGGATTTTTCCGGAAATCCCTGATCTGTAATTGGCACAAATAAATGCGTGCTCCACATCTTCGGTTCATGGTCCTTAAAGAGAAATAAATAAACCTTCTCATTGGTTTTGAACTTTTCAAATGCCTGATAAACTGCTATTGGGTACTGATCGTAGTTTTTAAATGTTTTGAGCAGGAGTGAATCATTAAAAATTCGGTCGACTTTTTTCTCTTGTTGAGCGATATAATCATTGAGTGATTTTGTATCAATGTCCAGTATTTCCTTATTGGTAACAGATTCTTTAATGGTGATAGCTGTTCCTATAAAGCATAAAGTCAAGATAAGTAGGAGTAATCGAATTTTTATACCAGAATTCACGTTCGTCAATTTACATTATTGTAAATATAAAAAAAAGTCCTTGCTTTCTTAGGGCAAGGACTTTTATATTATTTTCTGAATAGCCTATTTTAATTGGCTAGAAAGAATCTTCAATCGGTTTCTTAAGCTTTGTTAACGCTATCGAAAACACGAAGGATTTTAATTGCTTATTAAGCGTGCGGTTCTTCTTGTCTGAAGATTTTAGCAGTCAAGTACTCACGGTTTAAGCGAGCAATGTTTGTTAATTTGATTCCTACAGGACATTCTGCTTCGCAAGCACCTGTATTGGTACAGTTACCGAAACCTTCAGCATCCATTTGATCTACCATTGCCTGTGCACGTTCGTAACGCTCAGTTTGGCCTTGAGGTAATAAGGCAAATTGAGATACTTTTGCAGACACAAATAACATTGCAGAAGCATTTTTACATGCTGCAACACAAGCACCACAACCGATACATGTAGCCGATTCAAATGCTTCGTCAGCGATACGTTTAGGAATCGGAATAACATTGGCATCAGGAACACCACCTGTATTAACATTTACATATCCACCAGCTTGTTGAATGCGGTCAAAAGCTGTACGGTCTGTTGCAAGGTCTTTCAATACAGGGAATGCAGCAGCTCTCCAAGGTTCAATCACGATAGTCTGTCCATCGTGGAAGCTACGCATGTGCAATTGACATGTTGTTGTACCTTCTTTAGGACCGTGAGGGCGACCGTTGATGACTAATGAACACATCCCGCAGATACCTTCACGACAGTCGTGATCGAAATATATAGGATCTTCTCCTTTACGAGTCAATTCTTCATTGACAATATCAAGCATCTCTAAGAAAGACATATCATCAGCGATATCGTTTGCCTGATAAGTTACAAATTGACCTTTATCTTTATCATTTTTTTGACGCCAAACTTTCAGCGTTAAATTCATATGTTGTGCCATGATAATTTTCCTTCTTATTTATAACTTCTTTGTGTTAACTGAACGTTCTCGAATACCAAGTCTTCCTTGTGTAATTCCTCAGGTACATTGTCTCCTTTGTATTCCCAAGCAGATACATAGGCGAATTCATCATCGTTACGTTTTGCTTCACCTTCTTCAGTTTGGCTTTCTAAACGGAAGTGACCACCACAAGACTCCGCGCGTTGCAATGCATCGACTACCATTAACTCACCTAATTCTAAGAAGTCAGCTACGCGACCAGCTTTTTCTAAAGAAAGATTTAATTCTTCATTCTCTCCAAGGACTCTAACGTTTGTCCAGAATTCTTTTTTCAACTCTTGGATCAAACCTTGTGCTTTCTGTAAGCCTTCAGCAGTACGAGCCATACCACAGTATTCCCACATGATGAGACCTAGTTTTTTGTGGATATCATCAACCGTTTCAGTACCGTTTAAAGACAACAATTTGTTGATTTTGTCTTCAACTTCCTTACGTGTAGATTCGAATGCCGGATGGTTGTGATCTACTGGTGCGAATGAACCTAATTTAGCTAAGTAATCACCCACAGTGTAAGGAATTACGAAATAACCATCGGCAAGACCTTGCATCAATGCCGAAGCACCTAAGCGGTTTGCGCCGTGGTCAGAGAAGTTACACTCACCCAATGCATACAAACCTGGGATTGTAGTCATCAAGTTGTAATCAACCCATACGCCACCCATTGTATAGTGAACAGCTGGATAGATACGCATTGGTTGTTTGTAAGGGTTCTCGTCCGTGATTTGGTAGTACATGTCAAATAAGTTACCATATTTAGCACGTACAGCATCTTCGCCTAGACGACCGATAGCTTCTTTAAAATCCAAGAATACCGCAAAACCAGTTTTACCAACACCACGACCATCATCAACAGCTTCTTTTGCATTACGAGATGCCACGTCACGTGGTACCAAGTTACCGAATGAAGGATATTTACGCTCCAAGAAATAATCTCTGTCGTCTTCTTTGATGTCATTGGCTTTGATCTCACCTTTACGCAATCTTTCAGCCATTTCTTGAGTTTTAGGAACCCATACACGGCCGTCATTACGTAGAGACTCTGACATCAATGTCAATTTAGATTGGTGATCACCTGTTACCGGGATACAAGTTGGGTGAATTTGCGTATAACAAGGGTTTGCAAAGTAAGCACCACGTTTGTGCGCTCTCCAAGCTGCTGTAACGTTACATCCCATTGCATTTGTCGACAAGAAGAATACGTTACCGTAACCACCAGTACACATCAATACTGCATGTGCAGCATGCGTTTCGATTTTACCTGAAACCAAGTCACGAGTGACGATACCTTTAGCATGACCATCGATCATAACTAAGTCTAACATCTCATGACGCGTATACGATTTTACTTTCCCTTTTTTGATTTGACGGTTTAACGCTGAATAAGCGCCCAACAACAATTGTTGTCCCGTTTGACCACGTGCATAGAACGTACGGCTAACTTGCGCACCACCGAAAGAACGGTTGTCTAATAGACCTCCGTATTCACGCGCAAAAGGAACACCTTGAGCAACACATTGGTCAATGATGTTGACAGATACCTCAGCCAAACGGTAAACGTTTGCCTCACGTGAGCGGTAGTCACCACCTTTGATTGTATCGTAGAATAAACGGAAAACAGAGTCACCGTCATTTTGGTAGCTCTTTGCTGCATTGATACCACCTTGTGCTGCGATAGAGTGCGCACGACGAGGTGAATCTTGATAACAGAATGTAATTACATTATATCCTAATTCAGCTAAAGACGCTGCTGCAGATGCACCAGCAAGACCTGTACCAACAACAATAACGGTAAATTTACGTTTGTTAGCAGGGTTAACCAACTTAAGATTAAATTTATGATTTGACCACTTTTGGGCTAATGGGCCCGCTGGTACTTTTGAATCTAACATATCTCTTAATTTTATATTAATGAATAGAGCTGCTGCTCTATCTTAAAAGATTCTGAATTATTTAAAGAAGAAAAACAATGGCATTAATACAAAGCCAATTGGGATTAAAACTCCAAATACCCAAACACCTATTACTCTGATGATTCCAATATATCTTCTGTGGTTAAAACCTAAAGTTTGGAATGCAGATTGGAAACCATGAATTAAGTGGAATGCCAATGCTGCCATCGCAATAACATACAATGCGACCAATGCAATATTTTGGAATGCAAAGTCAACTTGCTTGTACAAATCTCTCGCTTTTAAGATTTGAACATTGTTTTCTACCGTTTCTTGGTAGTCGTGGAATTCAGAAGCTTGAAGTTCTCTCGCTGTGGTTTGTCCAGTTGCCAAATCAGTACGGTATTCGATGTACGGCACTTCATCATTGTGAAACTTCCACCAAAAATTAGACATGTGCGTAGCTAAGAATACTAAAATGACAGTACCTAAGATACCCATGTTGCGTGAATTCCACTTGCTGTTTGCTTGACCATCATATTTGGCATAACCAATAGGACGAGCGGCCTTGTTTTTCATCGACAATGTAATAGCGTAGATGACGTGAACAATGACCGAAGCATACAATAAGTAAGAAACAACTTTGATTGGTGTAAAGTGAGTCATAAAATAGGCGTACTTGTTGAACGCTAGACCCGCATCATCTTTAAATAATTGCAAGTTACCAACCAAGTGAACAACTAGGAATAAACATAGGAAGATTCCTGTTAAGCTCATGATTAGCTTCTTCCCAATCGAAGAACTGAAAACTGGCTTTGATTTACTCATTATCCTTGTAATTTAATTTGAATTAGGCAAATCTACTATTTGCTATTAAATATGATACCATTTTGACAAGAAAAAGCAATAATTTAGAACGGTTCTAAAGTTTATACAATTAAAAAGTCCGTTTTGAATAAAAACGGACTTTTCAATTGCATATAAACAAGGCTGGACGAACTATAGAATACTGAATAATCTATAGCCTAACCCGATACTCCACATATTGATTTTTGGATTTGCCTGACTCTCGTTATTTACTTTGTTTAAGCCCATTTCGTATCTAACATCGACACGTAAACTTGAAATGTCAGCTCCTACTCCAAATGCCCAAGCTGTACCACTTTTTTTGTAGTTATTGGGATTCAATTGGTCGATGACTTTATCTTGCTTATCATCTACTTTAAACGAAAATATTGGGCCAGTTTGAATTCTCGCGCCAATCGGCCCTAAGCCAAAACGTTTGCCCAATAATACTGGAACATCAACTGTTGTAAATTTAACATCTGTAGATTCCCCATTTTCAGCTTTCACTGTTGTGTTTTTACCTGTTAAGTACACCTCAGGTTGAATATGGAATCCCAAAACACCAACACGTCCATAAAGACCAGCTTGGTAGCCTGCTTTCGTGTCGGAATTGAAATATTTGCCATCGCTTTTAAGTTTGGAGAAGTTCAAACCTCCTTTTACACCCACCTCAAAACCCGGCAAAAGCTGCGCCTGTGCCGTTGCTACGCTACCACAAATCAAAAGTAATGCTGGTAAAATCTTTTTCATAATCTTTTATTTATGTATATATTGTATCTTTAAACAAACTTTTACAGTTCAGTAAAGATATACAAATTTTATACCTAAATCTGAGTTATGCTGAAAATTAACGAAGAACAGTGGCAAGTAGCCAAAGAAAAACTCCGTCGCAAGTACAACCACTTAAGTGATGAAGATTTAGCTTTTAAAGCTGGAGAGGAGGATAAACTGATTGATCGATTGTCTTCTCGTTTGGGCCGTAAACCTTCCTATGTTTTATTTACGATAGGTAAAGAGATCCAGGATATTAGTAGCAACCGATTATGAGTGATGCCATTAGTTGGACCGATTTTGAGAAAGTGGATTTACGGGTAGGAACTATTTTAGAAGTAAAGGACTTTCCGAAAGCTAAAAAGCCAGCCTATCAATTGAAACTTGATTTTGGAGATGAAATTGGTATTTTACAAAGTAGTGCCCAGATTACAGTACACTATAACAAAGAAGAGTTGATTGGAAAGCAAGTGGTCGCAGTTGTGAACTTTCCCAAAAAGCAGATCGCTAATTTCTTTTCGGAGTGTCTCGTGACCGGATTTGCCGACGAAAATGGCGATATTATTTTGACATCCGTCGACAAAAAATTACCAAATGGATCTAAACTTAGTTAAGTTTGTACCATGACATTTATAGATTTTGAAGGAACACAACTCATCGATAGTGACGAGTCGTTCATGCGTATGGCATTGAACGAAGCTAAGGTTGCATACGAAGAGGGGGAGGTACCTATTGGAGCAGTTATTGTTCATCGAGGACGTGTTATAGGGAAAGGTCATAATTTGACGCAGCGATTGAATGATGTGACAGCTCATGCTGAAATGCAGGCTTTTACAGCAGCTGCTAATTACCTTGGAGGCAAATACCTGGATGAATGTACATTATACGTTACCATAGAACCTTGTATTATGTGTGCCGGAGCGGCCTATTGGACACATATTGGTAAAATAGTCTATGGCGCCAAAGATGAAAAGCGTGGCTATTCTCATTTTCACGATAAAATATTACATCCCAAAACAGTCATTACACATGGTATTTTGCAGGAAGAATGTGCTGATTTGGTAAAATCATTTTTTCGTCAAAAACGGTAAGGAAATAATGGATTTATTGTAACACATAAAAACATAACCGTGTATATTGTGTTATATTTGTATGTATAAACGAAGTAATAAACATTTAAATTAAAATAGATATGGCATTTGAATTAGAAGCGTTACCATACGCAGCCGACGCATTGGAACCACATATTGACAAAACTACAATGGAAATCCACCATGACAGACACCATCAGGCATATGTGGATAACTTAAATAAAGCAATCGCAGGTACAGACGCTGAGAACTTATCGTTATTGGAGATCATTAAAAATGTAAGTAAATATTCTGCAGCAGTACGTAACAACGGTGGTGGTCATTACAATCACTCTTTGTTTTGGAAAGTTTTAGGCCCAAATGCTGGTGGAGCTCCAACAGGTGAATTAGCCGAAGCAATCAATGCAACATTTGGTTCATTTGATGAGTTGAAAAAGCAACTTCAAGCAGCTGGTGCAACTCGTTTTGGTTCAGGATGGGCGTGGTTAATCGTTGGTGCTGATGGTAAATTAGCCGTAACTTCTACACCAAACCAAGACAATCCTTTGATGGATGTTGCTGAAGTAAAAGGAAATCCTATTTTAGGTATCGATGTTTGGGAGCACGCTTATTACTTGAAATTCCAAAATAAGCGTCCGGCGTATTTAGAAGAAATTTTTAATGTTATCAATTGGGATGCCGTAGCACAAAACTATGCTGCAGCAAAATAATTGAACATTTGATAGAACCATAGAAAAGCGACAATACTAATTTATTGTCGCTTTTCTATTTTATAAACAAAACCTCAGTTGTATTTGTTTATAAGACCATAGTAGAACACTACAGTATAATAGTTTACTCCACGATCATACCCGCTACTGATGAAAAATATTTTAATGCTATTAGCAGCACTTTTTATTTTAGGCTCCTGCCAGGGACAGCAGGCAAAAAAAACTGATTTCTCGAAGTTACCGGCAAAAAATACGGCAAGTTTGGATACAGCGACATTTGCGGCAGGTTGTTTTTGGTGTACTGAGGCACAATTCAAAGAGTTAAAGGGGGTTGTACATGTTGTTTCAGGATATACTGGCGGATGGGTAGCAAATCCAAGTTATACGCAGGTTTGTACAGGGAGCACAGGGCATGCGGAAGCAACCAATATTATTTTTGATCCAAAAGTGATCAGCTACGACAAACTATTGGAGGCCTTCTTTGTCGCACATGATCCAACAGAGCTCAATCGCCAGGGGAATGATATCGGCACCCAATATCGCTCGGCTATTTTTGTGCACGATAAAGAGCAGCTTGACAAGACGCAGTATTATCTTTCGGCGTTAGAAAAAGAGCATGTTTTCAATAAACCTATTGTAACCGAAGTAGTTCCGGCAACAGTCTTTTATCCTGCAGAAGACTATCATCAAGATTATTACAGATTAAATGGGAAAGAACCATACTGCCAATTGGTGATTAAACCGAAATTGGAAAAATTTAAACGTATCTTTTCCAAGGTGCTCAAAGAGGGACAGTAACTTTGGGTATTCATAAAATTTGAGGTAATTTTACTTCTATTAACGCTATTTAGTATCATGCTAACAAGTTGAAACCATGGTTTCTCATGCAAATAATGGAACGAACAAACTTGATAGCTTCATGATTCATTGATAGCATTTTTTGGATGAATAATTAATAATTGTAATATGTCTAAAGGATTTTTTACAGTTCCTGTTCCTACCAATGAACCGGTGTATACTTACGCTGTCGGAACGAAAGAACGTAAATTGTTGAAAGCAGCAATTGATGAGGCACGTTCGAAACAAATCGATATCCCAATGTATATTGGTGGTAAAGAAATCACTACTTCTAAAAAAGTAAACCTAGCTCCTCCACATGACCACCAACATATTTTAGGTCAATACAATCAAGGCGATAAATCTCACGTAACAGATGCAATCAATGCTGCTTTGGCGGCAAAAAAGGATTGGGAAAATCTTACTTGGGAGGATCGTGCTGCAATCTTTTTAAAAGCTGCTGAATTAATTTCGGGAAAATACCGTTATGAGTTGAATGCTGCTACAATGTTGGGGCAATCGAAGAACCCCTATCAGGCAGAAATTGATTCGGCATGTGAGATTGTGGATTTCTTGCGTTTCAATGTACAGTACATGAGCGAAATCTATAAGCAACAACCTCCTATATCAGGTAAAGGTGTTTGGAACCGTGTAGAACAACGTCCTCTTGAAGGTTTTGTATTTGCATTGACTCCATTTAATTTTACAGCTATTGCGGGTAATTTACCGTCGTGTGTTGCAATGATGGGTAATGTTGTTGTATGGAAACCATCCAATACCCAAATCTATTCAGCAAATGTATTGATGAAAATTTTCCGTGAAGCTGGTCTTCCGGATGGTGTAATCAACTTGGTGTATGTTTCAGGTCCTGATGCAGGTGATGTGATTTTCCAACACCCAGATTTCGCAGGTATCCATTTCACTGGCTCAACAGGAGTATTCCAAGACATTTGGAAAACGATCGGTAACAATATCCACCGTTATAAAACATATCCACGTATTGTTGGTGAGACTGGTGGTAAGGATTTTATCGTTGTACACCCTTCGGCTGATTTGAAGGTTGCGAATACAGCTTTAGTTCGTGGTGCTTTTGAATACCAAGGCCAGAAATGTTCTGCTGCCTCACGTGCATATATTCCTAAATCATTGTGGCCAGCATTGAAAGAATCTATGACGAATGACGTAAAATCTTTTACAATCGGCGGAACAGAGGATTTCACGAACTTTTTCAATGCTGTCATTGATGAGAAGTCGTTTGATAAATTAGCGAAGTATATCGACAGAGCTAAAGAATCTAATGAAGCAGAAATTGTAGTTGGTGGTACATACGATAAATCTAAAGGATATTTCATCCATCCAACAATCATTGAGGCTTCAAAACCAGATTACGAGACCATGGTTGAGGAATTGTTCGGACCTGTGCTGACGGTATATGTTTACGAGGATGCTGAGTTTGAAGAAACGTTAGCTATTGTTGATACAACATCTATTTATGCCTTGACAGGATCAATCATTGCGCAAGATCGTTATGCCATTAATTTAGCAACAGATAAATTGAGACATGCTGCGGGTAACTTCTATGTGAATGATAAGTGTACAGGTGCTGTCGTAGGTCAACAACCGTTTGGTGGTGCTAGAGGTTCGGGTACAAACGACAAAGCAGGATCAATGATCAATTTGCTTCGTTGGGTATCTCCTCGTACAATTAAAGAGACGTTTAATCCAGATACAGATTATAGATATCCTTTCTTGGAAAAGGGAGAATAAAGAAGCTAGCAAACAGCTTTGTTAAAATAGAAAAAGGCGCTTATAAAGCGCCTTTTTCTATTTTTTAAATAATCCCAATTCTGTTCCGTCGTCTCTAGTCATCCGAATATTCAATGACTTGTTGTTCCCGGCCACATCGATGATGGTTCTTTTCCCCGCTTTTGGACCACCACCTATAAAGACAGGGTAATTGTGGTCTTTATCTGCTGAATAGTATCCATATTGATGGGTGTGGCCCGAGATCATGGCATCAATTTTATATTTCTGAAACAAGGGATGGAAACATGCTCTGTTATCCAGGGTGCCATGCCAGTCGTCCGAATGAAAAATTGGAATATGGCTAATGACAACAGTATGTTGAGCACGCTTTCTTTCTTTGGATTGGAGGACCTGTTCCAGCCATTGAGCCTGTTCTTTTCTGTAGTTATCGTAATCGACTGTTCCGGCGTATACCTCATGATTGTCAGGCTTGTCTTCGCCACTGTCTAGCATGATCCAAAAAATAGGCCCTCTTTTAAAGGCTTGGTAATACTTGTTGTCCGGATAACCAAAATATCGTTTGAAATTACGTGCGAAAGATCCCCTTGTCTCATGGTTTCCTCGATTCATGATGAATGGTTTGCTTGTCGCAAAAAATTCAATTGGCTTTAGCAATTTCTCTGTGATATCTTGCTGATTGGTGACATAATGAAATGAGTCTCCATTCATCACAAAGAAATCGTAAGGCGCGATATCCTGATTTGGGATAAGGTCATGATAACTGCTCTTTTCCTCATGTACATCGTTATATACAAGACAGCGAATCTGCTCTTGATCGCTTTTGGCTAATTTAGCCTCAAAAATAGGTGTTTCTATTTCTTGGCCATATACAATTTTATAAGGATCGAATTTTTGGACTTCCTTCGCCTTGATGCGATAGCGAAATGAGCGCGGCGCGTCCTCAATTGTAAAATGAAAAAAGTCAGTATTGGCGTTGATCATCCCATCTTCGGATTGGTAGATTTTTTTATGGACATTTCCTGCGTTATCGAGAATCTCGAGCCAAGCAAAAGCCTCTTTGCTCAAAATTGTAAAAATACTGACGCCTGTTTCCGTTTGATTCTGTAGATAGGCAGGTACGAGAAAACTGAACTCGCCTTCTGCCTCATTTGCTTCTTTTTCTTGCGCGACGCTTATATTCGGTAATGTAATCCCAGCCAGCGCCAGGACTTCTAAAAATCTTCTTCTGTTAAAATTCATATTTAAAGGTCACAAGTGGTTATTTAATATTTATCTCGACATATAATGGACGATGATCACTAGCGTATTTCTCGTCCAAAATTCGATGGTTAGAAAACCTTGCGGCAACTGTTTTATTGATCATGATATAATCAATTTCAGTAGTGGGTTTATCTTGAGGAAACGTAAATCCATTGGCAATACTGCTTTTTGTGAATATTTTGCTAAGTTCAATAATCGCTGGATCATTGGGCTCGGAGTTCAAATCACCGACAAGGATGGTGGGTAACTTTTCGTTTTTGAAGCGATTGGTGATGAATTTTGCCTGTTCGATTTTGTTTTTGTCTTTCAGGTCAAGGTGTGTATTCGCAAATAAGAGTTTCTTTTTGTGAATAGTGACTTCGATTACAGATAAACTACGTGTTTCGCTTTCCACAGGTGAGGGTAGAAGGTGTTTTTCTACACGTTCAATCGGATTTTTTGACAATATGGCGGTGCCATATTCACCTTTATCCAAGTCTATTCCTTTGGAAAATATATAGTGCATGCCTGTTAATTCGGCTAATTTCTTGGCTTGATTTTCAAAATATGATCTACCGAGATTAACATCGATTTCCTGAAGACCTACAATGTCAGCTTTGGAATTTTTAATAATCTTGGCAACCGTGTCAAGATTGATAATAGATTCTTTTTCAGTGGGTGGGTTTCCATGATGGATATTGAACGAGAGTACGCGTATTGTTTGTGCATGTAGATGGAATACTGAGCTTAGCAGTATTAGAAGGAATAGAATTAGTTTACGATTCATTGTTTATATTAAGTTTAGCATTTGGATGTCAGGCGTTTTTAATTCGCCTTTCTAAAATTAATAAAATCTATGAGTACAAATTGAAAACTTTGGACATGTAACAAAATAATCATCTAAGCACTTGAACTTTCGCAAAAAAATAGCCATCCTAAACAGGATGGCTACCTACATTATACTAATTTTTACAGGAACTAGTCTTCGTTTTCCTCGGTGTTAAGCATTGGATCTTCTCCTGTCACTTCAGCGCGGATTTTAGCTTCAAGTTCGTCCATTAAATCTGGATTGTCGAATAATAAGGCTTTAACAGCGTCTCGACCTTGTCCTAATTTGGTCTCACCATAGCTAAACCAGGAGCCTGCTTTTTTAATAATACCATATTCAACACCTAGATCAATGATTTCACCTACTTTAGAGATACCTTCACCAAAGATGATATCAAATTCCGCTATGCGGAACGGAGGGGCTACTTTATTTTTTACAATCTTCACTTTTACGCGGTTACCCGATACTTCATCAGAATCTTTGATTTGTGATGTACGACGGATATCTAAACGTACAGAAGCGTAAAATTTTAAGGCATTACCACCAGTTGTTGTTTCTGGGTTACCAAACATGACACCAATTTTTTCACGCAATTGGTTGATGAAAATACAACAACAGTTTGTTTTTGAAATTGTACCTGTTAACTTACGTAAAGCCTGAGACATCAAACGAGCTTGAAGCCCCATTTTAGAATCGCCCATTTCGCCTTCGATCTCGCCTTTTGGTACCAAAGCCGCAACGGAGTCAATGACAATAACGTCGATTGCACCAGAACGGATTAGGTTATCAGCAATTTCTAAACCTTGCTCACCATTATCCGGTTGAGAAATCAATAAATTTTCTACATCTACGCCTAATTTTTGAGCGTAATATTTATCAAAAGCATGTTCAGCATCAATGATTGCTGCAATACCGCCTTTTTTTTGTGCCTCTGCAACAATGTGAGTTGCTAAGGTAGTTTTACCCGAAGATTCAGGTCCGTATATTTCAATGATACGGCCTTTTGGTACACCGCCAATGCCTAAGGCGATATCCAAGCCTAGAGATCCTGTAGAAATAGCTTCGATCGGCTCAACAGCAGTATCCCCTAACTTCATAATTGAACCTTTTCCAAAGTTCTTCTCCAATTTATCTAACGTCAGCTGTAAAGCCTTTAGTTTATCTGTGTTGCTCATATTTTTAGTATATATTTCTCAAAATTAAAAATTAAAAATCATAAACCAAATATTTTCACTAAAAAAATTAGCTTTTTGTTTCTGATATAGCTGAAACACTTTTTATATGGTGATTTTTTTCAAAGTATTTGCACATATAAGTAATAGGGCATTTCTCACACATTGGTTTTCGGGCCAGACATATGTAACGTCCGTGTAAGATCAGCCAATGATGAGCAATGGCAATTGTATCTTTGGGTAGATTTTTTACCAACTGTTTTTCTACAGCCAATGGCGTTGTCGCACGATAGGTTAGCCCAAGACGATTTGCAACACGAAAAACATGGGTATCTACGGCCATAGCCGGATTATGATAAACAACAGATGAAATGACATTAGCAGTTTTTCGACCTACACCCGGAAGTTTCACAAGATCCTCAATTTTTTCGGGTACAATGTTGTTGAACTTTTCAATCAGTAGTTGAGCCATTCCAACAAGGTGTTTGGCCTTGTTATTTGGATAGCTTACGGATCGTATATAGCTAAACACCTCGTCTACACTAGAAGCTGCCAAACTGTGTGCATCAGGGTAGCGTTCAAACAATTTGGGCGTGACTTGGTTGATCCTTTTATCTGTACACTGTGCAGATAAAATAACAGCGACCAGTAATTCAAACGGATTACTATAGTTGAGTTCTGTCTGTGCGTCAGGACTATTTTTGGAGAAATAATCTACGAAAGCCTTGTATCGTTCTTGTTTTAACATCGGTTCAAAACTAGCCAAAATTTCCATCAAAAAAGAAATTTTGAAACCTACTACATGGTGAATACTCTGATTTTAATGTGCAAAACGGAAGGGAAGTCTCAACTGTTTTGGATCATAGATAAATCAAGACGATATTAAGGTTAAAAAATAAGGCCTAATCTCCCAGATTAGGCCTTTCTTTTTTCCAGTTGTTTCGAATATGCCAGGATATTCTCTACACTTCTTTTGCTTGGATGAAGCAACATTTTTGGTAATTGAAGTTTCAATTCATTTTCTATGTCCTCGTCTGTCATTACCTTCTCGTTTTGGGTTAGCAAATTTTGAACTTCGTTTTCTGATTGGGTAAAGTTTTCTACCATAAGCATCTGTTGTTTTGTCTCTGTAAGTTAAATAATTAAACGGACAAAAGATAGTTTTGGTATAAAAAACGAGAAAATATTTATTTTTTCTTTTTGTTGGTATATTCTTCTGCTTTTATAATGGCGTTATAAGCATTGACGATTCCTCCGGTGACCGAGATGTCCGCTAATCGAACCGTTTTGGTGGCATCTTCACCAACCTTTATCTGTACCAGTTGGTTCGGCTTTTCCACCGATTCCATAATAATCTGTTTGGTTTCCACCGCGCTCAAATTGGGATAATAAGATCGAATCATTGCCGCCAGACCAGCGACAACGGGCGCAGCCATACTCGTGCCCTGTTCTTCTTTATACTTGGAATCTGGTACCGTTGAGTTGATGTGGACGCCAGGAGCAAAAACGTCGACCGTTTTTTTGCCATAATTGGAAAAATCGGCTAATAGTTCATTGTCCAAATGAAGACCGGTTGCGCCTACGGTGATCCATGCATTGGCAACTCCGGTGGTATCACCTTTTCCATCCGTATAATACTTCATTGGAAAATTAGGTTCTATATCGTTATCTTCACTGTCATTTCCTGCGGCATGAACCATCAATACATCTTTGGATTCAGCATATCTGATGGCATCGTCTACGGCCTGCTTATTATGGGCATAACTTTTCCCAAAGCTCATGTTCAGTACTTTGGCTCCGTTGTCTGCAGCGTAGCGAATAGCATTTGCGACGTCTTTGTCACGCTCATCACCATCAGGGACGAGTCTAACCGTGAGTATTTTAACGTTATCCGCTACTCCATTGATACCGATATTATTATTGCGTTTTGCACCGATAATTCCTGCGACATGGCTGCCATGTAATGCATCTGGTCCCTTTACGTCCGCGTTGCCATAATGGCGCTCTGAAGCATCTTCATAATTATCGCCAACAATAGGTCGAGAATCGTATGCTTTGTTTAAATGATAATCAACTTGATTGTTGAAATATTTTGCACCTTCGGTGATATCATCAAAAAATTTGGCAAAGCCGCCGTTGTGGATTTCATCCTTTGCATAGCCCAGTGCGATGCGTTGCGTATTTGTGGTCGCTTTGAAATTGTCTATGTCCTCCTGTGTGATATCCTCGGGCTTTTTACCTATTTCACGTACCACAGCGTCTATGTTGCGTTTGAGCGCATCGTACGAAAATTGACCCATTTTAGCTTCTTCTAGCTTGTTTTTATATTTGGCAAGCATTTTTTGATAACTAGCGAAAGCTTTTCGACCAGCTTCATTGAGTTCTGTTGCCGCTGTGATGTTTGCAAACTTTTCGTCCAGTATCCTAAGCTGTCTTGTCAGTTCAAGGTTGTCAAACTGAACATCTTCTCCATTGGCGTTTCCAATAAAGTTCCAGCCATATTTATCATTGATATAGCCATTGCCATCATTATCTATACCATTTGCAAGACTATCCTTCACATTGATCCACACGACATCTTTGAGGTCCTCGTGATAAACATCCACACCTCCATCCAATACGCCAACGATGACTGGAGTGGATTTTCTCCCTTTCAATAAAGTTTTATACGTTTTTTCGGTACTGATTCCCATCACCCCATCCGTTTTATAGTCCAAATTAAACCAATTTGCTGGAATGGTATCCGATTGTCCGAAAGAGATAAGTGGCAATGAGCCTAAAGCAATTAGATATAGTGATTTTTTTAAATTCATATGTAAATAATTCTTAATGAAGTGTCTGCTTTCAATGATTGCCATGAACGCATTCCACCTGGTTATTCTCTCCTGTGTGTTTTAATTTTTTTTCAAGAGCGTGCCTGCTCATTTATTCCTAACTATAGCAGAATAGCAAAGATAATGCTAATGCTTCTTCTGAACTGTTAATTTTTATTAAAAGTATTTATAATCCATATCTCTTATTAAACTGTTGACGAAATATCTTAAATTCAAATCTTTCTAGGAGGCTCCTGTTTTATGGGATGGTCCGGACGGCAGAATGAGAAAGCGTTTATATTAAATAGCGAATAAGAAAGGGAATGCAACAAAATAAAAAAATAGTTTGGCCTAATGTAATGGCCCCAATGGCAGCAGTTTACCCTCATGTAAGAAACATACATGATGATGCTGTGCGAGATGATTATTATTGGATGATTGATTACTTTAAAAAAGGAGAAAAAGCTCAAGAAGTTATTGACTATCTGGAAAAGGAAAACGATTACACCGGTTTGATGCTTCAGGATACAGTAGACCTACAGGAGGATCTTTTTCACGAATTGAAGTCCCGTATTAAGGAAAAAGACGAGTCGGTACCTTATTTCAAAAATGGCTACTACTATTATAGCCGTACGGAAGAGGGGAAACAGTATTTTAAATTCTGTCGGAAAAAGGGTACGCTTGAGGGCGAAGAAGAAGTGCTATTGGATGTAGATCAGCTTGCCCAAGGGCATGCATATTATACGGCAAAGGGATTTTCGGTTAGTCCGGATAATCGTTTGCTTGCCTTTAGTGTGGATACCGTATCCCGGAGGGAATATACCATATTTATCAAAAATATTGAGACCGGAGAAATTTATCCCGACCAGATAAAGAATACAGAGGGGGCAGCGATATGGGGAAATGATAACCTGACGTTGTTTTATACGGCTAAAAACTCTGTGACTTTACTTAGCGAGAGGATTATGCGACATACATTGGGCAGCGATACAAAAGCGGATGTGGCCGTGTATGAAGAGAAAGATAATACAAATTATATTGCTGTCGGGAAATCCAAAAATGGAAAATATATCATCATCAATTCTGAAGGGACATTGTCTTCAGAAATTTGGATATTGAATGCTGATTTACCGCAGTCGGAATTTCGCGTTTTTCAGCCAAGGATACACAATGTTCTCTATTCGGTCATTGCATTGGACGATCGCTTTTTAATTCTGACCAATGATGAGGCCATCAATTTTCAAATCATGCAATGTCCCTTAGATCGTACAGAGCGCGGTAACTGGCAGACATTCATCGATCATCGACCGGATGTATTGGTCAGCGATATTGAAGAGTTTAAGGGTTTTCTAGCTATTGCTGAACGAAAAAACGGATTGACTCAATTGGCAATTTATAATTTAAATAGTCAGCAACAGCACTATTTGGATTTTGGAGAAGTTACCTACACGGTATATCCGGCTATTAATGTTGAATACAACAGCGATAAGTTGCGATATGGCTATACTTCTTTAGTGACACCAAGCTCAGTCTATGAATATGACATGGCTAAGCAGGAGAAAGTATTGTTAAAGCAACAGGAGATTTTGGGTGGATATGACCAAGCTGCATATATCAGCGAGCGTGTTTTTGCAACGGCAAGAGATGGTATTCAGGTGCCGATCTCTATTGTTTATAAAAAAGGAACCAAACTTGATGGTTCAGCTCCATTGTTGCAATATGCCTATGGATCTTACGGGGCATCGATGGACCCCACTTTTTCGAGCAATCGACTGAGTTTGTTGGATCGTGGATTTATCTACGCTTTGGCACATATCAGAGGTGGAGAGGAAATGGGGCGGCAGTGGTATGAAGATGGGAAAATGATGCATAAGATGAATACCTTTTATGATTTTGTGGATTGTGGTAAATACCTGATTGATCGACATTATTGTACACCCGAACATCTTTATGCACAGGGGGGAAGTGCAGGAGGTTTGCTGATGGGCGTAGTCGCTAATATTGCGCCCGAGCTATATCATGGCATAATAGCTCAGGTACCGTTTGTGGATGTTGTGAATACCATGTTGGACGATACTATACCGTTGACTACAAATGAATATGATGAATGGGGCAATCCCAATGAAAAGGAAGCTTATAGTTATATGAAGGCCTATTCTCCATATGAAAACATTGAAGCAAAAGAATACCCCAATTTATTGGTCACAACTGGGCTTCACGACAGTCAGGTGCAGTATTTTGAACCAGCAAAATGGGTGGCTAAACTTAGGGCAACTAAAACCGGAGATACGGTTTTACTTTTAAAGACAGATATGGATTATGGCCACGGTGGGGCATCTGGTCGATTTGACTACTTAAAGGAAATTGCATTGGAATATGCTTTTCTCTTTAAATTAGAAGGTCTTATTTGAAATTATACAAACGAACAATAAAAAAGCGGCATTCGCCGCTTTTTTATTGTTGAGCATGATTAATGCTATCCTGTTGTTTTTGTAAACGCTCTTCCCGCTCGATCTCTCTCGAGTCGATCTGATGCTGTTGATAATTGTCCATGGCCACTTTACTGGCTTTCTGCGATACGTAAATCGCTAATAGGGCAACAATAGTAATGATTGCTATTCCCCAGGCATATTTATGTTTGTCCTGTTTGACGAGCCAATACATAAAGATAATGTAAGGGACAGCAAAAATAAGATAGAAAATTAAACTCGGTGACATACTATTCTCCATTAAATGATCCCTACAAAAGTATTGTTTTTGACTAAAAATAACGAACCGATAGGAAAAACAACAATTTCAATTGATAAAGCCTTAAACCTTTATACGTTTTGTTGTCAAATTAATATCGCTAATGTGCGCGGTCTATTGCCAGCTTATTGCGGATTAATTGCTTGAAAATGAAGCTTACAACGCGGTTTTGATGGTAGATTGTAAATTTTTGATTTTTGCAAAAAATCAATTAGAATATTGTGGAAAAGAAAAAAATATTTTTATACATTTGCATCGTCAGAAACAATTGACAGCGCATTAAAAAATGAAACAGAACAAAAAGAACGATTATTCTTATACTCAAGCTTTTGAGAAGTTTATGAGGAAGGTCTTCTGTGCTTTCATTTTTGTAGAAATACCTGTTTTACGCCTCCGACGACCTATACTACCTCGGGCTTGATTTGAGGTAGTGAATCTTTCCAAGCAAGACCATGATTGTCCGATGGTTTTGAATCCATTATTTTAATTTATTTAGTAACAAAACACGACAGTAGTTGTTGTTTTATTATTAGGGTCGTAAGTCAATGACTATATCAGATTTTTTAATTATCCCGGCTAAACCTGAGCATGCACATTATGCAGAGGTTATTTGCGACGAAATGTTCGAGTCTGCAAAGGCTCGTGGTACTGGTATTGCGCGTCGTAAACCAGAATACGTTGCCAACAAGATGAATGAAGGTAAAGCAGTGATTGCTTTACATAGAGATGGCCGATGGGCAGGTTTTTGTTATATAGAAACTTGGGGGCATGGTGATTATGTTGCGAACTCAGGTCTGATTGTCAATCCCGAATTCAGAAAAGTCGGTTTGGCAAAAGCGATCAAAAAAAGAGTCTTCGAACTTTCCCGTGAGAAATACCCTAAAGCGAAGATCTTTGGTTTGACAACCGGGTTTGCCGTGATGAAAATCAACTCAGAACTAGGCTATGAACCGGTTCCATATTCCGAATTGACCTCTGATGATGAATTTTGGAAGGGTTGTCAAAGTTGCGTGAATTATGAAATTCTGATGAGCAAAGACCGTAAAAACTGTATGTGTACAGCCATGCTTTGGGACCCCGAAGAGAAAGAACGTGAATTGCGAGAGAAGATCCAGCGCAAGCATGAAGCGAAAGAACGCTTGGAAAGAATTACACAAAAACAGTCTCTGCTAAAGCGTATACAGGCGAAGTTTTGGAAATCGGCCAATAAATTTATTGCCGTCAATTTTCCGAAGCATAACAAAGTCGCAAAAGGATATTAAGCTAAAGCTGAGCGATTATATTGAAAATAGATGTAACAGGTAACTGAAGACGTTCATAATAACAAGATCAGTTCAAGGTTCTCTCAACATAATAATAAAAAACCGAGTGAAACGAGCTTAAGTCAGCCGTTGAAAACAAACACTCATAAAATAACATTCTAATGAAAAAAGTAGTTTTAGCATTTAGTGGCGGATTAGATACTTCATTCTGTTGTATTTATCTTACACAAGATTTAGGTTTAGAAGTTCATTCCGTAGTTGTAAATACAGGTGGTTTTTCGGATGAAGAATTAAAAAATATTGAAGAACGTGCTTATGCTTTAGGTGTGAAATCACATACAGCTATAGACGAAACGGCAGACTATTACCGCGAAACTATTAAATTTTTGATTTTTGGCAATGTGTTAAAAAATGCGACTTATCCATTGTCAGTATCTGCTGAGCGTGTATGCCAAGCAACCGCAATTGCAAACTACGCAAAGAAAATTGGTGCTGAATGTGTTGCTCATGGATCTACAGGTGCAGGAAACGACCAAGTACGTTTCGATATGATTTTCCAGACCCTGATTCCAGGAGTGGAAATTATCACCCCAATCCGTGATCTGCAATTGTCGCGTGAAGCCGAAATTGCGTATTTGAATAAGCATGGTGTAGAGTATTCTGCTGAAAAAGCAAAATACTCCATCAATAAAGGACTTTGGGGTACTTCTGTTGGTGGAGCAGAAACATTGACATCCAACCAATATTTGCCTGAATCGGCATGGCCAACTCCAGTGACTTCTTCAGAGCCGCAACAAATTACAATCGATTTTGAAAAAGGAGAGCCTGTGGCCTTAAATGGTGAGAAAATGGCTTCTGTTAAAGTGATTCAAGAATTACAGGCAATCGCTCAACCATACGGTATTGGCCGTGATATCCACGTGGGTGATACCATCATTGGTATCAAAGGTCGTGTGGGTTTTGAAGCTGCTGCTTCTGTCATTTTAATTAAGGCACACCATGCCTTAGAAAAACATACCTTGACCAAATGGCAATTGTCTTGGAAAGACCAAATCGCTGCTTTCTATGGAAATTATATGCACGAAGGCCAAATGCACGATCCCGTTATGCGTGATATTGAAGCATTCTTGCAATCTTCACAAGAAACAGTGACTGGCCGAGTGATTGTTGAACTTCACCCATACCGTTTTGTCGTCATTGGTGTCGAGTCTGAACACGATTTGATGTCCAATAAATTCGGTAGCTATGGTGAGATGAATAAGGGCTATACAGGTGACGATGTAAAAGGTTTCTCCAAAATTTTTGGAAATCAAACCATCATTTGGCACAAAGTGAATAAAAAATAAACCGTGTTTTGTGCCCTGTATTTTTTCTTAACGTAAAATTGATAAGAAAAAATACAGGGCATAATGGGGGACAACACATCCCTAAATTCTAAATTCAAAAAAATGATAAGAGTAGGAATAATTGGTTCGGCAGGATATACTGGTGGTGAATTATTACGTGTATTGATTTATCATCCTGAGGTGGAAATCGTATTTGCTAATAGTGCTTCCAATGCAGGAAATAAGTTATATGAAGTTCACAATGATTTATTTGGCGATACTGAATTGACCTTCTCTTCCGACTATCACTCCGCGATTGATGTCTTGTTTTTATGTGTGGGCCATGGAGATGCACGCAAATTTTTAGATGCAAATCCGATCGATGCATCCGTTAAGATTATTGATCTTTCACAAGATTATCGTCTTCGTGCGAATACAGCTTTCCAAGGGCACCAATTTGTGTATGGGCTTCCAGAACTAAACAAAGAAGCAATCAAAACAGCGCAGTATATTGCAAACCCAGGATGCTTTGCTACAAACATACAATTGGCTTTATTGCCATTAGCGAGTAAAGGTTTATTACCGGATCAAATCCATGTTAATGCAACGACTGGATCAACAGGAGCGGGGCAAAAACCGGGTGCAACCACGCATTTTTCCTGGCGTAACAATAATCTTTCTGCTTACAAATCTTTTGAACACCAGCATTTACAGGAAATTTCAGAGTCTTTGGATCAGCTGCAAGCGGGATTTTTACCGGTGTCAGCAGGATCGTTGTTGGAACGTGCTGCAGCAAAAATTAATTTTGTCCCACAACGTGGAGATTTTGCCCGGGGAATTTTCTCGGCTATTTATGTAGACACCGATTTGTCTGAAGAGCAGGCCTACGCATTGTATGAGAGCTATTATGCCGCTCACCCTTTTACGCATATCAGCAAAAAAAATATCGACCTTAAGCAGGTTGTCAATACAAATAAAAGTATTATCCACCTCGAAAAGCACGGAAATAAGCTCCTTATTTTAAATGCGACTGATAATTTGCTTAAAGGAGCATCCGGTCAAGCTGTACAAAATATGAACTTAATGTTCGGTTTAGACGAGCGTACAGGATTAAACTTGAAAAGCGTTGGTTTTTAACCCTTTTTAGGATATTAAACAGCAATATTAACAAGTTGTGAATAACTTGGGGGGGCGTCCTGAAAGCGAAATAAGGTTTTCAACATTTTATTAATATCGTGTGGAAAAGTGAAGGGTAGCCCCTTCACTTTTTTTTATGAATAGGTCTTTCGAAACGTACATTATCCAGTTATGAACAATGACATGTCGTTTTTCTAAAAAACGGACTCTTATGTCGACAGCCTATTGAATCAGAGTGAATTGATAGGTTGGACTTTGATGATGGATATTATTTTTAGAAACTCAAAACTACCAAAAGGCCAGTTGCTGATAAACATTCGATGTCCAAATTGTTTGAATATGGTAGATAAAGACCATCAAATGGATAAAGGATGCGTTCTTCAATTTCAAAATTACCATCTAACGTAAATGCAAATACGTTTTTGTGGTCTGGGCCAGTTTGTAATTCAAAATCATGTTTTCCAGCAAATGCACCGAAGTAGAACTGAAAATCAGTAGCTAAATCGGTGCCTACAGGATACATCTTGTTTTTCTCAAATGAAGATGTAAATGGAAGATCCACGATATGAGGTAGTGTAGGAGTGTGTATTGTCGAATTAAGTCCAAATTCTTGAAAGGTCACTGGGCCTTCAGTTTCGGACGTTGCTCTTATATGAATTGCCGTACTATTTCCAGGATTGCATATTAAGATTGTCCCAACGGGTACCGTGTAGGTTTGGCCATTCATTGTTACAAGTAGATCCCCAATCAAAGGAATCAAAAGCGAGACCGTACCTTTATTGGTCGGGAGATCCAAAGTGCCTTGAGGCGCAACTTCCCAGTTATTGACCTGTTGAAGTCGACCAATAGACTCCCGGTGAGGAGAAGCAAAAGAACCATAATTGAGTGTGCTTCTGACTACATGTGTTCCGATTGATGTTTCCCCACGCTGTTCCGCGATATAGATTCTAATATCCTGCATGATCAGGTTGTTAAGCATTAACATGAATTGTCATTTTCATTTGGAAACCTTCAGATAAGGATCCTGTGACCGTAGACACTTCCTTGGTAACACCGTCGCTGAATACGTTGTCATTGGCATTATAGGTATAACCTGAAACACCTTTTTTGTAACCATAAGATGAACCTGTATTATTGACTTCAAGACATAGGCTATCTTGAAAAGCGATTTGTGTCACTAATAGCGATTTACCGGTAGCATCATATACATGGACGTGAATATGTGTTGCTCGGCCTTGATACCAGCCCGGAAAGATGGTTTGGAAAGAAACAAGTCCATTGGCATTGGTAACTTGTCTACCACGATACCAATTGACAGACTGATAGTTGCTGGATTGCATTTGTGTTCCACCATATTGCGAGTAATTACCTTCCACATCACAATGCCATATATCCACTAAGGCACCTTCTAGCGCCGCACAGTTATTATTTGTATTGACAATAGTAATTAAACCGAGCATATTAGCCCCAATACCATCACCTTTGCGTATATCTGAGCGGACATAACTTGAAGGTGTTTTTGTCGGAAAGGGCCCCTCGGTTTCAGATGGTGTTACACTACAGCTTGAATCGACATTGACGTCAGTGCCCTCATCCGTGGTTGATGCGGTATCGTCTTTCTTGCAGGCTGCCCAGACCATTGGACCTGTAAATGCCAGCAATGATAAGGTCTTTATAAAATTTTTGCGTTCCATATCTCTTCTTTTTTATGAATGGAAGCAAGGTAGTGGACGGAGATGTAAAATAATGTTAAGTGTCGATAAAGAGGCTTATTGCATCGACGAATCACGTAAACATTTGATCACTTCATTATAGTACCCATCGCCGACTTTCAATGTGAAGTTGGGTAATTGTATTTTACGTTGTGAAAACGTAATGATGTGTTTGACCGCGATAACAAAACTGCGATGAATGCGGATAAACTGATTTGGCGGTAAACGATCCAACATGGCTTTCATCGTCGACAAAGTCAATATTGTTTTTCCTTGTATAAGATGAATTTTGATATAATCTTGCATGCTTTCCAAACACTCAATTTCATCAAGGTAGATTTTGATGCGTTGATATTCCACATTAACGATTAAGAAAGGGCGATGGCTCTGTGAAGCTGAACGTGTCATTGCCTTATCGATAGCCCGTTCAAAACGAGTGAAGTCAAATGGTTTGAGAAGATAGTCTACTGAATCAAGTTCAAATCCATCTATCGCATATTCTTTATGTGCCGTAGTGAAAATCAATAAGGGTCTTGGATTTAAGTTTTTTGCAAAATCAATACCGTTGATTTCGAGCATATCAATATCCAAAAAAATCAAATCAACACTGTTATTGGCGAGATACAACTTCGCTTCATGGGGGTTATTGAAGGTTCCAGCAAGCTGTATAGCGGGATGCTTTCCTGTGAACGTAGAAATAACACGAAGAGCCAATGGTTCATCGTCAAGAGCTATGCAAGTTAACATCGATTAAATTAAGATAGACTGCTTTATGTATACATAATCGTATAGCCTAATATAAAAACAATTTATGGAGAAATATAGAGGATAAGCTGAACAAAAAAAGAATGATCCTCCTGTTGGATCGTCAGGCGGTGCCTGTCGGCATAAAAATGTTCCAATAGACGTTGAACATTTTTAAGGCCTGTTCCTGAGCGGTGTTGTTCGGTTGACTGTGTAGCAATGCTATTCTTTACATTTAATGTGCAGGATGTTGGCGTTAGAATGACCTCAAAACTTAATTGGCAGGGCTCTATGGTGCTTAATCCATATTTGAACGCATTTTCAACAAAAGGAAGCAGCACAAATGCGTGTATCGTTTTAGGGTGTTCGAGCCCCGTATAGTGTTCACTGATCGAACAATTCGGGCCAATGCGTAGCTTTTGGAGATTGATAAAATCTTGTATAGCCTGGATTTCGATCTTGATGTCAATCGTATCACTGTGCCGTTCGTCCATGTAATAACGCATTAATTGCGAAAGACGATGAATACTACTTGCGACGGCATCATCATTGGTCAGTGCCAATGCGTAAATATTATTTAAGGTATTAAACAAGAAGTGGGGGTGGACTTGCGCTTTTAAAAAGGAAAGTTCGGCCTTCATACGGTCTTGTTCGACCAATTGCATTTTTTGCTGCGTTTCCATCCAATAGGTTACGATTCTATAGAGCGCGGCAAGGCTAATAGTTAACAGGAAAATATACACAGAAGCGATATCGATAGGTTGTGGCCGTTGTCCCGGGGATTGCCCTGGACCTCGGTATGGGAAATGCCTAGCAGATGGTGGCGGTGGAAAATCAGGATGATGCCTAGGTGAAAATTCTCTGTCCCCAGGGGTCGGTAATTGTTGACGTCCAATACGCATCAGCCGGTCAAAGGGCTGAAGATAGCAAGCTAGTAACAAACCTGTCAAAATAATGGAGATTCCGTAACTGATAAATTTTCGATGCTTTATGCTGTATGGAATCAGTACATAGGCATTGACATAAAATAGGATTAAAAAACAGCCTGTGAAAATCCAAAATGCCGGTGCAAAAAGTATTTCCTTAATTTCCAATTGACCGTTGTTAAAAAATAGTACTGGAAAGGATAAGAAAATAAGCCAGGCGAGTCCATGGATCAATATGGAGATTTGTTTTTGTCCTAAGATACGTTTTGATGTGCTATAAGCAGATTTGTCCATGGAGCTTGCTATTTTAGCTTTTATAAAAGGGGACTCTGATCCTAAAAATACACAAAAAGATTAGATCGTATTTTTAAAATGTTAAAATATACATCTCATTTTATAATAGATCATTTAATGGGAAAGGAGTGATGGTCAATTATTGCCGTTTTTTTACACAATCGATTGATATACATTTCCTTTCTTTTTCTGTAAATCTAAGCCTTATCTTCATCAAATAATCCAGTTTCACAAACCGATACCATCTTTATTCAATAGTAAAGTGCAGCATAAAGGTAGCTGATAAATTGAATTTCGGAACTAATAAAGTAGTCGGTTTCGCGAAGTATTAGAATGTAATAGCATCTCGAGTTTATGACGAATATGAATAACCGCAGGTAGTATAACTAGCTTAAGGTTGATATATAAATTGATAAAAAAAATAAAGTATGAAAAGAAAACACTTTATCCAGTATCTCTTTCTGGGAGCTTTATCCTGTCTTTCGATAAGCGGTATCGCACAGACAGCAGGGAAGACGTATGCCGTTCCTCTAGCCGGGAACGCTTTCATCACCGCAGGGCAAGCCGGTGATGCGGAAATTTCCGGTCGTAATGGCCTCGTAAAATGGTCAAGCAATCAGGAAGTGGCATCGGTTTATTTTCGGGCTCAGAAAGCAGGGAAATTGACATTAAAGCTGAAAGCGAAAAATGATGCTGGGAAATCTAAAATAGAAATTGACGCACTAGGGAAAAAAGCCGTTGTAGATGTTGAAGGAAATGAACTTGCCGAAACAGCTCCGCTGTCCATTGAAATAAAGGCTCCCGGTTATGTTCGGGTCGACCTAAAAGGAGTCAGTAAATCGGGCAGTAATTTTGCTAACGTGACAGAACTACTTGTTAGCGGTGAAGCCGCGTCAGAAGGACTTATCTATTCTGATAACCCCGACTATTACTACTGGTCCCGAAGAGGACCTTCCTGTCATCTTAATTATACCGTTCCTACGGAGGGCAACGTGAGTTACTATTATAATGAAGTTACCGTCCCTCAAGGCGAAGATAAAGTTGGTTCCTATTTTATGGCGAATGGTTTTGGCGAAGGCTACTTTGGTATACAGGTTAATTCAGAAACCGAGCGACGTATCTTATTTTCCGTATGGAGTCCATTCCATACAGATGATCCGAAAAGTATTCCAGATGAGCAAAAAATCCATCTACTAAAAAAAGGAAAGGATGTGCATTCGGGCGAGTTTGGAAATGAAGGGTCAGGCGGGCAGAGTTACCGCAAGTACTTTTGGAAAGCAGGTATAACCTATAAGTTTCTCTTGAAAGGTGTGCCCGATGGAAGAGGAAATACCGACTATACCGCCTGGTTTTTTGTACCTGAAGAGAATGCATGGAATGTGATCGCAAGCTTCAAACGTCCGCAGACAAACACCTACCTGAAACGATTCCATAGTTTCTTGGAGAACTTTAGTCCGAATCAAGGCTACCTGGGTAGAAAGGTTGAGTTTGGCAATCAATGGGTCTATGATGGGCAATGGAAAGCTGTACAAGCGGCTTCTTTCAGTGTGGATAATACCTATCGTGCAAATCAGCGCATTGATGCAATCGGCGGCATCAACAAAAACGGATACTTTCTTAGAAATGGTGGTTTCTTTAGTGACGTTGTTAAGCCAGGAAGTAAGTTTGAATTCCGGAATAAAAATAATGCACCAGAAATTGATTTTGACAAACTACCTTAATCAAAAAGGAATAAAGACGATGCCTTATTGTTGCTCAAAGTTTATCCTAAACAAAAAAGAGTCGCATTGAAATGCGACTCTTTTTTGTTTTGTACAGCTCTGGATTTATTTTTCAGACAGTTTGATATCACGTTCTACCGAAACATTATCTCCGGTAACAGCATTACCATCCTTATCTACTAGAGTCAATTTTACTTTATTGTTGCCCATTGGCAGGCCTTTTATCTCATATGGGCCCCATTTGTCCAATGTAAATGTCTGGCCATTGATATCTGCAATTACCTTGTTGCCATCTGGAGCAAGTTTGGTATTGATTACGTAAAAATCTAACAGGAGATTTTTTGTTTCATCTCCTTTATACTCACCTTTAGGTCGAGAATAGAAAAGTGATGATTCCTTTGGTGTTGCATCCGTCGTCAATTTACCCGTTGCATCAATCTTAAATTTTACCAATTTAGAAGCTTCAGTGGTTTTTATGGATTCATGATAGGATCTTGATAAAAATGAGAGCAGGTAATGTTCCGAATTTAACGGTACTGTTACAGAGTTCTCGGGCTTGTAGAGAGCCGTGTAAGGTTTATTGTCTAAAATAAAATGAATATGTTGCCCATCATGCGAATTTGCCATATGGGCAGCATGGGCATCATCGGTCATCTCCGTTAATTTGAAATTCTTAATCGCATATTTTACAGTTACTTTTGCGGAGTCTGTTCCTACCTTTTCTGCAGTGATCGAGGCGATCTGCAGATCAGCTCCAGGAAATTCTTTCGAGTCTGCAATAGGACTAACGGTGATTGAGTCCATTTTCTGTGCAGTATTTGTGTCCATACTGCTGCTTGAGTCAGCTCCACCTGTACTTTTCGTAGATGAGTTGTTACACCCGATAGCGCCTACCATGAGCGCTACTGCAGCAGTAATACCGATAATTCTGTAATACTTCATAATTTTTTTGTTTAATTTTTTAATCATTCAGCATCTTAAGTAACAGTCTATGTTCCTATTTTGTTTGTAATAAGGTTAAAAATAGGCCGTTTGGGCTACTCATTGAAGTTTAATACACAGTGAATTAAATATTTTTAAAAAAATAGTCATATTAGATGTAATAAATCGATAAGCTGAAATGTCTTGATAATATAAAAGGCACAGGTGATACGGAGATGGGGCAAAAGCCGATTAGAAGATTAAAATAGCGTAAGTCTCAATATTGACGATAACATGAACCAAGAGCAATTTAAAAATACCGTTTTCATCCATAAGGATAAGCTATTTCGCTTTGCGAAACGGATCTTGGTTGATGATGATGAGGCTTTTGATGCGGTACAAAATGTGATGATGCGGTTGTGGCAATTAAAAGATCAGCTGCTTCAATATAAAAATATGGAAGCCTTCTGCATGCAGAGTGTTAAAAATGAAGCGCTCAATCGTCTAAAAAAAGATAAGGTCAGGGCAGACTTTGTTGAGCAGCATCAGGTTGTTACCATGACGGAACATACTGTTGGGAATACGAAAGAAATTATCCTTGAAATGATCAATTCCCTTCCCGAAAAACAACGGCTTGTTATGCATCTGCGCGATGTTGAGGATTATGACATCGATGAAATCGGTGAAGTATTGGAGATGGGCGAGTCTGCGGTAAGAGTTAATCTGATGCGTGCTAGACAGAAGGTAAAAGAACAATTGACAAAATTATTCGATTATGAAACCATGAGGATTTATTCTGATAAGAAATAAACCCGATTGTTTCATCGTCTTTGAAAATAAGATGAACAGTGATGAAAGATAAGAAATTAAAAGAATTGGAAGAGAAGTACTTTAATGGCCAGTCGTCATTAGAGGAAGAAAGAGCATTGAAAAGCTCGGATGATGCTTTTTTTCAATCATTGAATCAGGAAAAGAATAGGACAATGGATTGGTCCTTTGAGGACTTCCAAAGTGAGATCAATGATGATAAGAAACGTATTATCTGGTGGAATAATAGCTGGATAAAATATGCAGCAGCAGCCATGTTGTTAATGGCTATTGGAATTGCACTATTCCTAAATCAGGAACCAACAACGCGAGTACCTGTACTTGCCGAAAAGGAAATGAAAGAGCTAAAATCCGCGGACAAGAAGCTGATCGAACAACAAAATGAAGAAACGGTAGTTTCCAATGCTAATGATGGGACCCCTTCGGTGGAAAGCGGTAAGACGTTACAGATCGCAGAAACGCTCAAACATTCTAAAGTTAAAAAACGAGCGAAGGCATGGACTGAAAAGAAGAAAATAGTTGCTGAAAGTCTGCAATCAGTCGAAAGTGAACCCTATCAGGCAGATTATGTTGTTTTGAATGGGAAACCTGTCGCGAACGAACAGGAAGCTGTTGAACTGACCCTAAAATCTTTAGGCTTACTGGCAAATAATCTGGAAAATGGTGTAGATAAAGCAATGAATATAAAACAAATGTCAATAACGATTAACTAAAATAAAATGAAAGGTTTTTTAATAGCTTGCCTTCTACTTGTAGCAAGTATGGCAAATGCACAAATTTCAAAATTGGATAAACTTTTTGAACAATATCAAGGAAAGAAAGGTGTGACAACACTCAAAATCGGGGCGCCGATGTTCAAGCTATTGGGTAATTTGAAAATAGACGATGAGGATATGCAGACAATTACACCACTACTTAAGAATGTTAAATCGTTGCGGATGCTGATTGTTGAAGATGGGGAGGATAAAGCCTTAACAGGTATTATTCAAGGGGCAGTTTCAAATTTAAAGTATGAAGAACTCATGTCGCTCAATAATGAAGGTCAGGATATCCGGTTCATGGTCGAAAATATGTCTGCAAATGCCGACATCTTAAACAATCTGTTACTAACGATCAACGGAGATGGGCAAAATCTATTTATGATCCTTGACGGGGCTATACCGTTGAAAGACGTGACTAGCTTGGTCAACGAAGGGAACAATAAAGTGAGTAAGAATAAAGGTGATAACAACAAAAAGTAGAAGATTATGAAAAGATTACTAACCTTGTTGTGCCTAGTTGGCGTTCTTTTCTCCATGCAGTCATGCATGATAAAAAAAGCCTCCAATATGGATTTCGTCAGCCGGTCTAATGTATCGGACGACGCTGAGATTGTTGCCATTAATTTACCGATGTGGTTAACAAAACCCTTTATGAAAAAAGCCTTAAAGGACGATAATGATGAAGAGTCTCGTGCAATGGCTGAAATTGTAAAGAAATTAAAGAAGTTCAGAATGCTGACACTTTCAAATAATGACAAAACGAAGAATGCACGGATTTTGGACGATTACCATAAGTTTTTGAAGAAGAACAAATTTGAGGAATTACTGGTTATTAACACGGATGGACAGGAGATTTCGCTGAATGCGCGTATTGATAAGAATAATGTTATTCAGCGGGTTTCTCTACTCGTTCATGATAACGAAGATGAAAGTGTTTTTATGGATATCAAAGGTAAGTTTTCATTGGATGAACTTATTGCCGGACTAAATAAGATGAAATCTAAAGATAAGAAGCTGGCAAACAAACTCTAATAAGCACGTTGATTCGAGCCTATACTTCCACTAACCTATAAAAAAAGCCCTCTAGTAATATACTGGAGGGCTTTTTTATAGTAGTTTGATTTTATGCACTAAAGACAATGTCTAAAGCATCGAAAATATGTTTTTTTGCCTGGTCAAGATCCGCTGCTGTATGTGCATCAGAAACAAAGCCTACTTCATAGCCTGAAGGACCAAAATATACGCCACGATTTAACAATTCGCGGTGCATAATTTTATAAGATTCCATCGATTTAGGATCGATTTCACTCGCTTTTTTAATTTCGTGCTGTTCTGTGAAGGCAAACCAAAAAATAGAAGCCACATGGAAAAGTTGAACTTTATATCCTTTCTCCGCAATATAAGTACGCATATCATTGACGAAAGCTTCTGTTTTGGCATTTAAATTTGTGTAGAAATCCTTTTGTGCCAAGATATCTAATGCGGCAATGCCGGCAGCCATAGCAACTGGATTTCCGGATAAAGTTCCGGCTTGGTAAACTGCACCATCAGGAGATATACAGGCCATCAATTCTTTTGAGGCTCCATAGGCACCAACAGGCATTCCGCCACCAATAATTTTGCCGTAGGTAATAATATCTGGTTGTACGTCATAGTAAGCCGAAGCACCTTCAAAACCAATACGGAATCCCGTGATCACTTCATCCATAATCAACATTGCACCATGTTCTTTGGTGATATTACGTAAGAAGTGAACATATTCCTTAGATTGCAACAATAAGCCATTGTTTGCAGGTATACCCTCAATGATAACTGCGGCAATCTGATCTTTAAATTCTGCAAAAGCAGCTTCTAAAGCTCGCTTATCGTTTAATTCGATAACAATGGTTTCGTCTGCAAATGCTTTAGGTACACCAGCCGATGATGTCTCACCAAAAGTGACCAAACCAGAACCCGCTTTAACCAAAAGAGAATCGGAGTGGCCATGATAACAGCCATCAAATTTGATGATCTTATCACGTTTCGTGTAGCCTCTAGCCAAACGGATTGCAGACATTACGGCCTCAGTTCCGGAACTGACAAAGCGAATTTTCTCAATAAACCTATTGTTTTCGATAATCAACTCAGCCAGTTGGTTCTCCAAAGCAGTAGGAGCGCCAAAACTTAAGCCTTTCCCGAGTTGTGCCGCTACAGCTTCACGAACTTGATCATTATTGTGCCCTAAAATTAAGGGGCCCCATGAACAACAAAAGTCGATGAATTCATTTCCGTCCGCATCCCACAGGTGTGCTTTATCGCCACGCTCAATAAATAATGGGGTACCATATACGGATTTGAAAGCCCTAACAGGAGAGTTTACGCCTCCAGGGAAATATTGTTTTGCTTTTTCAAATAGCTCAGCAGATTTTGCTCTTGAAATATCAGGTGCTTGCATAGTCTATGTATTTGAATGCGAAGTTATCTTTTTTTAAGAAGATAAGTCTCATAGAAACGTAAGGAATCCATAATAGCCTGATATTAGCTATTTAAATTGAGTAACAGCTTCTTTTTTTAGCAATTTTATTTCCTGTTTATTGACAAACAGGATAATCTCATTTGCTGACTTAATTTCAATCTCAAAAGCCGTCTTGTTATCACTATATTTTCCAAAAAGATTTGGACTAAAAAAGTAGCCACTAAATTTTCTGCGATTTAATATAGCAATGCTATCTACTTTCTGATGAATTGAGGTCTGGGGACCCTGAGGGTTTGAATTTGAAAAGGTAAATAAGGCGTCACCATTCTTATTAAATGTGATTGATTTCAGCTTAGCGTTGTCCGCAATCCAATTGCCTTCCAAAAAGAAGTAAAAGGTAGTTTCATGTATGGAGGGAGCCGATAAAAGGAAACTGCTGATTATGATACTTTTTAACATAATAAGGCGCATTATAATTTTCTGTTTGACCGCAATGTCGTAAAAAGGTTTAAATAATATTTTAAAAAAACAGAAGCTCGAAAATGAATTCCCGAGCTTCTGTTAGTTAAATTCCGATTATCGAAGATAATCTGGAAGGTGTTAAATAAAACCTTTCTCCAATACTTCTTTGGAGTGGTAGGATAAGATTGCTGTAGCGCCAGCACGTCTGAAGCTCAATAACGTTTCTAGGATGACACGTTCGTCTAACCAGCCGTTTTGAATTGCCGCCTTTAACATCGCATATTCTCCACTGACATTATATACTGCAATTGGTAGATCGAAGTTGTCTGCAAGAAGTTTAACGATATCTAAGTAGGGAAGTCCTGGTTTCACCATCAGAAAATCCGCTCCTTCCTGTGCGTCGAGCTGTGCTTCAATAAGCGCCTCTTTTGCATTGGCAGGATTCATCTGGTAGGTCTTTTTATCGCCATGCTTGGGTGCCGAGCCTAAGGCATCTCTAAAAGGACCATAATAGGCCGAAGCATATTTTGCCGTATACGACATCAAAGAAACGTTAGTAAAACCATTATGGTCCAATAGCTCACGGATGTAACCGATGCGGCCATCCATCATATCTGATGGTGCAATGATATCTGCACCTGATTGTGCATGTGCCAAGGCCATTTTGCCCAATACCTCTAATGTCTCATCGTTTAGGATCTCACCGTTTTCGACAATTCCATCGTGCCCGTCACTGCTGTAAGGGTCCATGGCAACATCCGTTACGATACAAGCCTCCGGAAAATTTTTCTTTACCGCAGCAATTGCACGTAAGTATAAACTTCCATCACGGTAGCTTTCTGTAGCATATTTGTCTTTTAATGACTCTTCAATGTTAGGGAAAAGATCAAATGAACGTAAGCCCAACTTCAGGCAACTTTCCACTTCCTTCAATAGATTGTCTATTGAATAGCGATAGATGCCTGGCATCGATTTAACCTCAGTTTTTTGATTTTGCCCATCGACGATAAAAAGTGGGAAAATCAAATTTGACGCGTCTAAACGTGTCTCTTGAATCATGTCGCGAATCACGGCAGATTTACGATTTCTTCTCGGACGTTGTAACATTATATTAAGATTATTTATGATCTATGTTGTTTATTGCAATAGCAGTGCAATCGTTTACTGACTTTGAAATACAAACTACTTTATACGATTCTAATACTCCAATCCAAAAACGGCTTCGGAAAGGCCGATCTCATCAGGAGAATAAGGAAGGGTATAAGGCACATTCATCTCATCAAACTTTGCACCGGTAGAGCGGCCAATACAGATTACTTTTTGGCCTGGTTCCAGTAGGTTGTCTGCAAAATATGCTTCCACATTGCTCGGACTGGTAAAGACCAATACCTCCGCATTGGATGGATCTACATTTTCTTCTAAGACCGTTTCATATACCGGTATATTGATAATTTTTGTCTCCGGGCTTAATGCTTTTTGGATCGTCTCCAAAGATTCCTTCGCACGTGGTATAAGCACGGTACCACCATTGGCCAATTCAGCAAATTTCTTCGCAATTTCCTCCATATTGATGCCCTCACTGTCGCCAGAGAAATCAGCAACGCGGTCATATTTGCGCAAAATCTCTTCCGAGCCACGGCCAATGACACCAATCTTGGTCTTTTTGCTCAAACGTGGCTCTAAATTGAAAAAGTGCTCAATACCATTCTTGCTTGAAAATATAATCCAATCCACGTGTTTTAGGATAAAAGGATCCAATTTGTTGATGATGGGGAATATTTTGATCAAAGAGCGGCCCTCAATAGTAATATTGTGCTTGGCCATTGCTCTTGCGAAATAGGAATTTTCGTCTACCTCCCGGGAAATAAATACAGATTGTGGCAATTTTCTATCCTTTGCATATTTGCTGAAAATACGCTCCGCTAACCGCGTCGTATCGGTATCTCTAAGGTAAACACGGTCAGGAAAATCTTCGCTTGTGTCAGCAATAGAGGCCCAAGCTTCGTATTCATCACCGCTTTTACGGCAATAACAGCCTAATGGCGCATGACATCCCGCGTCAAATTTATTTAATACCAAACGTTCTACGGAGATTGTTTTTGCTACTTCTTCATTGTTTAAGGGCTGTAAAGCGTCAAAAAGTTCCTTGTCAACTTCACGGATCTGAATAGCAAGTACTCCTTGCGCCGGTGCCGGGATAATTTCAACAGGAGGAATCTCTTCCACATGAAAATCTGTAATATCCATTTCAATACGGCTAATACCTGCCTTTGCAAGTACGATAGCATCGTATTGCTCATCACGTAGCTTCTGGATTCTTGTCTGTAAATTACCACGGAGATCGTCAAATTCTAGATCCGGACGTAGCGCCGAGATCTGCGCTTTTCTACGGTTGGATGATGTCCCAACAGTCGCATTGTGTTTTAATGAAAGACGTTTTTTGATATCCACACAATCTTTGTGGATAATCAATAATTCAGCGGGATCTTCACGCTCAGAAACCGCTGCAATGATCAATCCCGGAGGGTTGACCGTAGGTAAATCTTTGTGTGAGTGTACAGCTAAATCAATGGTCCCGCTTAAAAGCTCCTCTTCAAGCTCTTTGGTGAAAAATCCTTTGCCTTCTAATTTATCCAAACGAAGGTGTTGAATGATATCCCCTTGTGTTTTAATGACTTTTAATTCTGCTTCAATTCCGATTTCTGCCAATCGATCTTTTACAAAATTTGCCTGCCACATGGCAAGAACACTTCCCCGGGTACCAATAATTAGTTTTCTATTCACGTTAATTTTACTTTACCTATTAAAACAATCACAAAATGTTCCCCCAGTAGCGACGTATTCAACTAGCACAGCATGTGTTTTAATTCAATTGAGCCCCGGAAATAAACAATTTCGGAAAAATGTGTTTAATACCATTAATCAGAGCAAAAATAAATAAATAGAAGGAATATGTTGACACGTTACTGTCATTATATGTCAGGAAATAATTGACAAACCGAAATTTAAAGAAACAGTCAAAGGATAGCTCCGGGTGACGGGCACAGATTCATTCCGCTAATAGGCATTGGTACAAAACCTAGGGAAGCAACAAAAAGTAATAGAATATAACGCTGTTCGAAAGGAAGCTTAGTATTAGTTTTTTTCCGTTTCTGGAGTTTTAACCAAAATTTCTTTCGCCATAACCATTGGAACCTTGATGTATTTCTTTTCCATGTAGTTGATGACTTTTTCCAATACTTCTCTCGCTTCAGGGGTTAGGGCTTGAACCTCTTGAGCAAAAACCTCATTTAGCGCAAATGATTTAATTTCTTTAATCTTTTCAGGAACCTCACGCATAGCAACCTCTACACGTCGCTGTTTGATTAAAGGTAAAAATTCTTGGATATTGTCCTGTATAATCTTTTCGGCACTCTCCAATTCGTTATAACGCTCTTGGATGTTTTTCTCCGCAATAGCTTGTAAGCTGCTTACTTCGATATAATGAATCGGATTGTTTTGGAGAACTTCAGCATCAATATCATTCGGAACGGCTAAGTCAATGATTATTTTCTTATCCGTTTCTCCGTTTAATAAGGATTGATAAAGTGTGTTGTCAATAATGGAGGTCGGAGCACCTGTGCAAGTAATTAAAATATCAAAGCCTTCTTTGTACTGATCAATATCAGCTAGGGGATAAGCTTCAGCATTTAATTCTTCGGCTAAGGCCTTTGCGTTCTCTATTGTGCGGTTGAAAATAACGAACTTAGCTTTTTGGTTCTTTTGGAAATATTTCGCTAAGTTCTGATTGGTTTCTCCAGAACCGATAATGACGATTCTAGGGTTTTCAACCAGTTTTAGTTCGCGCAATTTGCGATAGGCAAGCGAGACAACGGAAATTGGGTTTCTGGAAATTTTAGTATAGGTGTATACTTCTTTAGCCGTTTTTACGAGACGATCCATCATCAGACGTAGAAAATCTCCAGTAAAACCAGCTTCTCTACAACGATCATAGGCCCGACGTACCTGTGCCAAAATTTCTTTTTCACCAACAACAAGACTTTCAAGTGAACATGACATCCGAAGCAGGTGGTTTAAAGCATCCATACCCTCGTATTTGTTGACCTGTCCTAAATAACATTGTAGTCTCTCCTGAGGAACACAGAAGTTCAATTTTCCCATAAAATCAGCAATGAATTCATGGGTCAATTCGTGAGCACCATAAAATACAAACTCTACTCGGTTACAAGTACCAATATAAAAGATCTCTGGAATGTCTAGGCTATGCTTTAGATTGATGAGGCGACTTTCTAAATCCTCATTGCAGATCACTAGATTACCTAGATCTTTTAGTTCGACATGTTTATGAGTAAACGCTAATACTTTAAGATTTTTCAAAGCTCTAATCCCTCGCTTATATTTAACGGTACAAATGTAGCTTAAAAGCTTTGTGCTTGTGTCAAAAATCTGTCAAAGGGATTAATTTAGAAAGATTTTAAATAGCTGATTTTGATGGTTATATGTCTGTAATTCAGGTGTTTGTTTTGCGTATCAATATCGAATGATTTTCGTCACGATCTGTCGTGACGAAAATTTTAAGCGATAAAATACGATAAACTACTCTTTAATACCTGTATTTGTAGTTGCAGAGTCGATGGTGACATCTTGCAATTCTTCCACATAAGGCTCCTCTTCAGAAGTGGTAGCTTCCTGAATTTCACTATCACTGTATTGGTAATAGCTGTCGAAGGTCTTGCTGCTTTTATTGTAAATTAATGCGTACTTGGAATTTTTATTCTTGACAATAATTCCATCAGCAGGAGCAGGTACTAACTTCATCTCATCCATAAAAATTTTTTGTCCCTTTTTGAAGCTGTTGATGAGTGGCAGTTCGCTTGAATATTCCTTCCAGAATAAAATATCGCCTTTTGCTGAAATGATCCAGATGGCACTGCTCTGGTAGTCGTTCTTTTCTACCAAAAAAGCCATTTCTTTATTCCAACTGTCTGAATCGTTGCGATCGGTAAAGTTACCATAACAGAAAACAGATTTAGCACGATCTTTTATGCGTGTAAACTTGTATATAGGTTTATCATCTACAGGTTCAAGGTAGTTATTACCCATGAATATCTTTGTAATACCCCTTCTATAGCGTAACGGGATATTATCGTATTCGGGAATCGTGAAGATTGCATTGTTCCAGTGTTGATAGTCTTCCAGTGAACTCCAACCATCAGCATCTTCCAGGTCTTTGGGATCTGCATTGTCAAACCCTACAACAGCTGTCGCGGTACTATCCACCTGCAGGCCGTCGATAGCTTGTCGATGGCTATAGTTGTAATATCCGCCACCCGCTAGGACAACCAATAGCACGACGCCAATAATGATATAGATCTTTTTCTTTTTATTAGGCTGTGCAGGTTGTTCTGCTGCGATTTCTTCAACTTCTCTTTTCATGTTTATTATTCGGCTTAAATGCTAAAAATTATATTCATCTCTTTTAAACAAGTGAAAACCAGATTTAAGTGATTGATGATCTTTGGATTAGTCTTGTTTTTTATTTGTTCTAAGCGTTAATTGCGCTTAAAAATAGAATAATTTTTCAAAAAGTGAAATACAAGTTATATATGTGTCAATATTCAACTTATATTCGTAGCAGTTTTAAAGGAATTTGAACCATGATTATTATCAAAAAATACTTTGCCATTGTTGGACTAGTCATTTCTTTTTTGTCCAGCATGACACCATTCTTAAAAGTGCCTATTAAGGGAAATTGGAACTTATATCAGGTAGATGCCTACTTGTTCTTTATTACATTACTTATACTCGGGGTGACTGCCCTCTTGTTTTTTGTCCGTGCGGTTCGAGCTTATCAGTGGATGACCCGAGTGGCCGCCTGTTGGTATCTGTTGAGTATAACAGCGGTCTGGTTTAAGATCAATAATTATTTCGGCTGGGGATTTGCCGATAAATTGCTTTCTAAATCCCTGCACATGCGCTGGGGCTGGATTGTCTATTTGGTTGGCATCGTACTATTATTGTTGAGCACCAAGAAGGTTTCTGCGACAGCTGAATAAAATAAAGCCGTTTGGTATATAAAAAATAAGCTAGATGAAATTCATCTAGCTTATTTTTTATTTGGACGATGTGGTATGAAATGATTTTTCAACTTGTCCAGTCCTAAATCCTCTTCAATCTTATCCAGTTCGTAGGACCATATTTTTTCATCCAAAATTTCGTTCAGGACTTTTGGATTAGTTAGATCTACAGGACGTACACGCTGTTCTCTGTTGATTGGTGATGTCAGTTCCTGCAAACTAGCACTATGCCGTATGATCTGAAAACGGAAGGTAGGCCATTTCCCAACATTTGCAAAGTTGCCTGTATAAAACTGCATCGAATCGTGTGGCGGTATTTTATTGCTGAAAATACCTTTTACTTTATTCGCTGTAGCTTCAGCTACGGACACTAGGAGCTCAAAACTCGTTTCATTGATGATATGTAATTTGGCAAGTCCATCTTTGTGGTCTCCCGAAATTGCCAAAAGTATTCCTTTTTCGATAAATCGATGTGGTGTCAGTGGTGTCGCATGCTGGTCAAGTTCATCATCTGCTCGACGCATATTACCGAAGACAAGAGTGATTTTATCCATTGGCACCGGAATCTCAAAACCAGTGTCATCTGTAACGCCTACAATATCGTTGGGCTGCATGGATGTGATATGCCCCTCAATGGGCTCATCGACAAACCGTACTAAGTCGCCTATTCTAAATTTCATGTTTACTTTACTTTTGTGTCGATAATATATAATAGCTTCTCAAGATCCGAGTGATCATTGTATAAATGAAATCCAACACGGATCCCCGATCCTCGGGGAAAGCATTTTATGCCCTCATCCAGGAGAGTCTGATAATTTTCGGGGTTGATCTGAATATTGAAAATATTGCTCTGTGGACGTCTATTGATGATGCTGTCCAATAACAGTTTCCGGTCGGCAAGTTCAGCGCGGGCATCTGCAATTAACTTTTGGGTATAGGCCACTGTTTCGGAAAATCCCCATTCCTCCAATTGAAGAAGGGACTGCTGTAGCGTTCCGTGCGACAGGGTGTCCAGATGCCCTGGTTCAAAACAAAGTTGTACCACAGATTTATTCATCCATTGGTTGTTGAGGAAGCTGTAATTTTTTTGGATATCCGCATAAAGTATCGCTTTGAGTCTGTCACTTAAGAGAACAAAACCATTGCCGAAGCCAGCCATAAGCCATTTGTATCCACTGGATAATACGGCGTCAAAGCCCGAAAGCGTAAAATCAAAAAGATCTGTTCCCAAGAACTGGGTGCCGTCGCCTACAATCAACAAGTCGGGATGCTGATGCTTCAATTCCTGTATGAAAGATAGGTCTATTTTTAATCCCGAAATATATTGAACAATGGAAAGAATAAGGACATCTGGTTTAAATGTTGCTATTGTGTCCAATAAATTCGTTTCCAGCTGTTCGTCCATCCTGACAAATTGATGTTCAAAACCGCTTATAATTGTAGGAAAATTAACCGAAGGATAATCATTGTCCAATAGCAGCACTTTCGATTGTTTCGGTAAACCTGCCAATAGCGCATTGAAGGCAAAGGAAAAACAACTTGATAAGAACACATTTTGGGAAGGGCAATTAAAGAATTTACCGAGCGTATCCCGACAGGCATCTAAAGTTGCACCTTGCTGTTCGCGTAAGGTACTGTTCGCGTCAAAGAAATCTTGGTCTCTTTTGGAGCGCCAAGCCTTTGTTTCACGTGAAAGTAAGCCGGATCCTGGTGTCGTGAGGTAAGTTACGGCTGAAGCGATGTCAAAATGTTTACGATAGGGACTACTCATGTCTTTGGTCTTTTGTTAGTATTGCTAAATAATCTGTCAAGGAAAGGTATTCACCGCCCATGCTTTCCAAATGATCCGTGTGAAATTGGCAATCAATTAAACGTAGTTCAATTTCTTGGGCGAGATAAATCAGGGCCGCTTTCGAAGCGTTGGGGACTTTTGAAAACATGCTTTCTCCACAAAAGACACCATTGATTAACACGCCATAAAGCCCGCCAACGAGTATACCACCTTGCCATACTTCCACCGAATGTGCATAACCTAGCTCCGCAAGTTTACTATATGCTTGGATCATGCCCTGGGTTATCCAGGTTCCAGCCTGATCTTTTCTATTGATAGTCGCGCAAAGCTGAATGACTTCTTTAAAGCTGCGGTCTATCGATAAGGAAAATGTTTTTTTCCGGAGTACACTCGCCATGCTTTTGCTGATCTTGACCTTGGAGGGATCGATCACAAATCTGGGGTCTGGGGCATACCAAAGTATAGGGCTGTCATCACTGAACCAGGGGAAAATTCCGTTACTATAGGCCAGTAGCAAACGATCTGGCGAAAGATCTCCACCTACGGCGAGTAAACCATCTTCTTCTGCATAACTTGGGTGTGGAAACTCCAGTCTGTTCGTATCCAGTTCAAATACCATGGTTGTTTAACAGGCTGCGATAGATAGCATTATTCTGGCTGACGCGGTTCTTTGCCGATCTCGTCAAATAGTTTGTCCATGTGTTCAACATATTCGTTGGTATCATCGAGGAAGAACTCCAATTGAGGAACAATCTTTACCTGGTTCTTAATTTTTGCTCCCAGTTTGTAGCGTATTTCAGATGTTTTGGAACGAATGGACTTCATATTTTCCTGTGCCGTTTTTGTGTTCAAAAAGCTTATGTAAACACGGGCAATTGCCAAATCAGGTGTAACACGAACCCGTGTAACCGTGATAAACGCTCCAGGAGCCCATGAATTACCTTCGCGTTGAAATAATGCTGCTAAATCCTGTTGAATCACCCCAGCAAAACGTTGCTGTCTCTTGCTTTCTGTTCCCATCGTATACGTTTTATGTTGAATATTCTCAATTATGTTAAACAAAAATAGCCAAAATTTCAATTAAAAGAGAAACTTGACTCGACATAAGAAAAAAGGCACATCTTGGTTTGACGTGCCTTTAAATTTCGATTCACAATTGGTTAGGTAATTTCTTTCAAGTTTTAAGACTTTGGGGTCTATCATATTTGGTTTGAAATTTCGGTGTATTTAAAGCGGTAAGTATTTACTAACCTTACCATCTTCTATTTTTTCATCTCCCTTACACTACAAACATAGGAATACTTAAAAAACTGACAAAATAACTTTTAAAAATAAAGTGAGTGGTTACTTATAATGTGTGTTTATCGCGATTTAACAAACTTTTAACATTTTATTTTTTTTGTAACAGTCTTTTTTTTCCACCTGATTTTTTGTTTTTCATCCAATTTTCTGAGCAAAATGTATGCAATCTTTGCATTGATATAACCATTTGCAATTGGTATTTTTGTAAAAATTGTATGTGATAGAATTATCAGAAGCTTCAATCAACACTAAACCGACCAAAGGCTTTTGATGATAACAGGATCAAAAAGAAATTATACGAATGAAAATCTGGCAAAAAAATATAGATGTCGATTCTTTTGTAGAATCGTTTACGGTGGGCAATGACCGCGTAATGGACCTGCAACTTGCTGCTGCGGATGTTTTGGGTTCATTGGCCCATACACGCATGCTGAATAGCATAAACCTGATGACCGATGAGGATCTAGCGCTTGTACAAAAAGAACTGAAAAATATCTATAAAGAAATTTTAGCCGGTGACTTTCGTATAGAAGACTCGGTAGAAGATGTGCATTCGCAGGTTGAAATGTTGCTTACACAGCGTATTGGAGAGGCTGGTAAAAAAATTCACTCCGGCAGATCCCGTAATGACCAGGTTTTGGTCGACCTAAAATTATACTTTCGCTCAGAGATTCAGCATATCATCCAGAATACGGAGGCTCTTTTTAATGAATTGATCCAGCTCAGCGAGCGATATAAACATATTCTGATCCCTGGATACACCCACTTGCAAATTGCCATGCCTTCATCGTTTGGATTATGGTTTGGTGCGTACGCGGAAAGCCTTGTGGATGATCTGGAGATGATGCGTGCAGCATGGAAGGTTTGTAATAAGAATCCTTTAGGATCTGCTGCAGGGTATGGATCATCCTTTCCATTGAATAGAACGATGACGACACAATTGTTGGGATTTGAAGACCTCAATTACAATGTGGTTTATGCACAAATGGGAAGAGGGAAGACTGAACGTATCTTGGCACAGGGCATGAGTTCCATCGCGGCGACATTGGCCAAGTTTGCCATGGACGTATGTCTGTATATCAACCAAAATTTTGGCTTTATCTCTTTTCCTGCACATTTGACTACGGGATCGAGCATCATGCCACACAAGAAAAACCCGGATGTCTTCGAGCTGATCCGTTCACGCTGTAATAAAATACAGGCCTTGCCAAATGAAATTGCGTTGATGACGACCAACCTTCCATCGGGTTACCATAGAGATCTTCAATTGTTAAAGGAAAATTTATTCCCAGCGTTTAAATCGCTCAATGAATGTCTTGAAATCGCAACCTTTATGTTGGAAAATATAACTGTAAAAGACAATATCCTGGACGATCCAAAATACGATTATTTGTTCTCTGTTGAAGTGGTGAACAATGAGGTCCTGAAAGGAGTTCCTTTCCGGGAGGCCTATAGGACTATTGGTATTGATATTGATGAAGGGCGTTTCAAGCCATCAAAAGAGGTAAATCATACCCACGAGGGAAGTATTGGAAATCTCTGCAATGATCAGATCCAACGTATGTTCGCCGAGGTCAAAGTAACTTTTGGTTTTGAAAAAGTCGAATCAGCATTGGATGACCTTTTAAAATAAAAAATATGCTGTAGCCCTACAGAGGAAATAGCACATCAACATAAAATGGCCGGTAAGCATGTGCTTATCGGCCGTTTTATGTTCTTATTTTTTTATGGAGAACTTAAAATGTGTCTCGGAGTCGAATGATTCGCCTGCTTTTAACAAAGTTGAAGGAAATTCCGCTTGATTGGGTGTATCCGGAAAATGCTGAGTTTCCAGACAGAATCCGGCATAAGGAAGATACTTGTAACCTCTTTTGCCAAAATCATTTCCGGTCATCCAGTTTGCTGTATAGAGTTGTACGCCCGGCTCCGTTGTAAAGACATCCAGCTGAATGCCCGTGTTTTTAGAATAGACTGTTGCACAAGGCTGCGAAATAGGCTGGTTGTTGACATAACAATGATCATATCCTTTGGCAGCGATCAATTGTTCGTTATTTGCAGTAATATCTTGCACAATAGGTTTGGGTATGCGGAAGTCGAAGGCGGTGCCCTCCACAGGTACTATTGCATTCGGTATCTGGTTGTCGTCTACAAATAAGACTTTATCTGAATTGATCTGAAGGATCTGCTGCAATACGTCGCCACTGCCTTCCCCATCCAGATTGAAGTACGTATGATTGGTCAGGTTGACGTGCGTATCGGCATCCGATTGCGCATGATATTTGATAATAATCTCGTTATTTCTGGTTAGGGTATAAGAAACCATAACTTTTAGATTCCCTGGAAATCCTTCTTCACCATCTTGGGAAACATAATAAAATTCGACGTGCGATTGATAAGTGACCCTTCTGTCCCAAACCTTATCATGAAAGCCCGAAATACCACCATGAAGACAATTATTGCCATTGTTTTGCGGAAGCGTATAGTGTTTTCCGTTTATTTCAAATTCGCCTTCAGCAATGCGATTGGCGAAACGCCCCGCTGTGCAGCCATGGTATTTCTCATCAGAATCCAGGTAGGCCTGAATGGAATCGAAGCCCAGTGCAACATCCACCAAATTTCCCTTGTTATCAGGTACCAAAATGCTGACAATACGTGCACCGTAATCCGTTAAGAGTACTTGCATGCCCCCTTCGTTTTTTAATAAGAGCAAATGCGTGTTTTTGCCGTCAATTGTACCTTCAAAATGTTTTGGAATAAGTGTTTGATATTTCGTCATGATGAATCCCTATTGGTATTTAGGTTAAAGATACAGAATATAACCAGTATAAAAATGACTTTGACAACAGCTGTTTGTAAAATTTGTCATTTTGAAATGCAATCCAGGATACTGTTGCAAAAATGACTCCTGAACAGGTAAATAACAGCAGTAAAATATAGGGATATGTGCACAGTCATTCGGGGAATTTCTGAGCCGGTCTCCTATGATTATAATTGTATTTAAAGGCAAATTTATCTAAGTTTGCGCTATGTCTGAAAAAATGAATTGGAAAGATTTGCTCTCTGCAAAGCGCTGGGGTTACGAAGATCGGAGCGTAGATAGTTACCTGGTGGCCCGGTCGGAATTTCAACGGGATTATGATCGTTTGATCTTTTCATCCCCATTTCGGAGATTACAGAATAAAACGCAGGTTTTTCCACTTCCTGGCGCTGTATTCGTGCACAATAGGTTGACACATAGTTTAGAAGTTGCCAGTGTAGGACGCTCTTTGGGACGTATGTTTTATGCACAGTTGAAAGAGGAAAATCCAAACCTGGATAATGATTACCCTTTTTTGCAAGAAGTAGGAAATATTATCTCTGCGGCATGTTTGTCACATGACCTGGGCAACCCGGCCTTTGGTCACTCGGGTGAATCCGCTATTTCCACATATTTCACAGATGGCGATGGACGTAAATACCAAGAGCAGGTAACAGCCGAAGAATGGGCCGATCTGACCCACTTTGAAGGAAATGCCAATGCGCTACGGATTCTGACACATGCCTTTCAAGGAAAGGATCCCAAAGGTTTTGCATTGACCTATACTTCCCTGGCTTCCATTGTAAAATACCCCTGTCTGGCAATTGATGGCCACCTCAAGAAAAGCCATCATCGCAAGAAATATGGCTTTTTTACGGAAGAACAAAAAGCATTTGAGAAGGTTGCTAATGAATTGGGATTATTAAAAGATCCTTCCAATTCAAAGGGGTACCTAAGACATCCTTTGGTTTATCTCGTGGAGGCTGCGGATGATATTTGTTACAATATTATTGATTTGGAAGATGCACATCATCTTAAGATATTGTCCTATCAAGAAGTGGAAGAATTACTATTGCCGCTCTGTGGCAAAGAAAATCTTCGCGACAGGCTCGATGGATTGCTGGATACCCCAAGCCGTGTAGCATTGTTGCGTGCTAAAGCGATCAATACCTTGATTAAAGGATGTGTTGATGTCTTTGTACGTGAGCAGGACAAATTTCTGTCAGGAACTTTCGGATCAGCATTGATGGATGCTTTAGATGAGGACATTGTTACACAAATGAAAAAAATCTCGAAGATTTCCATTGCAAAAATCTATAATGCGCCCACTGTTGTGCAAATTGAGATTGCTGGTTACCGGGTGATGGATGCCCTATTAAAAGAGTTTGTTCCGGCATACCTAAAGAAGAACAAGAACAATTACGATAAAAAGCTCGTTGCATTAATTCCTGAACAATTTTATACGGATAAACAAGATTCGTATTCCAAAATCCGTTGTGTATTGGATTTTGTTTCAGGTATGACTGACGTTTATGCCATAGAGCTGTACCGTAAAATCAAGGGAATAACAATACCATCCATAGAATAGGGACGTTTCAGGTAAAGGGGTAAAATATCAATATTAAATTGAGACTCGCTGTAATACCTGAGGGTATTATCCTAAAGTCTCGGATCGAAAATCTAACATCTCATATCTAAAATGAAGGTTGTAATTGCTGAAAAGCCCTCCGTGGCGCGTGATCTGGCTCGAGTGATGGGGGCGAAGGAAGTCAAAGACGGTTATATCGCCGGCAATGGCTATGCTTTTACGTATGCTTTTGGCCATTTGGTTCAACTCTGTACGCCACAGGCTTACGGATACAATTCGTGGACAATTTCTAATTTGCCGATCATTCCACCAACATTTAAGCTAGAATCGAAGAAAGTGAAGCGTGATGGCAAGCAGATGGATGATACCGGAGCAGTTAAGCAACTCAACACCATAAAATCCCTGTTGGAACAGGCCGAAGAAATCATTGTGGCTACCGATGCGGGACGGGAGGGTGAATTGATCTTTCGTAATATATACTATTTTTTAGGTTCTAAAGTACCTTTTAAACGCCTTTGGATATCGAGCCAAACGGATAAAGCCATTAAAGAAGGATTTGCCAATTTGAAAGCAGGTACGGAATACGATAGCCTGTACATGTCTGCCCGTTCACGTTCGGAATCGGACTGGCTCATCGGTATCAATGCGACGCAGGCCATCACCTTGGCGGCCGGGAATAAAGGATTACTTTCTTTGGGCCGCGTTCAGACGCCAACCTTGGCCATGATCTGTTCGCGCTATCTGGAAAATAAAGACTTTAAACCCCAGGCATTCTATAAAATTCAGGCCGGTTTTGAAAAAGATAATATCAGTTTTAAGGCAACCTCCAATAAGATCGATAAAAAGGATGTCGCCGAGCAAACCATTGCGCGATTGACCGTTGGTTCCAATGCCCGCGTGGCAAAGGTGGAAGCCAAAGAAACAAAAGAGCAACCGCCCTTGCTATTTGATTTGACATCGCTGCAACAGGATGCAAATAAGAAGTATGGTTATTCGGCCGATCAGACACTGAGTATTGCGCAAACACTTTACGAAAAGAAGGTCATCACTTATCCGCGTACGGGTTCCCGTTACATCGGTGAGGATGTTTTTGAAGAAATTGGCGCACTTTTTCAACATTTGTCGGATACCGCAGATGAATCCATCGCGTCGATCGCAAAAAATCTGATCGGTGCAAAATTGAACAAACGTTCTGTCGATGACAAAAAGGTAACCGATCACCACGCCCTATTGGTGACGGATGAAAAGCCGGGTCCCATGCTCAAAGAGCAACAGAATGTTTACAATATGATCGCCAAGCGCATGGTGGAAAGTTTCTCGGAGGTATGTATAAAAGATATTACCACCGTGACAATTGACGCGCAGGGGGTTGAACTTATCGCCAAAGGTACTGTAATCAAGCAATACGGCTGGCGTCTTTCCGCGGAGCAGATCGAAGCGCCCGATGAAGATAAAAACAATGACGATCAGGATAATGAAAATGCGCAGTTACCGAAGCTGTTAGCTGAGGAATTATTGCAGATTCTGACCCTCGAACTTGCCGAACGTTTTACCAAAGCAAGACCCATACATACCGAAGCCTCCTTATTGAAGGCCATGGAAACTTCGGGAAAGGAAATTGAAGACGATGAAATGCGGCAGGCTATGAAGGACTGTGGACTTGGTACACCTGCTACACGAGCCGCAACTATCGAAACACTTTTCCAGCGGGATTATATTAAGCGCGACAAGAAAAAACTGATCCCAACGGAAAAAGGACTTGCGGTATACAATCTTGTAAAAGATCGTTCCATTGCCAAGGTAACCTTGACCGGTAAATGGGAGCAGAAGCTGGAGGAAATGCGAGCCAATAAAGTGTCCTATGATGTTTTTATGAAACATATTAAGGACTATACGGCCAAAATTACAAAAGAACTGTTGACGCTGCGGATTTCTCTCGCGCAAGAGGAAGTTAAACCTCAACAAAAAGGAAAGATAAAATGTCCGAAATGTGAGCAGGGATTAATTTTGCTCTACGACAAAGTAGCCCAATGCGACCATTATGCCCGTGGATGTGATTTTAAGATCTGGCGGACATTGAATGGTATCTTTCTCGACGAAAAAGAGATGAAGAACCTGTTGGAGAAAGGAAAAACCTCCGAGTTTAAAGGGGTAAAAAATAATGAGGGTGCTATTGTCACTGCGCCGCTTGTATTTGAAAATTTTAAGGTTAACGTGGGGTAAATGGTTTACCCCACGTTTATCTTTTCAACTTTATTCCCGCTGCAGAATATCCTGTAAAGCACTTGAAATCGATGGAAACCTGAACGTAAATCCACTATTCTCCAGCTTTTCAGGTAATACCCAACGGCTTTTTAAAAGCAGCTCTGTCTCCGTGCCAATAAAAGCAGCACCTATTTCCAGCAGCCATTTGGGAGATGGTAGACCAATTTTACAGTTCATTACCTGTCGAAAAGTCGCCATAAAAGTTTTATTCGTAACCGGATGGGGGGCCGCACAATTGACGACACCATCCATATCCGCATGATCTTTTAAGAACAAAATAATTTGAAAAAGATCTTCAATATGGATCCAGCTAAAATATTGCTGGCCATTTCCTTGTATGCCCCCTAGTCCAGCCCGGACAAGATTTTTAAAAGGCAGGATAACACCTCCATCCGCACCCAAAACAATCGCCATCCGAAGTGCCACCTGTCTTGTCTTTTCCAATTTGAAGTCGAAAAAAGTCTTTTCCCATAATTTGGCAACATCAACAGAAAAACCTGTTCCGATCTCCCCCGAACTTTCGGTCATCGGACGATCTTCGGCGTGCCTATAAATGGTTGCTGTACTGGAGTTGAGCCACAATTTTGGTGGATTGGTACAGCCTGCGATCAGCTCACCAAGAATCGTTGTGGTCTTTGTTCTTGAAGAAAATATTTCGGCCTTATTTTTTTCGTTATATCGACAGTTGACAGACTTTCCGGCTAGATTGATTAGCATCTCCGCATTTTCCAGTGCATCGGAAATGCCGGATCGATCGGTCCAAAGGATATTGCCCTGCCGACGGCCAATGACGATAACCTCGTAACCCAATGTTTGAAATCTCTCGGAAAGATATTGTCCAACAAAACCTGTTCCTCCAGCGATGACTATTTTATGCATGGCAAGTGTGTTTACAGTCCAGTTCATGATGCTACATCATTAATTTGATCAATTTAATTAATAAATCTCCACCGCTAGTATTGAAAATCTTGTTGGTAATAGTTTCGAGTTGATCCGTCAGATTTTGGATGTCCTTGACCGTTTTATGGAATTCCTTACCTTCTGCAGTCTGATCCTTCTCTGTATTTCGGCTGATATCCTTTAGAATATCCATAACGGGGTCAAGTTCTTTTTGCTTACGCATTACCGCAATTTTCATGGCCCATTTTAAGACTTCTTTCTCGGCAACAAAATATTCTTTTCTGTCGCCGGCAATATGCTTTTTGTAGACGATGCCATAATCGATCAATTGTCGGATACTCATATTGGCATTGCCGCGCGAGATCACCAACTTTTCCATAATCTCGTCTGTAGACATGGGATTGCTTGCCGAGAGGAGTAAGGCATGAACTTGCGCAACGGACTTGTTGATTCCCCATTCAGAACCTAATGCCCCCCAGGTGTCTATAAATTGCTGTTTTGCTTCTTGTAATTCCATCGTGCTTTTATTTTGCCAATATCTCAATTTGTTTTTATCGGACTATTGAACCGATCGGCTTTCTCGTCCTTTTTTTATGATTGCCTATATTAAAGTTATTTAAAGTTTTTGAACTTTCAAAAATTTCTGAAAATAAAATAAGTTTAAATAGACAAGTCACCATATCGTAATAAGAATTTGCTTTTCTTGCGGACTTTTCGATTTGTTTTAACTTTGCCTGCATTATGGCGGCAACTTTGTATAATCCATTCAAACAATTTCAGTTTGATTCAGATATTTGTTTTTTAACAGGAAATAAACTCCAATCGGAAGAAGAATCCATTCAGGTGTTTCCTGTATGGATGATGAAATCTTTTCAATTGGAAGATAAACCTTTTAAAATGCTGGATGAGAATCTGGTGACTTATAAATCGTTGAAGCTCCCCTGTTCCATAACTGCAGCTGAAGCGATCGAACAAATGGAACGTGTGGTAGAACAGTCGTTTGAACAAGGTTATGAAGCCGTCAAACAGTTGGATCCCTTATTATTGTTTCAATGGATGACAAAAATCATCTATGGGGTGGTCTTTAATGAAATTCTTGCGGGAATTCGGCAGCAAAAAGCTTCTGGCGAAGATATGAACTTTTCTCAGGCCCTTGCACAGCGTTTTACAAATCTCCATGCGATGTTGCAGTCGCTGGTTGTACCGATGGAGTTTGAAAATACCTTCCCATTTTCATTGGTTGTTGTACCGGTTGAGAATGCACCCGATACATTTATGTATCGTGATGAAATCAATACCTTGATCTTTTCTATCCGCATGAAGGACTTTGCTGTAATCGCCTGTCTTCAAGATAATGCCACAAACAATATTTATCACGAAGATATCCTCAAGGTTATTGCGGGCAAAACATTGCATCCCATTCAGTTTGAAGAATTGTGTGCACGCTATTTTTATTCAGCCTACTTATTTAATCGTTTACCAGATTATACCTATTTAAATACCCCGCAAAAAGTCTATGTTGAACCGATGCCATTAGCAGATATGTCGATGAAACCTATCTTTGATCATTGGCAAAACAAGACCTATGGCCAAGTTTTGGAAAATTTTTGGAAACCTTGGGGTTTGACCTTGTTCGAGATTATTAAAAATCCAGAGCATCCGATTAGTTTTCTTGTTGACGAAGCAGGAGAGTTTGTTACTGATATTGCTAGGCCGCTCAATTAGTCCAAAAGAATTAAAGTAATAAATTATCTTATATAAGCGTTAAATGGTACGGTTATGGATAGGATAGGGTATGTATTTAACAGGATTTAAGACTCTTTTTTCAGTTTTACTTTTTATGGTATGGTGTACTTCCGCAAGTGCACAAGTGATTGCTAAGCGGGATATCCCTGCAGACAGTATCGCACAGCATGTTGATGATTTTCCCTATTTCAAGGGCGGGGTGGTGGCCTGGTCCAAATTTATACAAAATAATCTGGATCTGTCCGGAACAGTCCGGGCAATGGACAGTGTGGCCTATGCAAAATACGGATCTCGGCAAACGGCAATTCTGAAATTTATTGTTTGCGAGGATGGGGCGATCTGCAATATTGAAATCGAGAATCCCGATAAGATAAGCCCCGAGTTTGCAAAGGCTGTGTTGTCTGCTATGCGCCGGTCGCCACAATGGATGCCTGGTCAGGTCAAGGGAAAACCGGTTAAAACAAGATTCAGGCAACCTGTCGTTGCTGTGATCGAATAAATTGATAAGAAAAGAATAGCTTAAATTTTCACCATTTATAAGATAATATGTCATTTTGGGATAAAGTCAAAAAGATTATGAGTAGCGGAGCGGAGGAATCTTCGCCTGATAAAAAAGATACAGAAATTACTGCCGGAGGTTCTACGGTCTACCGTTATGAAGATCAATCTGATGATAAGGATCCTAAAAACTTATTTCCGGAGGTACAATGTGTTTATCTGGATGAAATCGAGGAGCATTTGACCAAATATATTGCCGAACCCGATATGGTATTCCATGAGATTATCTCCGAATTGGTTCATATCGATGTGCATTGGATTAAACCAAGTGCAAACTATCCATATCATATCTTGGTTACTTCGGGCATGAGTGACCTGGCTATGCGTGTTCCAGATGAAGTGGAAAACAAAGAGTCTTATGAGCGCGCAGAGCTAATGGTTGTGCTGCCCGCTGATTGGAAGATTGGAGAAGAGGAATTTCAGGATGACAATAATTATTGGCCGGTATACTTTTTGAAAAGATTAGCGCGGTTTCCACATGAGTACAAAACCTGGCTGGGCTATGGGCATACCATTCCCAATGGCATGGAAGCCGAAGATATTGCAAATACAGGTTTCGGTTGTATGTTGCTGCTTCCGCCTATGTTAAGTTTTGATGAGGAATTTTTGGAGTTAAAGACCAAAGATGGTAATCTGATCAATTTTTATGCAATGATTCCCGTGTATAAAGAAGAGATGGATTACAAACTGGAAGAGGGCACAGATGCACTCTTAGACTTGTTTGATGAATATGGAATTTCCGAGCTGGTCGATATCGACCGTCCCAATGTCTGTAAAGATAGATAGTTTATAAAAAATATGCAATGCGATGGGCTATTTTAGAGCTTTTAGCATTGCATATCTTTTTAGGAAATACTTTTTTCTATAATTGCTATCGTTTTATCGATATCCTCATAGCTCACATTGAGGTGCGGTCTAAAACGGATACTTTTCTCTCCACAGCCTAACATAATCAGTTTATTGGCGTAGGCTTTCTTGATAAATTCATTCCGTGCAGCTTCCGATTCGAAATCCACTGCAACGAATAAACCCTCACCCCGTAAATTGGACAGCTGCGGTTTTTTCGATAGCAGTTCCTGGAGCTTATCTTGTAGATAGCGCCCTTTTTCTGCCGCATTTTGAATCAGGTTTTCTTGCTCTATGACTTCAAGAATTAATTTAAAGCGGAGCATATCCATAAAATCGCCACCAAATGTCGAATTGATACGACTGGATTCTTGAAAGACATGATGTTCCACCTGATCAAATTTTTCCTTGCTCGCCAGTATACCGCAGACTTGTGCTTTTTTGCCGAAGGCAATGATATCGGGAATGACGTTGTAATGTTGGTAAGCCCACATTTTTCCCGTAATACCCAATCCCGTCTGTACTTCATCAAAAATTAAGAGGATCTGATTTGCATCACATATTTGACGAAGCTGTACGAAAAATTCCTTTCGAAAATGGTTGTCGCCACCTTCACCCTGTATCGGTTCAATAATAATGCAGGCAATATCGTTGGGGTTAGCCGTGATCGCCTGACGTATTTCCGAGACAGCTTTTTCCTCCAAAGCAATCGTCTGATCGATATGTTCGCTTGTTAAGGGATAGCTCAATTTAGGATTGGTAATGCGTGGCCAGTTGAACTTTGGAAAATAAAGGTATTTTCTGGGGTCTTGTGTATTCGTTAATGACAGGGTATAGCCCGATCTACCATGAAAAGCCTGTTTAAAGTGAATGACCTGGCTGGCTTCCTTTTGTATTCCCTGTGCGAAATTAAGCCTTGTCTTCCAGTCGAAGGCAGCTTTTAATGCATTTTCCACGGCGAGTGTTCCCCCCGAGATGAAAAAGGCATAGGGGAGTTCTTTCGGTATGGCTACGCGATCAAAAGTGTCGACAAAATCAGCAAACTCTTTGGGGTAAATATCTGACATGGCTGGCTTATTGACGGCCATTTTACCCAGGAAGTCACGTTGTTTGACCAAATGTGGATGATTGTAACCCACGGCCATGGAGGCAAACATACTGAACATATCGAGGTACTCATTCCCATTTTCATCCACGACATAAGAACCATGGGATTTCTCCATATCCATAACCAAAGGGAATCCATCGGCTAATATATGTTTGCTTAATCTTTCATGTACGCTGCTCATAGTTTTGTGTGTAAATGGTTTATAAATCAAATTTGATACCTTGTGCCAAGGGAAGGTCAGTTGTATAATTGATGGTATTTGTCTGGCGGCGCATATAAGCTTTCCAGGCATCTGATCCAGACTCCCGGCCTCCGCCAGTCTCCTTTTCGCCTCCAAAAGCACCTCCGATTTCGGCGCCCGATGTGCCGATATTGACGTTGGCAATACCACAATCAGAGCCAGCAGCACTGAGAAATAGCTCGGCTTCCCGTAGGTTGTTGGTCATAACGGCAGAAGACAATCCCTGGGCGACGCTGTTTTGAAGTGCTATGGCCGCACTGATATCCCCTTTGTATTTGATTAAGTAAAGAATAGGGGCAAAGGTCTCATGCTGTACGATTTCATAATGATTTTCAACTTCGGCAATGACAGGCTGCACATAACAGCCACTTTCATACCCTTTGCCTTCAAGGACCTTTCCCTTGATCAGCATTTTTCCCCCTTGTGTTTTAATTTTGTCCAGTGCGTTTAAGTATGATTTTACGGCGGCTTTGTCGATCAATGGTCCCACATGATTTTTCGTGTCCAAAGGGTCACCAATTTTTAATTGACCATAAGCTTTTGTCAGTTGTTTTTTGACGTTGTCATAAATGTCCTCATGGATAATAAGTCTTCGGGTACTTGTACAGCGTTGTCCGGCTGTACCTACGGCACCAAATACAGCACCGATAATGGTCATTTTTAAGTCGGCGTCTGGAGTAACGATGATCGCATTGTTTCCACCGAGCTCCAAAAGTGTTTTACCAAGGCGTTGTGCTACGGTAACGGCGACTTCTTTTCCCATTCGGGTAGATCCTGTTGCAGAAATCAAGGCGATGCGGTTGTCTGCCGAAAGCCACTCGCCAACTTCCCTGTCGCCCATAATGAGGTTGGATATTCCCTCGGGCAGCCCGTTGTTGTGTAAGATTTCTGCAAGTAATTTTTGGCAAGCTATGGCACATAACGGTGTTTTTTCGCTGGGTTTCCAGACGACAGTGTTGCCGCAGACCAAGGCGAGGGCGGCGTTCCATGCCCATACCGCCACTGGAAAGTTAAATGCTGTAATAATACCGACGACACCCAAAGGATGATATTGATCGTACATGCGGTGCCCAGGACGTTCCGAATGGATGGTATTACCATACAATTGACGGGATAGGCCCAAGGCGAAGTCACAGATATCGATCATCTCTTGGACTTCACCCATGCCTTCTTGGTAAGATTTTCCCATTTCATAGGAAACTAATTTTCCGAGAGTAGGTTTAAGCTCACGTAGCTTGTCTCCCAACTGGCGAACGATGTCTCCTCTTTTTGGAGCAGGCAGTAGGCGCCAGTGTAAAAATGCATCTCCGGCCTGCTTAATGACTGCTTCATAGTCTTTACGATTGCTACTTTTTATGTTTGCGATGAGTTTTCCATCGACAGGTGAAAAGGATTCGAATTCTTTACCTTCGGAAAACCATTGCTGTCCAGTTGATGATCCTAAATTCTGGGAAGATATTCCAAGTGTTTTAAGCGCTGATTTTATCATAATGGTTTATTTTATTCGTGGAATAGTTTAAATATATGAAATAAATTTTTTGTTGACAAGTTTGTTCTGAATATTGTTCAGTGAAAAATAATCGTTATCTTAGATAAGCTAATGTAGACTATATCATGATCAAACAGATTAATACCGATTATTACCAGGTGGACGATTTATTGTCCGAAGAACATAAACTGATACGGCAGTCTGTCCGTGATTTTGTGAAAACAGAGATAAAGCCTTTCATTGAAGATGCGGCGCAGGAGCACCGTGCTATTGCGGGTTTGATGCCTAAATTGGGGGCAATTGGAGCGTTGGGACCTTATATTCCTGTCGAATATGGTGGTGCAGGGTTGGATCAGATTTCCTATGGCTTAATTATGCAGGAATTGGAAGCCGGCGACTCGGCAATTCGTTCGGCAGCATCGGTGCAATCCTCTTTGGTGATGTTTCCGATTTATACCTTTGGTAGTGAGGAGCAACGTCGTAAATATTTACCGCGGTTGGCATCGGGGGAGTTGGTCGGTTCTTTTGGGCTTACTGAGCCTAATCATGGTTCTGATCCGGGTGGAATGGAAACGAAATTGACGGCAAAAGGAGCTGGTTTTTTATTAAATGGAGCAAAGATGTGGATTACAAATTCGCCTATCTGTGATATTGCCGTCGTTTGGGCGCGAGATGAGGCCGGGAAAGTACGGGGAGTTATTGTTGAGCGCGGAATGGCTGGTTTTGAAACTCCGGAGACCATGCATAAGTGGTCGTTGCGCGCTTCCAAAACAGGTGAATTGGTTTTTCATGATGTTTATATCCCTGCGGAAAATATACTTCCTGCTGTAAATTCAATGCGTGGCCCACTTTCCTGTTTGAATTCGGCCCGCTATGGAATTTCATGGGGCGTGATCGGAGCAGCAATAGACTGTTATGAAACTGCGGTTCAATATGCGTTGGAGCGACATCAGTTTGAAAAGCCAATTGCCGGTTTTCAATTGCAGCAAAAGAAGCTGGCGGAATTTCTGACAGAAATTACCAAGGCGCAGTTGCTGTCGTGGCGTTTAGGAGTACTCAAGAATGAGGGGCGTGCTACCCCTCAGCAAATCTCCATGGCAAAGCGGAACAATGTGAATATGGCGCTGCAGATAGCGCGTGAATCTAGGCAGATTCTTGGCGGAATGGGGATTGTCGGTGACTTCCCAATAATGCGACATATGATGAACCTAGAGTCTGTAGTTACCTATGAAGGGACGCATGATATTCATTTATTGATCACAGGACAAGATATTACGGGGCTGAACGCTTTTTCTTGATCTTTTTCTTCGTACGAACACGCTTTATACAGTAATAAACGATGCTATGATTTATTGAATTTTTAGTCAATAAGAGGTGGCATCGTTTGTGTATATTTTGCTGCATTAGTGTGGATTCGAGGATGCTTCTACATCATGTTAATGCCTATGTAATTTTATTACTTATATAATTTTGTTAGCGCTAATACTTATATAATTATGTGGTGTTAATACTTATTATGTAATAAGGATTCAATAGACCTCATTTGTCCCTGTAGGTATATTCTATCGTTCTCTTTTGGTCATTCCATGTGAGCGCTATGATCAGTCGCCGTTCAAGCCGATAACAGGCTAACTTCTTCATAAGCATTGTATTTAATTCCGATGCTTGAAATCAGTACGGCAAATCAGTACTGCGAAATGGTTTTTTCCTTCTTTATAGCGTGTTTTTCCGAGTTGTTTTCGTGTTGCAGCGTCGCTGCGGAGTTGTTCGGCTGCGGTTCGGATTGGCGTTGACCTTTTTTAGGGGCATTCAGGGGATATGGTCGCGTTCGGAGCGTCATTTGCCCGTGTTGGCAGCGGGGTAAGTGCGGGCTTAGACTCGGACTCAACACGGACTCAACACGGACAGAATACGGTTGCAGGGCAAATCTGCCCCGAGCATGGTACGAAGCAGGTGGAGATGGGAGCCGAAGGTTCCCGCAAGCCCTGCGCAGCAGCCGGAGCCCTGTCCACGAGGCGGAACCCTAGTTTGCCCTAAATGAGCCATGCTTCCCCAGTAAATAAAGAAAAGTTGAGGGCTTCTTATTCCTTAGGTTAGCTTTTGTTTATATTTAACTTAGCAATAAGTTAGGGTTTGTTTAGATATAACCTATACTATACCTAAACAAACCCTAACTAAACCCTAAGCTAAACCTATGTAAACAGATAAGAAAGTACGGTATCCGTCCGTCCCCTGTTATATCCTGCATTGCGGTTTCTTTCCGCTGCGATCTTTCTGGCCTTATCAATATCCGTCCGTCCATCGGCTGCGCCAGTGTACACCATCTTCAATTGGGCATTGAGCCAAGAGGGCTACCAAAGTGGTTCCTGAGTTTAGGCAGAAACAGATCGAACAATACAATGTCCATCCCTCTTTCCCTGTAAAGCCCACACCAAAGTCCGGTTCCCGTCCCCATTCTGTGCCGGAACCGGCGTTCCCAGCCTTCCGATCACCTGTTTTACAAAAAGAATCTCGCACCGTTACAGGCAGTTAAGGTGAAAATGAAATAAATAAGAACAAAAGGCTTGGAAGTTTGTTAGTAAACTCCCTATCTTTGCACC